>OCZU010000411.1_pt1 | contig 29965 bp, 25 predicted proteins | sample 1539001 | NCBI WGS metagenome assembly OCZU01 (sample SAMEA3539306, study PRJEB22396) | soil metagenome | biome: tundra; feature: field; material: soil | place: USA | collected 2010-05 | depth 0.15 m | reverse complement strand
TCTTGTATTGGAAACAAGCCCCCTCCTTCAGGCTCATCTTGCATTGGAAAAGACTGAGCCTGACAGATCGAGAAAAGGTCTGCTACAATTTCCACACGGTGCATGGACAGATGCGCTGGGCCGTAGGGTCGTGCAACAGGATTTAAGAACTGACTTTCCGTCCATTACTCCGGAATTCGGTTATACGTGCTGGGGAAGGGCGACTCTGTGGAACAGATAAGAAAAAGACCGGAAAATCAAGGGTTTCCCAATAACCTGATGAAGATAAAGAGGGGACGTAGTTCAGTTGGTTAGAACGCTGCCCTGTCACGGCAGAGGCCGCGGGTTCGAGTCCCGTCGTCCCCGCCATTCTTTTCAAGCACTTGCGAGGAGAGAATGGCCCCATCGAGTGGTTTTGTGTCGCAGTTTGTGTCGTAACCCTCGGTTTTGACCCCTACTGCCAGCGCATCAAGCGCTTTCCGTTTTGCCTCGATCCGAACGTGCGAATAGTGGGCGAGCATGGCCTGAGAGACATGACCGGCAATCGACATCACTGTGCGGTCGCTCGCTTGGGATTCAGCTAACTCCGTGATGGCGTGATGCCGAAGATCGTGGAAGCGCAATCCAGCGGTAGAACTCTTGACCTTGCTGATGTCAGCCCCACATTTCTCGTTACGGCAGGTCTTCGCCGGATTCTGTAGGTCGCTGCAGGCCGGGCAAGTGATTGCTCGCGTCAGGCTTCGCCACGCGGAACGCCAGCCGCTCATGGGTTTTGTCGGATCGGGCTTCGAATAGCCTTCGGCGCTAGGGAAGACGTACCAGTCAGGCTGTAGAACGCTCCCGAAGTCCTTTTGACCGCGTTCTCTGAGCCGCATGATCGTGTTGTAGGCGCTGGCATTCAGCGGAATGACTCGCTCACCCGCGAGTATTTTCGACCGGCGAATTACCAAGCTGTGGCCTAACAGATCAACGTCCCTCCAACGCAATCCCTTGACTTCGCAGCCGCGCATTGTCGTATTTAGGGCGAGCACAGACGCCAAGTACGCCGTCTCCCACTCTGGCTTGGACTGTGCGACTTTGAGCAAGCGGAGTTTTTCGTCAGGCTGCAAGGCACGTCCGATGTCGCGGCGCTCTGGCAGTCGCGGAACGTCGTCCGCAAACAAGTGCCAGCGCTTTGCCCGTTTCAGAACGCGGCGCAAGATTCCGATCTCCATGTTCACAGTTGTATTCGACAGACCATTAGCCTTGCGGTGTTTTACGTAGGCCAGTATCGAGTCCAAATCAATGCGTCCAATCGGAATGCAACCGAAGTATTCTCGTAGAGGCTTGGCGTGGTCGGACTCCGAGCGCTTGCTTCTGGGCTGAACGTGAGCCGCGCGATCTGCCAGGTAGCGCTCAATCGCCTCAGTAATATTCAGTCTCGAGAACCTTTGGCCGGCTTGCGCGAGCTTGCCTTGTGAAGCAAGGGTGATGAGGTTTTTTTCTCTTGCTTGTGCTTCGCGCCAATCCCTCGTGTGGAGCGACTGCCGATGGCGTTGGCTGTTTACCATGAAATCGGTGTGCCAAGTCCTCTTGCGCTTAGATAGAGCCATGCTGTCTCCTTTTCTTGCTGCTAATAATTCTCTTGGCCCGGAATCGAGCCACTCGGTGAGCCTCGCGATGTTTTATCGAACAGTAGTCTTGGTTCGGGCGTTTTGTCACGAACGGAATGCCGCATTGAGGGCAGACGGCCAGCCCCTTGCCGGAAACGCGGCTCAGCAAGAGCTTCGCGAAAAGCGCGGTCACGATACTGGGGCAAAAGATAGCTAAAGTCGGCTTACCCTGATAATTCCATACGACAAGTTGGGCCGATTTCAACCGTGCCGAAATCGTCTCGTCTAGTTGTGTTTGTGGGTAGGAAGCGATCTTGTCCGCCACTTCCGAAACGATTTTTCGTAGCTCGGGGCTTTTGCTCCCGGCAAGGGCTATAGAAGCCTTTTTCGCTGCCAGACTATCCTGCTTCTCAATAGCGCCAATAAGGTTCGCAGTCGCGATTATCTCTTCCCGTTGCTCCCGCGTAATTGACTGCCAAATTTCCCCGGTCTGCTTGAGGTCTTTGTCCCGAAGAATGCGAACCGGCCGCAAGCCTTCAAAGTCAGGCAAGAAGCTCGCGGTGCCGTCGCGTTTCTGCTGGAACGCATAAGTTAGGATCGGCACTGTAACAGTTTTGTACGTGTCACGTTTCATATATAATAGTGTAAGCATTAGGATAAGAGTTGTCAAGGAAGTTTCTAGGGAAAAAAAAGGAGATTTATGAAAAACGATTACGAGATTACCGCGGTTGAGGGTGATGGTTGCGGAGTCTGCGCGAACAGCGAGGCGAACAACGCCGTCGCCAGCGCGATGATGGAAACGAATCGGCGGAGAGAAAACATAGAGTGCCTCCTTCAGTTGGAACGGAATGGCATGTGCACCGAGTTGTTACCCGAGGCACATAGCGGCCATTTACCAATCGAATGTCTTGGGCCGTGAAGTTTAAGAGATTCACGATGGCAGGTTGCAGACCTGAAGAGGCTAAAGGCGGGATGATGCGGTCGTGGAACAAGCCGAGCAGGAGAAGATCGGATGCAGTTAATCTCCTCGTAGGAATTGGCATGCCAGTGGCCATCGGCGTGAGACTTCAATATACCTCGCGGGAGCGTCGGGACCTCGGGGCGAAAGAGGGGGTGTGCATATCCCCTCCCGTACAACGTTAATGACATGTGCTCGACATTCGCGGGGCATTGATGATACGTAGAGGAGAAACATCCATGCTCGACCGCACGACTCGGATCAATTGAGCCCCATCGCGTGCACGAGATCGCCTAATCCATTTTCAAGAGTGTCCGAGATGTGCCTCGCCCTTGGGTTCAGCGCCTCCCACTGCGCAAAGTCGTCATTTCCACCGATGTAATAGACGGGACAGTTTGCTTTCCGAATAGGCTCCAGCACGTGGATATCATGGGGATTGTAGGAGACACCAATTACTGCAAGGGCTGCGGCCTTGGCTACGCCCTCTTCCCACTTACCCCGGATCTCGAGGATTTTACCAGGCGCAACAAGATGCTCTTTTATAGGGGACACTTGGCTCATCACAGGATAATATGCAGGCTCCCAGCTAGAGAACCGCCGCTTGAGTTCGGCATCAAGGTTGACGACGGGAAGGTAGACGGGCTTCGTGTCCAATTGGACGTTTTGGCCCGCCAACATTGCCCTGCCAGATGCCGGGCGTGCTCAGAACCGGATGGAGTAGATCTCGATCGGGTTCTTTTCCAAGATTGCATGCTGTTCATCGCCGGAAAGCCGGGCAATGTAGTCGGCTTCCAAGCGGATCACCGACGTATAGTCTGCGGCCAAAGTGCACACCGGCCAATCCGAGCCGATCATGAGTCGTTGCGGCCCAAAAGCGTTAAGCACAACATCGAGGTAGGGCTCGAAGTCTTGCGTTTCCCATGACTTCCAATTGGCTTCTGTTACGAGCCCCGAAATTTTGCAAGAAACATTGGCAAAACTTGCCAGTCGTTTGAGGTCGCGGGCCCATGGCTCCATTTCTTTGGCACGAACTGGAGGTTTGGCAATGTGGTCGAGCACGAAGAGTTGTTCTGGAAATCGCTTCACCACATCGCATGCAATCGGAAGATGCCGAGGGAAAAGGAGCAGGTCGTAGGTTAGCCCGAATCGCTTCAGCTGGCTCAACCCATCAAGAAAACTCTCCCGTAACATAAACTTGTCATCCGGTTCGTCGTGGACGACATGTCTGACACCTCGGAATTTCGGGTGTTGAGCAAACTGCTCAAGCTGCTCAACAACTCGATCGCCGCTGAGATCCACCCAGCCCACTACCGCACGGATGAAAGGATGCTCGTCCGCGAGTTGCAGAAGCCAAGTACTTTCTTCGAGACATTGCCGAGCTTGTACCGCAACCGTAGCACTGATTCCAGCAACATCGATGAGTGGCAACAAGTCCGTCGGCAGGTGATCTTTACGCAGCTTGTCCATGCCAGCGGCCATCCACACGTAATCTTGATCGTTATATTTCCAAAAATGCTGGTGCGTATCGATTTTCATCGTGGCCACAAGTCCCGACCCCGCGAGGCGGCTTGTCCTTCCGAAAAGAATCCGCGTGAGCCGAAACGTTCCCAAGTTACGTTTATGTTTCTCCCCGACACTTGACCTCTGGCTCAGCGGAAGATGTAGTACAGAACAGCGACCGTCCCTGCCAGGACTGTCGCGATTAATCGCGGGTCTCGCATTCCTTTGAACCGTTCCTGGGTGACAGCGGCTAGAGGGTGATCCCAGGTCAGGCCATCCACCGATTCGGGTGCAGGTGCCGGCGTAAGGAGGGTGACCATAACGTAGATGACGCTGCAAATACAAAACATCCACCAGGCCTGCATCATGAAAGGAATCCCCCAGCGGTGAGTAACGATCTTCTCCGTACCGAACGCAGGGAGGTCCAGGATGAACGCGATCGCGCCCATGGAAAAGCCCAAAATCAGCGTGTACAGCGAAGCTTGCTTGGTGCCACGGCGCCACAGCACACCCCAGAGAAATACGACGGTGATCGGAGGTGCCAAGTCAGCCGCGATGGCATTGATCGCTTCAAAGATGCTCGAATATCTTCCACCTTGCGTGGACCAAGCCATAGCCAACAGCATGACGACAACGGAACTGATACGGCCAATGGTCACCTGCGCACGGTCGGAAGTGTTCGGTCGTAGCCGCGCCACAATGTCAACCGCCACAAGGGTTCCGATACTGTTGAGAGCGGCTGCGATCGCGCTCATTAAAGCTGCTAAAACCGCGGCAGTGATCACACCCCGCACCCCTGTTGGAATCAACTGTTCAATGAGCACAGGCAGCGTCTGGTTACTCGCTCCCCCGATGATGTTGTGAAACAGCACATATGCGATGACGCCAGGCAGCACGAGCAGAAATACGGGCAGGATCTTCAGAAACCCGGCAAAGAGAGGGCCCAATTGGGCGTCTTCCGAGCTGCGAGCTCCTAACACTCTTTGAACAATAGTCTGGTCTGTGCACCAATACCATATGCCGAGAATCGGGTACCCAAGCAGCACGGCATACCAGCTCAGACCTGCCGAGTCGTGCGTGTGCAGCATGGATAATTGTTCCGGCTTCGCAGCGGCCCTAAACTGTTCCAGTGTGTGGATTCCGTGGCCAGGTAGCGCGGCCAGTGAGAACACCAAAATCAATAACGCTCCCAGTATGAGGATCACCGTATTGACAGTCTCGGTGATGACCACGGCTCGTAGGCCGCCGAGCACGGTGTAAATCCCGACGACCGTGGAAATGATCACGATCGAGGTGACTACGTTTATACCGAAAAAGCGCTGAAACACCGCCGCACCGGCATACAGGCTCATCCCAATGTGGATAAACACGGCCGCGACAATTGCCATGAAAGCCAAGAATGAGCGCGATGCGGGACTGTACCGGCGCTCCAGAAATTCCGGCAAAGTCGTTATGCGGGTTCGAAAATAGAATGGAGCGAACACGAGCGACAGCAGGATCAGCGTGTACGATGCCATCCATTCGAAGTTCCCCCAAACAAGACCTTCATTGTAGCCAGACGCCGTAAGTCCAACGAGGTGGATGGTCGAAATGTTGGAAGCAAATAGCGCTGCACCGACGAATGGCCACGATAGCGATCGTCCGGCGAGAAAAAAAACGTTGCCCGTGATTTTGATCCGGCGCACGGACAGCAGACCAATGGTCAATATGCCGACCATGTACAGCAGAATAATCGCTACGTCGAGAGCTGGAATTGTAAGGGTAGGCTGCATGGCGTAGCTCATTTGCGACGTCCAGAGTGGGAAGTTGATGGGTGGACGCTACGAGAGTGTGTGTTTCGTAGGGGACTTGCAATCCGTATACGACGTAATCTGGTCATAAGATCCTTGCCTTCGCTGCGCTGTGGGCGCGAGGAGCTCCGGACTCGCGCAACGCCTCAGATCGCTCCGAAAAAAGTATGCTTGCCGGCGCTTCTACTCTTGTGAGTCATCGCCACACTTCTGGCCTTGGTGGCACATTGCCGTGATCGGTCCGTTTGATAGCACCGCGTCGTGCTGCACTGCGTTTGGATGGGCCACTGCGACCGCGAACTTTACCACTCATGAATTCAGTATGTCAAGGATTCTCGAAGTAGGAGAGTCGTGCCCGACCCTGCTGAATCAGTGCCCGTTGAGTCATATAAAGTGTCCCTGAGAGTGAGTCCCCGCTAGTATCGCTTGACGGACAATAGATGCTGCTCTACAATTCACTTCGATGGATGGCTGGACCAATACAAGCAAATCTCCGACCAGCCGCCCATCGAGGAATCATTTTATGAGAAGAATTCTGCTGAATGCTCCGGGCGAGTTTGTCGACGTCATGGTTCCACGCCCAGTGCCTTCCAGTGGACAAGCCCTGGTTCGAGTTCATCGAGTCGGAGTTTGTGGAAGCGATTTCCATGCTCTTGCTGGAAGGCACCCAATATATACATACCCACGTGTCCTCGGACACGAGCTTTCGGGCGAAATCGTGGAAGTGCCCGAAAATACGCGAGGACTCCGACCGGGCGATCAATGCGCGATCGAGCCCTACATCAGTTGTGGCCAATGCCGCACGTGCAAAGTGGGAAGAACGAACTGCTGCGAACAGCTTCGGCTGCTCGGAGTACATGTCGATGGAGGCATGCAGGGCTTTTTAGGGGTCCCGATTGAGCTGTTGCACAAATCAGAACTGCTGTCACTTGATCAACTGGCTCTGGTCGAGACGTTGGGAGTTGGAGCTCATGCCATAAAAAGAAGCCAATTGCGAGCGGGGGAAGAGGTGCTCGTGGTCGGTGGTGGCCCCATCGGACTTGCAGCGAGTCAGTTCGCCATTGCCATCGGGGCGAAAGTGGCAGTCATAGAAATTAACGATTGGCGCAGACACTTTGTATACAAATTGGGTGTGGAAGCCTTACCTATGCCTGATGGACGACTAGCTGACGTGGTGTTGGATGCTACGGGGAGCGCGGCCGTCATGGCAGATAGTCTGAATCATGTGGCTCCTGGAGGGCGGCTTGTTTTCGTGGGCTTAACGCGTGATCCCGTACGCATTGATGACGCGCTGTTACATCGGCGCGAGATCACGATTTATGCGAGCCGAAACAGTTGTGGACAGTTCCCATCCATCATCCGCATGCTTGAAGAAAACAAGATTAATACCGAACCTTGGATTACTGATCGGATCGGTCTTGACGAAGTGCCCGCGCGGTTTAAAGAGCTCTCCGAAAAAGTTGGGATGATGAAAGCGATCGTGGAAGTTCGGGATAGCGATGGATAGCAAGTAAGTTGTATTCGAGCTCCAATGTGGGCTCGCCAGTCCCCGGACACTTTGGCACACTGCTGTCGAGCGTCGAGTGGCACAAAGTAAAAAGCGGTGCAGTTGTGAAACAATCGCTCGATCGCATGGTGCGCTCGACTCTTCATTGTGCGCTGAATCTCGATATCATCGCGCGAGCTTTTATGGAACGCAATATTCTTGGACGGACCGGGATGAAGGTTTCCCGGCTGAGCTTCGGTGCTTCATCTCTTGGTGGCGTTTTCCGTTCTGTCGATGAAAAGGAAGCCGTCAAGGCGGTGCATGTGGCACTGGAATGCGGGATCAACTACTTCGACGTAGCGCCCGCATATGCAGGGACAGTCTCTGAGACAGTTCTCGGAAAGGCATTACGAGGCGTCAAGCGCGACCTGTATTATCTCTCGACGAAGGTGGGCAAGTATACCAAGCCCGGTACCTACGGCGAAGACACACTTGACTACTCGCGCACTCGGATTCGCAAGTCAATTGACGAGAGCGCTGAACGCTTGGGAACTGACTATTTCGATCTGATTCACATCCACGATATCGAATACCAAGGCCGTATGCACACTGAGTGGGCTCTGGCCGAAGGGTATGAGTCGGTGTTGGAATTGAAACGGGAAGGCCGTATAGGCGGCGTCAGCTTCGGAATTTATCCAATGGATCTTTGGACGAGAATCTTTTCTTCGCTCGATGTGGATGCCGCCCTGGTTCATAATCACTACTGCCTTAACGACACGCGAATTACGGAATTGCTGCCTATTGCCGAGGCCAAGGGCATTGGAATCATCAATGGTTCTCCATTCGGCAGCGCCTTATTAACTGACCGTGGACCCGCGGATTGGCATCCTGCAAGTGCTCAAGACCGAGCCACTTTCAAAGCAGCGGCCGACTTCTGTCGAAAGCAAGGTAGTTCGATCGCGAAGTTAGCACTACAATTTGCCAGCCAGAACCCCAGGCTTCCGACTACTCTTTTCAGCTCCGCCAATCCCGAATCTGTGCGACGCAACGTTGAATGGCATGAGGAACCGGTTGACCTGCTTCTTATAGCAGAAGTGCAGAAACTGTTAGAACCCGTGTGCAACAAACAATGGGACTACTAGGCGATTTAAGCGCTCTGGGTTTTGCCCGAACTGAACAATTGGCGGTGAGTGCCGCATGCGGGGGCGATCATTTCTGCAGCTATTTGACTGTTCGCTGCTGCAATGCAGATTAGTTCGGTAATCGTGCATTGCGAAGCCGAGCTTCTCGAACCTGGGAAGTTCGGCTTTTGTCATAGTCGTGAATGACGACTCTAGTTGCACAGAGTCATCGAGGTCCTTTCCTCAAGGGCCTCAAGGCAACTATGTTCGGAAGCAGGAGGAATCAATGGACGGCAACACAAGAAGGTCTTTCTTGAAAAAGTTGGGGATTGTCTCGGTTATGGCTACCAAGCGGATCCGTCGTGTGTTCGCGAGCAACTTAGCCACATCGGCGTTCGCCCAAGATTACGTTCCTCCGCGTGGAAACATCCGGGTGCCGGAATCGGACGATCAATGGAAAGCGGTGAAAGATTACGTTGACGAACCCGGTCCGGAATACCGACATGCTTCCGAATCCGTCTTCGAAGCGTTTCGCGATATTAAATATGGCGTGCGGATCCACTGGGGGCTGTACGCACTCAAGGAGTGGTGGGACACTAGTTGGCCATTTCTAAAATTGTCGCCTGCAGAGAGGCAGGAATATCAGGAGCAATACAAAACATGGAATCCCTCAGATTTTAACGCTGATGAATGGATGAAGTTCTTCAAAGAGAATGGGATGAAGATGTTTGCCATCACTTGCAATCATCACGAAGGCTTCTCCATGTACGACACGAAAAGGAGAGTAACCAGTCGTGTTGACTGGACTGCACTGGGGGGACCTAAACTCCAGAATTGCGACCTGGCTTACAGCATTATGGAGACGCCGTTCAAGCGAGACGTAGTGAGAGAAGTGTGTGATGCCGGTCGCAAGCATGGGCTGAAGATCGATCTCTACTTTTCTCATCCGAACTGGTACGACGCAGACTTTCGTCCCTTTTGCAGACATCCCTTGCAGCCGGGATCGTATGGTATTCCGGATCCTACGCAAGAAGAACAAACGCGGATGATGGCGCATCATCGTCAGCAACTTACGGAATTGCTGACGAATTACGGCAAGATCGATATGGTGTGTCTGGACATGTGGCTAGGGAGAGAGGTGTGGCCTCAATTGCGAGAGACGATGTTGGCACTCCGTAAGCTTCAGCCGGATGTAATGTTTCGCGCACGCGGCATCGGTAACTACGCTGACTACTACACACCCGAACGCTATGTGCCTGGTGGAAAGGGAACGACGGATATACCTTGGTTCGTAATCTATCCGTTGGGCGGCGGCTTTTCTTATGGCGGCGCCGATGACCATTTCAAGGGCAGTAGGTGGGTCATCCAAAATCTCGCCGACACCGTGGCGAAGGGCGGCAATTTCATGGTCGGTATCGGCCCAGACCGAAATGGCAGATTTAGTCCCACCGCAATGAATCAACTGGAGGAAGTCGGCCAATGGTTGAAGGTAAATGGCGAAGCAATCTACGAAACGAGGCCGCGACCGGGTGATTTGTGGAAAGAAGGTGAAGACGTTTCCTTTGCCGAATCCCGGCTCGAAAATGGCGAACAGCCTGCTGTAAGCAGCGAAAATGGCCCGATTCGCTTCACTCGCCGCAAAGATGGACGAGCGCTCTACGCCATCTGTTTGAAATGGCCTGGTCCAAGACTAAGGTTGCGGACCGTACCCGCAGGGCAAAGTACGAAGATCACCCTGCTCGGGGTGGAGCAATCATTGAAATGGCACGACGACACCTCTGGGGGAATGGTCATCGAGACTCCGAGTGCACTTCAAGATGAAGCGAAACGGCCTTGCAAAGTGGCATGGACCTTCAGAATTGAAGGCGAACAGGGGTAGTGCGAATCGTTCGGGGAGTTCTCCAATCAGGCGGTTCAGTGGCTCGGGAGTACGAGGTTCTCGTTTAGGCCGGCAGTAACCGTGGTTTCTTTAGGCGACTAAGCGATTTTTCCGTCAGTCGGCACTACTCAGGGAGTGTTTGCCATCGCGAAGGGACAATACACGATACCGGCATGAGGAGAGTTGCTGTAGGAATTGTGTGAATCTTGCTAAAATGACCCTGCTCGTTGTTTTTCGTCGAAGGACGATATGAAACCGCTGGTCCCGCATAGGGCAACTTCAGCACCGACTCTCCGCAAGACACCGGCCGATAGCCGCATTACGGCCAAAATACTCGAGAAGATCAAGCGCCTTATCTCGACCGGGACCATTGCACCAGGAGGAAAATTCCCCCCTGAACGTGAACTGGCGAAAGAGTTTGGGGTAAACCGCGCCTCATTGCGCCAGGCGCTTAAAGTGCTTGAGATAATGGGAGTGTTGACCCAGAGGGTAGGCGATGGGACGTACCTAAGCGCCAGCGCCGAATCGACTCTTAAAGAGCCGCTTGATTTTCTGGTCCTGTTAGACGACCTTTCCCATCATGAGCTGTTGGAAACACGCATGATCGTCGAACCGGAGCTCGCTGCCCGAGCAGCTCAGCGTGCCACCGCCGAGGACCTGATCGGACTCCGAAAAGCGATTGTTGCAATGGAGCATTGCCGAACGAACCAAGAGAGGTTGGATGCGGACCTTGCATTCCATGAATGTATTTTTCGCGCCAGCGGCAATCGTATCTGTCATTTGTTATTTAGAGTGATCCATCGCAACTTGCTGACCAGCATGGCAAAACTGTCCCCGCGCGTGCCCCTCGACCGGCCGCTGATTTTTCACAAGCGAATCTATGCAGCGATTCAGGAGCGGAATTCGGAAGAAGCACGCCGCCAGATGCTGGATCACATTGTCGACACGAAAACCCTCCTTACCTCGCAACCAAGTAGGACAAATTGATCCAACCAATAACGACGACATACGCTAGCGCCACTGCTACGCCTACATTGTCCGCTAGTGATCCCACTCCTGCAATCACTAACCAACTCTGCCTCTTCTTTCCGTCCTTCCGCTTGACTTCCTAAACAACTAGTGTACGATTTGGTTCGTCCATTGCACCCCTATGAAACGTCGAGAATTCCTGAAACTCAGCGCCACCGCTGCTCTGGCTGGCGTTTACAGCCAAGGAGAAACTCTGATGGCTGCGGGCACGCCGGAATTGGGCGAGGCCGCTGCTTTCTATGTGTCTTCTTCCGGGAATGACAACAGCCCTGGAACTAAGAAACTGCCCTTTGCAACGCTTCACCGCGCACAAGAGGCTGTTCGGCAATCACGGAAGAGCTCCACGCCGGTCACAGTCTTGGTTCGGGAAGGTACCTACTACTTGAGAAGTCCGCTGACTTTCAGTCCCGAAGATTCCGGCAGCAAGGAAGCGCCGATCACTTATGCCGCTTATCCGGAGGAGCGAGTGACAATCAGCGGCGGACGTAAGCTCACGTGCAACTGGATCCCGTATAAGAACGGCATCATGATGGCTTCAGTTCCGGCAAATCTTGAGTTTTCCCAGCTTTTCATCAACGGCAAACGCCAGATTCGCGCACGGTATCCGAATTACGATCCCTCGAATCCCGGGAAGTCGGGATATGTTCAGGCGGCGGGGCCGATCCGCGCCGACGCTGTAAACCCATACGCGGGCCGGGACAACGACATGACATTTTCAACTCAGGCTCCGATGGGAGTACGGTTCGACCCTGCCACCTTCACAAAGAAAACGTGGGCGAATCCACAGGAGGCAGAGATCCACATTTTCCAAGCGGCCTACTGGGGAAACCTGCAATGGAAGATCAAGGGCATAGATTTCAGTAGCGATTCAATCTGGTTCGGTGAAGGCGGTCAACAAATCGGCGCCAAGTGGAGCCACAATCCCGCAGTTCTTAACAAGGGCTCACGCTTTTTTATCGACAATGTATTTGAGGAACTGGACGCGCCAGGCGAATGGTTCCTAGACAAGCAGAAGAGCATTCTTTACTACTACCCCGAGTCAGGCACTGATCTGCGAAGTGCATTCGTGGAGGTGCCCATTCTTGAGCACGCAATACAGTTTACGGGCACACAGCACGATTCTGTGGAGCATGTGTACCTGCATGGTTTCCGCATTGCGCACACCGCCACTACCTACTTCAGGGCCTATGAGGTCCCATCGCTGAGCGATTGGGCGATTCACCGAGGTGGTTCTGTCTTTGCTGAAGGCACCCGCAACTGCTCAGTTGAAGCTTGCTGGTTTGACGCTGTCGGCGGAAACGCCGTTTTCGTCAACAATCACAATCGTGAATTTTCGGTGGTCGGCTGCAAATTCACGGAGACAGGCGACAGTGCGATCTGCTTTGTGGGCGATCTGGAGAAAACGAACGGCACCCAGCGTGCTTTCCCCTATGAATGCCAGGCAAGCAACAATTTGATTCACGATTGTGGTTTTTACGGAAAACAGATCGCTGGCGTTTACATCTCCCGTGCCAAGCGAATCACGGTCAGCCATAACTTGATATACAACATGCCCCGGGCGGCCATCTGTATTGGCGATGGTACATGGGGCGGGCACGTCATCGAATACAACCACACTCACGATACCGTTCGCGAGACGAGTGACCACGGTCCTTTTAACGCCTGGGGCAGAGATCGAGGTTGGGCCTTAGCCCAATCCCACGGACCATACACTACGGATCGCAGCCTGGATGTCTGGGAAGCCCTCGTCGATGCCATGGAACCTGTGATCGTTCGCAGCAATTTCTTTGATGAAAAGTCGGGGTGGGGACTCGATCTTGATGACGGCGCTTCGAACTACGAGATCTACAACAACATCTCGGTCGGTGGCGTCAGCATGAAGCTGCGCGAAGGAGCATATCGGAAGGTCTACAACAACATCTGGTACCTGTCGAAAGGCGCCCCATGCTTCCACGTCGGAAACAACTATAACCATGACCAGTACTTTTGCAACATCACGATCATGGATCCCGGCAGCACTAAATGGCCGGATGGATCGCCCTGGTGGCCGCAGATGTTTTACTCGATCATCGCACCTCCGGCAGTTGGACCTTGGCTCGAAAAAATCGATAACAACTGTTTTTATTGTGACGGTGGAGAATTCCAGGCAGTGGTAGACCAGCTACGCTCGGAAGACGGCAGACGCAACGCGAAACGCTACAACCTGGAGCAATGGCAGAACCTAGGCTTTGACCAGCACTCCATGTTTGCCGATCCACTGTTCGTCAACTCCCAAGAACACGATTTCCAAGTGCGCCCTGAATCACCAGCGCTGAAGTTGGGTTTCAAGAACTTCGAGATGGGCAAATGGGGATTGACGGACGCATTTCCTGAGCAGTGACGTAAATCAACAAGCTAGCAACTCAACGAGGGACCAATGAGAAAACTCGCATTTGCAACAGTATTCCTTGCTGCTGCCTTATTGGCTATAGCGATGTTCGCCACAGCCGAGAACGCACACGTACAGCGCATCGGCATGGTAATCGGAATCAAAGCCGACCAGATCAGCGCATACGAAGCCCTGCACGCCGCATCCAACCCTGGCGTTCGCGACTTGCTGGATAAATATCACATGCATAACTTCTCCATCTACATGCGTCAACTCGACGATGGAAAGTACTACCTATTTGGGTATTACGAGTACACCGGCACAGACTACAAAGCGGAGATGGAGAAGCTCGCGGCGGAGCCTCGCAACCGAAAGTGGCTATCCGTAACGGGTCCGATGCAAGCTCCTCTTCCCGGGGAACAGTCCTGGGCGATGATGAAAGAGGTCTATCACAATCCCTAGTCGGCGCGGATTCAGCCAGCAAGCCAAAGCTCAAACGGATAGACGAGACCGGGCACATCGGTTTGCGAGTTTTCATCGATGACCATTGGCGAGTGTGTTTCAGCCACTCAGGTGCCCTTGATGGAGTGCTCCCATATAGCCGCGACTTTCGATCCCAACGGTGGCCTTACCATCTATATCAACGGGCAGGAGGCTGGTCATCTGAAAATCACTGGCCGTTTCGCCCGGAGACGCGCCGAAGCTCATCGAACCGAAAACGGTTGCGTTGAGCACATGTCCGACAAGCAGGCTCGCTATTCTCATGTTCGGTTGATCGAAAACAGCCCCGCGCGGATCGTGGTGCACGGCGCTATGCCCTGACGGATGTTCTATACAACATTGGCCAGCCCGATCCGACCACTGGCTGGGGTGACTGGGCAGACGAGCACTACATCATCTAATCCCGATGGCTGGGCGGTCCGCCAAAGACTTTCGTGTCGGCCACATTGACCGGTTGGAAAGCTCCAGTCTTGTGGTCTGGGCTCGAACGGAGCTCACCGCAGCCTCACACTTTTCGCGTACACCAAAGCGGGGGCCCTTGAGTTTGTGGGCTGTCGTGCCTATTTTGATGGCGGCCCGCCATAAATCTAAGGCCCGACCGACAGTCGCACGATGATCCAACCAATCACGGCGCGGGACTCGGGGCCGCTTCCGCTTCCTTTCTTAAGCTGTTTCAGCCATCCTGAGGCACAAATGTGAAACTACTTGACAATGAAAATGAGGCCGTGCTAGCGTTTCCGGTCGTTATGTGGCTGGACCAATTTGCGTACGTCTTTGGAGCAGCAGTCCACGCAAACGAAGGGGGTAGGTAAATGACGCAACTGAACCGCCCATTCTTGAAGACTCTCTTAGAGACTCTGCTGGTTGTGTTTTTCTCGACTGGCTTGTTTGGTCAAACATTCACTGGCCATGTCACGGACAGCAGCGGCGCTGCCGTGGCAAGGGCGACCGTTACCATCCACAATCAACTGACCAGCGTTAACATCACCACCAGGACGACGGGCGCTGGGGATTATACTGCCCCCTACCTCAAGCCCGGTCTGTACACTCTGAGCGCGGAGATGGCGGGATTCAAGAAACAGGTGCGGACGGATATTGCCCTTGACGCGGACAGCACGGTTGCCGAGGACTTTATACTGACGGTCGGCGCCGTCGAAGAAACTGTGACCGTCACAGCCGATCAAGCAGTCGTGAACACGGAAAACGCGAGCCGTAACGAGACTTTCGGAAGCAAGATGGTCACGGAGGTCCCAAACAACGGGCGCGACATTAACATGACAGCAATGTTAAGTACCAGTGTGAACTATTTTGATACAAACGACTTCACGATAACGGGTACGGAGTCCGGCAATGCGGCTTTTGGTGGTGGATGGTTCACCATGTCGGTCAATGGAGGGCAATTCGGCACCGCCATCGTTCTGATGGACGGTTTGCCCAACGATAGTCAGGCCGGGGGCGGGCCAGGGTTGGCGGCGACTTTGACATCTGCCGCGCTGGAATCCGTCCAGGACTTTAAGGTCATAGCCAACGCCTACGATGCCCGGTATGGAAATGGCTCGGGCGGCGGCTTTGACACGATCATAAAGACCGGCACCAACACGCTGCACGGCTCCGTGTATGAATTTATGCGACGCGGATGGTTGAATGCAAATCCCTGGGTGACGGATTACTACGCAAACACACCCAGCGCTTCTGCGAACCCGGCGCCGCAGAGTTCCGAGGATTTTTATGGCTTTACTCTGGATGGGCCGCTTGTTATACCGCACGTCTACAATGGCAAAAATAAGACGTTCTTCTTTATTCAATACGACGATCATAAACAGAAAACTCCGGGTACGACGACCGACTCTGTTCCGGACTGCAGCACATGGAACGCGACGGGACAACCCTGCGACTTTTCCAATCCCAACACGATCGGTGACTTCAGCAAACTGTATGCTCTTGGCCCCGATGGCGTGTCGCATGTGCCGATAATCCTATATGATCCTCTAAACGGCACTCCAACCAATCGCAATCCATTTCCCGCTAATATAATTCCTCCGTGTGTGGGTTCCACCAACCTTAGTGCAACTGGGGGCGGCTGCCTCAACCCGATAGCGATGAAAATCCTGTCGTATTTTCCAGCCCCGAACGTAGCCCCCCCTCCTGGGACCAATCCTTATAACCTCAATTACTTCGCACCGTGGACGTCTAACACCATCGTGCGCAATGTAATGGCAAAGTTCGACACGAACTTTTCAAATGCCGACCGCTTCAGCTTTCGCGGGAGCTGGTATGTTAATCGTAATAGCTTTGCCAATCTCTTCGGCGGCACTTTCTTCCCAGGACCAGCCGGAAACGGGGAAGGCGGCTGGAGCAAGGGCTGGTCCGTCAACCCAGACTGGGTTCACACATTCAGCCCTACTCTGTTGCTCAACGTCCGGGCCAGCGGCGGCTATGCAGACACCTTCCAATATTATCAGCCGTTTTTCAATCCAGCTACCCTCGGCGGGGGCTGGAACCAATCGCTAGTTTCGCAGCTTGGAAGTTTCGGCAACATATTCCCGAATGTTAATTTTACTGCGGACGGATTTTCCAGCCTCGCAGCCAATCCTCTCCCACCGAATTGGATACCTGGTACTACCTTTAATTTCTTTCCGGACCTGACCTGGGTCAAAGGCAAGCACACTATCCATGCCGGCTTCGATATGCGTTATCGCATGCAAGGCTACATTGGAACGCCCGGTGGGTTAGGGTTTGTATCCCCCAATTTTAGTGTAGGAAACGGATGGACCCAGCAGAATTATCAAAACAGCGGCCTGGCGTTCCAAGGTTTTGACCTGGCCTCGGCCTTGTTGGGCTATGCAGATAACGGAAATACCCAGCCAGTGGTCAACCGTACTTATTCGTCGTATTACTACGCTCCATTCGTGCAGGACGACTGGAAGCTGACTCCGAAGCTAACCCTCAACCTGGGTTTGCGTTACGACTTGTCCCCTGCGCCGACGGAACGCCACAACTCGGCGAACTATGCTTTCGATACCACTACCCTCAACCCCATCAACTCACAAGTACAGGCTAACGCTGCATCTCTGGGAATTACAGCGCCGCCGATTAATGGCAGCTTCACGTTTGTCGGCGTCAACGGCAACCCGCGTTCGGCCATCAAGGTTCCTAAGTTAGGCTTCCAACCTCGATTTGGCTTCGCCTATGCGGTCAATCCCAAAACGGTGGTGCGCGGCGGTTTGGAGGAGTTGTTAACAGGATTTCTGATCAACACCGGCCCAATGACCGATGGCTTGACGGGTTTTTCCGCGTATACCCCCTACATTGGCAGCTTAGATAACGGCCAGACTCCCAATCCTAACCTCAACCTCGGAAATCCGTTCCCGAAGGGGTTGACTCCGATCAGCGGTGCGTCGGCGGGGCCACTGACGGCGTTGGGTCAAGGCGCGAGTTTTTATGATCCGAACTACAAAGCACCAAGTTATTGGGGTTATTCGCTTGGCGTTCAGCGTCAACTCTCTAGTCACGACGTATTGGAAGTCAGCTATGTGGGGAGCCGAACCTACAACTTGTTCACAACCACCAACCCTAACCAGATGAGCCCGGCCTGGTCAAAGCAGTGCGATCTGGGGTTTGGAGGCATCCCGGACATCTGCAATAACGACCTAGTCACAAGCCCGTTCTATAACATCAGCGCCTTCAATAATGCGAGTGCTTTCTCTAACACGGCCCAGACGATATCAGGTGGACAGATGACTCGTCTTCTCCCTGCATTTGGCGACATCTTTGAAGGGGTCAACAATGGCAAGTCTTGGTACAACTCCCTTCAAGTGACCGTAAATCACAAATGGAATAACTCTCTCACTTTGCGCGGCGGCTTCACTTGGCAGAAAACGATGGACTCGGGTGCTTGGGCCGATCAAAGATACAACATTCGTCAAAGAGTAATCGATCAGTTCGATATGCCGATCAAGATTTCGGTTTCGGGGGTCTACAGTCTCCCAGTGGGACGAGGGCGCACGTTTCTGGGAAACGCCAATCGACTCGTAGATGGAGCCCTTGGGGGGTGGGAACTGGGGAGTTCATATACCTTTATTACAGGCATGCCGGTTAATATCGGTGCCGTTTACCTGAATAGCCCGCCTAAAGTTCCGCTGAAGAAGGAAGACCCGATATACACTCGCGCTTTCGCGCCTTGCACTAACCAATGGGTCCAAGCGAACGACGGCAGTTGGTCTCTGCAACCCGTTACGGGATATATCTACTCGGGAACATGCAATTCGCCCGATTTCACCCTTATACCTCAATATGGGTTGACTCCCAACATCGAATACACCGGTATCCGTTCGAGACCCACCCAGCTGTTTGACGTCAACTTGTCGAAGTTCTTTCCCATCACGGAAAGAGTGAAGTTCCAACTTCGCCTCAATGCCTTCAACGTACTCAATCACCCAGAGTTTGGCACTGTTCCGTTTGAATACGATACCGGAGCCACCGATCCGGCCTTTGGCACTTACAGTAAACTTGCGGGGAACAATCCACCACGCAATGTAGAGTTAGCGTTTAAAGTGCTCTGGTAACTAATTCCGCTATTTCCGGCGGGTTGCCATGCCGAAAGACATGTGCAATCGCCGGGGTGGTTCATGCCCGTCTCCCGGACACGAGTAGTGGCAGTTGTAGCGTAGAGGAGGGTCCAGTCTGGTAGTTCGGATTAGCACTCAGCTTGATGGCAAGCTAATACCCTTCGCTTACGCAAGCATTGGGATCAACCTCAATTTAGAAGGGTTACCTGGCTCAGTCCGCGAGAGGCTCGACCAGATAAAGATCTCGTCCGGCCTGATGCACGATCAGAGTGTCAGGATCGCCCTCGTAATCTGTCCGATGGAAAGTGTGTGGGTCCATGTACGTGAGGTTCACTTGCCGGCAAGTGTCTGCATCGACCGCCGATGCCAGCGTGATCGAATATCGCGGCACAATTGTGCCGTTGGCAAGACGTCGCCCCGCAAAACTCACGTGCGCAAGGTGAGCTGCCACGCAAAGATTCTGCTGCAATTCTCGCGACCTCGATACCAGCTCTTGGATCGTCTCCAGAGGGGCATAACCGTATCGCTTGATCAGCGTCCCGTGTGTCTCCGAGATAGTTGTAAGTTGTGGGGCGAAAATGATCAACGCGCCGTCCTCTTCGATCACCGGGCCCAGACGGTAGCTCGCTTTACCGCCAACCCAGAGATCGTCATAGTGCTCGTCGAGTAAAGCAACGACTCGCTTGTACTTTCGTCGCGTGTATTTGATGTGCAGATGGCGGCTTACTTCGGAGGCTTTCCGAACAGCTCGCCGGAAATCCCCACAAAACAGCGCGTGCGTTCGGACCCGGCTACCCTCGCGCGTTACGACTGAGTTGAGCGAGATAACCCGACATGGCACGAAATCTGCCGCCGCTTCGAACAGGTGACGAGTGGGTGTTTCGACTCGGCCAATTACCTTTTCGATGGTTGCTAGTGCACCTAGCCAGTGGGTGGCGTGGGTCAGTTCCGGACCGGCCACGCCGGGGAAGAAGTATTTCGCGCCGCCAGAAAAACCTGCAACTTCATGCGGAACAGTTGTTCCGAAGATCAGAACAGTGTCGTAGAGTCCAGGGGCCAGCAGTCGATTCACTTTCAGCTCTATCGAGCAGTCAATTAAGCCGCCGGTAATCTCTTTCACACGTTCTGAATTCAAAATGCCGATCGTCACCAGTTTGTCTGGGTGCGCCCAATCGTGATCGAAGATGTGACCGAGCCCCGGAACTTGTGTTGTGCCATGGGCTCCGACTTTTGTCCGCTTTTCGTGCTCGCTCATTGGCGAATGGGTGCCTTGGGCGACGAGAGCATCAAATTTCGCAATCTTGCGATCGGCCAAGATCTGAGCCGCCAAAGGGAACAAAATATCCGTGTTATCGTCCCGTGTTTTATCTGCCACTATTGCCAACACGGATGAGCCCCGCGGAATCGTGGACAGTGCTTCCGAAAGAATTTCGCGCAGGTCCGTTGTACGGAGATCGAAATCCGGTTGCCCTTTCCCAGTCATGAACGACGCAGGCGCGGATACTATGCTCATTTTCAAATCTCCGGACTTGAACGAAATTCGCTGATAATTGCTCAGCGCTGAACGCGCGCCGTCCCGCCCTGTGCAAAGGATCGGACTTGGTCCAATGTCGCCATGGTCGTGTCGCCTGGAAAAGTCGTAAGCAGCGCACCATGTGCCCAGCCAAGTTTCATCGCTTGTTCCGGACTCCCCGGCGAGAATTCCATAGAAAAATCCGGATGCAAAACCATCGCCGCCACCGATCCGGTCGTATACGTCAAGCTGACACTGTCGAGGTCCAAGGCTGCCGAATCACGAATTGCAAGACCGTAGTTTATAACTATTCCCCTCGAGAAGCAGATCCAGCGACCGCGGGGTCACTGCAACCCTCGTCAGTCGCCAGCTCTATCCTTGTATGGCTTGAACAAGCGAGTCGTAATGGATGAACCATACGACAATCAATATTAGGAGCAAACCGGGTCCCCGTCAATACTGCGGTTGCGAGCCAAACCTCAATTAAGTATGGGGCAAGACTACTGTTTGAAGACATTAGTCAAGCCGGAGCAATATCGCTTGACAATGGAAATCGGGCAGTGCTAGCGTTCTTAGTCGTAATTGGCTGGATCAATTGCGCCACCAGTCTGAGGATGGTCAGGGTTTGAGACTGTGCATCGAAACGAGAGCCTGTGCCATCTTGGCTGGTGCTCACGCAGTGAAGCTTTCACCATAAGAAGGCAGCAGAAGAATGGCTTACCGTGGGTTGGATCTGACGGGCAAGACCGCAGTTGTAGTTGGCGGCACATCGGGTATAGGACGCGCCATCGCTCTGGGACTGGCGCACGCAGGAGCTGATGTCATCAACTGGTCGCCGGCCTGAACAGTAAAGGCAATTGCTGCCGAAATCGAAGCTGTGGGCTGCCGCAGTCTGAGCATGACTCTGGATGTTAACGAGAGGGCTTCTCTGGAAAATCTGCTCTCTGCTGTCCTGGAGGCATTCGGAAAAGTGGATATTCTCTTTAATTCTGCCGGGCGCATAAAGCGGGGACCGACGATGGAGTCGTCTGAGAGCGACTGGCACGAGATTCTGGATACAAACCTCATGGGCGTGCTTCGCGCCTGCCAAATCTTCGGCCGAAGCATGTTGCAAAAGGGATATGGATCGAATCATAAACATCACGTCGCTCAATGCATTCGTGGCGCTGCATGAAGTCGCGGCCTACGCGGCCAGTAAGGCGGCAGTCCAATCGTTGACGAGATCGTTGGCTGTCGAATGGGCGAGTCATGGAGTGTGCGTCAATGCGATTGCGCCTGGCGTGTTTCCAACCGCACTGAATTCGGAGTTATTGCAGGGAACTGCCCGAGGGCAGGAATTGCTGATGCGCACACCGATGAAAAGGTTTGGAAACGCGGAAGAGGTGGTGGGAGCGGCGATTCTTCTTGCTTCAGATGCGGCCAGCTTTATGACTGGTTCCGTAGTGGTTGTCGACGGCGGTTTCTTGGCGAGCGGCGTTAATCAGTGAGTCGCAGTTTCTTGAACAGTGCGCACGCCATCGCGTGGCAAGTTTGACAAGAAGATTGGCCATTGCGGCGGTCTTGACAGAGATACTGAGGGATTCTTGTGGTCGAGAGCGAACTTAAAGGGCTAACCGCGCTAGTCACGGGTGCAAGCAGTGGGATAGGGGCGGAAACGGCATTTCGATTTGGAGCCAACGGCGCGTATACGCTTATTCACTACCATGAAAACCTGCAGGGCGCGACAGAAGTTCTTGAGAAGATTCGCCAAGTCCGTGGCGATGGGGAACTCATCTCCGCAGATTTGAGTAACAGTTCGAGCATTGCGCAATTCACTGGTTCATTAGAAAACTTGCAAAGGCCAATTGACATTTTGGTGAATAACGCTGGTTCTCTGATACAGAGAAAGCCGTTTCTGGAGATTACCGAACAACTGTGGTCAGAAGTCTTCACGTTGAACGTAACGAGCGCATTCCTGACGACAAAGGCTCTCCTTCCCTCGATGGTACAGCGCGGACGTGGTTGTGTGGTGAACATTACGTCAGTAGCGGCCCGCTTTGGCGGTGGCATTGGGGCGATTGCGTACTCCTCAGCAAAAGCGGCGCTATCGACAATGACGAAAGGACTCGCTCGAGAATTTGGACCCAAAGGCATTCGTGTAAATGCAGTTTCCCCAGGTACCATCGATACCAATTATCACAAGAAATTCTCTACGCGAACGGCCCTCGACGCGGTTGTGACTGCGACTCCGTTACAACGTCTTGGCACTGGGGCCGAGATTGCCGATGTGATTGTTTTTCTTTGTTCCGAAGCCGCGCGTTTCATTCAGGGCCAGGTAATTGAAGTTAATGGGGGCTTCCTGATGGTGTGAGGTCCCTAGCCTTCGCCGAACATCCGTCAAGGGGCTTGCACAGAGCGAACCATGCGAGAAAGTTCTGCCGGAATTACATTGAATTCGTAAAACTCGGGGAGAACGAAACGTCGGCCGGTCCTTCGAGAACCTCACAAGCCGCAATCGACCACTCTTTACCAGGAGACTCAGAAAATGAGCTACACACGACGAGATATCTTGACGACCGGGTTGGCTGCTTCTGCCGGGTCTCTGCTCGCGAATATCCCTTTAACGGCGAGTGCAACCAGCGCGGCAAAGAAGACGAATGCAGATGCGGCAACTCGCAAGCCTGTTCAGCCAACGTGGAACTCCCTGAGAACGGTGAACACCCCACCCCAGTGGCTTCGGGCGGGGAAATTCGGGATCTACACCCATTGGGGCGTGTATTCAGTTCCGGCTTACGGATCAAACGGAACCTGGTACGCGCACAACATGTACACCAAGCCGGATTCCGATGAAAGAAAGCATCAGGAAGCCACGTATGGTCCGTTGGATAAATTCGGCTACAAGGATTTCATCCCCATGTTTACCGGTAGCCATTTCAATGCCGACGAGTGGGCCGAGCTGTTCAAGAAGGCCGGCGCGCGCTTTGCCGGTCCAGTCGCTGAACATCATGACGGTTTCGCCATGTGGAATACGAAGTATTCTGAATGGAATGCAGCGAAAATGGGACCCAAGCGCGACGTTCTGGGAGAACTCTCGAAGTCTATCAAACAGCATGGCATGAAGTTCCTCACAGCGTTTCACCACGCGGAGCACTGGTTCTACTTTCCGACCTGGGACAAACAGTATGACGTTTCAGATCCTCGCTACGCCGGGCTGTATGGAGTAAGTCACGAGCAAGGCGCCCTCCCGACGAAGGAGTTCCTCGATGTCTGGATTGGGAAGTTGAAAGAGGTTGTAGATAACTACGGGCCGGATGTTGTGTGGTTCGACTACGGACTGCGCCTGATTCAGCAGTCTTACAAAACGGATTTTCTGGCGTACTACTTCAACAAAGCTGGAACGGAGGGCAAGGAGGTTGCAGTCACCTATAAGAACCACGACCTCACGCCTGGCGTAGGCATCGATGACCTGGAACTGGGCCGCGAGACTAACATGACCTACTACGAGTGGATTACGGATACAACGATCGACAGTGGAAGCGCGTGGGGGTATGTGGAAAGCATTGGATTTAAGTCTGTGGATCAGCTGGTGACCGGGTTGGTGGATCGCGTCAGCAAGAACGGCTTTCTTCTACTGAATGTAGGACCAAAGCCTGACGGCACAATTCCGGAGCCGGCGAAAGAACGCTTGCTCGCAATGGGAGAGTGGTTGCGTGTCAATGGAGAGGCCATTTACGACACCAGCCCATGGCTGATAGCTGCTGAAGGACCGACGCAGTTCAAGAAGAGCGGCGCGTTCAACGAAGACAATGATATCCGCTTTACGCCCGAGGATATTCGGTTCACGTGCCGAGACAACTTTCTATACGCGACAGTGCTTTCTTGGCCAGGAGATAAAGCCTACATCAAGAGTTTGGTTCCGAAAGGCGACACCTGGGCGGGACTCTATCCGTCAGAAATAGATTCCATCAAGATGCTCGGGAGTGACGAACCTCTTCGCTGGGAGTTCACGAAGGACGCTCTGGCTGTCACGACGCCAAAGGTGAAGCCATGCGATAACGCTTTTGTGTTCAAGTTCACCCTAAAGAAGCCGTTCTGATCCTTCAAGGGCGTGATGAAGAGTGTTCTTCAATGCGGGATAGTTTTATTTGTCACAACGACCTTGTATCGTGGCGTCCTGGCGATCGTGTGAGATCCGCCTACCGACGAAGCCGCGCATCAGCGCTGGCACAACCGTTCGGTCGCGTTCGAGCGCGGTCCGGTAGTGTACTCACTGGCCATCGGCACCGACTGGAAGAAGTAAAGGATCGCGGCTTGGCATCCGACTGGGAGGCCGACCCAACAACCGCGTGGAACTACGCTGTCGTCGTGAGCGACCAGCGACCGGACCAAACCGTCGCGGTGATCGAGCGAGAGGCGGCTGGGACTCCATTTACCGCAAAGGGAGCAATGGTGGAACTGCACGTAAGCGGATGCAGGCTACCGCAAAGGTCCGAGCACGAAGGATCGGCCGGCCCATTGCCCGCAAGCCCGGTGGAGAGCACCGAGAAGAATGAGGACTGACGCGTGTGCCCTATGGTGCGGCCAAACTGCGAATCACAGCGTTCCCCGAGCTCGGAAGCTCCGCTTGACAACCAGTAAAGAGTCTGCCCGAATTGGACGAGCCAACAGCGACCTTTGGACTGAGAACTTCTGTGACGAGGCGCTCTGTTAAAGCCCCGAGTTGAGCCCTTTGAGGATGTGGATTTCGGCGAAGTTAACCATGGCATCAAGTAAGGCGGTTGCTGCTGCAATCGGAAGCTCTCGATCGCCAAGTGTTGTTTCCCCTGTTCAGGAGGTATTCGTCGTGAAGCTTGTGAAGCGGATGTGTCCAGCTGTGATTCTTAGCTTTGTGTTCTTGCATTCAGCAAGGATATTTGCCAGCACCGGCTCCGACGCTCCCACAGCATCGGAAAGTCCACAATCGATTGATCGAGTCTGGAGGGAGGCAAGCGGCAAGTACGACTCCGAGCGCGCAGCAATCCTGAGACAGGTGGACAGTACCATTCAGCAAGGTCCGTTTCGTGCTGACTGGGAGTCGCTTCAAAAATACGAAGTGCCCGAGTGGTACAGGGACGCGAAGTTCGGGATCTTCATTCATTGGGGCCTCTATTCCGTTCCTGCTTTCGGCAGCGAATGGTATCCGCGGGATATGTATATAGAGAGCTCGGATGAGTACAAGCACCACATCGCTACCTATGGCCCGCAGGATAAATTCGGATATAAGGACTTCATCCCTTTATTCAAGGCGGAGAAGTTCGATCCCGCGGCATGGGCCCGCCTTTTCAAAGAGGCAGGTGCAAAGTATGTCGTGCCGGTTTTTGAGCACCACGATGGTTTTGCCATGTACGACAGTGGCCTTTCGGACTGGACCGCCGCCAAAATGGGGCCGCATCGCGATTTAGTCGGGGATCTCGCGAAAGCAGTACGAGCAGAAGGTTTACATCTAGGCGCATCTTCCCACCGCGTGGAACATAACTTCTACCTTGGAGTCGGACGTACCATTCCTTCTGATGTCAATGATCCGAATTACGCCGCTTTTTATGGACCTGCGCATCGCTGGCTTGAAGCCAAACACGGAACGCCGCTTTCCAGCGACTTTACTTTCGTTTCAGAGGCTTGGGCCGATGATTGGCTCGCTCGCTCCGCGGAAATTGTCCAAAAGTATCACCCTGAGATCATGTGGTTCGATTGGTGGATCGGGCAACCCTCGGTTCGCGAAGATCTCACTCGCTTCGCGGCGTTTTATTACAACGCGTCACTCAAGTACAGCGATCATGTCGGCGTAATCAATTACAAAGACTTCGCGATGGAAGAACACTCAGCCGTTCTCGACCTGGAACGCGGTCAACTGGCAGACATTCGGCCCCTCCCTTGGCAGACCGATACCTCGGTTAGCAACAGATCCTGGGGCTACATCCAAAACGACACGTTCAAATCGCCGGAATTCATCGTTCATCAACTTGCCGACATCGTTAGCAAGAACGGGAATCTGCTGTTGAATATCGGTCCACGCGCCGACGGCACCATCCCCGAAGAAGTGCAGCTCGTACTCCTGGATGTGGGAGCATGGCTGAAGGTCAACGGAGAAGCTATATACGGAACTCGCCCTTGGAAAGTGTACGGCGAAGGTCCAACCAAAGTTGCTGCAGGTTCATTTCACGATACCGCCACCCAACCCTATACCGCAGAGGACTTCCGGTTCACTGCGAAGAACGGTGTGTTGTATGCCATCGAGCTGGGATGGCCTTCAAACCACGAAGCGCTCATTCGTTCCCTGAGCCCCGCGACGCTGGGGGGTGGAAAACAGATCGAGTCCATTCAATTACTAGGCTCGCCAGGGGAGTTGTCTTTCGAGGAGCGTCCTGATGGTCTCCATGTTCACCTCCCCGAGCAACCGGTCGGAAAGTATGCTTACGCCATTCGTATCGAGATAGCGAATTCTCGCTAGACGAAGTTCAGGCTTCCCAGCACATGTAAAGAGTGACGCCAATCTCGTGCTCGCATGTAAGGACGATGATCCGATTGCAAATTGCGTGAGATAGTTGGCGGGAGGAATTAGACACGATCATGCTGAACAGTCGTTTTGCTATCTTCTGTGCTGCCGTATTTCTGCTGTCATCCTTAGCTTTTGCGCGACCGCGTTGGAACGAACAGGAGGCGACTAAGTGGTACCAGCAACAACCATGGCTGGTCGGCAGCAACTTCATTCCGAAAGATGCAATCAACGAACTTGAGATGTGGCAGGCGGACTCCTTTGATCCGCAGGAGATCGATCAGGAACTGGGCTGGGCTGAAGGCCTTGGAATGAATACCATGCGGGTATTCCTACACGACTTGTTGTGGCAGCAAGATCCCGAAGGCTTTAAGAAACGGCTCGATCAATTTCTCTCCATCGCATCGAAGCACCATATTCGTCCCTTGCTCGTGTTGTTCGATTCCTGCTGGGACCCGAATCCCAAGCTGGGACCGCAGCGTCCTCCGATCCCCGGAATACACAATTCCGGATGGGTACAAAGCCCTGGCCCTGCGGCAGTGCAGGACTCTCATCAGTCCTGATTCCAAAGGACTTCCGGTAGTAGCTGATTTACTGCGCTACAAATCTACATCACAACTGGAAAAATTGCTGGCAAGAAATGTAGCTGATTTCTCTTTTCCGATTCGTGCGGTGACAAGTAGCTTGCCTTCACGATGTAACCGAGGGAGATAGAATCCGAGACGAACAAGAGTGAAGCCCAGTCCGCAGCTAGGCTCGCAAGCTAAGCACACAGCGCCGACTGAGCGGCGTCCGCTTTCAATGCAGCACTGCCTGTAGCTCCTGACAGCCGCAGCTTTTCTTTCGCAAGCCAAGGCATTACGATGGCTGCTGCGACCAAAATGGCTAGGTGACAGTACCGCATGATCCAACCCTGCATCGTCAGAATTCGAAATCTATCGAGAACTGCAATTGCCTCGGAATGCCAGCTTTGTTAGCGGTAGCAAACGCCGGGAGGGGTAAACTCTCCGTACCATAGAACTGGTTCAGAGCAATGACGTTCGTGTGGTTGAAAAGGTTGAACGACTCCACGACGAAGTCCAGCTTCCCATGCTCGCCGACTTTGAAGAATTTCAGCACGCGCAAGTCAAGTTGCTCCTGCGTGCCAGTCCGCAGCGAATTTCGTCCAAACCCAAGGGGGCGCGACGACAACGGAATCGCCCCACTCCGGTTTGCATCGAAGCCAGTCAGAGGATCAATTGGTCTGCCGCTTCCAATTGTCAAAATCGGAGCCGCTTCAATGTTGCCGAACACCTTGTCGATTGCACCTGTAGGCTTTTTGCCCTCGTCCTCGTCTCCGAACGGGAGATCGAAAGTCCCGCTAAACACGAACCGATGCCTTTGGTCATTGGCGGACAACGCCCGCTCAGCCGGAAGCGAGTAGGGGTTCTGCGGCTGCTCGTCGAAGTCCGAAGCATCGTCAATCGCTTTCGACAGCGTGTAGCTGCCAGAAAACTCGATTTCATTGGAGAGTCTTCGATTTAGGGACAACGAGAGCCCGTCGTAAACCGAACTGGCGTGGTTCTCCCACTGATAAATGTTGTCGAATTGAGATGAGAGCCGTGCGGGAGGAAAGACTAGCATCCCAAGCTGCTGCGGAAAGGGATTGGGAATCCCGAGGCTGGCAGCGTTGTCCGATGTGAGCAGGATAGGCGGGGGAAGATTGACATTGAGAGTGCGGGAGAGTCTTACGCCGCGTGCAAACAAGAACGTTGCGCTGGCGGTCAGATTATTGGTGAGAAGCCGCTCAACCCCGGCACTTGCGATTGCACTGCGCGAGGTCTGCAAGTTCGGGTCGGCGGTGAAGATCGACGGACGAATCGAGGGGATGGGAACCACGGAACTTCCGCCCAGTTCTGACTGGAAGATTTGCGTCGCTGCTTGCCCATACGCGACTTGCTCAAACCCTTGGATGCCATTCTTCTCAAGCGCACGGTTTACCGCAGCGAGCAGGTAGCGGTCAAAGAAGATGCCGAAACCCGCCCTCAACGCCCAGCTTGGTGAAGTACTATAAGCCAATCCAATTCGCGGCGCGAAATCGTTCGTGTCCTCCCTGAACTGCGCGGGCAGATGCTCAAAGTCGTAGCGAATGCCAGCATCAATCGTGAAACCGTTGGTAACCGTCCAGTGGTCTTGGATGAATCCAGAATACTTCGGCGTTGCGAAATTCGTGTTGGGATTTCCAAATGCTTGTCGGTACTCATCGGGCTGCCCACTCAGAAACGAATCGAGAGTCGGAAAGATGTAGTTCGCTCCAAAACCGTCATAAGCTGAAACGTTCTCCCGAATCCAGTCCAAGTCTCCTCCGAAGCTCACGAGGTGCCGACCTTTCGCCATGGACGCTACATCGCTCAACTCATAGTGGTTCTCACGTCTCCTGTCATTTCCGTCATAAGGGCGACCGAAATCGACGAGACCAGCAATACTGATTCCCGGTCCCGTCTGGTCGGCAGTCCTCAGTACGGCTCTGCGGGTGCTCACCTGAAATCGGATGCTGTTGAGGGTGCTGTTGCTAAGAATTGAAGTGAGGGAGCCTGTCACTCCCTGATCCTCAATCAAGCTGCTCCCCCGCCCACTGGGATCGACCAGACCTCCGGTGGCGAAGGCGTCTCCCGCCTCGCGATTGTTGGTCAAGGCGTACTTCAGCAGCAATGAGTGCTTGTTCCCGATCTGATGATCCAATCTCCCGGAGACTTCCGTCTCGGCGCGTGACGTGCGAAACAATTCAGGGTTGAGGGCGCGAGTGGTGATTCCCGGAAACGCACCGGAGCCCAGCACCCCATTGATAGCGCCGGCGACCGAGGGCGAGATCAGCGAGCTATCATCGCCGTGTGCCCCCTCCTGTTCTCCCGCCAAGTAGTAGAAAGTGCGGTTGCGAACAATCGGTCCTCCAGCCGACAGTCCCGCCCGAAACCGATTCAGGTCAGGACGCTCGGTCTCATTGGTAAGAGGGTCTCTGGCATTCAACGCACCGTTTTGGATAAATAGAAAGGCATCCCCGTGTAGAGTGTTCACACCACTCTTTGTGATGACATTGATCGGACCGCTCGCGCCTCCACCGGACTCTGCGGACAAACCGTTATTGACTACTTGAAACTCCTGGACGGTCTCAGGCGAGAGTTCCGTGCGTG
>OCZU010000407.1_pt1 | contig 30096 bp, 20 predicted proteins | sample 1539001 | NCBI WGS metagenome assembly OCZU01 (sample SAMEA3539306, study PRJEB22396) | soil metagenome | biome: tundra; feature: field; material: soil | place: USA | collected 2010-05 | depth 0.15 m | reverse complement strand
AGGCGAATTACGATTTTCTTGAGAACCTTACGGCGGAGGAGTGGGATCGGGGTTTCGATGTGCATAAGGAATTGAGTCATTGAGTGATTGAGTGATTGAGTCATTGTTCCCCGGTTTTCAATGACTCAATGATTTAATCACTCAATGACTAAATAGGAATGGCTTCTCTCGTTTCACATCCCGACGAGGTAAAGGTTGTCACCCGGCGCTTCGGGCTGGGCGCGACGAATATTGAGCGGTACCTCGAACTGGACGGCTACAAGGCCGTGCAGAAGGCGCTGGCGATGGATGCGGACGCCATTATTAATGAGGTGAAGAACTCGGGGCTACGCGGACGCGGCGGAGCGGGGTTCTCGACCGGGATGAAGTGGTCGTTCGTGCCCAAGCAATCGGCCAAGCCGAAGTACGTGCTCTGCAACGGCGACGAGAGCGAGCCCGGCACGTGTAAAGACCGCCTGATCTTCGAGCATGATCCACACGCGGTGATCGAGGGAGTAATGATTGGTGGCCTGGCGGTGGGCGCGCGCAGCGGCTATATCTACATCCGCGGCGAATACCGCTATCTGTCAAACATCATGCAGAAGGCGATCCGCGATGCCTATGCCAAGGGCTTCCTCGGCAAGAACATTTTCGGCAGCGGGCGCGATTTTGACATTTACTGGCATGGCGGCGCGGGCGCTTATGAAGTGGGAGAGGAATCGGCGCTGATGGAATCGCTGGAGGGGAAACGTGGGATTCCGCGCATTCGACCTCCTTTCCCCGCTGTGGTGGGCCTGTGGGGTGGTCCTACAGTCATTAATAACGCGGAGACTTTGGCGAGCGTGCCTCACATCATGCTGGGCGGGGCGGAATGGTTTGCCCAGCTTGGTCCGCCGAAGAATGGCGGGACTCGGCTATTTTGTCTCAGCGGCAACATTGCCAAGCCTGGGGTGTACGAACTGCCGATGGGCTACAGCCTGAAGAAGATGATTTACGAAGTGGGCGGCGGCATCCCCAATGGGCGGAAGCTGAAGGCTGTCGTGCCGGGCGGGGCCTCGTGTCCTTGCCTGACCGCCGATCAGGTTGACGTCAACATGGATTTCGATTCGCTCGCGAAAGCTGGTTCCATGCTTGGCTCCGGCGGCGTGGTGGTGGTCGATGACGCGCAGTGCATCGTAAAGTTTGCCTTGAGGACCATGAAGTTTTACCAGCACGAAAGTTGTGGATGGTGCATCCCCTGCCGCGAAGGAACCGACTGGCTGAAGAAAACGCTGGTGCGTTTTCACTCCGGCGGTGGAGTGATGAAAGACATCGACAACATGCAGTATCTCGCGGAAAACATGCTGGGACGGACGTTTTGTCCGTTGGGCGACGCTGCGGCGATGCCGACGATCGGATTTGTGAAGAAGTTCCGCAAGGAGTTTGAAGATCATCTGGAAGGCAGGCCGTGTCCGTACGAGAAGGAAGGCGCGGCGGAAGAATTGCCGGTGCTGGTGCACTAGGACAGAATTGAGTCATTTGGCGATCGGGTCATTTTGCGATTGAGAAACCAAAGCAGTTAGACGTGGGCGTTAATCAATCGCAAGAGCACACGATCGCACAATTGCACAATCTTCTATGGCTGACGTAACACTCACGGTTGACGGCAAGAAGGTCACGGCTCCCGCTGGGACGCTACTGATTGAGGCCTGCAAGACCGGGGGCATTGAAGTGCCTTCGTTTTGCTATTACCCCAACCTTTCTCTGCAGGGCGCTTGCCGCATGTGCCTGGTGAAAGTGGAGAGAATGCCCAAGCTGCAGACCGCGTGTACCACCGTGGTGAGCGAAGGCATGGTTGTCACCTCCGATAGCGAAGAGATCAAGCAGGCGCGCAAGTCAATGCTGGAGCTTTTGCTGGGGAATCATCCTCTGGACTGTCCGGTTTGCGATGCCGGCGGCGAGTGCGAACTGCAGGACATGACGTTCTCCTATGGCGCTGCCGAGTCAAAGTTCATGGAGGCGAAGAACCACAAGGACGAGCAGCAGTGGTCGCCGGTAGTGTTCTTCGATCGGCCAAGGTGCATTCTCTGCTACCGCTGCGTTCGCGTCTGCGGCGAGGGCATGGACGTTTGGGCTCTGGGGGTGCAGAACCGCGGTGTCAGTTCGATCATCGCGCCTAATAAAGAGGATCATCTGGAGTGCGAAGAATGCGGCATGTGTATCGACATCTGCCCGGTGGGCGCGCTTACTTCTGGGGCGTATCGCTATAAGACGCGGCCATGGGAGATGAAGCATGTGGGCACGATTTGCACTCACTGCGGGGACGGATGCAAGACTACGCTGGGCGTGCGCCGCGCCGACACTGGTATGGAGATTGTCCGCGGCGACAATCGCGACAAGAGCGGCACCAACGGAGATTTTCTGTGCATCAAGGGGCGCTACGCATTTGATTTTGCGAATCACGAAGAGCGGCTCACGCGGCCGCTGATTCGACGGAACGGCCAGCTCATTCCCTCGACTTGGGAAGAAGCCTTCGCTCTGATTGGAAAGAAGTTTGCGGAGATTCGGGATCGTGATGGCGGCGCGGCGGTTGGTGTGATTGGATCGACTCGCATCACCAACGAAGAAGCTTATCTGCTTTCCAAGTTTGCCCGCGTGGTGCTGAAGACGAACAATGTGGACCACCACCGGACGGCGGACTTCCCTGCCCTGGCGGCTGCGCTTCGCGGCAAGACGGATGCTACGGCTAGCATGGCGGACGTCTTCACGGCACCGGCTGTTCTGCTGATTGGGAATGATCCTACCGAACAGCATCCACTGCTGGCGTGGCAGATTCGCAACAATGTGCGACTCCACCGTGCGCGGCTGTATGTGATCAACTCCAGGCCGATCAAGTTGCGGCGGCAAGCGGCGAGCTTCATAGAGATTCCCGCTGGAGCGGATGGGCAAGTTGCGAGGTTCCTCGCGGGCAGCGATGGCGCCGCCGATGCGCTTGTCAGTTCGTCCACCGGCAAAGACGCATGGGTCGCCCTGTGCGACAAACTGCGCGGCGAGCAGAATCTGGTTATCGTTTTCGGGTCGGAGCTTCGGGGAGATGACCTGGCCAGTGTGGTGAAGTTCGGTTCTGGAATCTCGGGAGCCAGGTTTGTCGGTTTGGCGGACTACGCCAATTCTCGCGGAGCGGCGGATATGGGTTTGTATCCCGATTTGCTGCCTGGATATCACGCGACCGCCGGAAGCAGCCAGTTTCATCAGGAGTGGGGAGAAATTCCGCGGGCTGGCGGCCTCGATCTGGCTGGCATGGTTGAGGCCGGGAGAGCGGACAAGTTGAAAGCCCTGTATGTTGTCGGCTCGAATCCGGTGGGACGGTTGAACATCGATCCGTTCGCGTTTTCGAAGAGTTTCGTCGTGGTGCAGGACATGTTTCTCACCGAGACCGCCGTGCTGGCCGATGTGGTGCTGCCCGCGGCGAATGCTTACGAGAAGTCCGGGACGTTCACCAATACTTGTGGCGACTTGCAGTTGGTCAAGAAGGCGGGCGAGATCACGGGTACAAAAGCTGATTTCGAGATGATCGTGCGCATCGCAGACGCCATGAGCTTTGATGTGCGCAAGCTCGTGCCTTTCGGCGGCGGAACGCACCTCGACATGGGACAGTCTCGCGGGGCGCAGTCGGGCGAGGCTGACCGTCATGCGGTGTGGCTTGAGGCTCACGGGCTGGAGCCTAAAATGAGTCCCTTTGATCCCATGGCAATCCTGGATGAAATTCAGCGACTGGTTCCCGGCTATGACGTTTCTCGCATGAACCTGCTGGCGGGGAATAGTCAGCATACGTCGCTGGCCAAGGCAGGGCCCAGCGTTGCACACAAACCGGAATCCATTTCGCCGGCGAACGATGATCTTTTTACTTCCGGGACGCTGGGACGTTACTCGCGGACGTTGAAATCGGTGATGGAGAGTCGTCAGGTCAAGCCTGCTGAAGTGGCGGCAGACTGATCGAGTTGTAGAGAGGAAGCAACGGCATTGTCAGTTGGCGTTTTCATACTCGTGTCGGTGATCAAGTCATTGATCGTCCTGATCGTGCTGCTCACCGCGGTTGCGTACACGGTTTGGCTGGAGCGCAAAGTGGTGGGGCACATGCAGAATCGATGGGGACCCACGCGGGTGGGGCCGTTTGGGCTGCTGCAGCCTGCGGCCGATGGGATCAAGTTCCTGTTCAAAGAGGATCTCACGCCGCCACACGTGTATAAGCCGTTGTTTCTGGCGGCGCCTCTGATGGCGGTGATCTTTGCCCTGACTTCGATTTCGGTGATCCCGTTCGGCAACTCGATCACGATCCTGGGCTACAGCATTCCGATGCAGATCACGGACGTAAACATCGGGTTGCTGATGGTTCTGGGGGTTACCTCACTGGGCGTGTACGGGGTTGCGCTGGCAGGATGGTCATCGAACAACAAATACTCGCTGCTTGGCGGACTGCGCGCCAGTGCGCAGATGATCAGCTACGAAATTGCGCTTGGACTTTCGCTGGTTGGGGTGCTGATCCAGTCTGGCAGTTTCAGCTTGCGCGCTATCGTCGAGGCGCAGGGGGGCCATTTTCTGGGCTTCATCCCGCGGTGGAATATTTTTCACGGGCAGTTTATCGGCTTCTTTATTTACTTGATGGCTGCGTATGCGGAAACCAACCGCATTCCCTTTGACCTGCCCGAAGCAGAAACCGAGCTGGTCGCGGGATACCACACCGAATACAGCGCTATGAAGTTTGCCATGTTCTTTATGGCCGAGTACGCCAACATGATTACGGTGGCTTGTGTGGCCACACTTTTGTTTTTCGGGGGATGGAACGGACCGTTGGCTGGGCCTCCGCTGGTGCGGTCGTTGCTTCCCTTGGTCTGGTTTGGCGCGAAGATTTTCGGGTTTCTCTTTCTTTATATCTGGGTGCGCGGGACGTTGCCGCGCTTCCGCTACGACCAATTGATGTCCTTCGGCTGGAAGTTTCTGCTGCCCCTGGCGCTTGCGAATCTGGTGGCGACGGCGATTGCGGTGGCCTGGTAGGGAAGAACCAGTTGCCGGTTGCCGGTTGCTAGTAAAAGGAGCGGGGACCGCTGCATCTGGAGGGTTCGTATTACTGGCGACTGGCGACTGAACCCATGAGTTTCCATCTTATTTTATTTCTGGCTTTCGGGGCAGTTTGCGTGGGCGGGGCGATTAACCTGCTGGCGCAGCGGCATCCCATCAACAGCGCGCTGTCGCTGATTGCGGTGATGGCTGCGCTGGCCGGCGAATACCTGCTGCTGGGCGCGGAGTTCGTCGCCGCGGTGCAGGTGATTGTCTATGCCGGCGCGATTATGGTGCTGTTTGTCTTTGTCATCATGCTGCTGAACGCAGGCGAGGAAGAACACACCAACGGCAGTCGTGTCGCTCTTCTGTTTGGTGTGCCGGGAATGCTGACTGGCAGCGTGCTGGTGGCGTGGGTGGTGCTGCGGCACTCGGGGACGGAATCCGTGGCGATCGGCGCATTGCCGGGACCTCCTACGGCTATCGCCCAGCTTCTTTTTCACGATTTCCTGTTGCCTTTCGAGGTCACTTCCGTGTTGATCCTGATCGCCATCATGGGCGCCGTGGTTCTGGCCAGCAAGCCGGACGCATCGGCTGGGAAGGAGGACTGATGGCTTCTTCCTACATACCGCTCTCCTACTACCTGCTTTTGAGCGGATTTCTGTTTGCGTGCGGCGTGGCCGGATTTCTGATCAAGCGCAACATCATCACCATCTTTATGTCGATTGAGCTGATGTTGAACGGGGTGAATCTTTCGTTCGTGGCGTTCGCCGCGCACTGGCATGTGCTGGCCGGACAGGTGTTCGTTTTCTTTGTGATGGTGGTGGCGGCAGCGGAAGCGGCCGTGGGACTGGCGATCATCATCGCGGTCTATCGCACGCGCGAGACTCTCAATGTGGATCAGGTGAACCTGCTTAAGCTATGAACCAGACCCTCAATCTCTGGCTGATTCCGGTTCTGCCGCTGGCGGGGGCTGCCATCAACGGTTTTCTCGGCAAGAAGTCTTCGCGCCAGGCCGTGACCACCGTGGCTCTGTCCTTCAGCGGCGCTGCTTTTGCGATGGCTCTGTGGGTCGCCTTGCGCTTCTCGTCGTTATCCCTTCCCCACCAGGAATATCTAGCGCACTGGATCCGCTCCGGGAGCTTCAGTGCCGATTTTGCCTTCTATCTTGATCAGCTCTCGCTGGTGATGTTGCTTGTGGTTACCGGAGTCGGGTTTTTGATTCACATTTACTCTGTCGGCTACATGTGGGATGACCCCAGCTACTACCGCTTCTTCAGCTATCTGAATCTGTTTATGTTCTTTATGTTGACGCTGGTGCTGGCCAACAACTATCTGCTGATGTTCATTGGCTGGGAGGGCGTGGGACTGGCGTCGTATCTGCTGATCGGGTTCTGGTTCACGAAAGATTCGGCGGCTTCGGCGGGCAAGAAAGCGTTCATCGTCAACCGTATCGGCGATTTTGGTTTCCTGATCGCGCTGTTTCTGCTGATCAAGCACTTTGGATCGCTGAATTTCGATCAGGTGTTTCACAGCATTGCACCCCTAGCTCCAGAAACGGCAGACGCCGGATTGCTCACTGCGATCGGCATTCTGCTGATGGTTGGCGCTTGTGGCAAGTCGGCGCAGATCCCTCTTTACATCTGGCTTCCCGACGCGATGGAGGGCCCGACCCCGGTCTCGGCTCTCATTCACGCTGCGACGATGGTGACAGCGGGCGTATACATGGTCTCGCGCTCGCACGTGATCTTTGACCGGGCACCCACGGCGCTGACCATAGTGGCAATTATTGGCACCCTGACTGCATTCTTCGCTGCAACCATCGGTATAGCCCAGACCGACATTAAGAAGGTTCTCGCCTACTCGACCGTCTCGCAGCTTGGTTACATGTTCATGGCATGCGGAGCTGGCGCGTTTTCGGCCGGAATCTTCCACTTAATGACCCATGCCTTCTTCAAAGGCCTGCTATTCCTGGGGGCGGGCTCGGTGATTCACGCCTGCGGCGGCGAACAGGATATGCGCAAGATGGGCGGCCTCAAGTCGTACATCCCGTGGACATTCCTTACTATGAGTATCGCGACGCTGGCCATCGCTGGAATCCCGCCACTGGCGGGCTTCTGGAGCAAGGACGAGATTCTCTGGAAGGCCTACCAAGTTAGCAAGGTGTACTGGGGAATCGGCGTGGTTACCGCGTTCATCACTTCCTTCTACATGTTCCGCCTGTGGTACATGACGTTCTTCGATGACTACCGGGGAGCCCACGATGACGGGCACAGCTCGCACGGGCACGACTCTCATGGACACGGCGAACCGCACGAGAGCCCGATGGTGATGCTGGTGCCGTTGATGATCCTGGCGGTGCTATCGCTCTTCGGGGGTCTGGTAGGGTGGGGGAATCACTTCGAGCATTTCCTTGCACCGGTCTTTGGCACGGCGGAAACGACAGCCGAAGTTGCAAGCGGTGTTACCGAACGGTTGCTGATGGGTGTATCGGTGGCTGTCGCCTTGTTGGGTTGGTGGCTGGCCTACCAGCTCTACCGCAAGCGCCAGGATCTTCCGGAGAAGATGGCTGACGCGCTGGGCGGCTTTTATCAGGCGGTGGTGCACAAGTACTACATCGACGAACTCTACACGACACTCTTCGTCAAGCCGCTGGTCGATGGGTCGACGCGAATCCTTTGGCAGGGCGTGGACCGCAAGATTATCGATGCAGCAGTGAATGATGCCGGCGACGGCGCGCGGCACGTTTCCGACGAATTGCGCCACATGCAATCCGGCAACATCCGCTCATACGCGGGCTGGATCGCGGCGGGCTCGGCGGTGGTGATTGCTTTCATGATCTGGATGGGGGTGGGCCGATGAACACGGACAGCCTGAGCCCCTTCATTCTTACGCTGGTGACGTTCATGCCGCTGGCGGGCGGGTTGCTGCTGATGCTGCTGCCCCGGCGTGACCGCGACATTCGGATTTTTGCGCTGGTCATCTCACTGCTGACGTTCGTTCTGTCTTTGCATCTGCCGGTTTATTTCCATCGCGCGCAAACTGAGTTTCAGTATCAGGTCGACAAGCAGTGGGTGTCCACTCCCAATATCCACTATCACATGGGCGTTGACGGCATCTCACTGTGGCTGGTGGTGCTAACGACGTTTCTTACGCCGCTCTGCGTGCTGATTTCCTGGAAGTCGATTCATGAGCGGGTAAAGGAATTCTTCATACTGCTTTTGATTCTGGAGACGGCGCTGATCGGGGTCTTCACCTCTCTCGACTTGTTCCTCTTCTACTTCTTCTGGGAAGCCACGCTGATTCCCATGGCGTTGCTGATCGGCATTTTCGGCCATGAGCGGAAGGTCTATGCCGCGGTGAAGTTCTTCATGTACACCATGATCGGCTCAGTATTTATGCTGGCGGCGATCCTGTGGCTTTACGCGCATACTGGCAGCTTTGATTTTGTCACGATTCGCGACCAGATTATGAGCGGAGCGGTGCCGAAGTTCCCCGCGGCCGCGCAGTGGCTTTTCCTCGGATTCTTCCTGGCATTTGCCGTCAAGGTTCCGTTGTTTCCGTTTCATACATGGTTGCCCGATGCTCACGTGGAAGCGCCGACGGCAGGGTCCGTGCTGCTGGCTGGGGTGCTGCTCAAGATGGGGACGTACGGATTGCTGCGTTTTAACCTGGGCTTGTTCCCTGAACAGTCGCGCCAGAACGCATGGTGGGTGATGATTCTGGCCTTGATTGGAATCATCTATGGCGCGCTGGTGGCCATGGTGCAGCCCAACATGAAGAAGTTGATCGCCTATTCCTCAGTCAGCCACCTCGGATTTGTCGTGCTGGGAATCTTCAGCTTCACTCAGGCCGGGCTGAATGGCGCCATGTTTGTGATGCTGGCTCACGGAATTTCTACCGGCGGGCTGTTCATGCTGGCGGGCATTCTTCACGAACGCCGTCATACGTATGAGATCAGCGAGTTCGGGGGACTGGCTTCACCCATGCCCGTATACGCTGCGTCGTATCTGGTGATCGTGCTGGCGTCGGCTGGGCTGCCCCTGCTGAACGGCTTTATTGGTGAATTTCTGGTGCTGAGCGGGGCGTTCCAGGCGAAGGCGGTTTACGGGATCCTTGGGGCGACCGGCATAATTTGGAGCGCCGTCTACCTGCTGTGGATGTATCAGCGAGTGTTCTACGGCAAGGTCACACATCCGGTGAACAATTCGCTGAGCGATCTTTCCGGATTCGAGAAGATCGCTATCTGGCCGTGTGCCGCGGCGGCGCTGGTGATGGGCGTAGCTCCTATCATGTGGCTGGGGGCGATTGATCCGGCAGTTCAGGCTGCGCTCACTCCCTTCGTGCGAGTGGCGAGCCGGGTGGTGGGTCAATGACAGTTACTTTCGCCCCAGCCTTTTTGCAGACGCTGCCGCAGGGTGCCGACTACTTCCGCATCCTGCCGGAGATTGTTCTATCCGTCTTCGGCATGATTGTGATGGTGCTCGAACCGTTGCTCGACGAAAGGAAAGGTCAGAAGATTCTCGGGGTGATCGCGCTGGCGGGCACGGTGGCGGGACTGGAGGCAACCTGGCTGATGTCGCAGTTTCCGGGGCTGGCCTTCTGGAACATGGTTCAAGTGGATGGATTCAGCGTTTTCTTCCATGCTCTGATAATTGCGATCGCGGCCATCGTCATCCTTAGCTCGTACGAATACATGGCCGTGCAGCGGATCCGCGCCGGGGAATACTACGCGCTGATTCTTTTCGGAGTGGTCGGCATGGCCCTGATGTCGTCGGCGATTGAACTGGTTCTGATTTTCATCGCGCTCGAGATTTCCTCTATCTCTTCTTATGTACTAGCGGGATTCCGGCGGCACGAGGCGGCCAGCGCCGAATCCTCGCTGAAGTATTTTCTGCTGGGTTCGTTTGCTACGGCATTTTTCCTTTATGGAGTGGCGTTGATGTTTGGGGCCACGGGGTCGACTAACATTGACCACATCGGCAGAGTTTTGCAGGCTGGTGCGATTCCGTTGCTGGCCTATGTGGCGGTGGCGTTCATGTTTGTGGGCCTGGGGTTCAAGGTAGCTGCGGCGCCGTTCCATGTCTGGACTCCGGACGTTTACGAAGGTGCACCGGCGCCGATTGTGGGGTTCATGTCGACCGCACCAAAGGCAGCGGCGTTTGCAGTCCTGTTGCGCGTCGTTTTTGTGATCAACGTGCATGCCCTCTTCTGGGTTATTTGGGTTTCGGCGGCGCTCTCAATGACTCTGGGGAACGTGGGTGCGTTGGTTCAGAATAACGTCAAACGCCTGCTGGCTTATTCATCGATCGCCCACGCCGGCTACTTATTGGTGGCCTTTGCGGCCGCGCCCGGCCTCGGTATTTCGGCAGCTATGTTTTATACCGCTGCCTATGCCGCGATGAACCTGGGTGCGTTTGCCGTGGTGAGCCATTTCGCCAACGCTGGCGAACGCTACGTAACACTCGAAGACTATGAAGGCCTGGGACGCAGTTCCCCGCTGCTGGCGGCGACGCTCACCATCTTCCTGCTCTCGCTGATTGGCATCCCGATGACGGGCGGCTTCTTTGCCAAGTTTTATGTATTTAGCGCGGCCGTGAAAGCCAACCTGATCTGGCTCACCGTGATCGGTGTGCTCAATAGTGGCGTCGGGGCGTATTACTACTTGCGCATCATCGTGATGATGTACATGCGGGAATCGCGGAAGGAAATTCCCGCGACTCCGGTTCCATTGGCGCTGGCGCTGGCGCTGGCCGCCTGCATGGCGGCGACCCTGTATCTTGGAATCTTTCCCAACGGCGTGTTGCAGTATGCACAAGACTCAGCTCAGCAACTCGTCCAGCAGAGCCCGCCGGCAACCTCTTCTTCCTCATCCGCACTCGTTCCGGCGGTTCCCGCAAGTCTCTAAAGGAACTGGTCATGGTCAAGCAGTAGGCTCTCGCTCCGCGGGTAGCCAGAGGAAGTCAGAGTGCCGATATTGCCCAAACTCGTCTACAGATTTACCTGTTATCGCCGACTTACATCGGTACCCTAATCCCCGGAGGAGATGCCAGGTCTTATCGCGGCCTGCTTCCGAGCACTCGACAAACACGACCGGCCTAGCAGCGGCAACTGTGCGGCACATTCCCTCCAGCACCGCTCCTTCCGCACCTTCAACATCGATTTTGACGAACTTCGGATAGCCGAGATTTCCTGCGTCAACGAGTTCATCGATGGACACGGTTCTAATCGTAACTTCGGTAGCTAAGGGATTGTTTCGATGCCAGACCAGACTTGCCGTAGACAAGTTGTCCTCGATTCGAATCACTGCCTCGCCAGGCTTGTCTGACGCTGCAAACTCCAACAACCAGATGTTGTTGATTCCATTGATTTCAACGTTTTTCCGAAAGGCTGCGATATTTTGAGGAACAGGCTCGAACGAGATAACTCGACCCCGCGACCCAACCCGCTTTGCGAGGGACAGGGACACGTACCCAGGTTCGCGCCGATGTCATAGACAGTGTCTCCCGCCGTGACGTGGTTTCGGATCGCCGTTTGCAGATGCGGTTCGGCTGTTCCGAGCAAATAGCCGAGGTTGTCGGCGGGGGAAACGCAAATCCGATAGCCCGATGCAAGTCCTCTAACGATTCTTCTGGGCTTGGATTCACTTCCCAACAAAAGGACAATGAACGATTTGGCGAAGCTCCGAATGGCCTGCATGACTTTGATTGCCTTGTATCACGCTCACAACGGCGGCGCAACCCAAACCACACGACAGTTCCGCGCTGGTCCTGACCTGTGACGTTCCTTTCTGGCATAATTCTGCTTTTTCTGGGATCATTCGAAGGAGACGGGGTGAGCCGCTTGGTAAGCATCTTAAGAGGAGTCGCCGAGAGATTGAGCCGCAGGGTGGTCTTCCAGAGGAGGCTGCCGCGGGACTTTGGAAGAGGCAGAGTCTTTGTATCACCAGACGCTGGACTTCGATTTTATCGACCAAATCTGGCTGCTGGCGACGCCATTTTGTTCAGGATGGCCAGTGAACTGGTTAAGCCCGGAGACGTTGTTTGGGATGTGGGAGCCAATGTTGGGCTCTTTGCCTTCGCGGCAGCGAACCGAGCCAGCCAAACCGGCCAAGTGATTGCAATCGAGGCCGACCTGTGGCTGGTAAGCTTGCTGAGGCGCTCGTGCGCAGTTCTCGATCGCAGCAGGAACGCTGGCGTAACCGTTCTACCGGCCGCTGCTTCCGACTCCCTCGGTTTAGCTAAATTCCACATCGCGGACAGGGCGCGTTCGTCCAATCACCTCGAGGGTGTCGGTTCCAGCCAGGCAGGAGGAACGCGAAGCACTGAATCTGTCCTGACGATCACGCTCGATTGGCTTATGGGACAGCTGCCCCCTCCGCAGGTCTTGAAGATTGACGTCGAAGGTATGGAACACCGTGTATTAGCGGGCGCGACGGCGGTGCCATCGAAGGCTCGACCAGTGATCTGGTGCGAAGTGGACCCGGTAAACAAAGATGAAGTTACCAGAATTCTTCACGCGCATGATTACGAAATATTTTACGGAAATCTCGATCCATCGCAGAGACAGCCACTACAGCGAGCGCCCTGGGAAACCTTAGCCTGTCCACGCCCTCGGTGCGTTTCGGGTCACACGATGGTGGGCCAGAAGTTACGAGCAATTTAGCTACACACCCACCCCACACCACGATAGATACATTTCCGCATCGTCCATAGCAAAAGTACCTCACGCTAGACATTCAACCTCGGTCGGGGATCAGGGGAACGAAACGCACAAGCTCTCGATGAGCGATCACTGCCTGCCCGTTGATCATCCGGATGAATTGGAGTTGCTGGGAGTCAGGCGCGCCGATGGGAATGATCATGCGGCCGCGGTCGCGGAGTTGGGTGAGCAGGGTGAGAGGCAGAGTGGGAGCAGCGGCGGAGACCAGGATCGCGTCGAAGGGAGCGAGGGCGGCAAGACCGAGGGTGCCGTCTCCGGTAAAGAGTTGAACATTGGCGTAGCAGAGCGCGGCCAGGACTTCGCGAGCGCTCTCGGCAAGGGCTGGGAGGCGTTCGATTGAGAATACCTGACCCGCAAGCTCGGCGAGTAGTGCAGTGACGTAGCCCGAGCCGGTGCCAACTTCGAGGACTTTTTCGGAGGGCTTAAGTTGGAGGGATTCGAGCATGAGGGCAACTACATAGGGCTGAGAGATGGTTTGGCCGTCCCCGATGGGCAGGGGATAATCTTCGTAGGCTTGGGCGCCGTAAGGTTCAGAGACGAATTTGTGGCGGGGCACGCGCAGTATGGCATCGAGGACGCGCGGGTCGGAGATGCCCCGAGCCCGGAGTTGCGAATCGACCATGAGTTGACGCGCTGTGGTCGGGTCGAGCATGTGCGCCTGGTTATTTCTTGCGGCGGCGGATGCGAAGGTCAAAGCTGACCACGCCGTTCTGGTCGCGGGTGCCGACGGCGGAAACGTTGCGAGTGAAATAGTACTCCCCCTGGATAATCTGCTGCGAACTCTGCGAGACATTGGTGGAGTAGGTGAGGGACAGGTTGTTGGCGAATTCCTGCTCGATGGTGACTTGTGGACCGCGGGCGGTGGGATTGGTTTCGGTGGTGAGTCCCTGAGGATCGATTTTGACATTGCTGGCGCCGAACAGGCGTTGCAAACGGCTGCTAACGGTCGTGTTCAGCGCCTCGCTGAGTATGACGGCGGTCGCCTGATCGGAAAAAGCGCTCTGTCCACCTTGCTCCTGGAGTTGGGCAGATTCTTCGTTGGTGCGGCCGAGAGCGAGGAGGGCGATGATGTCGGATTTGGGAAGCGGGGGTTCGGAACGATAGTTGAGGCTAAGGCGGTCGGGTGTGCCGGTAATTGTGACGTTAAGGTCGTAGTTGCGGACGTGAGTGGAGGCCTGGAGGTTGAGTTGAGGCTCGATAGCCACCGGATTAGCGAAAGTGATATCGCCGCGCTCGAGCGTGAATCGGGTACCGTGGAAAGTGGCCTGGCCTTCGAGAACGTCAACCCGGCCAAGGACCGCGGGACGGGCGACAGAGCCGCGGAGGCGAAGGTCGGCGTCACCGGAGAGACGGGCGATTGCCGTACGCATCTGGAGTTCGGGCGCCGTCACGACGTGGATGTCGAGTTTGACATTATTGAGGGGGGAGTTAGAGGCCGTAGTCGTGGAGAATTGCCGGCTGCGCTCGAGGTAAGCACTGAAATCGAAGCCGGGGGTCACGGCGATCTTGTTGATACTGATGTCGCCGGACACGGTGGAAGCGGAGCGAGTTCCGACCCAATGCAATTCCGCGTCGGCGGTGGAGCTAACCCCCGGGGGATAACGCAAGCGAACGTCCTTGCCCCTGGCGGTGAGATTGAAGTTGAGCTGCTGATTAAAGTAAGTGGCATCGCCTTTGAGGTCGACCGTACCCCCCCCGGTACGGGCGGTGAGCTTCTCGATATGGAGGCGATCGCGAGTGAATTGGAGGGATCCGTTGAGTTCGCTCAAGCCGCTGGGCAGTCCGGAATAGGAAACCGAACCGTTGGTCACCTGAAAATGGCCCTGGGGCAAGGGATCGGCGAGCGTGCCGCCGAAGGTCACATCCATGGTGACGATGCCGGCGGAAGTAAAGTCAGGATCGAAGCCGGAGAGCAGTTTGAGATCGAGGCGGCCATCGGCGGTGAGAGCGAGCGCGCGGGTGCCGGAGAGTTGCACGGAGCCATGCGCAGTGAGGTCAGTTCCCTCCCCCAGAAGATGGAGTTGCTGGATGTCTACCGTCTGTTTGGCGAGGGAGAAGCGAATGGGATCCTGATTGTGGACCTTAACGTTTTCGACATCGAGGGAGAGGGCGGTCAGCGTGCCGTTGACGACCCACTGGTCGGGCTGGCGGAGTGGGCCGCGGAGGTCGAGAGAACCGGCGACGGCGGAATGTCCTGTGAGTTGGCCGCGAAAATAGGAGCGCCAGAAGGCATCGAGATCAAGGTGGTCCATTTGAAAGGAGAGATTGGCGGGATAGCCATCGCGCAGCTCCACGTTACCGCTAACCAGTAACGAACCGTGCTCGAGGTTGGAATTGCCGGTGACATGCAGTTCGCTACCCTGCGTGACGGCTTGCAGGTCGACGTCACCGGCGAGTTCGCGACCGAGAGTGAGGTTCCGGACGTGGACGTCCGCATTGATGACAGGCGCGTCGGGAGTGCCGGAGCCTTTAAAAACAAAATCGGCGCGTCCCGCAACGGAGAGACGACTGGGATTAATCGGTTGGATGTGCGCGAGGTCGAGATTATTGCCAGCAAGGTCAAGGTGGAAAGCTCGCGTCGAAGGATTGTAGGCGGCGTTTCCGGTAATAACTGAATCGTCACGGAGGAGATGGATGTTATCGAACGCGATTTCGCCCTGGACAACGTGGAAGCTGGAATCGAATTGCTGAATGGTTTCACCGTACGCGGAGGCATTGGTGAGATGGATACGTCCCTCGCCATGAGGATCGGAGATGGTGCCAGCAGCTTGCACGAAAAGATCGGCCCTACCTGCGATGGGATAGTTATATCCGGCAAGAGACTGGATCGCCGCGAGGTCAGCGTTAAGCAGGTTAGCGCGGAGAGTGAAATTGCTGTCACCGGTGAAATGGCCTTGTTGAAGAGTGGCGGAGGCGTCAAATTCGGCGGAGGTATCGTCACGACGCAGAACGGCGCTGCGCAGGGCGATGGCATGGAAGGAAAGCTGAATCGAAGCAGAGAGAGAATCCCAGTGCGTTTGGAGTTCACGCGTTTTGGCGGTGGCGGGCAGGTTCACGTCGAAGTCGTCGGCTTGCAGAGTGCCGGCAAGTTGAGGAGAAGATAACGAACCGCTCATGCTGCCGTTGAACGTGGCTTTGCCGTTCAGCACGATTGGAAACAGCGCGGGACCGCGAACCACGGCGATGAAGGGGAGCCAGTCCGCAAGGCTGGAAGTGGAAACGGAGAGGTGAACTGTGGACGTGGCAGACAGGGTGCCCGAAGCCTGGACGTGAGATGTGGGTGTGGCCAGAGTGAAGCGCGGGAGATCCAGCGTGTCACTGGCAGCGTAATAAACGCCGTCGGCATGGGCATTCAGCGGTAGTTGCCCCGGGGCTGGGTGGACGGGAGGAGTGAGATCGAGCGCGAACTTGATTTCCGCATCCTGGCTAGTTCCCTTCCAGCGAGTTTCGAGCGTGCCCGAGGCCGACGCGGCCGGATGGAGGCTCCGAAGCGAGTGAGCCGGGACGTTGAGGGCGGCGACGAGATCGTCCGCAGAGAGGTCGCGCAGGTGAAGCACGATAAGCGCGCTTTGGACTGCTGGCGGCTTTGCTTTAGGGGCTTTCTCCCGGGACTTGCTCAGGGGTGGTGCGGCGGAAATGACGGCGGTCTCAAGGCTTTTTCTGGCGGCCAGCGAGAGGTGCTGCAAGGGCGCGAGCCACTGATTCAGTTCAGCATCGCCGGTGAAGCTTCCGCCGAGAATCTTCCCTTGCAGCCTGGAGAGTTTGAGTTGCTGATCGCTTACCGAGTAATCAGTTTTAAGTGAGGCTCTGGAGAAAGAAATCCGATCATCCTGCCAGGCGAGATCGCGGAGAGTGAGCAGACCGTTGGTGGAGAACTGGTCGACTGACCAGTCGCCGTGGCCCTTGAGTTCGAGCACACCCGCGCGCAGATCGTGGCGGCGTGCGATGGACGCGGCTTCGGTTAGGTCGAGTTGCGCGTCATAGGACCCCTGGAGATGAGGACGACGGAAGTCTGTAACCTGGCCGAAGGCTGAAAAGTGGGAGTGTCCGGAGTTCCACTTGATCGAGGGTACGACGGCAGAGTTTGACCCGAGGCTGAATTCCACTGTGGTCATCCATGCGAAGGGACGGAAGTCCAGCAGCTTGGTGTCGACGAAGCCGACCAGAAGACGGCCATCGTAGCGGTCGCGGAGGAAGGAATAGTCCATGTGCAGCGAAGCATCACGGGCGGCGAAATCAAGGGGGATGGTCTGGTCGCCCCATAGGATCTGGCCGTGGCGGAGTTCGAAATGATTGATCGAAAGAGCGAAGAGTTGCTCGACGGAATTCTTGCCGGTAACGATGCCTCTTTTTCGCTGGGGAAAATTGGTACTGCCATCGGGATAGAAAGCGACGTGAACGACCGGCTGCTCAAGGATGACTTCGTTAAAGCCGAACTCAGAGCGAAGCAGAGAGCTTAGCTTCAGCCGAGCAACGATGCGATCCACGTGGGCAAGGGGAACTTCGGTGGCTGATTCGCGGCCATGGACGGTGATTCCTCGCACGTCGGCCTGGAGGCGAAAGGGAGTGGTGTGGATGCTGCCGATTTCGACGCGGCCCCCGGTGACGCGCTCCACTTCGGCAATGAGGCGCTGGCGGACCAGCGCCTGGAAAGAGTCAGTGTTGATATAGACGAGCAAGCCGAGAGCGGTGAGGAAGGCAAACTCGGCAGCAAAGAGCAGATATTTCCACCGGCGGCGGGTGGGCTTGGCGGACGGTTCGGTCACTGCGACTGGACTCCCGGGTCATTGGCCGAGGGCGTGACGCCGGGAATATGCACCTGTCCCTCGGAGCGCAAGGTTTGCAACCAGGAGACGAGCAGCTCGCTGACCTTCTCCTCCGTAAGCAGCTCGCGAATCCTGTTGGAGACTTCGGCCAGAGGGACTTCGGAGGCTCCGGACTGCTTCAACTTGGGGGCGAACTGGTCGCGATAGTAAGCCTCGATCGACTTGGAATCGATCTCGACGGTGGGACGAAGGCGGGCATCGACCAAGCGCATCAGGTCGATCTGCTCGCGGACGTGGGTAAAAAGATCTTTTTCCGTGAGGTGATACTGGGCGAGAAGTGACTGCCAGGCCCCAGCGGTTGCGGCCTGTGGATATTGTTTCCGGGCATCGTCGACGCGGGCAGTAACCTCAACGTCGGTGGCGTGGGCAAAATCGGCGGACTTCATCTGCCCGCGAAGAAGTTCCTGGTCGATGAGACGGTCGAGAACGGCCCGGCGGTCGTCGTCGGTGAACTGGGCAACGGAGCGGCCGGTGAGCAGAGCTTCGTAGCACAGTGCTTCGTCCCAGTCCGACTGCAGAATAATACGACCGTTGACGGTGGCAATGATGCGGTCGATCACATCGGCGGCGGCACGTCCCTGGGCCGGGAATAACGCAGCGAAAAGCAATGCCACTGCCGTTAAGCCGATCATCGTGCGGGTATGGAGTCTGGTTATCAAAATGGCTGACCTATGCTGAAGAAGACGTTGAAGTGACGCATCCGCTGCGTCTCAAAATTACCCGTTAGGGCTCCAGTCGAATCTTTCAGGCCCTGAAAATATGACGTTGGGTTTAGATTGTACCCGAAGTCGAAGCGCAAGGGGCCAATGGGAGTCTTGTAGCGCAGGCCCAAGCCAACCGCGTGAGAGGTGTAGTCGTAACCGCTGTTGTTGAACTGTGTCATGCACGAGGGGATCGAGACGCCGCCAGGTTGCAAACATTGCGAGGGATCAGTCTGGTGCCAGCGCATAAGGCCCTTGAGCATATCGTGACCCGCGGTAAAGACGTTGCCCATATCGTGAAAAATGGCGAAGCCGAAACCCTCTCCGAGATAAGGCAGGCTGACAGAGGGAAAGCGGAGTTCCTCACTGTTGACGAACAGCGCCGAGCCACCGACGGGAAAGCCGGAATCGGGATCGCGGGGTCCAGCTTGATTTAACCCGAAACCGCGGTGGGAGTTGCCGCCACCAGCAAAAAAAAGCTCAGGCAGAGGGATGATGGAAATTCCCTGCTGGCAGGCCGTCTGCAGGTTATTGAGGGGACACGAGCCGGGCGGCAGGACGCGGGTTCCGCGATAGACCTGCTCCAGACCGAGGGTGGTGGAGCGAGCGAAGACAAACTTGTGTTTGGGGCGCCCGAAGGCATAGTAGGTGGAATCCTGGGCGAGGGCGCGGCCGAAATCAGCCTGCGAACCGAAGTAGCTGGATGCGGCGAAACCGTCGAGGGTGAAGTAGTTGCCCTTGGTGCTTTCGAGAGGGTTGTCACGCTTGTCGCGGATGAACGTGAAGCCGGGACCGCCGACGCGCGCGGGCAACGAGAGAAAACTGAACTCGACCGGTGAAAAATCGGCAGCCAAGTGGCTGGCCTTTACGCGGCGGAAGTCGAACCGGTAGGTGATCGAGGTGGAATGATTGAGTTGCACCTTGCCGATTTGCTGGCGGAGATCAATCTTCCCTTCCAGGCGCTGAGAGGTGAAAGTGGAGACGTCGAGACTATTGTCGTAAAAGGCGGTGTAGAAGAGTTTGAGACGGTCATTGTTGAAAAGCTTTGGAATCTCGTAGCTGATGAGACCACGCTGCTGGAGCCGGCCGACGTGGGACTGAAAGGTCAAGCTCTGGTCACGGCCACCGACGTTGAGGCGGGTGATATCGAAGCCGACGCGGGGACTGACGCCGGTTTCCCCCTGGGAGCTGGATCCGGTGGGCAGGCCGGTTTCGAATTCCAAGCCTATGCCATACGTAAAGGTGTAGCGCTTGGCCTCCTGGAGCTGGACGAGAACATTTTTCTGAGGGTCGGAGCCGACGGGATTCTGTACAGCAGTATCGACCTGGCTGAAGATGCCAAGGTCATAGAGCTTGCTCTGCGTGTCCAGGAGGTCTTGCTGGCTGAGAGGCTCGCCGGCGACGACCTGGATCTCGCGCTGCACCACATAGTCGCGCGTATGCTCGAGGCCCGCCACCATTACCCGTGCGACGAAAAACTGTTCGCCTTCCTGGATGGTGTAGGTGACGTCTTCACGGTCGGGTTGGCCGGGTGAAGGCTTGGTGGCGATGTCGAGGGTAGCGTTGGAAAAACCGTGATTGAAGTAGTAACTGAGGATAGATTCTCGATCGTTGGCCAGGTTCTGTTCGGAGTAGGGCTGGCCTTCCGTAGTATCGAGTTCAGGGAACACCTTGGCGTCGATCTTCTGATTGCCGACGACGTGAACTGCGCCGACGAGAGTCTGCGGACCTTCCTCAATCTGAATGTGAACGGCAATGTGGTTCTCGGCACCGTGATAGTTATCGTCGACTTTGGTCTGAATCTTCGCCTGGCGGAATCCGTTGGAGACATACAGGGCCTGGAGACCTGCGACGTCGCTTTTGAGCAAGTCTCCGCTGTAGCGCCCATGGGAAAAGAACTTGCCGGAGGGCTGGATCTGGAGGCGCAGGCGGAGCATTTGCCGTGAGAAATATTTGTTCCCCACGATCTCGATGAGTTCGAATTTGTGCAGGGGGCCAGGATCGATGCGGTAAATGACGCGCAAAGTGTCGGGGGCGGTTTCCTTGTGGATCTCGATAGAGGCATCGAAGTGGCCGCGGCTCTGGAGATAGTCGAGGAGGTTGCGCTTACCCTCGTTCAGGAGATCGTCGTCCAGAGCATTTTCTTCGTAAACCGGGATTTCTTTTCTTAAGACGCCGCGGCTGACGTGAAACCCCTCGGCATAGACCACTACGACGGGTCCGGGTTCGATCAGATAGGCATAGTCAACGGCGTTGGACTCTGGGTGATATTTCTGCTCGGCAATGGAAACCTGAGCGAGGACGCGCTGCTGCTTCTGAAACTTCTTGCGCAGGCGCTGAAGAGAATTGGTGATCCGGGCGGCGGTAACGCGATCGCCGGGGTGCATTTTGGCGATGTCCTGAACCTGGCCCTGGGAAAAGGCTGAGTGGCCCGTAACTTGAACCATGCCCACGTGGGCAGGCTCTCCAGGGGTAATGTGGAAAAGGATATTGACCTGCTGGGTGGCGGCATTGGATGTGCTCTCGGCGGTGACCCGCGCGCGGTAGTAGCCATTCTCCTGCATGAGTTGGCGGACGTTCTGCAGGGCGCGATCGAGTTTGCCGGGACTATGAAGTTCGCCGAGCTGGAGCTTGGAGGCATTGACGATCTGGTTGTAGCTGGGATGGCTGGGAGCACCTTCCACATCCACCGCACCCACGAAGAAATTGAGTGGGGCAGTGAAAGTGAGCAAAACATCCTGGCCGGAGGGAGTAACCTCGGCCTGTATGTCAGCAAAGCGTCCGGTGGCAAACAGGACGCGGATGCTTTCGCGGACCTGGTCGCGGTCGAGCGGCTGGCCAGATTTCTGAGGGAGCATTTGGAGCAAGTGGTCGCGGTCCGGCACGCCTGGCAGCTCGATGGATTGGACGATATGCCCGGCGTAAACCGTCATGGAGGCCAGAGCCGAAGAGGATTGGGCGCTCTGCGGGTCCTCGGATGAGTGCGAAGACGTCGAATCTGAAGAGGCAGCTGCGGATGATCCGGCACGGGCGGCCGGGCCGAGCGAAAGCATGATCAAGATGATGAATGCCGCGTACCGTCTCAGCAAACAATGTCCTTGGGCCCGTTGCTACGTTCGATGAAGCGCGGAAGGCCGGTGTTGTCTGTATCCTGGGGTCTAAAGCAGTCCAGACACTTATAATAAAGGTTTTGCGGGTGAAAACTGGTGACCTCCTTGAGGCTGGGCGTGGAGAAGGAAAAATTCGAAGAACGGTACTCACGGCAGATTCTGTTCCGCGGAATCGGAGCGGAGGGCCAGCGGCTGCTGGCCGAGGGACGCGTGGCGATTGTGGGGTGCGGCGCGACCGGGTCGGCGCTGGCGTCATTGTTGGCGCGAGCGGGGGTGGGAACGCTGCGGATTATCGATCGTGACTACGTGGAGGCGAGCAATCTGCAGCGGCAGTCGCTGTTTGAAGAAAAGGATGCGGCCGAGTCGCTGCCCAAAGCGATTGCCGCGGCGCGAAAAATTGCGGCCTTCAATTCCGAGATTGTTGTGGAGGCGCGAGTCGCTGATGTGGTCCCTGGAAATATTAATGTTTTGCTTGAAGGAATGGGCCTAATTATAGATGGCACCGACAATTTTGAGACTCGATACTTGGTGAATGATTTCGCCGTGAAAGGGTGCCTGCCGTGGATTTATGCGGCGGCCGTGGGCAGTTACGGGGTGACGTTGAATGTATTGCCGGGCAAGACAGCTTGCCTGGCATGCATTTTTCCGGACCCGCCGCTGGGGATGGTGGAGACTTGCGAAACCTCGGGAATACTGAATACAGCCGTGAACCTGGTGGCATCGATTGCGGCGACGGAAGCAGTGAAGTTGCTGGTTGGGCGTACGGCAGCAGGACAGTTGCGCAAGACGCTGTGGTCGTACGACGTGTGGACGAACGAGCAAGCGGAGATAGCGGCGACGAATCCGCGGCCGGGCTGCCGGGCATGTGGAGAGCGGGATTTCGTGCACTTGGCGGGCGAGGGACGTCCGCATATCACGATGTGCGGACGAAACTCGGTGCAGATTCACGAGCGCGCCAGGCCGATTGACTTTGCTGAGATGGAGCGGCGGTTGGAGGCGCACGGCGCAGTCCGGCACAACGAGTTCGTGCTGAAGTTCTGGCGCAAACCCTATGAGATGACGCTGTTTCCCGATGGGCGGGCCATCATCAAGGGGACGACGGATACCGGGGTGGCGCGCAGCCTGTATGCGCAGTTTGTGGGGAGCTAAGTGGTTGGCTTCATTGGTCGTCGCTCTCTTGAAGGCCCCGACTTTCTCCATTCCTTGAATCCAAAAAATTAATCAAATTTTAAAGTCTTTTCCACCCTGCCTCCTTGAAGCGTGCCGCCGATTTTTGCTATAAGGGCGGCTCTGATTATTCTGATTATTTAAGGAGGGTCCCCCGTGACCTCTCGTCGTCGGTTGTCCGCCCTATCCGTTCCGACGTTTGCTTATCGGACGCTGCTCATTGCCGTCTTGACCTTCGCGGGTTTATTGCAACTCGCGCTCGCCCAGCAAACGCTGGGTTCGATGAACGGCACAGTGACGGACAGCAGCGGCGCGGTTGTCCAGAACGTGAGCATCAAGGCTCGCGCTGTGGCCACCAACCTGGAAGTGACAGCCACCAGCAACGCCGACGGCTCTTTCAGTGTCGTGGACTTGCCCATCGGCACCTACGCTGTCACATTCACAAAAGACGGCTTTCAGACCGCGGTCTATCCGCAGATCATCGTGCAAGGCAATCGCACCGCGACCGTGAATGCGAAGTTGAAGCCGGGCGCGATCTCCTCGACGGTGACAGTGGAAGCAACGCCGCTGCTCAATCAGACCGACACCACTACGGGATACACCCTGAGCGACACTCAGATCGCCGAGATACCTCTAGGCACTGGAAGCATGACGCAGGCCGCAATCCTGAGCCCGGGGGTCAGCGCCGACTTTCTCAACACGGCGGGAACCAACGCCGGCCTGGGCAATCAAGCGATTTGGGCGAATGGGCAGCGCGATACCAGCAACAGTTTTACGATCAACGGGGTCTCGGGCAACAACATCTTCAACGGTAAGACCACGAGCCAGGTGACGTCGGGACGGGTGGCAGTGAACATCGGTGAGCAGGGCAATGGAAACAACCCAAGTGGCGAGATCGTAACCAGCACGTCGGTTTATGGCGCGATCGGTCAGGCGCTTCCGAGTCCGCCGCCGGAGACGGTGGAAGAAATGCACGTCAACTCGGCCATGTACGACGCCTCCCAGGGCTCCTACAGCGGCGCCCACCTTGAGTTGACTACCAAGTCGGGGACCAATGCGATCCACGGGGGAGCGTACAACTACTACGAGACCTCGAAGTGGAATGCCAATCAGTGGTTCTACGGTAACAACCAGTTGCCCCGTCCACCCATGCATCGCGAGGTTTTTGGCGGCTTGATTGGCGGCGCGATCAAGAAGGACAAGTTGTTCTACTTTGCGTCCTACCAAGGGCAGCGCGCGGTCGATCAACTGCTGGCGACATCTTTTGTAGCCGTCCCGCCAGATCTTACCAGCGACCGCAGTCCGGGAGGGAACACATTTGCCCAGGGAGGTCTGGCTGCCGTTGTCGACCAGGACTTCATCGGCGACGTGCAGTGCGGAACCGGAGGGCCGCATCCCGCCTGCTTCGACGGCTCAACAATTACTTCCCAAGCCCTTGCCATCATGCAGATGAAAGCGCCCGATGGCAGCTTTTGGATGCCGAACGCGGCCACTGGGGCTCAGTTGACCAGTCTGCAAGGTCAGAGCGCGGATGCCGCAGTGCAAGGCGGCAGTTCGGTTTTCCGGTCAGACCAGGCAAACGGTAACATTGATTATTATTTCAGCGCCAGGGACCGCCTGGCGGCAAAGTACTACTATCAGCGGGATCCGAACACAACTCCCTTCGCCAATAGCGAGCTCCTCGGTTTCCCACAAACCATGCACGCGGGAAGCCAAGCGTTTTCCGTCGACAATACCACTGCGATGACTCCTACAGTCACTTGGGAACAGCGGCTCGGCTTCATTCGCGAGACCGCCTATTCCCAGCAGAGCCAGTTCCTGACCCCCTCAAGCGTTGGCATGAGCCTGTTGGGCAAAACCTTGTTTCCTTCGATCAACATCCATAACGCGGACAACCTTTTCGACGGCACATACATAGGTCCCTCCAGCAGTTTCGCGAACACAGGAATGTTTCAAAACAATTTCGAGGGGGCCAGCACGCTGCAATGGGTTCGCGGGCGCCACGCCCTCTCGACCGGATTGAACTTCGATTACACCCAGCTCAATATCATCAACAGAAACGAGCAGTTGGCCAGTGTTAATTTCGCCGACTTCCCCGGCTTCCTGCAAGGGCAGGTTTGCAGCCCGAGCGCTGCCTGCAGCGGCCAGCCTCCCTCAGAAATCCTAACCGGGGGCACCAGCCGCCATTACCGGACCAAACAGGCTGGGGCGTACGTACAGGACAAGATTCGCGTCAAGTCAAACTTGACGCTCGATGTGGGGCTGCGCTGGGACTGGGATGGTCCGTTGTACGAGACCAATGGGTTGCTGACGAATTTCTACCGGCAGGATTACGCCTACGATGTGACCTCAGACACTATTACCAACACCGGATTGGTGATCGCCGGGAACAATAAGACGCTTGGGACGAAAGGTGTGAGCAATTCCACCATGACCGGACGGCAATGGGGTTTTGCTCCACGCATCGGGCTGGCCTACAGCCCATCCTTCGTCAAGAATCTTGTAGTGCGCGCCGGCTTCGGAATGTACTACGACCGCGGCGAATACTTTACTGAACTATCGCCTCCAGCCGGCGGTGGGATTAGCGGCCCGTTCGGCGTTACCGTTGAGGAACCGTTCGTAGTGCCATACTACTCTCCATTGGGAGCGACTTTCGGGGTTCCCTTCGGGACAAATCAACCGCCCCCTCCGCCGAACAACCTTTCCACCATTCAGACGCTCCTGCCAAATGCAGCCAATCTCATCAACCAGACCACCCAGTACTGCACCAACAACAGTCTGACCTCGGGATGCAGCCCCCTCTACTTCGGAGGCTACGATCCCAGGAATACGCTGCCCTATTCGGAAAACTGGACCCTCGATTTTCAGTGGCAACCGCGTAACACCCTGGTCATGACCCTGGGCTATGTGGGGAATCATGGCGTCCACGAAACGATTCCCTTGCCGTTCAATCAGGCGCAAATCGCCACAGCACAAAACCCGGCACTGAAAGGAGGCCCGTATCAGCAGAACTATTCTTACGGGTTTAACATGAATTGCTTCCCCATATTCCCCTGCACCGAAGCGAATCTGCAGGCGGGACCACTGATCCTGGGGGCTGAAAATGTGAACGCCCTGGTGGTTGGAGTGGGCACGGGCAACGCAGCTCTCCGTGCTCCTTACATCGGGTACGATCCAAATTCCGATTTCAACAGCGGGGTGGGCGTTTCCACCTACAACGCCCTGCAAGTCAGCGTGAACAAGCGCCTCAGCCGCGGTCTGCAAGTCACAGGCTCATACACCTACTCGCATACGCTCGATGAGCAAAGCGGCCTCGGGCTTTTCTACAACGGGAATGATCCCAACAATCCGCACTCGTCCTACGGAAATTCGGACTTTGACCGAACCCACATTTTCACCGTGAGTTATCATTACGACCTTCCCACCATCGCCGGCGCTCACGGATGGGTGAAGCACGTCGTAAACGGATGGGGAATTAATGGGGTTACTGTCTTGCAGAGTGGTCAACCGTACAGCGTGATTGATTACAGCGGCGGTGTGGGCGGCATTTACTGGGGCGGCGGCCAGGATTTAACCACCAATCCCATCGTTCCGGTGGGCGGCGTCGGCGCCACCTCGAATCAGCCTCGCTTGCAAGGTACGACCGGGATAAACGGGCTAAAGCCTGTACTTAACGCCGCCGCGTTCGGTCCCGTGCCAGCCATGGCTCCGAGCACCCCCGGCAATCCGACTCCCGTACCACCCTGCGATTCGAGCTCCGGCACGACGGTTTGTGACACATTTGAGAACGGTTACACGTCGGGTGGCCGCAACATATTCCGCGGCCCGTTCCAGAATCGTTTCGATTTTGGGGCTTTCAAGAATTTCACGCTAAGCGAGCGATTCGCACTCAGATATGACGTGAATGCATTCAACATCTTCAATCACCCCAGCTTCGATATCCCCAACAACAGCGTGGACTTCAATGCCTTCTGCAACCCCCCTTCACCCAGTTTTTCCTGCTCGTCCATCGGGTATGCAATTCCGCCCATTGGGCATCTGGGAGTACTGGCACATACCGTCGGCAGCCCACGCTTCATCCAGATGGCGTTGCATTTGACGTTCTGAAAACGATGGCTCGAGGCAGATGGGTATCAGGCGGATTGATTTTGGGGCGAACAGAGAATGGCTAAAGCTAAACGAGGGCTGATCAGTTGCACGCTGGTCGCCCTCGTTCTCTTTCAAACCGAGGCCGCCTTCGCCTGGGGCAACGAGGGCCACACCTACATCAACCGCGTTGCCGCCCAGAAGATTCCCACCGACATGCCGAAGTTCCTGCGGCGTGCTGTTGTAGAGATTGCCTATCTTGGACCGGAGCCGGACCGCTGGCGCAATCCCGCGGAGTTTGCCCTCAAGAACGCCCAGGAGCCGGATCACTACATCGACCTCGAACGCGTCTCCTGGCTGGATCCCCTGCCGCGCGGGCGCTACGAGTTTTACCGCAAGCTGTACGAAAAGCGCGCTGCCACCACCGACCATCCCGACGACTACCTTCCCGAACACGTGGGACTGCAGCCCTACATCACGATGGAAATCTATGGCCGGTTGAAGGCGGCGTTTCGCGAGTACCGGCAAATGAAGGCTTCGCATCAGCCGACCGCGGCGGTGGAGCAGGCAATCATTTTTTATGCGGGCTGGATGGGCCACTACGTCGCCGACGGATCGCAGCCGCTGCACACGACCATCCAGTACAACGGCTGGGTGGGACCGAATCCGAACGGCTACACGACGCAGCATGACATCCACGCGCAGTTCGAGACGGCTTATGTCGGAGCCAACATTAAAGCCAATGACTTTGCTGGATTCGTGCACGCGCCCGAGCGCATAGAGGATCCCTTCGCCGGCTATGTCGGCTACCTGAGGCAATCGAACGGTCTGGTGGAAAAAGTCTACGCGCTGGAAAAAGCTGGAGGCTTTCGCGAGAAGGGCTCACCGGAAGCGTTCGAGTTCACCACGCACCGCCTCGCCGCCGGATCGCAGATGCTTTTGAATCTCTGGTACACGGCCTGGCTGGAGAGCGCTGTCACTTCGACTCCACCTGTGCGACCGGCCGCGGCTCCCGAAAAGAAGTAATGCAGGGTGGCTGCCCCCCAGGGATTCGAACCCCGATAACCTGCTCCAGAGGCAGGTGTCCTAGCCGTTGAACGAGGGGGCAACGTCTCCATTATCCAACGAGTCACGGTGCCGGTCAATCCTCGTGACCGCAAATCCTTTGCCGACAGAGGAAAAGCATGGTCTCGTGCCTCGGCCGGCCGGTTCGCGCTAAACTCTGTTCAGCGGTTGTTGCCGCGGGGGGCGATATGGTCGCTATTTTTGAGAATGTTTCTGCGGTCTCCACCGAATACACGGAAATTGCCCGCCGCCCGCTGGACTCCGACCAGTGCGCCCTGATCGTGGTCGATATCCAGGAGAAACTGCTGCCGCCGATTTTCCAGAAGGAACCGTTGGTCCGCAACTCACAACTCTTGATCCGCGCCGCCGGGGTGCTCAAGATCCCCATGATCGTAAGCACGCAATACGCAAAGGGATTGGGCGCGACTGTGCCGGAGGTCGCTTCCCTGCTTCCGGAAACTGCGGCCATCGACAAAGATCGCTTCTCCTGTTTCGGCAGCGATGCTTTTTGTACGCTGCTCAAGCGCTTGCCCGGCAACCGGAACACGCTGCTGCTCTGCGGCATGGAGAGCCACATCTGCGTGGCGCAAACAGCGCTGGCCGCGCTGCGCGAAGGCTATCTCGTGCACGTCGCTTCGGATGCGGTCAGTTCGCGCACGGAATGGAACTGGAAAATCGGCCTGGAAAGAATGCGCGCCGCCGGTGCCGTGATCTCTTCCACAGAGATGATGATCTACGAACTGATGCGCTCTTCGGCATCGCCGGCGTTCAAAGAGATGCTGCCGCATCTGAGGGGATAAAGCCGGCCAGCCCGCCGCTAGCCCGCGTCAGGCTCTTTCTTTTTTACCCGGACGACAGTGATCTTGGCGAAGCCCTCCTCGAAGGCGGGCGTCTTCAATTTGGCGGCCATGCGTCGCATCACGTCTTCAGGAACGACACGGTCGCGGCGCTGGTGGCGCTCCAGGCAAACGTCGAGCGGTACGTCGAAGAAGACTGCGTGCACTTCGTACTGGTAATCCTTGGCCAGCTTGATCCAATGTTGGCGCTCCTGGGGCGTGAGGTTGGTGGCGTCCACGTAATTCATGGGACGCTTGGCGATGAGCCTCGCTTTGAGCATGGAGCGGAGGTTGGAGAAAACCAGGTCCTGAAAACGCTGCTCGCGGACGTCGTCGAAGAGCAGGGAGCGCACCATGTCGCTCGATAGCGGGACTACGTTGTGGCGCTTGAACCAGGAACTCTTGCCGGAGCCGGGCAGCCCGATGGCCAGTACCACTACTCCTTTTGGCGCGCGCGCTGCCACGGCGGCTGGCGCAACCCTGGGCGGAGCAGCAACTGACGGCGATGGGGCCCGCGATTCTGCCTCTCCGGCGTCCGAAAACTCCTCCTCCGCAGGCTCCACGGGCACTACCGGGATGGATCCCTTCACTGCGGCGGGGGTAAAAGCATGAGCAACGGCCTGTTCGCGTCCGCGCCCGCCACGTCCGCGCCCACCGCGGCGACGGCGGCTGCGGCCAGCCTGTCCAGAGCCGCTCCGTGCAGGCGGCGGCGTGGATGATTCTTCGGGGGTCTGCTCTTCGGGTCTCGAACGCGCCCTGCGAACAGGGCGGGCCTCGGGCGCCGGCCGAACTGGAGCTGGGATTTCTGCCTCGACGTTCCCGGAATCGGGAGCGCTAGCGGGCGGCTGCTCGGCATCGAAATAAGCCGGCTGCAACGGAGGAGGGGCGGGTTGGCTGGAGGCCTCCGCGGGCGTCTTTTTGCGGCGCTGCAAGCGCTCGCGCATCCATTTACGCATGCAAGGCTTTTAACACAGAATTGAGGGCGGGATCAATCGCCCACGCCCGCGGACGAACCACACGCGACAGCTTCGCATGACCATCGGGGCGAGCCAGCGGGATTCGGTTGCAGCCGCTACAATATCGGCATGCCGGAGACAATCCCATCGACGATCCGCGGCCGGAAATACATCTCTCTGGGTACCTACCGTAAGAACGGGACAAAGATCGCAACCCCGGTATGGTTTGGGGAAGATACAAACAAGCTTTATGTGATGACGCGCAGCGATATGGGCAAGACGAAGCGCATTCGCAACAATCCGCAGGTTACGGTTGCTGCCTGCAGCATACGAGGGAAAGTGACCGGTCCTGAGTTGGCCGCGTCGGCGCGCATCCTGCCGCCGGAAGAGCATGCTCACGTGCGGCAGACTATCAACCGGAAGTATTGGCTGGCCCGGGTGTCATCGATCTTCAGCAGGGCAGATGCGTTCCTGGAGATAAGCTTCCCCTAGGCTGGCTGTCGTGGATCAAGAACGCAGGGTGCGAGACGGAACCCCGCGTCTTCCGAAACGGGTTGGGTGCACCCCAAGAAAGTGATGGATCATGCGGGCCTGCGTTCTGATCTGCGCTC
>OCZU010000406.1_pt1 | contig 30098 bp, 30 predicted proteins | sample 1539001 | NCBI WGS metagenome assembly OCZU01 (sample SAMEA3539306, study PRJEB22396) | soil metagenome | biome: tundra; feature: field; material: soil | place: USA | collected 2010-05 | depth 0.15 m | reverse complement strand
GTTGCTCCGGCGGAATCGACGGGCGCCCCGTCTGCGCATACAACGAATCGAACCAACCCGACAACTCCTGCAAGGCCCGATCCGTCATCTCCCGCACCCGCCGCAAGGGATGATCCTGCGGCACTCGCTTCTCCAGCGGTATATAGCTGAACACTTCCTCTTGCTCGTCCTGGTTTCCTCGCATCCCTCCTTCTATCTCATCCCTCACAAAATACAAGTGAGTTTTTCCGCAACCTCTGAAGTCGTGCCCTTCCCAAGACCATTTATGAGACAGCTTCTAGCTGTAGTGTCCACGAATTAGGGGCATAATCACCGGTTCCATCTCGCGAATCGAGCGGTGCACGTCAGGGGCTGAAGCCCTGTTCCTTAAGGGCCCGTGCTTACGGCGCGTCTAAAGCCGCGCCCTTTCAAAGCCTTGAACTTCTGCCGCGAAATTCCGGGACCAGTACACTAGCCGTTAGTCGCCATATTTATTTGCGAGGTACTTGGCGACCTCGGATTCAAGTTGGCCATAGTCCGAGTGGATGGTCGCGCGCAGGGCGGCCTCCGTGGAATTGCCCTGGCTGAGGAGTTGCAGAATTCGCTGGATGTCGCCCATCCCATAAGAGTCATTGATATAGGAAACTGCCGCCAGCGATTCCGCGTAAGCCACGTAGGCCTCAGTGCCAGAGAAGCGAAGGAAACTCCCTTCCAACACATTCAGCGGAATATTATGTTGCGCCTTAAACAACTGAGCCAATTGCCGTCCATCACTGCCCAAGGACTTCGGTTCAAGAAGCTGGGCGATCCCTTCGTGCAGCCAGGGCGGGCAGCGACCGGCGGAGAGCTGATTAATGAACGTGTGGGCCAGTTCGTGCTTCAAAACTCGGGCCAACTCGGGCGTCATGGAATTAAGGCCACTGATCGGGATGCGAAGTTTGCCGTCATTGAGGGCTCCCGACCAGGAGGGGGCGCGGGTTACATCAAAGAAAGCTTGTTCGGTGTAAAGCGTGACCAGAATGTTGTCCCTCGGGGGCGTGCCCAGATCACGAGCCAAGTCATCGTAATCGGATTCGAGGGCGGCCATGATTTGTCCACGAAATGATTCTGCAGTTTGTTTACCCTCGTAGTGCAGAACGAAGTGGCTGCTTTCGCGCTGGGCAAAATCGGTCTCGACATTCTGTTCGCGCTGCGCTTTCGCGAGATATTGTTCGACGGCTGGATCGGGACGCAACTCGAGAGAATGCTTCCATGAAGCGACTGCGTCTTTCGTACGGTCAGAAGCTTGCTGCGCATAGCCGAGCACTGTGTAGGCATCGGGCGAGTTAGGAGACGCGCTCACCGCGCGCTGAGCATAGGAGAGTGCCTGGGAAGGGTTTCCCGTGCGCACCAGGAGGGCCGCACAATAAATAAGAACAGTAGAATTTTCCGGCTGGAAGCGTAAGGCACTTTCGAAAAAGCGACGGGCCTGGTCGATGTTTCCGTGGTCAAATTCAAACTTGCCGGCAATGAAATCGGCCGTTGCGCTCAACTCGGCATTTCCTTTGCCTTCAAGTTTGGAGAGTGCTTCGGGGTCAATCTTGCCGTCCTTCACAATTGTTTTAGGAAGGTCACCTTCGGTCGCGAGACTGTCTACCGGCGTGAAAGCAGGTAGATTTCCGGCTGACTTTGCCGCACCAGACGACGCGACGGTGGTGGGCATACCACCGGCCTCGACCCGTTCCACCGAACTCTTCGGTATGGCATAGCTGTCGTCGCCGACTTCGTACTCATAGCGGTTGCCATTTTCACGGACGCGATCGGCGAGGATGGTGCGTCCGTTCTTCAAATGGATTGTGTCAGCCGATGCCGCAGCGGCACACACCATGCACATGATTGCGAGAGTAGTGACACGAAGGCCCATTGAAGCGCATTCTAGCAACAGTGGGCACACACACCTACGTGACGAAAGTACCGGCCACGCTAGCCAGATTCCGCATGGTGCTGGCTGTTTTCCTGGCAGTTTTTCTGTGGACGCCGGCATACGGGACGCAGGCAACGCCGACTCAGACGCACCGACCCGGACCTGCGGAGTTGCTCTACTTGCAACTGAGTAGTATCGGCCTCGATAGCTCGCGGGTTTTCCGGGTACGCGATAGTTCGCTCGATCGACCTGCGATTCATATCACTCTAGAAGACGGCACCATCGCCTTTACCCGGGACGTGCTGGGCAAGATCACCGGGGCATTTTTTGAGGGCGATGGAGAAGTGCTGCTGGTCCCGCCCAACGACGTAGAGCGAAGGTCGATGAGCCTGTTCAGTGGGATGGCGATTCTCGAAGAGCGATTCACGACCGCCTACTTCCGATTCAATGACAACACCGCGGCTGAATTGCAGCCTGGCCTCAGGGCGCCGGAGGATGCGCCGGGCTTTGTTACTCGATGGGACGAAACGGCGCGCAATCTGGCGCAAGTAGATGCTATGAGATTGCTGGCAAGTTTCAGCGAAATGCTTCCGGGCGCGAACCGGACGGTATCCCAGGATCCACCAATTTTGACTGCCGCAGACCCGGCAGATCACTTGCTGCATGCCCGGCTCCAAGGGAACACGCTGGGCGTCTTCGACATTCTTTACGACTCGGCCGCCGGCGAACAGGTGGAGGCAGGACAGGCGAAGTCCACGGAAAACGGAACCGTCTATTACGACGTCTGGACCTCATTTTCGGCCGGGGCAGCCGGCTCGGGCCGCTCCGCTCTCACGCAGACTGTTCAAACTCTGCCCACGGAAACCGAGTCGCGTGAGGATCCGATCTTCGTGCGTAGTTACATCATTGATGCGCAGGTGAAACCTCCTAAGGAACTCGATGCGGAGGTGAAGCTTAATCTCGAAGTGCTGCGCGACGGATCGCATTTTCTGGTGTTCGAACTTTCGCGTTTTCTGAAAATTCAAAACGTAGAAGAGAACGGACGCCCTGTGGAATTTATTCAGAATCCCGCGGTCGAGGGCACGCGGCTGGCACGCAGCGGCAATGATCTGGTGGCCTTGATTCTGTCCGAACCGCCACAAAAGGGACAAAAGATCAGCCTGCGCTTCGTCTACGGTGGAGAAGTATTGGCCGAAGCTGGTAAGGGCTTGCTCTATGTGGGTGCGCGCGGCACGTGGTATCCCAATCGCGGGCTGGCGATGTCCGATTTCGATCTCACCTTTCACTATCCTCCGGGTTGGACGCTGGTGGCAACGGGCAAACCTGCGCCAGTATCGAAGGCAGTGGCTACGCCGGCGCAAATTTCTATGCAGAACGCCGAGGGCGATCAAGTGGGACGCTGGGTTTCGGAACGGCCCCTCCCGGTTGCGGGATTCGATCTTGGCAAGTATGTTCGGAGCACGGCGCAGGCTGGAAATGTCCACGTGGAGACGTACGCCACAGCCGGAGTGGAACGAGGCTTCCCGAATACTCCGGCGCAAATTGAACCCGTACCTGAGCCATCGCGGCGCAAAATCCCTCTGCCTTTGATTCCGCCACTTCCACTTTCTCCCGCAAGGAATGCGACCGCCGTGGCCGAGTCCACAGCTCGGGCCATTCGTTACTATTCCGAGCGATTCGGTCCTTTCCCCTACAGCAACCTGGCTTTGACTCAGCTTCCCGGGCGGGAAAGCCAAGGGTGGCCCGGATTGATTTTCCTGTCTTCCTACGCATTCCTCACGCCGGACGAGCGCCAGGAACTACACATGAATCCTTCGGCCGAATTAATAAGTCAGCAGGTTCCGGCGCATGAAGCGGCGCACCAGTGGTGGGGAGACCTGGTCACTTGGAGCACCTATCGCGATCAGTGGTTCTCGGAGGGATTGGCAAATTATTGCGCATTGATGATTCTGCAGGAGAGAAACCCGGCGGGTTTCCGGCAGGTCATGGAAAAATATCGGCAAGATTTACTGGCGAAAAATAAAGAGGGCAACCTGCCCAAAGATGCCGGCCCGGTCACCTTGGGGAGCCGACTCTCCTCGTCGCATTTTCCAGGCTCCTATGAAGCCATCAGCTACGGACGAGGGACGTGGCTCTTCCACATGCTGCACTCGATGTTGCAGGATGCTGCGGCGGAGGGGCGACGAGCAGGACCAAGCCAAGGTGCGGGGCAAGATCCCTTCGTGCAGGCTCTGCGAAAACTTCGCGAGCGTTACGAAGGCAAAGCTATCAGCACTCGCCAACTGCTGGATGTTTTCGCCGAGGGTCTGCCACCATCGTTGCGATATGAAGGGAAAGCTTCGCTCGACTGGTTTATGGATGGCTGGGTAAACGGCACTTCCTTGCCCAGGCTGGAGTTGCACGGCGTAAAGTTTACAGCGAAGGCGAACGGCGTGGTCGCGACTGGGGTCATACGGCAAGAGGATTCGCCTGACACGTTGGTCACATCCGTCCCGATCTATGCAGCGGTTTCCGGGAGGACGCCAGTGTCGCTAGGCCGCGTGTTTGCCGATGGGCCGGAAACTCCGTTTCACTTGTCTGCGCCTGCGGGAACACACAAGCTTTTGCTGGATCCGAACGAAACCATCCTTACCAGCCCAAAGTAATAAGCGGGCGAAGGCTGCAACCCGCACAGCGGCGGCTCTCTTCGCGTCTCCCGCATCCGAACTCGTTCGGCATGGCGGTTTCCGAAAGAGGAATCGAGTGCGCGAAATGTATCTCCCGGGCATTTCATCGTTCACCACAAAGTGATTCGTTTTCTTTCGCTTGAACGCCTTTGTTTGGGGACGAAGAGTATGGCTGCTGATGTGCTGTCCATGTTTGGTGGTTTAAGGAGTGAACAAGTTGAATTCTCAGGCCAACGTCGAGGAAGCAGCGCCGGAGGGCGGAGAGAAGCTGTCTGAGCTTCCGTCCACCTTCGTCTTTGAAGCGGCCATCGCCGCCGGGCTAGTGAATACCTGCCAGTGGGGCGGGAAAGAGACGATTTTACTGGTCGAAGATGAAGCATTGGTAAGAAAGGCGACCGGCGAAGCTCTGCAGTCGGCTGGTTATAGAGTAGTGATTGCGGATAGCGCAACGCAAGCGTTAGAGGCTTACCGCGAATCCTCCGAGCCGGTTGATCTACTCCTTGCTGATGTTGTCATGCCCGGGATAAGCGGCCGTGAACTGGCGCAGAAGTTTTTCTTCCTGTGTCCACATATTCGGATCATTCTGATGAGCGGCTATGTGGAACAGCTCACGTTGTGCGAGCTCGCTCCTTACGGGAAGGAGTATCTGGCCAAGCCTTTTTCCATCTCGACACTGTTGCAGCGAGTGCGGGAAGTGCTGGATAGGGATCCATTCGATTTTGGCGCATCCGCTTAACTCACGCTTGCTCTACGGTAGCGCGTAGCCTGGAGAATTTCATGGGGAATCTGCAAGAGCGGCACTACCCGGTCAAGGATTCTCATTTCCGCGCAAGCGCGAGGCATGCCGTAAACGGTACAACTGGGCTCATCCTGGCCTATGGTGAGACCACCCTCACGATGGATGGCGCTCATTCCTTGCGCCCCGTCTGATCCCATGCCCGTCATAATAATTCCCATCGCTAGCGAACCAAAGGCGGAGGCGACCGATTGCATCATGACGTCGACGGAGGGAACATGCAGCTGATGCTCGGGTTTGTCAGAGAGACAAACTGTGGTTCGAGAGCCAGCGCGCTCCACCGTCAAATGAGATCCCGCCGGAGCAATGTATACCATCCCTGGCAGGACGGCTTCGCCATGTACCGCCTCGCACACGGAAACGGCGCAAAGGTCGTTCAGCCTCCTGGCAAACGGAGCGGTGAAACCTGATGGCATGTGCTGCACGACCAGAATCGGGACTGGGATATCCGCGGGAAGAATTGGAAGAATCTCCTGCAAGGCCTTCGGGCCTCCGGTCGAGGTGCCCAGAGCAACGATAGCGGGAGAGCCCAGAGATGCTTCCCGTATCGGTATGGCCACTGGCCGGGGAGGCTTGCGCGGGACGATGAGAGGTTCATCAAAATGCCGCGATTCCGCCGCCGCCTTGATCTTCGCAATTAGATCATGCTGAAGATGAAGAATGTCCAGGGAGGTGGAGGAAAGTTGTTTGGGTACATAGTCGAAGGCTCCAGCTGCCAGAGCGCTGAAGGTGGTTTCCGCGTCTTTCAAGGTTAGCGAGCTAACCATGATGACAGGCCGCGGGAACTCGGCCATGATACGGGTCAGGGTTTGCAACCCATCCAGACCGGGCATCTGCACGTCGAGAGTAATGACATCAGGATCGAGGGAGGGTACTCTTTGCAGAGCTTCGTTGCCGCTGCTGGCAGTGCCCACAACGCAGATATCTGGATCGGAACCAATCATGCGGGAAAGCGCGGTACGCATAAAGGCGCTGTCGTCCACGATGAGCACGCGTATTTGCGAGTTCGGGCGTTGATTGTTCACGTTCGGTAGATGGCGCGTACCAGGCTGTGGACTTCGTCCATGTAGGAGTCGAGTTCGAACGTCAGCCGCGCCCAGTCAAAGTCCTTCAGGGTTGTGGAATGTTGGGCGAGAAGGCCGAAGCCGGACTCTTCGGCGAGATTCACCTGCCGTTCCTCCACATAGCCGTAGTTCAGCCCGCTCATGCGGCAAAGCAAATCGGCCAACTGCACTAAGGCGACTAGCCCCGCGTGGTCGACTGATGTTTCCGGAGAATGGTGATAACTGACAACCGCAATGAGCTCGGGAGCAAGGTTCCAGCGCTCGGCGAGCAGACGTCCGCTGTCACAATGGGTAAAGCCCATGGACCTTTGTTCCGCCTCATGCAGGGGAATGCCTTCGATTTTCCCGGTCTCCCAAGCGGCACGAAATTCCTTCGGCAAGAGCCAAAGATTGACGATGATTCCCAAGTCATGGAGCAGACCCGCAAGGTATGCTTTCCCGGGATCGCCGAAATTGATTTTGCGCGCGAGATGGCGCGAGACCAGCGCGCATCCCAGGGAGTGCTCCCAGAAGACCACCGGATCCAGGCTGCTTTTATCGCGAGGCAGCATGTTCAATACGCCACACGTCATGGCGATATCGCTGACGTGATGGAAGCCCAGGCTGACGACTGCTCCGCGCAGCGACTGCACATTTTGTGACCGTCCGAAAAGCGGCGAGTTTGCCATTTGCAGGCACTGTGCCGCCAACGACTTGTCTTGAGAAAGAAGGTCCGTGACCTTTTGCACGTCGAGCTGCTCCACCGGCTGCTGCAAGTAACGAAGCAAAGGGGCAAGGACGGCCGGGATCGTTGGAATTTGATGTAAGCCTTCGAGCCGCTGCAGTAATACCTTTTTGGTTGCGGTTGCGGCTGTCATAGCGATTTAGCTCCCGCCGGTGTGCGTTCCCCTTTTACATAGGCAGTAGCTCCGGGCAAGTGGACCAACCGAAAGTCATCGTTTACGCCGAAAAGGGACTCAGAATGGCCCAGAAATAAATATCCGTGAGGCAGCAGGTTATTGAAAAAGTGCTGAATGACGCGTCTCTTGGACGCCAGATCGAAGTAGATGAGCACGTTGCAGCAAAAGATGACATCCATGCTCTTCATGAAGGTCATGCGCGAATCGTCGGATAGATTGAGTCTGCTGAAGCTGATGTTGGAGCGCGCCAGAGCGTTCACCTGCAGCTTATCGCCTTGCGTAAGGAAGTACCGATTGCGGAGGGCAGGCGTGAGGTTGCGGGTGCTATAGCTGCCGTAAACCGCCTCTTGAGCATGCGCCAGGGAGCGTTCGTTAAGGTCGGTGGCGAGAATTTCTGTCGACCAATCTTTAAGCTGGCCGTTTGCCTCCTCCAGCGTCAACATCCGGAGAGTGTAAGGTTCTTCCCCGGTGGAACAGCCCGCACTCCAGATGCGGAGCCGGCGCAGCGGAAGGTTGGATTTCGCTTCAAGGATTTTGGGGATTACGATGCGGCGTAGAGCGTCAAGCTGGGGCTGATTGCGGAAGAATGAGGTTTCTCCAATCGTGATCTCGTTCAATAGGGCAACCAGTTCCGCTTGCCGGTTGGGCCGGATGGTGAGGCATTCGGAATACTCGCGCAGCGTTGGTACGCGGAGTTCCTTCATGCGGCGGCCGCAACGATCCTGCAGCAGACGAAGCTTATTGTCAGGATGAAAAATTCCTGCGGTCTGGTAAATCATGTCGCGGATGCGCACGAGTTCAGGATCGGGGGGACCATCCGTTGTGGGGGCCGCTCGCAGCGAAGGTGCACTCGTCACGCGGAAGCCTTTTGAATCATGGGCGGGGCAGGTCGTAGATTTGCGAGCAGACCCGCAGGGTCGAGAACCAGCCGAACCTGGCCGTCGCCGCTGATCGTGGCGCCCGCCACACTCGAACACCCGTGGAGGAAAACTCCCAAAGGTTTGATTACGGTGGACTCCTGCCCGAGCAACTGGTCGACCAGAAGCGCGAACCGTTTTTCCGCTACTCCCAGAATCACGACCTTCCGACCCTCATCGCCCGCGGAGGCAGAAAGAGAGCCGGCTGCCAGTTGCGGTGTGGAACCCGGCCGCGCGGGGAACATTTGATCTAACCGCAACAGCGGCAGAGTTTCCTCTCGCAGGCAGAGGACTTCGCTGCCTTCCACCTGGTGCAAATGCTTGGGATTGATCTGCACCGTCTCCGCAACCGAGCGCAAAGGCAGAGCGTAAATCTCCTTCCCGACCTGCACCAGGAGCACGGGCAGAATGGCGAGGGTAAGAGGCAAGCGAAGCTTTACGGTTGTGCCTTGCGTGAGATGGCTTTCGATCTCAACCGTGCCGTTCAATTTCTTGAGATTGGTACGAACCACATCCATGCCCACTCCGCGTCCCGACAGATCGGTAGTCTGTTCGGCGGTGCTGAAGCCGGGAAGAAAAATAAAGTCGATAATTTCGCGCGGACTCAATCCGCGTAGACGTTCCGCAGTCACCAATCCCTTCTCCACAGCTTTGCGCCCGATTCTCACCGGATCCATTCCTGCTCCGTCGTCGGAAATGCTGATGACAATTTGATCGCCTTCCTGACGGGCTTCCAGACGGATATTGCCCCGTCGTGGCTTGCCCGCTTGTTCGCGGGCCGCTGGCAATTCGATGCCATGATCGAGGGAATTGCGGACCAAGTGGACCAACGGATCGCCGACGAGTTCGGCCATCGTCTTATCCAGCTCGGTATCTTGTCCAAGAAGAGACAGGTCCACTTCTTTTTTCAGATTGGCAGTCACGTCGCGAACCAAACGGGGGAACCGGCGAAAGACAGTTTCGATGGGAACCATGCGGGTCTTGAGACCAGCCGACTGCAATTCTTCGGTGATGAAACTTAAGCGCGCGGAGGACTGGGCAAGCGATGAATTCAACTCGTTAACCGCCAGCTTTCCCGAAGATGAGTCGCGGCTGAGCTGGAGCAAGCGGTTGCGCTCCAGCACGAGTTCTCCGATGAGGTTGATGAGGTCGTCCAGTTTGGCCGCGTCTACACGCATGGTGGGGGCTGCAGCCTGAAGCTGGGCAATCTCTTTCTGGCGAACCAGCGCATTGCCGACTTCTGCCGGGGAAGCCAACCCTTTTTCCACCAGCATTTGTCCAAGCTTGAGCGGCTCCGCGGACGACGACTGTTCCGCTAGCACAGCGTCCAGCGTGGAAGGAGAGATCACTTCCTTTTTGACCAGCAGTTCTCCCAGGGAGGGAGATTTTTGTCCGACAGTTTGAGCGGCTTCAAGGTCCTTTAGCAGCGAGCCCATCTCATACTGCTGCAAACCGCCCGCGGGAATATCCTGGAGCATCTTGCCTAAGAAGTCGCGTGCGGCCAGCAGCGCGTCCATGATCGGGCGAGTCAGTTGAGCTTCACCCTTGCGCAAGGCGTTGAGAACATCTTCGGCGCGATGACTCAACCGAATGACCGGCTCGAAGCCGAGAAAGCCGGAGGTGCCTTTGATCGTGTGCAACGCACGAAAGATGCGATTGAGTAACTCCGCATCATTTGGAGTTGTCTCCAGGGCAACCATGTCCTGGTCCATACGCTGGAGAAGCTCCTCCGATTCCACCAGGTACTCCTGGATTAACGAAGGATCGTGTAAAAGGTCATCACTCACGGAGTTCTTGCTCCTCTATAGCAGACCGTATTTCATGCTGGTGTCGCGGCAGTGCCAATCATTGCTTGCTCAGTGCCACTCATCAGCCGATCAGCGTCCAGCAGAATGAGCAGACGGTCACCGACCTTCCCAACCCCCGCAACGTATTCCCGCTCGACCAGGCCAATGCGCGGAGGTGGCTCAACGGTATCGGCTGGAATGCGGAGGACTTCAGAAACGGCGTCCACCACGAAGCCAAGTACTGCCCCCTGGATTTCGACCACCACGATGCGGTTCTGCTTGTCGGGAGGAACTTCTTCGAGACCGAATCGCTTGCGGAGGCCTATGACGGGAATGATTCTTCCGCGCAGATTCATGACTCCCTCCATGCACTCGGGCGAGTTCGGGACACGAGTCAATTGCTGCGTACGGATGATCTCCTGCACCCGCAAAATATCGATCACGAATTCTTCGCCGCCCACACGGAAGCCGACCAACTGCAGCAACTCCTCGTGTGCCTGCCCAGGCTCGTGGGTACGGGACCCTCCTTTCGATTTATGAGTACTCGATTCCATCTTTTGTCACCTGCGTGGTTGTTGCTCTGCTGGTCCGAACGACTTCACTACTGGCGGGGCAGCCCTCAAGGCGGTTCAATTCATACCTCTGAAATCCCATCGGCACCATGGAGCGGGACTTTAGCTGGAACGCCGATGGGCCACAGGAAAGAGGCAGGAGGATGATTGATGGGGCGAGGGTGGGCTCTTACGGCAGAGGCGGAAATGGCTTCCCGAATTGCTTTCGATCGCGGATGCCGGTTCCGGTTCGCCGGCTTAGTTCAAGCCGGGTTCGCTTAAGATGACTATGTCGACGCGGCGGTTCTGCGCTCGCCCCTGGACCGTGAGATTGCTGGCGATCGGGTGATACTCGGCGTAGCCGGCCGCCGAGAGTCTTGCTGGAGCGAAGCCGTGGTCGATGATCAAAATGCGAATCAGTTCCGTGGCGCGAGCCGTCGAAAGTTCCCAATTGGAGGTCATCTGGGCCGTATGAATGGGGACATTATCGGTATGCCCTTCGATGCGCAGCCTGCAGGTGCGGATTGCCAGAATCGAAGCAATGCGATCCAGAGCCGGCAGAGCTTGGGGCTTAATGGTCGCCGAACCGCTATCGAAGAAGCCGAATTCGCGGAGGCTGATCACCAGGCCATCGCTATCGCGGTGCAGTGACACCTGGTGCAGCGCGATTTCTCCGTGCAGCGCCTGCTCCAATTCGCTTCGTAAAGTGGCGAGATCGGTCTCGCGGGAGGAGCCCGCCAGGGAATCGGTGGGGGAGGAAGCGATACGTCCAAGTTGAGCAGTTCGCTCAACGTTTTGAATGGCCTGCACCGTGCTAAAAGGCATTGGGTCATTGAGATCCAGCGGAACCTTGGTGGTTGAGGCCGGGAATACGCCCAACTCCTGAAATGCCACTTGGATGGCCAGAGAAAGTTTGCCGACCTTCCTCTTATCCACTTGCGAGGAAGCATAATTAATGTAGACATCCACCACATTTGTAGTCGTGTCGAAGGTTAGGTTCCACACGTGTTCGATGATCATGGCGCGCGATACTTGCCGTCCGGCGTTGCGCATCAAATATTCGAGCAGCGAAAATTCTTTCGAGGTAAGCTCGATCCGCCGTCCGGCGCGTTCGGCGCGGTGTTCGACGCGATCCAGTTTCAGATCCTCCACCACCAGCACCGACTCCGACGGCAAATGACTGCGCCGCAGCAGCGCGCGAATGCGCGCCGAGAGTTCGCTGAACGAAAACGGCTTGGGCAGATAATCGTCGGCTCCGGTATCCAGACACTGCACCCGGTCTTCCACCCGGCTGCGCAGGGTGAGCACCAGCACCGGCAGAGTGGGCCGCTTCAGCCGCAAATGGCGCAACACCGCCACTCCATCCACGCGCGGCAGATTCAGATCGAGAATCACCAGATCGTAGTCGATCTCGCTTCCCATGGCCCGCGCCCGCTCCCCATCCTCAGCCACATCCACCGTGTAATGTTCCGCTTGCAATCCCTGGCGCACAAAACTGGCCAGCGCCGCATCATCTTCCGCCATCAGAATTCTCATAAGGAGGCCTTAATTACAGAGCGATTCTAATTAGAGGAAGCTGAAATGCAGCCGAGAAGTTGCTGCACGAAGGTGTGTGTTTCCGGGAATGGGCGCAAGTTCAAAACAGGAGGAGTGCAGCGCACAGCATCCTGTCATCCTGAGGCCCGCGCACTTTGCGGGTCGAAGGACCTCTGTAGTCGCCGGCAGCGCCGAACCCGCCGGCAACTTGCAGAGGTCCTTCGTTGGGAGTCCTCGGCGAAGCCGAGGACTCCGCAGCCTCAGGATGACAAGAGAATCCGGCGAACTACACGTGCGTCGCAGGGCTGCGCAGCAGATTCCAGGCTTCGCGGTAATGTTCGTAGCGATAGCGATCGCGTTTTGGTTGGTGCACGGGACATAGCATGAGGTCGTTGCTCTTGGTCTTCAGGACAACGGCTGCGGGGATGATGTACCACACATTTTCCGGGACGATGTAAGCCGCGAAAAAGTCGAGTTGCGATGCGGTATATCGCTTGCTCCTCTGGTTGGGTTTGAAGCCACAGAGATAGCCGTTGGCAAGGCGGTAGCTGGTCGACTTTACCTGCACCCTCTGAAATTGCCGCCCGTATTCGACGCCAACGTCGTAGGCGGAGGAATCTCCCCAGGGCTTGGAAACTCTGAATCTTTTGCGCAGGGCCCGCGCCATAAACTGGAGCTCCACCCATTCGCCGCGCTGCTTGTAATTTCTGAAGCCTTTGCACTTCGCCATGTCGTGTCGCGCCTGACATTCGCCCAAAAGAAAAGGCGCGGCCCATGGGCCGCGCCTCGTGTTTCTTAAAGCTTTATCTTATGGTTCTGTTATATCACATCTGGAGGGGTGAATGGGACATTTTTGGAAGTATATTTGACCAATGCTGTGAGCAACTTAAGTCCGATGAGGTGGTGTTTGCCTATTGACAAGTTTTCAGATGCTCGGCTGGGCCGCCGGGCAACGCAGTCCGCCCAGCTGGGTCAATGAGTGTAATCGCGATTTATCGCTATTTGAGAGGATTGCTTCCTATTGGCGGACTGACCAGGAGTTGCAACCGCAGTTCTTCTTCGCTATCCCATGTGATCGCGGCTATTTCACTCTTTCGATGTCCGGGAGCTTCCACGATTTATCGAAGTAGGCTTCGGTGGGCGCATAGAGGCGGAGGTAGGTGAACCACGCCTGACCGGGCACGGTCGGAATCCAGTTTGTTTCGAAACCTTTCGCTGGGGTCGGACTGAAGTAGAGGTCCACCGATCCGTCAGCGTTTTTCAGGAGGTCCGGCTGTCGCGAACTGCGGTCGGCAAGGTGCTCTTTGTTCTGGATTAGAGTGCGCGTGTTCAGGTCGTACAGCGTGATGGACCAGAATTGCTTCGCGGGTGGGTTAGGGGGCACGTGCAGCTGGTAAGTGCTGGCACCGTCAAATGCGGAACCGGTGCTATCTCGATAGCTTGCGAGGTAGGTGCTGCCTTGACCCGGAGTCTTGGTCACCATCGCCCGCGACATCAAGACCGCTTCGTATGTGTAGGCGGCGCGCTCGTCGAGTTGGCTGAAGCCGGGCAAGTCTTGCAGCGGATCGACCATGATCACATAGTCCCAACGGGCGTCCGGGCGGTAACGCGCCCCCGCGAATCGCTTGTCGAACGAGTTGGCCTTGGCCATTGATTCACCGATAAAAGCCGCCTCCGTAAGGAGCTTCTCCTGCCGCTCGTCGGGCGTGAACGGCTTGCCCGGCTCAATGCCGAGCGGCCTGAGCATCGCCATGAAGAACCGGTCGCGGTCTTCAACAGATTCGTTGGCGAGCGCTTCGGAAAGCACCTTCCAGTATTCCAACCCGCGCGGCTGATACGACAAGGTGACGGGGCGGCCCGGACTGGGCGTGATATACCGAGTCGGCTTCGGACTCTCTCGCTCGGCGAATGGATAGACTTGCACTCCGGTCTTCAATGCATTCGCCTTTGCTGGATCGGGATCGAGCGCCCGGAAAAAGAAGACGGTGCGAAAGGTTGGCGAGTGCACGACGAAATAACCTTCAGCATCGGGAACCTGCTGTCCCGGGCCTACAAGCAGGAACTTAGCACCGTGCCCCTTGTCTGGACCGGTGACACCAATATCGGTGGTAGCTCGCTGCCACATGTCCACAACTGACCCAGCGATGAGACCGGGGGGCACTGCCAGCACGGTCGGACCGGTTGTCGCAAGGTTAAGCGCTCCGAATACATAAGGCGTCGTTGCGTTGGCAGTGAGATAGGCGCTGACGTTGCGGTAGCCTTCGGCAATAGTGACCTCGCCATCTTTAGCGCCCGAGTTGGCCTGCGAAATGTTGATGAGTTGGTCCATGCTGACGATCGGCAGCGCCCAGAGGTAGCATTGCACCGCGCGCTGGAAGTCGAGTTCGTCGAACAGCTTCGTGACCGTCTTCTCAGTCGGCAGGCCCTGCTCAAAGTCGAGCTTGCCGATGCGGGTCTCGACGGACTGCGTCTGCTGCGCGTCTGCTACGGTCGTCGCCAAGGTCATTTCACCCTCTCAATGTCAGCTAGCTTCCACGACTTGTCGAACAGCGCTTTCTCTGGGCCGTAGAAACGGAAGAAGGGAAACCAGCCTTTTCCGGAGACGGTTGGAATCCAGTTGGCTTCTTGACCCGCAGGCGACGTTGGGCCGATGTAGAGGTCCACCGAGCCGTCAGGATTGCGCTTCATCTGTTGATCGTAGGAATCGAGGCCTGCACGCTCTGCCTCACGGATGAAGCTGCAGGTTTCGTTGTCGTAAATTGTGAGCGCCCAGAACTGTTGGGCCGGGACGTTGGCGGGGACGCGCAAGCGGTAGGAATTTTCTCCGCTGAGCCGCTGGCCTTGGTCATCGAGGAGCGCACCGAGATAGAAGGTGGCCGCGCCGAGCTTCGCTGGCGGAGCGTAAAAGCTGAAGAAGCCAGTGCCACGCGCATCTCCGTCGAAGTAGTCAGCGGCTTCCCACTTGAATTGCGATGCGGCCGCGATGGGAGGCGCCGGGATATCCCACTTGCGATCGGACCAAAAACGCTGCCCGTAGGTCAACAGCCGATCCATGAACCAAGCGTGCGCTTCCTGGCTCGCCTGCTTCAAGACTGCCTGCGTCGCGGCGTCGGGCTTGAACTCCTTGCCCTTCTCAATGCCAAGCGATCGAAGCAGACCCAGCATCAGAAGGTCACGCGGCTGTAGCGGCTCTTCATTGACCATGGCAGCGAGGCTTGCGTAAAAACTTTCGTCGAAGCGGACGATGCCATCCCAGAGCGTGTCGGCCATATCTACAAATCGCTGCTCGGGCGGGGAGTTCACTGCCGCGAGCGGATACGATTTGAGCTGCTTCAGATAGGAGATAGCTTTGCGAACATCATCGGGCTGTTCGCTCTTCGAAACCACACGCAGCGCGACGAAACCGTTGTAGGTTTGGGACGGCACGGTGATATAACCCGACGGAATCTCGCCTTTGTAGTCGGGAGGCAGGAGCAGGTATTTGCCGCCCTTGCCAAGATCCTCGCCTGCGTTACCGACGTCAACCAGCGGTACTTGCCAGGCATTGAGCACAGTCCCGAAGAGCACGGCGTCGCCAGCAGGAGGGATCTCCAACACGACAGGACCGTTCTTAGTGTTGGTAAAGAAAATGACGTAACGAGTGGAGGTATTGGGCGTGGTCGTCTGGTTCTTCCAAGTCGAGAATTTTGACCAATACATAATGTCGCCGTAATTCGCCTTCGCATCGCGGAAGAAACCCTGTCGCATTACATCGAAGCTGACAATGGGCATGCCCCAAATCGCGGCCTCGACCGCGCGGCGCTCCTGCGTGCGTTTCGTCAGGTCGGCGGAGCTGAATTGCGTTGCTTTGTCGTGCACGTTTGTCGTGGGTGAGGCGACCGGAATTGCCGGCGAGATGGTTAACGTCGTCATTTATTTACTCCTCTTGAGATACGCGGAACGATATGCTCAAGCAGACGCACTTATAGGGACGGGCGGAGTCTATAAGCACCGTGCCACCCCGGCTACTGTCAGAACTGGCAGTCCCGCGCGGACAGTCCGAGCCTCACGGAGTCGTCGCGAGTGACGGGCAAACCGGACGTAACTGTTGTTAACAGGCGATAGCACTCGTTGACTTGATTCCCCGCGTTTTTCGGGGATGAAATGCACCCTGAGAAAGCATACTTCGTCTACATCATGACGAACCGTTCGAAAACCCTTTCCACAGGAGTTACAAGGTTGGGATGGTGGAGATTGAGTCGCAGTGGACCGCGCGGATTCGCGAGCGTGGGATTTTTCCTACGCTGAAGCTGCGGGGACCAGCAGAAAATCCCCGCCCAAGCGAAGCTTGGACGGGGCACCCTCGAGAGTAGAGACCTGACATAGGCTGGTCCAGCCCCCACCCGCCGAGCTTTTCCCTCCGAACCCTTTCCGTCAATTACTCTCCGGGCGACTCCAGATATAACCTGAAGACCATAATCTGCAGAGGACTCTGCTTGCACAACAAACGCTTCGAATGATCATCAGGGCCAAACTTCGATGAAGTCGCTGCTGACTCCAGCTATCTGGATTCTGGCGGTCGCGGTCCTGGTGCATAGTGGCCTGATCGCGCTCAGTGCTGCGCTCATCACTTTTGCGCTTTATGGGGCGTTGATCGCGGGGCTTCTGATCGCGTGGCGATTCCATTCCAGCCGCATCTTCTTTGCTTTGCTGGTGCTGTTCCTCGCGGAACGCGCCATCTCCTATTTCTCTTTCTTTTCTGCCGGCTTCTCTGCCGGACATGCCGCGGCCAGCGGACCGGGAAACACAGCTCTGGTTGCGGTCGGATTGCTGTTGCCGCTGGACTTCGTGCTGCTCTCACTGGCGCAGGAAAAGGGATTCAGCTTCTCCAGCATCGCTCCTGCAGCGTTGTTACTGTTCGTCGAGTCGGTCATCGTCGCGGTGCTCTGCCGGCCTGATCCACTGGCGAGCGCGCCGCGAGTTTTGCATCATCAAGTCATTGGGCCGCATTTGCCTTTCGCGACGTTGATCGCTTTCGCAGGCGCTGCGGTGGTTCTGCTCATTCGCTTTCTGCTGTTCCACAAGCCTGTCGAAAGCGGACTTCTGTGGTCTTTGGCCGCAACCGTTCTGGCTCTCCGCTTCGGAGGGGCAGGACGGATTCCCTCCGCATACTTCGCCACGGCGGCTTTCATACTCGCGGTTTCGATGGTCGAGACATCGTATCTTCTTGCCTATCACGATGAACTCACCGCGTTGCCCTCGCGCCGCGCCTTTCACGAGGCGTTGCTTCGCCTGGAGTCGCCGTATTCCATTGCGATGGTCGACATCGACCACTTCAAACGCTGCAATGACACTTACGGTCATGACACCGGAGACCAGGTGCTGCGTCTGGTTGCGTCACGGCTTGCGCGGGTAACCGGTGGAGGACAAGCGTATCGTTGCGGCGGCGAGGAATTCGCCGTCGTCTTCCCCGGCAAAACTACCGGGGACGTCCTGGATCATCTGGAAGAGTTGCGCGCCAGCATCGAAGGCAGCAGCTTTCGCCTCCGCGGCAATGACACAGACCGGCGTCAAGAAGCGCGCGGTCCGGACCGGCGCAATCTGCGTCCGCGTACGCGCACCCAAACCGGCCATGCCATCCGGCAACTCACACAGGCTGCCGCGCCAGCCAGCCTTTCGGTTACGGCCAGCATTGGAGTGGCAACGTCGACCCAGCAGAGTTCATCGCCGGATGAAGTGGTGCAGGCCGCCGACAAAGCGCTCTACCGCGCCAAAGCGGCGGGACGAAACCGGGTCGAAACCGCATCCGCCTCCCGGCGGCGCCGCACGAAAGCGGCCGTCACTGCCTGAATGAAAGGTGAGGGACGAGAGTTAGCATGCGGATCTGGTTTTTCCGCAGGCCGTAAAACTCGTGCCCTTCTCAAGAGCCATCGGGTGGGAACGTCGGGCCCGGGAACGGCACTTCAGGGCGGGAAAACATGACGCCCCGGGCTCGTACGTTTTCGCAAGCACCACAGGCCGTGCGGTCAGCCCGCGGTAGAAGGTGGAATTGAGTTATTCCTTCCGGTGCCTGCGCAGGCCGGACACTTCATCCGGATAAATGCCACCCCCTCGGACTTACCACTGATGTCCACTGGCTTGGCCACGTATCCGGTACCGCCGCAGCGCGGGCAGTCCGTCGGAGTCACTCGTCCCCCTCAGTTGCCACTGAGTCTTGCACCAAATCCGGTTCGCCGCGGAAAAAAGTGATTTTTGTTACGAAATACGAACAAGCGAGCGGGTGGCAGTCGTCTGTGAGGCTCCGGGCAGGCTGTAGAAAGGGTTAGCCGGCGAACCGACTGCCGCTTCCCGCTTGTGGCCATTACAGCCCCGAACACCGCCGCTACCAGTTGAAATCGCGAGGCATCGGTACCATCCTGGGAACCAGCAATCAGTTCCACCCAAAGCATAGCCAGGATGATATCTTCATTCGACGACACAGCATTCGTAGTGCTCACCATATAAAGAGGAGTGCCCCCAATGAAACTGTCGCGGCCCGGATGCCCTCGCAGTCGGTTTGCTGTCGCTGCTTCTTTTCTCAGCTATCTTCTGTTCTGCGCTCTAGTTTTCTGCTCTCTAGCCAGCACACCATTGGAAGCGGCCGAGCCTACGGCGCGAACCATAAATTCCGGCTGGCAGTTCCGAGCCGTGGCAAATGCAGACAGAGCTGACGTTAAGGAATGGCATTCCGCGCAAGTTCCGGGAGTGGTTCAAACCGACCTGCTGAACAGCAAGCTCATTCCCGACCCCTTCGACCGGGATAATGAGTTCCGGCTCCAGTGGATCGGCCTGGCGGATTGGGAGTATCAAACTACCTTCCAAGTGGATGCGGCCGCGCTCGCGCACGACCATCTCGACCTGGTGTTTGACGGGCTGGATACTTTTGCGGACGTCTACCTGAATGATCAGGCGATTCTGCACGCGGACAACATGTTCCGCCAGTGGCGAATCCCGGCAAAGACGCTGCTGAAATCTGGACCGAATACGCTCCGGATCGTTTTCCATTCGGCCGTTGAGAAGATGATTCCCTACGCTAAATCGCTACCTTATATATTGCCCTCGATCTCAACCCACAATTACGGGAATGAAGAGAACATCGCGACCGCGCCTTACACGCGCAAAGCTCCGTATAACTACGGCTGGGATTGGGGGCCGCGCTTCATGACCGAAGGCATTTGGCAGCCGGTGCGTCTTGAAACCTGGGATGGGTTGCGCATTGACAACTTCCACATTCACCAACAGAGCATCACGGCCGATTTGGCCAACGTTACGGCAGAGCTCGATATCGACGCGAGTAAGCCTACAAGCGCCACTCTGGCATTCGCGCACGATGAAATGTCGGGGCCGCAAACCTCCGACGAAACTCAAACGCTGCAACTCAATGCCGGCATCAATCACGTTTCGTTCCCGCTGCGCATTGCTGCACCGAAGCTCTGGTATCCCGTGGGATACGGAGCGCAGAACCGCTACCGGTTTTCTGCTTCGATCCGTATCGGCCGTGACGCCGCAGCTCACGCCGAGACGAAAACCGGGCTGCGTTCTGTAGAACTGCGCCGCGTTCCCGATCAATGGGGAAAGAGCTTTGAATTCGTCGTGAATGGAATTTCTGTATTCGCCAAGGGTGCGGACGTGATTCCGTTCGACAGTTTTCCCAACCGTGTGACTCCGGAGATCCATCGCAACATTCTGCAATCCGCGCGCGACGCGCACATGAATATGGTCCGCGAGTGGGGCGGCGGGTACTACGAGTCTGACGATTTCTACGATATCTGCGATGAGCTTGGCATTATGGTTTGGCAGGAATTCATGTTCGGCGGAGACATGGTTCCCGGCGACGTCGCTTTTCAGGAAAACGTCCGGCAAGAAGCCATCGACCAGATCAAGCGCTTGCGGGATCACCCGAGCATCGTCATTTGGTGCGGGAATAATGAGATCGAAACTGGATGGCACCATTGGGGAGATCGCCAGGAATTCAAGGAGTCAATTTCCGCGGAGGCTCGCGAACGCGTTTGGCAGGATTATGTGATTATGTTCGCCGACATTCTAAAGAGCGCAGTCGCGCAATATGGCGATCCCGTGCCCTACACGCCGAGTTCTCCCAGCGCAAATTTCGAAGAAGTTCCGGACAATCCACACAACGGCGATATGCACTACTGGCAGGTGTGGCACGCGCAGGCGCCGGCTTCGGACTATACCCTGCAATTTCCGCGGTTCATGTCGGAATTTGGATTTCAATCGTTTCCGGAGATGCGCACGATCGGCACGTTTGCCAAGCCCGAGGACTTCGACATTCGTTCCACCGTGATGCAGGCACACCAGAAAAATAAGGGCGGGAATGAACGCATCCTTACTTATATGTTGCGCGAGTACCGGGAGCCGAAAGACTTTGCTGCATTCGTCTATCTCAGCCAGGTGCAACAGGCGGAGATCATCAAGATCGGCGCCGAGCATTTACGCAGACAGCGTCCGCGTACGATGGGTTCTTTGTATTGGCAGTTGAACGACTGTTGGCCGGTCGCTTCCTGGGCCAGCATCGATTACTACGGGCGCTGGAAAGCTCTGCACTACTATGCCCGCCGCTTCTACGACGACGTGCTGATCTCGCCCTTTTTGCACGACGACAAAGTAGACGTTTACGTTGTGTCCGACAAACTTCAGCCACTTTCCGCGACGATCCACATGCGCCTGCTGGATTTCTCCGGGAACTCGTTGCTTGAGCAAGCAAAAGAAGTGCAAGTCCCCGCGCAATCGAGTGCAATCTACTTTACAGTCGATAAAGCAGTGCTCTCGGCAAAAGGCGATCCTCACCGCAGCTTCCTGGTGTTTGACCTGGAAGTGGCCGGAAAGAAAATCTCCCGGAATCTCATATTTTTCGATTTAACTCACAACCTGGAACTGCCGGTTGCTCCCAAGATCGAGGCCACTTTCAATAAATCCGGCGAAGATTACACGATTACTTTACAGTCGCAAAAGCTCGCTCGAAACGTATACCTATCTTTCGGCGACATGGATGTCCAAAGCTCCGATAATTACTTCGATCTGCTTCCGGGAGATGCGGTAACCTTGCGTCTTAGGTCCTCTGCGACGGCGGAGCAAGTTAAAGGGGCCATGAAAATAACATCGCTGACCGAGGCTTTCAATCCGCATTGATGCTGCATGTGCGGTTGTAACCTTATTAATATGAATTCTGTGCAAGAACCTTCCTGTTGAGCTCGTTCTCTTGAGCTCGTTCTCTTGAGATCGTTCTCTTGAGATCGTGCGGCACGATGAAACGTTCCACGATATTTCGGCGCCCTCCGGTGTCAATGGGAGGGCGCTCGTTGTTTTACGTCCGATATCGGCGCGAGGGTTGGCGATCACGGCTATGAGGCGACTTGCTGCTACCTTTTTTCGCAAATCGAAAAGCCATGTACCCAGGGAACGACAGCAGTTGAATGGGTACCGTTAAGTTAGCGACACGTAAGTGTATGTGACTGAAGCGGCGACTGAAGCGGTAAGAGCACTCATTCCAAACGTGGTAAACTGTAGCTCCGCACGCCGGAGAGGTGGCAGAGTGGCCGAATGCGGCGGTTTGCTAAACAAGGCGAAACCCTTGCTGGGAGCCTGTTTTCAACGCCTTGGATTGTGGCAAGTGGATTGCGTTGACCGCATTTGACTCCGTCTGTAGGCTATCATGCAGTAAATCATGCAGTAAGAGAATCGGGCGACTTTACCTTCTTGCTACAATTTTTGCAATGACTACAAAGATGAGACCTCCATCCGCCGACATTCGTCTTCCTGACGGAACGCATTTGACGCTCTATCGCAGTGTGAAATGCACACGTAAGGACAACGAACTCATTGGTGATTGGTTGGTTGCACTCGTGCCGGGTGAGCAGCGTGCAGTGCTGTACTTCTACGAGAGCGACGGGAAGCAGGTAGTGGAGATGGTTCATCCCAAGCTGCCACACGATGAACCAATCATCGATGATCGGGGGAGCGTACAGGGGACGTTCTGTAGCATCGACAACTCAGCGGATGTTGCGAAGTACACGAGCATGTACGATGCGATTAAAAATCATCCCTAGCTCGTGCAGTCACTTCACCCAATCCGGCCAGTCCGCCCCACCTGAGATAGGTTTGAGAGTTTCAGGTTCAGGGCTGCGAGGGACTGCTCGCTCTCGCATGGGTTCGTAGGCTGATGGTTCCACTGAGCGTCCCTGCTCTTTCTCATTCTCTATCCGACGCTGTTCAATCAATTCCTCACGTTTCTTCGCGAGTTCTTCAACGCTCAAGGGGCTTGAAGGAACTGGAGTCACTGTCACTGGAGTCGCCGGGGTTGCAATTGCCAGTGCGTGCAGCCTGCGGAACTCTTCTCTCAAATCCTCCAACCTGATTCGTGCCCCACGGGCTTCAAGACTTGACACGCTCGGTGGGGGTAAGGCTCTCAAAGCGTCAGCAATTGGCTCACACATCTTGAGATAGCCCGAATCGATGTGCTGCTTGAGATGCTTTGGTTTCTGTGCTTGTTTCTGCTTTGCCCAACGCGCCTTCTGCGCCAAGCTGATCTTGGGAAGCGCGAGACCCAATGGCTCAACTCGAAGTAGTGGGCCGGAAGACAGCAAGTACGTTTTCACCGTTTCTAATGCCGAGGGTCACTGGACGCTTCAGGCGGTGATTGCTCCTCAACCGGGGCTTCCTGTGTCTGAATTAGAAGACCTCAAGCAATTCGCACGGGAGGTTTACAGAGTCGTCAAAGGTAAAGAGTGTCCCGTTTCGTGTGATCCTTTGAAGTTTGGAGCGGGCGTGCCGACCGATTTCATCGAACGTGCAATCTTGCACTGGGAAGAAGAGGGCGTCATGAAGCGAACCGGACTTGGCGAACTTGGGGTTTGCCTGACGCCCGCCGGAGTTGCCGAAATTGAATCATGGGACCACTGACGCTTGTGCCAACATTGTGCTGAAGAAATCATGCGGACGATTGACGAGCGTTGGCCGTCGAAGGTTGGAAGTCACTCGTACGGCGGATAGAGTGGTGGCTCGCTACTAATCGCGACGCCTGAGCAGTTTTCCGACTTGCGACCCTGATTGAAGACGCTGCCAGCAAGCGACAGCATTCGATAGGGCGAGGCGCTACAATGTTGACGATAGCTTACGAACGGAACAGCGCATGAAACCCTACGCTAAAGTCGATGTCTCGGAGGCACAACTTGAAGATCTCGTGCGACGTAATGTCGGAAAGATCGAGGAGGGTCTTACATATGTTGACCACCAGAAGTCGGCGGCGGGAGGGCGGCTCGACGTTCTGATGGTTGATAGCGGCAAATCACTCGTCGTCGCAGAACTCAAGGTTATACAGGACGATGGCATGTTAATGCAGGGGCTTGATTACTACGACCACGTTTCAACTCAGGCGGAGCCATATGCTAGGCTCTACAAAGCCTATTCGATTGATCCCACGCAACAAGTTCGCCTCTTCCTTGTGGCACCAGACTTCTCCCAGACGCTCGTCAACAGATGCAAGTGGCTTGACCTTCCAATATCCCTGTTCACGTTCACTTGCCTCAAGTTCGAGGGTGAAGCCGATCTAATCCCGATCTTCATTGAACGGGAAATTACCGAGTCGCCGAAGATACCCGTGGGTTCGCGTTTATCATTGCGACGACACGAAGAAGCTGGTCTTCGGCACTCTCGACAACGAGCCACTCAACGACTACCACGGCAAACTGAACGTCGGCTCGGAACTCGCTGTCGCCTACTCCCAGATTCGAGAACACAAAAAGCCCTCCGATTTCAGAAAACCGAACTAAACTGCTGTTCTGATTTCCGCACGTTACTTCGTTGATTCCTACAGCGAAGACGGGGTGGTTTTGGGTTTAGGCTCGTGGGGTAATCCCTCACAAGACATTGCCCAAGAAACGCACCAAACTGCGAAGGCCGAAGGATGAAATCATCCAATCGGCAACGCACTGGCTACACACAGTCAACACAGACCCGCCAAACTCACCGCAGGAGCTACGACAAAGAGTGCTCCATTTCGTGAGTCTGGCTCACGACACCAAGGAGCTTGCACTATTTTATGTGAAACCGTTACTGCCATTTGATTCGGGATCGGAGCGGATTCTGAACTATCTCCTGATGTTTCTTGGTCAGGAAATTGAAGGTGAGGAACTAGAGGTTGTCTCTGGCATTTCTGAGTACGCCAGAAGAGTTCGAGAATGGCGTGTCGAATTTGGTTGGCCGATCACCTACAAACGAGGGAGCTACGTGTTGGAGCGTGAGCAGCCTGATGGAGAAAAAGCTGAACTGTGGCGAACGGCAAACACAATCAAGCGATCGGACGTTGCAGCACGAGACAAAATGCTTGCCTTATTCCGTGCTTTACCGATTGGCACCATCGTTACGACGGCTCAATTGAGGTACGTTACAGACAACAAGGACATGCGGCGAGTCCGGGAGCTAAGGAAGCAACTGGGCTGGAAAGTGATGACTAGGCAGACGGGAATGCCTCAACTCAAAAGCGGTCAATACGTCTTAGTTGATCCTCTACCGCTGGAGCCACATGACCGGCAAATCGACCCCAAAGTCATCGTGAAAGTCTTGCAACGGGATAAAACACGGTGCCAAAAGTGTGGCTGGCATCCAAGTGAGCGAGTGCCGGGGGATCCTAGACAATATCTGGAGATTCACCACATCACTTGGCACTCGGAGGGTGGTGAAAACAAGCTCGAAAATCTAGCGACGCTTTGCAACCTTGACCACAAGACAGTCCATACGCTAAAGCTAAACCCAGACCGCTTCCGGGACTGGGTCAGCACTCACGACTGAGTCGGTCACAACGGTTGAGAAGTACTGCTTCATGTGCTCGGCGATCTGGCGGGACAGAAGCGGAGGCACTGCATTGCCGATCTGTCGTGCAATGTCTGTTTTCGAGCCACAGAAGAAGTAGCCATCTGGGAATGTCTGTAACCGAGCAGCTTCCCAGTGAGTGATGGGTCGGTCAAACTCTGGGTGAAGATAACAACCCTTCTCTGGTTTGAAAAACTCCGTTCGGATCGTAAGAGCGGGTTCGTCCCATCTCAGCCTACCAAACACATCGGTGGACCCAGTTTTCTTACGCTTCCAGCAACCCGGCGTCAGGTCTGGGCGATTTCTCATTAAATCAAAGCGATTTCCACCGGGTGGAACGCAGCGGTACCGCTCCAAGGACTTCGTTGTTGGGTTTCTGCCGATGTGCAATTGAGACACCGTGTACTTCTGAAATCCCTGAACCGAACCGTTTGAAGGCAGCTCGAATCTCAAGGGCTTCTTACGTAGTGTCCGAACGAAGTCTCTCACTGTCTTTACCGGAGCGAACAGCGGAGGGATCGGCAAGGTGGGTTCGGTGTCTCGAAGGCCGATGACGATAGCCCTCCTTCTCCGTTGCGGAACGCCGAACTCCTCTGCTTTCAGAACGCCTGACACGATGCGGTATCCCAACTTCTTCGCAATCTTTTTAGCTTCCACCAGTTCATAAGATTTCAAGAACTCCGGGACATTCTCGATGACAAATGCCTTCGGGGATACCCACCCGATGACCTTGAAATAGAACTGCCAAAGGCGGTTCATGGAGTGATGGGTATCTGTCGGAGACATTTTGCCGAGCGGAGAGAAGCCTTGGCAGGGTGGACCGCCAATCACAAGATCAACCTTTGTTTTGGGCAGGTCGGCTCGTCGTAGTTCCTCAATCGGTCGTGAAAATACTGCGTGTCCAAAGTTCGCCGTGTAGCTGGCAGCAGATGGCAGATCCTTCTCGACAGCAAAAACTGAACGATATTCAACGTCGCTCGAAGAGGCTTGACGGAATCCCTCTGAAAGACCCCCAGCCCCAGCAAACAGGTCAATGAACTTCACCACGGACTTTCGACTCACTTGGCCTCCAACTTCAGCAAGACTCTGCTCAGCCATTTCTTCTGACTGGCTGCACTCTTAAGCTGACAATCCCAGATGGTGATGACCGACCACCCTTGCCGACGGAGAAGTCTCAAGGTCGTTTTATCCCTCTCAACATTTCTTGCTATCTTGTTTTCCCAGAAAGCACGGTTTGACTGCGGCAGGGCACTGCGTGAGCAGCGAGGATGATGATGCCAAAAACAGCCGTTTACGAAAATCACAGTCTTGAGACGGGGGAGCACGACATCAGGAGTGCCGGGAAGTTTCTTGACTTGCAAGCGGAATCTATACCCGTGCGAATGCAAAAACCGTCGAGCAATCATCTCGGGTCGGGTATTCCGCTGTCCTATACGACTCATCACCCAACTTCGTTTGGATTGGGAGAAAATGTCTGACATGTCTTTGGATTGACGAGATTCTAGCACCTACCAGCACAGTGCGAAGCTGTTGAAAAACACCCCTTGGGTTGTCTCGGCTTTCCACCAGAAACATAGCACTCCAGCATAGGCGAATACAAGGCGAAAGTGATAGACTCAAGGACGTGGACGAGGGCCGCAAACGTGTCATCGGGATCATGGCTGCGATTCTTGCCAGTCTGCATATGCAGACGGCTGACGATCTATTCGGAGGGCCGCAAGGAAGCCCGCGAACGGACAAGTTGATCACCGCAAGCATTCAATGGGCTGAAATCATCATGGCGAAGATTGACGACGTGTTTCGGAACAATGGCACGAGGTGATGAGATGAACTCTGATGACCTTGAACTGGCGAAGGAAGGTGTTAAAGAGATTGTTAAGCAGACTTTGGCTCCAGTGCAAGAGATTGTGCGCGAACTGTACGGGCTGCTTTCTACGCGGCGCGCTCAGGGTTGTTAGGCTTCATAAACAAAGCCCCTTGGTATTTTGGGTCGAGTCCCATAAACATCCTACTCGACATCCGAAACGATGACTGCGGTTCCAATTGCTCAAACGCAAATTTCTTCAGCTCGCGCAAATGCAAACCAGCGTAATAGAGAAGAAGTGCTGCGGTTGACGAAAAATCACGGTAATCGGTGCCTATCGACGGTCTAAGCACAGCCTCCGCCGACCTTAGAGTTGCCTCTTTGAAGATGTGAGCCGCCGCGTTCCGCTTTTCGAACCAAAAATCAAACAACTGCGAGAGATCGAAAACGCGACACGGGTCAATTTTCTGTTGATCAGCTTCGGTTCTGCCTAACCTCGCACCGCGCTTCAAAAGTTCGGATGCCGATATTTGCGGCAGCTTAGGCATCAAGCGTTGCTTGTCGAGTGAAGCAGAAAACCGTCCGGCTGAGTTGCGTATGAGATCGATTCCTTCCTTTACGCGATACGCACACAGCAGCCGATAGTAGGGGCTTTCAGAGCAGATACCTTCTCGCATTATGGCGTCTGCAACACTGAACACAGGATGCATTTCAAAGTGTGCTTCATCAAGAATTAACCCATTGTGGTAAGGCAGGTGCACTTCAAACGCTAGCGGTTGCGATTCTTCGTCCTCCGCAACGGAAAACTGAATATACCGCAGAGGTGCGTCCGTGTAAGAAGTGATAGAGTCCAGCAGCTCCCCGAACGGCTCCCTTGCATCCTCTAGGGCCCTGACTGGACTTTCCGCTTCCACTTGTAAGCCGAACGCAATTATCCGGTTTTCGTTGTTTGCAATCAGTCGAAAAGTAAGCGCTGCATTTGATATGCGACTTCGGTGCAGATTCACAAAGTCCTGTGTGGCGCTTTTTATGAGCAAACTGCTAGGTTGGGCCTCGAAACAAGGAGGAAACAAAGTCTCGCCACCCAAATCTCCTCGTATGAACCAGAACCCCTTCTTCGGCTTTTCGCGAAATTCGTTGAACTTCTTTGAAACCGCCGAACGCGAAATGATAGCTAAGCCTCCCGGTGTGAGGATCTCAGGGATCGCGAAATCAAATCCTCGCGACACCAACATTTGTTCTAAGGACATAAGGACTCCAAGCAGTTTATCACTGGCGAACGTATGGCGAACATTATATCACCAGCGAAGGAACAGTTGAATGTCCCTCATCGGCTCACCCCCGCTGTGATATTCTTCCCGTGTTGGTCACGCCCATGTCCCAAAACATGCCCTGACGTGCCGATAGCGTTCATCGAATGGGATATTCGATGGGAGATAGAAAGTCTGTAAGTCATTGAAAGCCGACGTAGCTCAGTTGGTAGAGCAGCCGATTCGTAAAAACCGTGTAGCCCTATGTTTTCATATACTTTGGTCTTCGATGCCAGTCGATGGTCTGCCTTTCAATTCATTGACTTGCGGGATGACGGGATATCACTATCCTAGGATATCGACCCCCTTGGGAGTACCGACGGTCTAGCGAGGTTTGGGGCATGGCAAAGAAGGTCAGCAAGGTCGAGCGAGTGCACTGCAACGACTGCCGCCAAAGGACAGACCATCGACTGCTGAAGACCGCAAATGATAGCGATGAAACGCAAGCCGGAGATTGGTGGTCCACCTCGTTTGACATGCTTGAATGTTGTGGCTGCAAAGACGTGGTCCTTCGCCGCACCTTCGTTTTTAATCAGGAAGATCCTGACGTTCGCTATTTCCCTCCACCCGTTTCGAGGCATCCACCCTCTTGGCAATACGACCTCCCTAACAAAATACGGGCTGTCTTGGATGAGGTGTATCGCTCGCTCGATGCTGACACCCGTAGTCTTCCCATGATGGGTGCCAGAGCCTTAGTCGATATGCTGATAGTCGAAAAGGTTGGCGATGTTGGAACGTTCAAACAAAAACTGGACACACTTGCGGCTGGGGAATTCATCGGGGCAACACAGGTCGAAATCCTCGACGCAGCCCTCGATGCGGGGAGTGCCGCTGCTCACAGGGGACATACTCCCAGCGAGTCCGAGGTGAACGCTGTGATGGACATCGTTGAGAATCTATTGAACGCGGTGTACGTCCTTCCCGACATCGCTAAGAGCCTGAAGAAGACCACGCCACCCCGTCCGAGTAAGAAGCCCGTAGTCTAGGGGTAGAGGGTCACCAGTGCCCCAAGAAAGTACTCACTTCGGCGGAAGCATTCCCGCACACGGACCGCCCTTTACCGTCAATGCTTCTAGAATGGCATCGCCAATAAGCATGTTCCATTTTTCGGGGTTCTCTTTGTAATACTTGTCAATCATTGCTATGGCTTGGTCAAGACTCAGGTCGTGACCAACAACAACACATTCGAGTAAAGTTCGTGCTCGCTTGTCGGCAGCACCTTGTTTGTTATCTGGATGGTGTTCTGAATCTCAGCTTTAATCGACTGCACTTGTTCGATGAGGTCTCGTCGCACAGCTTCGATCTGTCGCTTCAGAGTGAGTCCAAAGAGGCTCACTTCATTGAACAGCGGAGCAAGCAATAGACCCATCCAAACAAGGAATACGACGACATCGACCGGAATCGAACGCCCTGATCGCAGATCGGTATAGCGCTCGTTAAGGTACGTCGTGAGGATGACTAGTAGGACTATCCACCAAACGACCTTGGCCCAATTCGGCAGCTTCATCTGTTCCACGCACGGGAGAATACATTAGGCATCAAAGCTTCGTTCCGCTTGAGTATACGCTGTCGATCTTCTGCATGATCCTCTCGGATTGAACGCGGTATTGCCAACACTTTTCAGCAACGGAAGAGACCAGCCTGAGTCTCAGTGACTTCGACTGGTGTCGAGCAACCCTCGTCGTCGTTTGCAACGGAGTTGACCCGATTGCTCACCGGGTAGCACCGCATCATCCGGGCGTCATACGGCTTCAGCATGTCGGACACTGCTCTCATGTCGTGCATTCCCGGATCGAGCCACAGATCATAACAGTCTGGATCAAGGATGACCGGCATTCGATTATGGACGGATGCGGTCACTGCGTTCGGTGTCGTAGTCAGGATCGAGCAGGACTTGACCCACTGTCCGCTCGGGTCTTTCCAGCGATCCCATAGCCCTGCGAACGCGAACAACTCGCCATCATTGACTTCAAAGCAGTACGGCTACTCACTCACCAGAAAATGCCCGAAAAACTTTGCAATAGGAACCTCTACAAGCGA
>OCZU010000405.1_pt1 | contig 30142 bp, 18 predicted proteins | sample 1539001 | NCBI WGS metagenome assembly OCZU01 (sample SAMEA3539306, study PRJEB22396) | soil metagenome | biome: tundra; feature: field; material: soil | place: USA | collected 2010-05 | depth 0.15 m | reverse complement strand
GGATGGCGGCCGGCACAAGCTGGCTCAGGTTGTCGATGCCCGGCACCTGCACGTGAAGCATGTCCCGGAAGAAATCGCCCTCACTGCGGACCAGGGCCATCATGGTCTCTTCGTGGTTGAGGTGCACCAGGTACTCCACGTTGTTCCTGGCGCACCAGTCGGCCTGCAATCCGAAGAAAGTGTTCTGGAAGATGCCGCTCCAAACGTCGGAATAGTCGGCCCTGACCCGCTGCACCTCATCCGTCGGTCTGCCGGTGAAGAACTGGGGGATGTAGGGCTTCAGATCGTACCCCTTCCGCTTCTGAAATTCTTCCAGCAGCCGGGGAGTCCATGGGATGGAGGCGCTGTAGTCCGGCTCATCGCCGAAGAAGCCCAGAACAGTCTTGCCGAACTCGTCGCCGCCCGCCTGCTTGTAGGTTTCGTGGGTGATCCTGAGGAAGGCGCGGGTGGCATCGGCGTCCAGGTAGTCGATCAGCGAGTAGAGGCTGTCCTTGGCTCGGGTCCCGTCCTCGCGATTGAAGTTACGCGTCGGCGAACTGAGATAAATGTGCCGCACGAAAACCACCTCCCAGGAGAAACGGGGCTCGTTCGGCGTGGAGCCTTCGGGCGGCACAATCCACCGGAGCTGGCCGTTGGAAGGAACCGGGATGGGAACGACGCTCTGTACCTGTTGGTCGGGGGATGATTTGGTGGCGAAGATGGCGAGAGTGTCCGGCGGCGCCGGCATGGAGAGCGTCTGGCCGGGTATGACGCGAACGCGGATATCGGCGACGATGCCCTGCATGGCGAGCTGCGGATATTGCCGGCTGATATTGCCGCCGGCAAACCCGCTGGGGTAGTCGGATTCGTCCTGGATCCACAGCTTCATGCCGCGCTTGGCCGCTTCCTGAACCGCGAACTTCACCTGGCTCACGTGCTCCGGCGAAAGGTACTTCGGTTCGCCGCGTCCGGGCGACATATTCACCACGAAGATGCCATTGGCGGCCAGCCGGTCGAAATCCTGGACCATCCTTTCCCTGGCGTCGGGGCCGTTCCAACTGGCAAACGGCTGGATGGCGCCGTACTCGCGCGGCGGCGCTTTGAAATTTGCGGCCACGTCGCGCACCGACGGCACGGTGATCTGCTGCCACGGGCGCTGCGCCGGCAACACGGCGGCCAGAAGCGGAATAAGAGCAAGGGCAGGCGAAACTCTTTTCATACAAACCTCTCCTAGAATATGCCACATCTGAAATCGCCGCTCCGGTGGAAGCACGCGCCCGCGGGGGGAGGATTTCGCGCCTGCCCCGGCGCCCGGCCGCGACGGCGCGTCTGCGAACGACATGGCCAATCCGCATCCCCTGGACACGGCCGAACGGTCCGGAAAGAATGAACAAGGTGCAGGCAGCGCCCGGGGGGTGACGACAGCCAGGGGAAATTGACGCGGATTGGCGGTGGGGGAATCCCCAACGGCAGCATTCAGCGAGTGAAGCTCTATCGCTACCGCTGACGAAGCCGGCGCCTGTCCTTATAATAGAAGCCGGGACTCTGGCCGGGACCTCCCACGGTGTGGCGATGGTCCATCGCCGGTCCAGTCCGCCCACGGAGTTCTCGCATGAAGCTGTGGTGTGCGTTGGTAGTGTTGGGCGGAGGGGTGGCCGCGCCGGGCCATCGATTCGCCTGTGCCGACTACACCCAAGGCAAGGTCTTCGTGGTGGACAGCGGCGGAAGAGTGGAATGGAGCTACGCCGCTCCCAACGCGAACGACATCTGGGTGCTTCCCAATGGCAACCTGCTGTTCAACACGGGACACGGCGTCAAGGAAGTCACGCGCGATCGGGCGGTAGTGTTCTCTTACGAATCCACCAGCGAGGTCTACGCTTGCCAGCGGCTTCCCAATGGCAACACATTCATCGGCGAATCGAATGCCGGCCGTCTGCTGGAGGTAAATCCCGCCGGGCGGATTGTCCGGCAGATCCGGCTGCTGCCGGAGGGCAAGGACGGCGGCTCGGCGTATATGCGCAATGCGCGGCGGCTGGCCAATGGCAACTACCTGGTGGCGCATTACGGAGACCAGGTGGTGCGCGAGTACGATCCGCAGGGTAAAGTTGTGTGGCAGGTGGCGGCGCCGGGCGGACCGCACAGCGTGGTGCGCCTGCCGGACGGCAACACGCTGATCTCCAGCGCCGACCGGGACGGCGCGACGGCGCGGGTATTCGAAGTCACGCCGGAGGGGCGCACCGTCTGGGAGGTTCGGGGCGAGGAGTTGCCGGGGATCAGCCTGAAGTTCATGGCCGGGTTGCACCGGCTGCCCAACGGGAACACGGTGATGAGCAACTGGCTGGGACACGGCCAGTTCGGCAAGGCCCCGCACCTGATCGAGGTCACGCGGGACAAGCGGGTGGTCTGGATGTTCGCCGATCGCGAGGCCATGAAGACCATCTCGAGTGTCCAGATTCTGGACGTGGCGGGCGACGCAATCGCCGGCACGATTTTGCATTGAGGAAGGAGACTTGACCATGAACCGGCGGAGTTTTCTGTACGGCAGCGCCCTGTTGGGAGCGGCCCGGCCGAGCCCGGCCGCCGCGGCTAAAGACGGTCTCCTGGAGAAGGTGGCCGAAGCCGCGCTCTCCATGCAGCGCCATTCCTGGGAGCAGGGAATTCTGGCCCAGGCATTTCTGGATATGGGAGACCGGGAGCGGGTCGTCCTGATGGCCAAGAGCGCCATTGTGGAGAAAGCCGCGGACGGGCGGCTGGCGGCCATCGGGGGTGGGGTTACCGATCCCGCCATGGGTGGGGCGGCCTATTGGCGCGCCGGGGAGTTGACGGGCGATCCGGCAATGCAGGCGGCGGCGCGCGGGCTGCTTGAGTTCGTCCTGAAGAAAGCCCCGCGGGCGGCGGATGGAACCTGCTACCACGTCTCCAACGCTCCCGAAATGTGGTCCGACAGTTTCTATACCACGCCTCCATTCCTGGCGGCGACCGGTCACTATGACGAAGCCATGCGGCAAATCGAGGGCTTGCGGAAGCGGCTCTGGAGTGCCGGGAAGAAGCTGTTTTCGCACACCTGGGATGACGGTCGTCAGCAGTTCCGGCGCCCGGCATTCTGGGGAGTCGGCAACGGTTGGGCGGCGGCGGGGATGACGCGCGTGATGGCGGCCCTGCCGGCGGACCGGGGGGCGGAGCGTGAGCGGCTGTCGGGGTTTCTGAAGGAGCTGCTGGATGGTTGCCTGGCTCAGCAGCGTGCCGACGGGCTGTTCCACGACGTGCTGGACCGGCCGGAGAGCTTTGTGGAGACCAACCTGGGGCAGATGCTGGCTTTCAGTATCTACACGGGCGTGGCGGGAGGCTGGTTGCCGGCCAGCTACGCGCCGGCCGCGGACCGCATGCGCGCCGCCGCGCGGGCCAAGGTGGATCCATACGGGTTCGTGCAGGGAGTTTGCGGAGCACCCAGTTTCGACCATGCAGGGGTAGCGGCGGAAGGCCAGGCGTTTTTCCTCATGATGGAAGTGGCGGCGGCGCAGCCGGGCATCTCCCGGGCCGGCTAAGCGCCATTGTTATGGCTGCCACCGCCTGCTACTATTTTCGCGCCATGAAAATCCTAGTAACGTGCCACCAAAGGGCTTACCCGATTTTAGATAATCGCCCCTGAAATATTGTAATGCATCATGCATTATTGCGTACAAGGTGGTACTATTCTGTGAGTTTCCGCGAAAGCGCAGAAGTGGAAATCACAGCCGGGGAGAAGGCTTCATGACTTTGCCGCACACGTACGGAATGGCGTTGCTGCTGACGATTCTGACCATGATTTGCTGGGGATCGTGGGCCAACGCGCTGAAGATCGCCAAAGGCTGGCGCTTTGAACTCCTCTACTACGACTACTCCATTGGAGTGGCGCTGGGCGCCGCCCTGGCAGGGCTCACCTTCGGGACTTGGGGGTCGGACGGCATCCGTTTCACGGAAGATCTGGCGCGTGCGGGCGGCATCAATATTCTTTGCGGGTTTGCCGGTGGGGTGATTTTCAACCTCTCGAACATCCTGGTTGTGGGGGCGATTTCCGTGGCGGGCATGGGGGTGGGGTTCCCGATTGGCGTAGGGCTGGCTCTGATCGTGGGGGTGATCTGGAACTACATCGTCAACCCGCAAGGGAATCCGTGGCTGCTGTTCGCGGGTGTCGCCCTGATTGTGGGAGCCATCGTGGTGGACGCCATCGCCTACCGGGCGCACGCCGTCAGCCGGAGCGCAGCCGGGGACAAGGCGGATGCCGCCGCCAAAAAAGCGGCCACCTGGAAGGGGATCAGGCTGGCGATCGTGGGCGGCGTTCTGATGGGAATGTTTTACCCGCTGGTGGAGATCGGCAAGAGCGGCGAGAAGGGGCTCGGCCCCTACGCAGTGGGATTCGTCTTCGGCCTGGGCGTGCTGGCCTCGGTTTTCGTGTACAACCTGTACTTCATGAGATTTCCGATCGAGGGCCCGCGGCTGAGTTTTGGAGATTACTTAAAGGGGAACTCGTGGGTTCACTTTCTCGGCATCATAGGCGGCATGATGTGGATGGCCGGTTCGCTGGCGAACTTCGTAGCCGCCAGCGCCCCGCGGGCGTTGCAGGTGGGACCGGCGATCAGCTACGCCATCGGGCAAGGCTCGACCATGGTGGGGGCGCTGTGGGGTGTCCTGGTGTGGAAGGAATTCGCGGGAGGCGGGGCGCGGGTGAACCGGCTCCTGGTGCTCATGTTCCTGCTGTTTGTGACCGGCCTGGCGGTGGTTTCCATCGCGCCTCTCTATGCTGCCCACTAGGGGCGGGTGCTGGAAGGATCACGTGGAACCACTACTGCTCGGCATCGATGTAGGAACCAGCTCCGTGAAAGCCGTGCTGCTGGACCTTGGCGGAAACCTGTGCGCGGTTTGCCAGGCTGAATACCCGCTGCATCACATTCGGCCCGGGTGGGTGGAGCAAGATCCCGAAGACTGGTGGCAGGCAACCTGCAAGGCGGTTGGCGAGGCACTGGCGAGAGTTGCGCACGGGCGGGAAAGGGTCTTGGGGATGGCGGTGAGTTCCCAGGCGCCCAGCTTGCTGCCGCTGGACGGCTCGGGCCGGCCGCTGCGCCCGGCGATGATCTGGATGGACCGCCGCGCCGAAGCGGAGGCGGCGCAGTTGAGCGAACTGGTGGGGGCCGCGGAGATCCACCGGATCACCGGCAACCGGCCCGACGCCTTCTACGTGGCGGCGCGGCTGCTCTGGCTGCGCCATCACGAACCGGAGGTTTTGCAACGGACCTGGCAGTTCGCGCAGGTGAACGGGTACATCAACTACCGGCTTACCGGACGGCTCACCATGGATCCGGCGCACGCGGTGCTATTGCAGTTGCGCAATTACGCCACGGGAGAGTGGAGCGAGGCGCTATGCTCCGCCTGCGGAGTGGACCCGGCGCAGTTCCCCGAGGTCATGGAAGGGCACTGCGTGCAGGGAGAAGTCACCGCCGGGGCGGCCGAGGCTACCGGCCTGAGAGCGGGCACTCCGGTGATGGCCGGGACAGTGGACAGCCCCGCGGCGGCGTTGGAGGCGGGCGTGGCGGAGCCCGGCATCGCGGTTGAAATGACAGGGACCTCCACCGTGGTCATTATGCCGAACGACCGTGGCCTGACGGAGCCGGCGCTGATCGCCATGCCGCATGCCCTGCCGGGAATCCACCTGCTGCTGGGCGCCATGGTCTCTTCGGGCGGGTGCCTGCGTTGGTTCCGGGACCAACTGGGACAGCCTGAGGCGCAGGCCGCGGCCCAACAGGGGACCGGCGCATTCGATCTGCTGACCAGGCAGGCGGCGCAGGTAGCACCGGGCAGCGAGGGGGTGATCTTCCTGCCGTACATGATGGGGGAACGCTCGCCATTGTGGCATAGCAATGCCCGCGGGGTATTCTTCGGCCTCTCGCTAGCCACCAGCAGGGCGGCGCTGGTGCGCTCCATCCTGGAGGGCGCCGCCTTTGCGCTTCGCCACAACGTGGAGGTGGCGGTGCGCGCCGGCGCCGAAGTGCGGGAGATGAGAAGCGTGGGCGGCTGTAGCCGCAGCGATGTCTGGAACCAGATCAAGGCGGACGTGCTGGGACTGCCGCTGCTATTGCCGCGCACTTCGGTGGGCTCTCCTTTCGGCGCCGCCATCCTGGCGGGAATGGGAGCGGGAGCCTTCCGCAACGTCCGGGAATCGCTGGTGGAGATGGTAGGGCTGGAGAGGCGGTACGAGCCGAACCCGGCGAATCGCGAAAAGTATACGCGGACTTACCAGGTGTTTCGGGACATCTACGCTCATCTCAAGGGCGACTTCGATAACGCGGCCGCCATCACCCCGTGAACTTTCTCCAGAAGCTGGGCGGTGCGCTCCACCTCGGCCGCGGCGTCCCTCGGCGACCAGCCCAGAAGCGGCGACAGGATGGCGGCCAGTTCTTCGAGCAAGGGGCCGGTCACCTGCCCCAGCAGGGCGATCAGCGTGCGCCTCAGGATGAGATCGTCGAGGTGGACCACTCGCTCGTGGAGCGCCATGAATGCGATCTCGCGGCGGGAGTACGCGGGGAGACAGGCGAGGGGCGCATCGGGGCCTGCCTGTAAGTACGCGGCGACTCGATCCGCCCCGGTGCCATAGCGTTCCAGCAGGGTGGCGAGCCGGTCTAGAGGCAGGCCAGTGCCCTCCGGCATTCTGGGATAGCCCTTGCCGCCGCCGATGGGAACATTCGCCGAGCTGCAAACTCGCTCGCGCCGCAGCGCGCGCAGAATTTCGTCGGAGACGCGCTCGGCAAGCGCACGGTAGGTGGTCCACTTTCCGCCCACCAGCGAGTAAATCGGGAAGTCGACTCCGTTGCCTGGGGCCAGCACCGGGTAGCTGTGGTCGCGGCTGATCTGGCCCGGGGTGAGAGCGTCGCTGCGCGGTAGAGGACGGACGCCGCAAAAGCGGAAGACGACGTGCGAGGGGTCGACGCGGATCGCAGGGAAGGCCAGGCGCATGGCCTCGAGAATATAGTCGACTTCCGAATCGTCGCAGACAGCCTCCGGATCTTCCTCGGGGATATCGGTGGCGCCGGCGATGACCTTGCCCTCGACCGCATAGAAGATGCAGATGCGGCCGTCGCGGTTGACAAAGTAGATCATCTCGTCCCCGGTGGCATGGACGAGTTCGGGGTGGTCGAGCACAATGTGGGAACCCTTGGTTCCGCCGATGAAGCGGGACTGGCGGCCGAGACCGCGATTGGTGAAATCGATCCAGGGGCCGGTGGCGTTGACGACTATGCGCGGTCTCACCTGGCAGGTCTCGCCGGAGACCTCGTCGCGCAGGACGACGACTCCGCCGGCGGCGCTGTGGGTCCGCACGTAGTTCAGCGCGCGCGCTCCGGGACACGCGGCTTCCGCGTCGAGAACGAGTTCGAGGCACAAGCGTTCGGGGTAGGTGATCTTGGCATCGTAGTAAGTGGCGGTGCAGACGACCTCGGGATTTAGAGCGGGCCGGAGGGCGAGGGCCGCCCGCCGGGAGCGGAACCGGTGCCGCGGCAGCGGGGATTGGCGGCCGGCGAGAAAGTCGTAGAGCATCAGCCCGGTCTTGATGAGGAGCGCACCGCGATTACCCGGTGGGGCGGGCCATCCCAGCAGGTTGCGGATTGCCGGCAGGATGCCGGACGTCCAGGTGAAGATCGGAATGGTGGTAGGCAGCGGCTTGACGTAGTGGGGCGCATTGCGCAGCAACCGGTTGCGCTCCCGAAGGGACTCGCGCACCAGGCGGAGTTCGGTGTTCTCCAGATAGCGGAGGCCGCCGTGGATGACGCGCGTCGCCGCGGCGCTAGTGCCGGCGCAGAAGTCGGACTTGTCGACCAGCAGGACATCGATTCCCTGCAGGGCCAACTCATGGAACAAGCCGATGCCGTTGATGCCGCCGCCGACGATCAGAACGGAGACGTTGGGGCGGTCATGAAGCGAGGCGAATTGTGGCCGCATCCGCGCTCCCGTCTCCTTCGATGCGAATAGTGGGATTGATCTCCGTCATGTTTAAGACACTCACGATGTCTCGAAGTTGTGTAAGCTCGGATTCGGCCCGTTGAAAGCTGTCCCAACACCAGTATCGCCCTCACCGATGCAGCCGGCTCAGAAAAGTTGCTACCCTGCCGAAGGGCGGGTGGGCGGGACCTCGGCCCTGTTCACCGAGATCCCGCCGTCACCAACGATCTTCCGGCATTCGCTCAGAAAACGTACTTGAGTGCGAATTGCGCGATGCGCGGGTCACCCGTGCTCGTGATGGTCCCAAAAGAGGTGCTGCTGCTGGCGGGATTAGAGATGCTCGGGTTGTTGAGCAGGGTGTGGTTGAGAACGTTAAAGTACTCGGCTCTGAACTGCACGACGCTCCTCTCGCCAAACACGCGGAAGCTGCGAGCGAGGGCGGCGTGCCAGACACTCTGACCGGGACCGCGAAGAGAACCCTTGACCACATTGCCAAAGCCGGTTCCAGGGCCGGTATTGGCGGGAACCGAGAAAGCGGCATTGTTAAACCAGTTGACGCAGGTCTTCGCGGGGCAATCGCCCGCGCCGCCGGCGTCCCTGGAGTAAGCCGGCTTGGTGAAGTCCTCCTGTGCGCGATCCTGGGTCAGACCGGTAAAAGAGCTATCCGTACCCATGTATGCGGTCAGGGTATCTCCCGACCGGTGCTGGATGAGTCCGGAGAGGCTCCATCCGTTGGCCACGAACTTGAGGGCCGAGTTTCCGTTGCGCAATTTGGGCAGGTCCCACATGTAGGAAATCGAGATCGCGAGGGGGTGATCGATGTCCGACAAGCCGCGGTCCAGCGCCTTGATGTCGGAAACACGCGCCGCCGCCGGTATGTTTGTCGCGTTGTCGGGGTACAGAGGATAGACATACGATGCGCCCGCATTCAGATCCTCGGTATTGCCAACCCGGGTCGCTTGGGGCATGTCGTCGAACGATTTGGACCAGGTGACGTTGGCCAACAGCGACAGGCCGTGGGACATCCTCTTTTCCAAGGTGGCCTGCAACGAGTTGAAATTGGAATTGCCGGCCATGTAGGCCTCGACGATCTGGCCGTAGTTTGCCTTGCAGCCCACGCTGGTTGTGCAGGGTCCAACGGTGGGAGCCGTATTATAGACACGGCGCTGGTTCAAGCTCAGTCCGGAGCCGGTGTTTACCCCCGGGTTGATTTCCAGGTTGATGAACTGATGGCGCGACCTGGAACCGACATAAGCAACCCGCATCGCCCAACTGGAGGTTAGCTGACGTTCGAGGGTGGCGTTGAAGGCATAGGTCACCGGCACCTGGAAGTTGCCGGACGGATCGTACTCATCCAGGAGGAACCCGTTCGGGAACACCTTGTTGGACGGGAACGGCAGGGTGAAGGGGAACGGATTGTCATAGGATGAACCGTTGGTACCGCAGCCACCCTGGCAATACGGGTTGCTGAACGGCCCACCGGGGTTGGCGCCGGGGGCAGCCCCCATCATACCCAGGTTGGACAGGCCGACGGCGATGGTATTGGGCACATTGCCGGCCTGGTTGAGGTTGAAAAAGCCGGGAAGGCGGTCCTGGAAAAAGATGCCCGCGCCGCCGCGTATCACCGTTTTGCCATTGCCGGCCACGTCGTAAGCGAGGCCTAAACGAGGCATGAACTGCAAGTACTGGTTCTTAGCACCGTTGGCCGCAACGCCGGCGTCGCCGGGGGTGAGCAACATGCCCGCGGGCAGGGTGGTGAACTTGCTGGAACTGGTGTTCGCCGCGTAGGCACCGGGAAAGAATTCCTGCAACTGCCCGGCGTTGTTGTGCCAGGGAGCGAATTCTTCCCAGCGCACGCCGTAGTTCAATTGCAGCCGGCGATTCACCTTCCAACTGTCCTGGGCATAGAGGCCGGGGAAGTGGTTCCGATCGTTCAACTGCTCGAAGTTCCCCTGCGCGAATGCGCTCAAGAAGCCCAACTGGAAATTGGCAAATGCATTGGGATACTGGTATTGGACGCCGCCGATCGTGTTGGTCACCGCGGCGAAGGTGAACCCGCCGTAGGACTGAAAGACGTTGGTCACGTCGTATTTGCTCAGCTCAAAGTGCCCGCCGAATGCGAGGTTGTGTGCGCCTTTTACCCAGTGCAGGTCGTCGTTGAAGGTGTAGTTGTTGCGATACCAGCCTGCAAACGCGGAGGACTGGGCGCCGAAATAGCCGGTGATGCTGGCGGCCATATAGGGGCCGGTGTTCGGCTGCCAGAGGTTCTTCACGCCGAAATCGGTGATGTTACCGCTTCCCGGAGCGCCGCCACGGAGGGCGACGATACGCTGGAAGTTGAGAACCATGTTGTTCATCAGGTGAGGTGTGAAGATGTGGGTCTCGGCCAGCAGCGCGCTGTGGTAGCGGGTGTTGAAGTACGACCGGTAGCTGGCCAGCATTTTGGGATCGTAAACGGCCGGCTGGGTGAACCAGTCCTGGAAGTAGTGGCCGAAGAGGTGATCGCTGGAGCCGAATTGGTGATCGACGCGGGCGACGTACTCATAGAAGTCGTTCACCGTGGGCTGCAGGTAGTTGACCGGGCCGCCGATCTTTCCGGGAGCCTCCACGCCGGAGTACGTGGGAAAAGCCTTTTCGTAGGCCACGGAAGCCGGATCGAAGTCGCTGGAAGGGATCCGGTTCAACGGATACGCCACGTTGGTGAATGGGTTGGTAATCCGTTGGCTCGCGTTGGTGCAGATCCCGTTGGCATCGAAGCCGGCGGAGCACAGATTGCCAAAATCGGCATAGGGTTGGCCGGCGCGTCCTTCTTCCGCCAGGGTGGGAACCGTCGTTTGAGAGGCGTTTGAAAGCTGGTGAATCATGGTCTTCTGATAGCCGAAGAAGAACTGGGTGCTCTGTCCTTTGGAAACGTGCGGGATGAGGACCGGCCCGCCGATCGTGAAGCCAAACTGGTTGCGGTGGAGGTTATCCGGCACGGTAGCGAAGTAAGGCTTGGCGTTGAAGTAGCCATTGCGCAGGAACTCAAACAAGTCGCCATGAAACTTGCTGCCGCCGGACTTGGTGATGATGTTGACCACGGCGCCGGCGCTCTGTCCGTACGCGGCTTCGTAGTTGCTGGTTTGCACGCTGAATTCCTGCACCGCGTCGGGGAACGGGAACGGTGCATTGACGTTGGTCATTTCATCCACGTTGTTGCCGCCGTTGAGGAGGTAGTTCGACTGGTTCGGCAGCGTTCCGTTGGCGCTGGTGACGACCGCGGCGGGAAACGTCTTCCCATTGCCCTGGTTGACCCCGTTGCCCTGGCTGGTGGCATCCACTACACCGGCCACGAGCGTGATCAGGGTGGCGGCATTTCTGCCGTTCAACGGAAGATCGACCACGCGGTGCTCGTCGATGACCTGAGACAAGGTGCCGGTGGTGGTGTCCACTTGCGGCACTTCGCCCGTAATGGTGACGGTCTCCGACGCCGATCCAACTTTCAGTCTGACACTGGCGGTCAGCTTCTGATCGGCTTGCAGTACGATGTCCGTCTGGGTATAGGACTGAAAGCCCGTTGCGGAAACCGACAACGAATAGACGGAGGGCGGCAGAGTCGGGAATACGAAGTCCCCTTCCTTGCCGGATGTGACGACCGTCTCCCGGCCCGTCTGGGTCTGGATTGCTTTTACGGTGGCAGACGCCACCGAAGCGCCGGACGGATCAGTGACCGTTCCGCTGATGGTTCCGTAGCCTTGGGCGTAAAGGCCTGAAATGGAAAAAGCAATGAACATCATTGCGGCCACCGCCGAAGCGACGTTGAGGCGGCGTTCCATGCGATTTGAGAGCATGTTGATCAAGTGAGCAGATATTTCCATAGGTCCGGCTTTGATGGTTAAGCAGAGTTTCCGATTAGGACTCCCATACGACGATGCATTATACACGATGCAGTGTACACGAAAATGCCACGAGGTTCAAGAACCATTTTTCGGCCCCTCGGCCCGCTGTTCAGGCAGCTCGCAGGCAGCTCGCGGCCGCGCTTGGCGATCCAACGGCTGAGTTGCGCCGACGGCTCGCTCCGATGCAGTATGTATTATGGGTGGCATTTGGACGTAGTAGCCAGGAGGTTCACGCCGTGCCTTATTTCGCATGGAGCTGCGTATGATGAACATCGATACACCGCCAATCAAGCCGGTCACACTGCGACACCGAATCGTGGAGGTTATCCGCCAAGCGATCACGTCGGGCGATCTGGGCCCTGGGGACAGGATTGTGGAGTTGCAGCTTGCCAAGCAATTGGGCGTGGGAAACACAGCGGTGAGGGAAGCGCTTTTTGAATTGGAACGGGCCGGCCTGGTCACACGAATTCCAAACAAGGGCAGCTTCATCACCAAGATGACATTGGAGGACGCCCTACAGATCTTCCGGGTGAGAAAGGAACTCGAAGGACTGGCTGTGGAACTGGCAGTTCAGCACATGTCGGCCAAGGACCTCGACATACTACAGGGCTTGGTGGACGCCATGAAGACCGCCGCCGAGACGAGCGATATCGAGCGATTCTACCACACCGACCTGGAGTTTCACCGGACCCTTTGGCAACTCTCCCAGAACCGTTATCTGGCCAGCAGCCTGGAGACCCTGGTAGTGCCGCTTTTTGCATTCTTCCTGATCCGCACGCGCTTGGATTACACGGTCGATCTGCTGGGCAGTGCCCAGCGCCATCATCAACTTCTCGACAGCATCAGGAATGGGGACCGGGTGAGAGATCGCATGACAGCATCCCTGGACTCCTCGGAGCTGTTTTGGGAGCAGGCGGGACGCACTGTTGCGCCTTCGCCGGGTAACCAGGCAAGCTGAATCGCCAGACCGCGAAATTCCCGGGATAACCAAGCACGCCTGTTCGGGCTTCGGGCGTCTTGACAATAATCCGCCGTCCTGTATACTGCATCATGGATAATGCATTACGCCGGGAAAGCCCATGATGGGAAGGGATCTCCCGGGTACCCCAGGCGCGATGCCACCGGAAGAAATGGGAGGCATAGGAGCATGGCTCTAAACGCAGAGTCGGTACCGATGCGGTGGCCAGCCGGCCCCTTGGACATCGCACGCCGCGAAAAGGAGAAAGGCTTCCCGGCGGAGACTGCCGAGGTTCTTCGCAAGTGGCTGGATCCGGCTTCACTGGCAGTAGTGCAGGGTACGCCGGTCAATTGCCTGGTGGTCAGTTGGGCCTCGGGCCTGCCGGCTGATGCCGCCCAACAAGAGGCGCTGAAACCGCTGATTGAACAAGGCAAACAGGCCGGACTTGGGTTCGTCGGGCTGATCGAGGGGGCAGGGAATCGGGTAGCCGCCGTGACGAGCGCCCACTCGGCGGGGCTTGCCGCGGTTGCCATGGACGGCGACCCGCCCGCCAGCGCCGGGGAGCCCGTAATCCCGTGGAATCAAGCCGCCAAGGGACGCTGGAGGGCGAACTCCCCCATCGTGGGCATCTCAGATGGCATGTGGCCCGGGATCCCGTCAGAGAGAGGTGTGGTCAGCAGTGGCCCGACGAATCTGCCCTGGGTGGATTCCAACGGAGCAGTTCTTTCAATCGCCCGGGCCCTGGCGCCCGGCAAGAGCGTGTGGATCGGCTTCGATCCGCCGCAGGAGGTGAAGCTGGCTGCCGAATCTTACCTGTTGGCGGTGGCGGATCCGGCGAGCTACGGGGCAAAGTGGGTGATCTCGCTGGACGACCAGTTGCGCGCGGATCTGACGGCGAAGAAACAACCGGCGGCGGATACGTGGAAGAAAATCATCGGCATGATGGGCTTCTTCGAGCAGCACAAACTGGGGGGAACCTATCAGGCGATGGGTCCGCTGGCGGTGGTGTCGAATTTCGCCGGCCCTGCCTGGGACGTGGGCGAGGAGGCGCTCAACCTGCTTCCCCGGCTTCGCCAGCCGTTCCGGGTAATTGCGCGGCCGCGGGCGGCGGGCGCGTCTTTCGCCGGTCTACAGGCGATCTTCTACGTGGATCAGGAGCCGCCAGACGCGGAATTGCGGCAGAAACTGACCGCCTTTGCGAAGGGTGGCGGCATCCTTTTCGTGCCTTCCAAATGGCCGAATCCGGAAGGGGCGCCGGCGCCGGCGGAGCCGTACCTGCTTTTCAGCGTGCGCGCCTTGGGGAAGGGCCGCCTGGCAGTGTGCAAGGACGATCGACCGGACCCATACGACATGGTCGCCGACATCCAGAACATCATGAGTCACCGCAACGATCTGCTGCGGCTGTATAACGCTCCGTCGATGAATTTCTTCTATCAGACTTCGGCGCAAGGCAGGCAGGGAGTCATCCACATGTTGAACTACTCGCGCCGGCCGGCGAGCGATGGACCTCTGTTCTATGTGAAGGAACCGCATCGGTCAGCCCGCCTGGTGAGTCCGGAAATCGCCTCGCCCGCGGAACTTCAATGGGTACCCCAGGAAGCCGGTGGAGCGGAGTTGACGGTGCCGCGCATTTCCGTGTATGGGGCCATCGAGATGGAGAAATAGGAGGCGAAAGAGACTGCAATGAAACCAGATTTGAGCAGGAGAGAATGGCTGGCGGGCGCCGGGGCCGGCGTGCTGCTGGCGCGGCCCGCATGGAGTCTCGCCTCTGCCGCGCCCACGGGGCGGGTGACTGTGGCCAGATGCAAAACGTATGGGCCCGAACTGGTCCCCGCCATGGAGAAGATGTTCGATCAACTGGGTGGGCTGGGCGGGATGGTGAAGGGCAAGACAGTCGCCGTGAAAGTGAACCTGATCGGTGTCCGGTGGCAGCGGCTGGGCGCCGCCAAGATGGAGGACACATTCTGGTCGCATCCCCGGGTGATCGGCGCCACGGTACACCTACTGGGCAAGGCAGGCGCCCGCCGGATCCGGGTGCTGGAAGGCCCTTGGTCGACGGCCGAGACCTTGGGCGAGGTCATGCTGTCGATGAACTGGCAGCCGCGGGATATCCTGAACGCCGCCGGGAACGTGGAATTCGAAAACACGAATTACCTGGGGCGCGGGAAGAAATACTCGCGATTCATGGTGCCCGGCGGAGGCCTGATCTACCCGGGCTACGATTTGAACCATTCGTATGAAGATTGCGACGTTTTCGTCTCGCTGGCCAAGCTGAAAGAACACGCAGCCACGGGCGTTACCCTGTCGATGAAGAACGTGTACGGAGCGACTCCCATCACGATTTACGGCGAAGGCGCGGGAGTGGACGAGCCGAGCACGCGGCCTCACGGCGGACGGGGCGGCGTGTTTCACTTTGCGCGGCGGCTGCCATCGAAGAGCGCGCCGCAGCAGAAAGACCTGACTTTGCCGAAGGATGCCGGCTACCGGATACCGCGCATCGTGGCCGAACTGTGCGCGGCACGGCCGGTGCACCTGGCGATCATCGACGGTGTGCGGACGGCTACCGGCGCGGAAACGAATTACGGAAGCCCAAACCGGCCGCAGGCGGCGGTCAACCCCGGAGTGCTGATTGCCGGGACGAATTGCGTGGCGACCGACGCGGTGGGGATGTCGGTGATGGGATTCAACCCGATGGCGGACCGCGGGACGCCTCCGTTCGCCAATTCCGACAGCATGCTGCGGCTGGGTGAAGACCTGGGAATCGGCGTGCGCGACCCGAGCCGGAACGAGATCGCAGGAACCCCGATCACGGAAGTGGTATTCGATTACAACGCGGTCCGTGAAAAGATTCTGGCCGCGGCGAAGAAGGGCTGAGCGGTAACACGCTCCTCTATCGGTGTGGCGATAACCGGCGCTCGACTCAAACAACTCGTGGTGGCGGTGTTTCTGTCGGCGGCAGTGGCGGCGGACGGAGCGGAACTGCAGCGGGTCGAGAAAACCGGCGACGCCATGGGCGCGATGTATTCCATTGTTCTTTATGGGAACGATCGGGCAAAGATGGAGGCGGCGGCAGACGCGGCTTTCGACGAGGTGGGGCGGCTCGACGGCATGCTTTCCAATTACCGGGCCGGAAGCGAGTGGAGCGAGGTCAACCGTCACGCGGCCGAGGAAGCCGTCAAGGTGTCGCCGGAACTGTTCCAGTTACTCTCGGCTTGCGTGGCGTACAGCCGGGAGAGCGAAGGAGCTTTCGATATCACGGTGGGCCCGCTGATGAAGGTTTGGGGGTTCTACAAGGGCTCGGGGCGACTGCCCGGCGGGGCGGAGGTAGCGGAGGCGCTCCGCAAAGTGGATTACCGGCACATTCACCTGGACGCGGAGGCTGGAAGCGTACGGTTCGACCGCTTGGGAGTGGAACTGGATCCTGGCGGAATCGGCAAGGGTTACGCGGTGGATCGCATGGTGGAGGTATTGAGACAGCAGGGCGTGCAGGTGGCTTTGGTGGCGGCGTCGGAGAGCAGCATTTACGGAATGGGCGCTCCGCCCACGGAGCCGAAGGGCTGGCGGGTGGGCATCAAGGATCCGCGGAACGGGCATCGGATGGCGGCTGAGGCATTCCTGAAGGACATGTCGATCTCGACATCCGGCAGTTCGGGAAAATTCTTCCAGGCGGAAGGACACATCTACGCCCACATCATGGATCCGCGCACGGGATACCCGGCGCAAGGGAGTGTATCGGTTTCGGTGATGGCGCCGCGCACGATCGACAGCGAGGCGTGGGCCAAGCCGTATTTCGTCAACGGCCGGCAGTGGGCGGCGAGGCACAAGCGGGAGGAATTTCGCGTGTTCTTTTGCGAAGACAGGAAGGAGCAGCCGTGCGGGTGGCTGCCATGAGCCGCCTGGCGGGCGCCACCTTGCAGGCGCTGCCGCAGGCGCCTCGGTTCGGCCTTGCAGCAGGCGCGGAAAGAGCGCAGAATGATCGGTGACTGGTCTTGGCAAGACAGCACCGAGGGGAAGCGCGGAATCGCGACAACATACAGAAAAGGAGAAAATTGTGGACGATAACCCGGTATCTCGACGATTGTTCATGGCAGCCGCGGCAGCAGTTCCGGCGGCGCCCATCCTACTCGCATCGGACCGAATTGCGGTATTCGATCCGCCACCCGACCGGGTGCGAATCGTGGCGGCCACGGCCGCTTCCGTCGTCGGGCCGGCCAGGTTCACGGCGGCGGAGATTAAACAAATCGCGTCGCAGGGCAAGGACGTGCAGATCGCGCTGCCGGCCAACGCCGACGAATTGAACAAGGTGCTTCCCGAGGCGGACGTCGTTTTCGGCGCGCTCAATGCAGAGTGGCTGGCAAAGGCGAAGAGCTTGCGGTGGCTGCAGGTCACGGAAGCGGGAATGGAGAGACTGCTGTTTCCGGCACTAATCAAGAGTAATGTGGTGGTGACCAACATGGCACGGATGTTCGCGCCGGCCATCTCGGAGACAGCGATCGGGATGCTATTGAGCCTGACGCGGGGGCTCAATAAGTACTACATTCCGCAGTTTCAGAAGCGGACTTTTCTTTCCGAGCGGAACTTAGTGGAAGTGGACGGCATGACCATGGGGATTGCCGGCATGGGCGGCATTGGGCAGTCGACGGCCATGCGCGCGCACTACGGTTTCAACATGCGGATCCTGGCCACGGATGCGAAACCCATGGCCGCGCCGATCTTCGTGGACACGCTACGAGAGCCCGGCTGGCTGATGGAGATGGCGCCGCAGGTAGACATACTGGTAAGTGCGGCGCCGGCGACCAAGGAAACCGAGGGGATGTTCAATGAGAAGGTGTTCCGTGCGATGAAGAAGACGGCGTACTTCCTCAACCTGTCGCGGGGAGCGCTGGTGGACGAGAATGCGCTGGCCCGGGCTTTGAAGGAGGGCTGGATCGCCGGCGCAGGCGTGGACGCGACGCGCGCCGAGCCGTTGCCCTCCAGTCATCCGTACTGGGATTGCCCGAACCTGATCCTCACCTGCCACAGCGCGGGATTCTCGCCACAAAGGCAGATCCGCATGATAGGGCTGCTGGCCGACAACGTACGGCGCTACGCAGGCGGCTTGCCGCTAATGAACGTGGTGGACAAACAGCGGGGTTACTGATCGGCGAAGAGGACTTATCGAAGAGGACTTATCGATGAAACCAGCATACTTACTTCTCGCGATTCTGGTGGCCGCCACGTGTACGGCGCAGCAGGGCTGGAATCCGCACGAAGGTGGATTGCTCAAGTATCGCGTCATGATCCGCTTCGGGCGTACGCCTGACGCAGGCGGGATCGGGTGGGAAAGTCCCCAAAGGAGCGCATATCAATGAAGAGAAGGTCAGCCATGAGATGGGCAGTGAGTTCGCTTTTGGCCGTCGGGCTGTTAAGCGTCCTGGCGCCGGCACAACAGCCGGTTCCCGGGCAGGCCGCCCAACCCAAGTTGTATAACACGGTCAAGCAGAAGCTTCTGGAAGGCAAACAGGTCTTCAGCTTCACGCAAGCGCAGATGGACATCAAGGGTTACTGCGAGGCGGCCAAGCATTACGATTACGCCTGGTTTGAGATGCAGCACAGCACGCTGGAGTTTAAAGACATCGAGGCGATGATCGCGGCGTGCCCGCACAGCGCGGCGATTCCCATGATCCGGCTGCCGGACGCGCAGGAATGGCATATCCAGCATGCTACCGATATTGGCGTGCTGGGCGTGGTTATCCCGACGGTCGACGATGTGGACCGGGCGCGGGAAGGGGCGAAGTGGTCGCGCTATCCTCCGGTGGCGCGGCGCAGTTCCGGCCAGGGACAGGCACGCAGTATCTGGGGCATCAACGGAATCGATTACGCCAAGACGATCAACGACAACATGCTGGTGGTGGTGATGATCGAAACGCCGACCGGGGTGGCGAATGCCTATGACATCGCGTCGGTGCCGGGCGTGGACGTGGTGATTGTCGGGAACAACGATCTGAGCCAGTTTTCGGGATACGCGCAGACGGACGACCGGTACCAGCAGATGATCACCAAGATTCACGACGACACGCTGAGGGCGGGGAAGATCTTCGGCCAGGCGAATTGGATCTATGCGACGGGACATCCGCTGAGCAAGGATGCCAAGTTCTTCCAGAACGGTCCATCGAACGATGGCTGGAAGCCGCCCGCTCCCGGTGGCAGGAACCCATGACGCGCGTTGGAAAGGCGGCTGCAGCCAGGATTGGTCGCCCCGCTGACGGTCCGGTTATTGGCTGGACAGTCCACTAGCGCGAGTGAGGCGAGGCGGCCCGATGCCGCTTGGCGGCGCGCCCGGCTCGAAGGAGAACGCCAATGAAGGCACGTACGCTGTTTCCATTCGCCCTTTTCTGTCTGTCGCTCCCCGCCGCGGCTGACGTGACCATTGCCAGCCCCGATGGCCGCGTGCAGTTTGTCTTGTCGGCGGGAGCCCAGGGCCATCTCGAGTATACGGTGACATTCCGCTCGAAGAACATTATCGATGCATCCCCGCTGGGCATTGTGGTGGATCGGGTAGATCTCGCCGAGGGGGCGCAGATCGGCAAGGAGGCACGCTACAGCATCGACGAAACCTATCCCTGGTACGGCGCGCACTCCACGGCGGTGAACCACTGCAATGGCGCCAAGGTGGCCGTGACGTCGAAAGCGGGAACGTCTTACACGATCGAGGTCCGGGCATACGACGACGGCGTCGCGTTCCGCCACCTGGTGCCGGGCGACGGCGCGAGAACACCCGACGAAGCCACGGTATTCCGGGTTCCGGCGGGGAGCGCGATCGCACCGCAGAACTACGTATCGGGCTACGAAGGGATCTACCCGTGGCGAACTACGACGAACACGATCGAGGGCATGATGGACGGCGAGTGGACGAATCCGCCGTTCACCTTCGTACTGCGCGACAGAAGCGCGTACGCTTCCATCACGGAAGGCGCGCTGGTCAATTACAGCGGGATGGTTTTCCAGGCGGATGCCGCGGGCGCGCTGCACGCCAGGTTAGGGCACTCCGAACCGGCGACCTTCGGGTTCCGCTCGCGATATGCCAAAGACGTGGAGCGCCTCAGCCATGCGGCGGCGATCGACGGCCCCATCACCACGCCGTGGAGAATCGTGACGATGGGCGCGGATCTGAATACGCTGTTCAACTGCGACATCGTGCACAACGTGGCGCCGCCGCCCGATCGCAAGCTTTTTCCGAAGGGGATTCAGACGGAGTGGATCAAGCCTGGCCGGGCGGTGTGGAACTATCTTGACGGCACGGACGCCACCATCGAAGGGCAGAAAGAGATGGCGCGGCTGGCTTCGCAACTGGGATTCGAATACAACGTGATCGAGGGCTTCTGGCGGAACTGGGGGGAGGCGCAATTGAAGGATCTGGTGGATTACTCCCGCGAGCGCGGCGTCAAACTGATTATCTGGAGCAGCCGTATCTCGGTGCAGGAACCGCGGAAACTCGAGGAATGGTTTGACATGTGTAACCGGGTGGGCGTCGCCGGCGTCAAGATAGACTTCTTCGACCACGAGCACAAAGAAGTGGTCGATCTCTACGAGATGATGGCAAAAGCCGGCGCGGAGCACAAGCTGCTGGTGGATTTTCACGGCGCCAACAAGCCGACCGGTCTGGAGCGAACCTATCCGAACATCGTTGGAATCGAGGGCATCCGCGGGATGGAGTTCTTTCCGCCGTATGCGCAGCACGATGTGGTGCTGCCGTTCACGCGCATGCTGGCGGGGATGGGGGATTACACGCCCACGCACTTTGGTTCGCGTCTGGCCGATACTACCTGGGCGCACCAGGTGGCCAATGCCGTCATCCTGCAGTCTCCGCTGCTGGTCTACGCGGCGCACCCCGTCAACATGCTGGCGAACCCAACGGCGGAGGTGCTCAAGAGCATCCCGAGTTACTGGGATGAGACGGTGGTTCTGCCGGTGTCCGAAATCCGGGAAGTGGCAGCCTTCGCCCGCCGGAGCGGGGACACATGGTTCCTGGCGATTACCAACGGGTCGACGGCACGGAACGTGCGCATCGATCTCTCCGCCTTCCTCGGCAGAGTGCCGCAACAAGGCGGCCGCGCCGCCAGCTATCACGCGACGCTGATACGCGATGCAGGGGAGGCGGCGGCGGTCAAGATGGAGCACGTCACGCTGGGGGCGAGCGACGGGCTCTGGGTCGATCTGCATTCCGGCGGCGGATTTGTGGCCAGGTTCAAGCGATAGGAACCCGCGCACGAAACCAGTACGGCGGTGCCGCCGGCCGGGGGGGCCGGCGCGTCCAGCAGACGATGCTCGCCGGGCGGCGCCCGGGGTGTAGACTGAATAAGAGCCGGATGTCCGAAACAAAATAATCCAGCTTTGGAGAAGACGATTGGAGAGCGATTCCTCGCGTAGAAACTTCCTTGTGGCCGGGTTGAGCCTGCCAGTTGCCGGCCTGGCAAACGTTCCACTGCCGCAGGCGCCCCCCGCGCAGGCGGCGAGACCGGTATCGCCGGGGGCCGCGGCGGTCCGCTACCGGACGCTGGGCCAGACCGGGCTCAAGGTATCGACGGTGGGATACGGGTGCATGATTACGTCCGATTCCAGCGTAATTTCCCGGGCAGTCGACCTGGGCATCACTTATTTCGACACGGCGCGCGGATACCAGTCCGGCAACAACGAGCGCATGGTGGGGGCCGCCCTGAAGGGGTCACGCAACCGGATCGCGCTCTCCAGCAAATCGGAGGCGAAGACCGCGGCGCAGGCGATGGCGGAGCTGGACACCAGCCTGAAGGAGCTGGGCACGGACCACCTGGACATCTGGTACATGCACTCCAGGGATACGGTGGCGGCCATTCCCGACGAACTGGTCGCGGTTTGGGAGAACGCCAAGCAACAGGGGAAGATCCTGCACATCGGCATCAGCACCCACAAACCGAACGCGATTGTGGACCGCGTGCTGGCGGTGGGGAAGTTCGAAGTCCTGCTGAGCACTTACAGCTTCGCGGTGGGCACGGCGAACGACCCCGCCTACCAGAAGCTGAGCGGCGCCGGCATTGGCCTGGTGGCGATGAAGGTGATGGCGCCCGCGGCGCGCGCGCGGAAACCGGACGGCCCGCTGGCGGCGCTGAAGTGGGTGCTGCGCGACACGCGTTTTGCCACCACGATACCGAGCATGACCGACATGGAACAACTGGAGATGAACTTCCGGGCCATGGCGGAGCCGTTCGCCGCGGCGGACGAGAAGGTACTGGCCCGGATCGACAAGGACATTCGCCCGTTTTACTGCCGCATGTGCCAGCAGTGCAGCGGCCAATGTCCGAAGGGCGTGGCGATTCCGGAGACTATCCGCTATCTGTCCTACGCCGATTTCTACGGGCAGTTCGCCCTTGGCAGGGAGCACTTCCTGGCGCTGCCGGAAGAGGCGCGGGCCGTGCGATGCGAAGATTGCGCCTCCTGCCCGGTGCGATGCCCCAACGGCGTCCACGTGGCGGAGCGCCTGATACGCGCGCAGAACCTGTTCGCTTAACGGCTGCCCGACAGCGGGTTTGATAAGCCGGCGGGCCGTAATATACCGTGGTGCATGCGGCCGGTGAGATTTGCGCATAGGAAAGGAACAGAATCGGACATGATGAAGCACATAGGCCTGACCGTGGCTCTACTGGCAGCCGGCGCCGGTTCAGCCGTAATGGCATTCTCAGAGGGCGCGCCCGGACAAGCCGCCGCAGGCGCCGAAACGCAGTACGCCCTGCCCGGGGGTTGTCGAGAAGGGCGATCTGGAGCGGTAGCGCCGTGGCGCGCGAGCGCGGCGATACATGGCAAAGTTGGGGCACGCCGCACGCCAGGCCCAGGATAGACTGTACATATGGCACAGGGCGGCAATCCGGGTAATCATCGCTGGTTATGCTCGTTGGTCTTATCGCTACTTAGTGTGAGCAGCGCATCGGGGCAGAATCCGCCGGCCGCATCCAAGCTTCAACCCAATCTGGTTGACAACATCGACCGGCCCCTGCGCTACACGCCAGACGGGGGGGACTTTGTGGTGGAAAACGGAGGCGAATTCTTCAACCGTCCACTCTATGGAGGCAACACGGCGTTCCGCGCCGATGCGGGCGACCAGCCCGAGTTTTCCCTCTACCTGCCCGGGCACGGCGGCAATCTGCGCTTCGGCATCAAAACCCCTCACGGCGCGAAATGGCTGCACGAAACCACCCGCATCACGGCGCGGTACCGCCCCGGCACGATGCTCTACGAAATCCGCGATGCGCTGCTGGGCACGGGTGCGGTGCTGCGCATTCATGCGATTGCCCTCCACCAAACCGACGGCCTCGCGGTGCGCATCGAGGCCAACGGGCTGAGGGCGCCGGTGGAACTCATCGCGGCCTACGGCGGACTCAGCGGAAAACGCGGGGCGCGCGACGGCGACATCGGCACCGAGGCCGTACCCATCGGGCAGTACTTCCAGCTCAAACCCGAGTCATGCCAGGACAACCGATTCACCCTGGGCCCTCCAACGACTGGTGGGTTTACGCTGCGAGCGAAAGCCGCCACGGTGGCGGGACTGATGCCGCCGCACGCGGTCCTGGCCCTCGCCGATGCCCGGCAATGGACGTCACTCGAGGCTCTCCTCGACTCCGCCGGCCCAAAGCCAAAATCGGGGGAGAAGACGGCGACAACGCCGCCACTGGCCGTCATTACGGCGAGGATCGCCATCCCTGCCTCAAGCAAGACCGCGCCACTTTACTTCGCCCTCCAGCGCATTGGGGATGTGGCCGCGCCGGCGGTGGCCGAAGAACTGGCGGCGTACCGCGACGTGACCGCCGACCGTCCGGGCGTCGATCGCAACGCTCCCGCTATTCCGCTGGCTGGCGCGTACCGCAGCGGAGACCTTCCCGGTATCTTCGCCGAAGCCGAGGAGCACTTTCGCGCGCTCCGCGCGCAGATTGTGGTGGACACCCCCGACCCCTTTATCAACGCCGCCGTGGCAGCCCTCAATGTGGCCACCGATGCGGTCTGGGACGAGCCGCAAGGCGCGATTATGCACGGTGCGATCGCCTGGCGGTCAAGGCTGCTGGGCTGGCGAGGCCCCTATGCCCCCGACGCCCTCGGCTGGCACGACCGCGCCCGGCGCCACTTCACTTATTGGGCCACGCGCCAAAACACCGACCCGATTGCCGAAAGGCTCCCTCCACCGGACGAAGCTTCCAACCTGGCGCGGAGCGAGAAAGCGCTGCACAGCAACGGGGACATTTCCAATTCCCACTACGACATGAACACGGTGTATATCGACGCGCTGTTCCGCCATCTTCACTGGACCGGCGATCTCGATTTTGCGCGCAGAATGTGGCCGGTCATCGAACGCCACCTGGCGTGGGAACGCCGTCTGTTCCGGCGCGAATACGGTCCTGAAAAGCTTCCTCTTTACGAAGCTTACGCGGTGATTTGGGCCAGCGACGACCTGGGATACAACGGCGGCGGCACGACCCATGCCAGCGCCTACAACTACTATCACAACACGCAAGCCGCACAACTGGCGCGCCTGCTGGGCAAGGATCCCGCTCCGTACGCGAAGGAAGCGGCTCTCATCGGCCGCGCGATGCGGGAACTGCTATGGATGCCCGACCGCGGCATGTTCGCCGAATACAAGGACTACCTGGGTTTGCAGCGTCTCCATCCCAGCGCGGCCTTGTGGAGTTTTTATCACACGATGGACGCGGACCTGGTAAGTCCGTCCGAGGCGTATCGAATGGCCGACTATGTCGGCAGCTACATGCCGCATATACCGGTGGCTGGTCCTGGAGTCCCCCACGATAACACTTACCACGTTCTGTCGACCACCGACTGGATGCCATACAGTTGGTCCATCAACAATGTCGTGATGGGCGAGAACATTCACACCGCTCTTGGCTATTGGCAAGCGGGCCGGGCCGAGGAAGCTTTTCGCATCGCCAAGAGCGCACTCCTCGCCAGCATGTACATGGGCATCTGTCCGGGTAACGTGGGCACGCTTGACTATCTGGATGTATACCGGAGGGAGTCGCAGCGCGACTTTGCCGACGGAGGCGGGGTGACCTCGCGGGCCATCGTCGAGGGACTCTTCGGCCTGCGGCCCGACGCCCTCGCCGGCGACCTGCTCATTGTTCCCGGACTTCCCGCGGCCTGGGACCGCGCTTCGCTCCGCCACCCCGATGCCAGTATCTCTTTTCAACGCAACGGCGCAACCGATACTTATGTCATCGAGCAACGTTTCGCGAAGCCCCTGGCGCTGCGCCTGCAACTCCCCATGCGCGGCGATCGGCCCACGGTGACCATTGGCGGCCGCGTGGTGGCCGCGCGGCCGATCGCCGGCACCGAGCCCGCCCGCTTTGAGATTTCCTATCCGGCCGGGCAAAAGTGGCAGGTGCGAATCCAATGGAGAAGTGCCGCGCAAGCAACGCCCGGGCCCGTCCGTCCCGCGCAGGCGACCAGGCCGCGCGAAACGGTAACGGCCCAGCCGCCCAACTGGAACAACGAGACCGCCGGGACCACCACCCCTGTTGAACTTACTCCGTACTTCAACGACCGCGTGACGCAGATATTCCAGAACGAATACCGCTCGCCGCGTTCGCCCTTTGTCTCACTCGCCACCCCGAAACAAGGCATTGGCGCCTGGGCCGGGCATGTCAACGCGACCGCGGAGATCGACGACACTGGTCTTCGCGGCGCCGCCCGCGCCGGCCACAACCGTATCACGCTTCCCAATGGCGTGCCGCTGGCGACTCCGGGTGAAAGCGGAGTCAACAACGTGATATTCGTATCGCAGTGGGATAACTACCCGAAAGAAGCCGCGGTACCGTTGTCCGGAAGGGCTCGAGGAATTGTGCTCCTCATGGCGGGCTCGACCAATCACATGCAGAGCCGTTTCGAGAATGGGGAGGTGGTGGTGACCTATGTGGATGGTTCGGTAGACAGGCTGCAACTGGAAAACCCCACGAATTGGTGGCCCATTGAACAGGACTACTTCATCGACGATTTCCAGTTCCGGCGTCCGGGGCCGGTTCCTATCCGCGTCAACCTAAAGTCCGGGGAGATTCGGTTGCTCGATATCGCTCGATTCAAAGGCCGCGGCGGTCCTATTCGAGGTGGCGCGGCGACCGTGCTCGAGCTGCCGTTAGAGCCCGGCAAAGAGCTGGGATCGCTCACTGTGCGAGCTATCGCCAATGAGGTGGTCATCGGGTTGATGGCGGCTACCCTCGTCCGTTGACACTTTGCCATGGAATTTTCTATGGCCTCAGGCAACGCCGGGCTTTACAGGCGCGCGTCTGGAATCCCCGACGCGCGGCTGGCGGCTGGCGGCCGCGGGCTGCGTTTGCGCGCCGCTTTTCATGGTGGCTCCGCCGTTACCGGTCCATTAGAAGAAGACCTTCCACTCCACATCCGCGCCGGACGGCGCCGTGTAATCCACCGTCAGCAGACGTCCGTCCATGGCACTCTTCCCGGTCAGACCGCCGGACAATTCGACGCGGCTTGCCGTGAACCCTTCCGGAACGTAGAACCGCAACTGATACGGATCGCCGGCCACGGCGCGCGAAACGCCGTGCAGCACCTTCTGCTGCCCATCGTAAGCGAGGCTCTTGATGTCGAAGGCCATCTGCCGGACATGCCGGCTGGTGGAGATGAGCACAGGATGGTTCAGTTTCTCCACGATGCTGTAGATGTCGGCGTCGTAGGCGCCTAACGGGCGGATGGCGAAGGTACCTTTGAACGTCCCGATGAGTTGCTTACTCCAGAACTCGTAGGCGATGTATTCTTTGTTGGCATCGAGACGGAGGTCTTTTGCCGCGTCCAACGTGGCGCTGAACTTGCGATTGCCTGTGCCCGTGTAATTGAATATCGAGAGCACGGACCACTTCCCAAAGGTCCGATCCACCGGCATGTTGAAGATGCGCGCCGGCCGCCGCACGAAGAGATCCACCGGATAGGAAACATCCATGGTCGGCGGGCTGATGCGTTTCAGCAGTTCGATCCGATCGGGCGGATACGGCACATTGAAGGCCTCCGAGACGAAAAGCGTATTGCCCGCCATGGCGTGGAAGTTGGCATCCACCTTTGCCTGGCCGGCGTCGAAGTTCTTTCCATCGGGAGCTTTGTACTTGTAAATGTGGAAGCCGTCGCCGTCGTTCCAGAACACGCGCCCGTTGTAAAAGAAGCGGTTCGCCGAGCCTAACACGGTTTCGGTTAACAATCCCGTGAATTCCTTTCCTAACAGAGACGACCCCGGGTCCTCGTAACCCTGGTCGGCATCTTCCGAAATCCGGCAGATATCGACAATTCCGTAGGAATGGTCCACCGGCTGCATGTTCGAGCGGATGACCATTCGCGGCGCTTTTTGGTCGATTGCCTCGCGCCATGGCATTCCCGCAACGCGGTAGGTCTCCAGCGGGCTCATAAAGGGGTCGAACTGTCCGGGCCAGGCGTCCCACCAGTCGGCAAAGTCCATCTCGGCGCGGCCGGTATCCTTTTCCTGACCGGTCACCCACTTGAGAATGCGCTCGCGTTCCAGCCTGACGGTCAAAGGATTGGAAAAATCGATGACCCTTTCGCCGTCGTACTTGACCGTGTGAATGGGAAGAAAGCACTCGGGGGGATAACTGACACGGGAAGGGCGCCCCTGCGTACCGCCGCCCGAACCATATATTCCAAAGCTCCCCTGCGGGCCGGGGCCGCCCAGCCCCCAGTAGAAATCCACCAGGCCATTCTCCTGGAAGAATTTCTTCGCATCGGCATTGCCGCCGCCCGACATCCAGCCGTGAAAACGGCTGTAGTTGTTGGCCACCAGTTCCCGGTCGTCCAGGTTGATGGGCCGCCGTGTTTTGAGACGTACGTCATGCGCGATGGCGATCAGATCCCCCTGGTGCTCCATGGCGCGCAGCGCGTCCCGATTGAAGTCGATCAGCAGTTTCTCTCCGGGGAAGCTCTTTCCCGGAGGAATAGTCACTTTGTAACTGCAGTATCCCCGAACCTGCATGCGGTCGGGAGACTTGCCCGTCCAGCCGGACCTGACATCGAACCGCGAGGCTCCCTTCAACGCCGTGACATGTCCCATCAACAGGCTGTTGCCCGTGCCGCTGTCCCGAACCACATGATTCACCGCGTAAGTCTTGGGGGTGATCAAATTGACGACCGCCCAAAGTTCGTAAAGGTCGCGATTGCGGGAATGGGTTCCCAGCGCGATCCATTTGTCGGTAGTGCCGCCGAGGCGCGCATCGGCCGACACAAAATAGTCCATGTCGCCCAGGTCAACCGCCTTGCCGGTCTTATTCGAACGGCCCAGACCGACGAGAATGTCGTTGCCCATCTTGCTGGCGGAAATCTGGTAGTCGAAATCGAGCTGTCCGGTCTTCGTCCCGTGCAGAGTTACCGTGACGAACGATCCGAAGTTGTTGGAGTCGGCGTTGTTGACGGAACTGGTCACTTTCCAACCCGAAGGGTCATCACCGGGAAGGAAGTAGACGTCGTTGAGCCGCATCGGCGTCCCTTTGACTTCCGCCGACCAGCGGCAGGCGGTGGCATCGACAGTAACCAGAAGGTTGGCGGTGTCGATTTTGATTGCCGTGGCCGCGTTGGCCGGCAGGCCTGGAAACAGGATGACGGTGACGAAGAAGACCGCCGCGCGAAGGATAGCCATGCTGTGCATGATTGGCTCTCTCAAAGGAGTTGGTAGAGGGCCTATTTTACGATTTGGCGGTACGGATGTCCAGCGCATGCGGACACTTCAGGGGGAGTGGGGCAACTATCGAGGCGACCGCGCGGGCCTCTATAGCTACAACGGCCAGGCGGACGCCGGGTATGTCGACATAGATTACTTCCGCTACAATCCTGACCGGCATCGTTGATATACTGGCATTGGCCGTGGGCCAAAAGTAATAAGAGAGATAAATATCCGATTCGCGCGATTGGGAGGCAAGCGGGAAGATGCGAAGGTTCTGTGGCTTGGTAATCATGTTCGCGTGCGCCACGATGGCGGCGAGCGCGCAGACGGCTAGCGGCGCCGCGGCGGCCATCCCTCATCTCGAGAAGCAAGGCACCGCCACACAGATGATCGTCGACGGCAAGCCATTTCTGATGCTGGCGGGAGAACTGCGTAACTCCACTACCTCCAATCTCGATTTCATGAAGCCGGTCTGGTCCAAGCTTGTGGCGCTGCACCTCAACACCGTGCTGGCCGCCGTCCCGTGGGAGTTATTGGAACCCAAAGAGGGCCAGTTCGATTTCACGCTGGTGGACGCTCAGATTCACGCCGCCGAAAGCCACAATCTGCGCCTGGTGTTCCTGTGGTTCGGAAGCTGGAAGAACGGCGCCTCCAGTTATCCTCCCATTTGGGTCAAGGGCAACGTGGACCGGTTCCCCCGCGCCCGGAGAAGAGACGGCGCGAGCACGGATACCCTGTCCACATTCAGCGCGGCGAACCTCACTGCCGATAGCCGCGCCTTCGCCGCGCTCATGCGGCACGTCAAGGAAGTGGACTCCCGCCACCGGGTCATCATGATCCAGGTGCAGAACGAGGTGGGTCTGCTGGGCGACTCGCGGGACAGGAGCGAGGCGGCCAACCGGGCTTTCGCGGAGCCGGTGCCGAAAGAGTTGCTGGACTATATGAGCAGCCACAAGGACACCCTGTATGGGGAGTTCCGCGAGGCGTGGGAGGCAGCGGGCACCAAGACATCCGGGACCTGGGAGCAGGTCTTCGGCAAGGCCCCGTACACGGATGAGATCTTCATGGCTTGGAATTATGCGCGCTACGTAGGCGGGGTGGCGGCCGCGGGCAAGGCCGAATACCCGGTGCCCATGTTCGTGAACACCTGGTGCTCCATGGGGGGCCGGCCACCGGGAACCTATCCCAGCGGCGGCCCACTGCCTCACGTGGCGGACGTCTGGAAAGTCGGCGCACCGGCGATCGACTTCCGCTCGCCGGACCTGCACTCCCTCAATTTCTCCGAGTGGGCCGACTGGTACCACCACACTGCGGACTTTCCCTTGTTCATCCCGGAGGCCTTTCACGCCACGGGCCACTACAATATCTTCTACGCGATGGGGCAGCACGATGGCATAGGTTTCAGCCCGTTTGCCATCGACGAGCTTTTCTTCACCATGGAACCCGGCATGATGGAAGAACTCGAACGCCGCTTCAGCCCCAATCCGATCGACGAGCTGCTATTCACGGGTCCATCCAAGACCAGGATAGAACTGGCGGACCTGCCGCTGGCACGGAGCTACGAGACCATTTCGCAACTCGCCCCGCTGATTCTCGAAAACCAGGGCAAAGGCAAGATGAAAGCCGCGGTGGTGATCGCCGACGAACCGGTGCAGAATATCCCGCTAGGCAACT
>OCZU010000404.1_pt1 | contig 30144 bp, 20 predicted proteins | sample 1539001 | NCBI WGS metagenome assembly OCZU01 (sample SAMEA3539306, study PRJEB22396) | soil metagenome | biome: tundra; feature: field; material: soil | place: USA | collected 2010-05 | depth 0.15 m | reverse complement strand
GCGATGTCGTCCTGCAATTGCAGGTAGCGTCCGCCGGATTGCCAGCCGAGCGCTTGAATCGTCACCTTCAAATCTTTTTGGAACCGGATCGGGTCCGTGATGTGCCAGCGATACAAGCCGAAGCGCGTTTGCGAATCGTAGTGGCCGTCGGGCCGGATGACCTGCGCGAGGCCGGTGTAGGGCGTTGAAAACTCGGTGTAATGGGATTTTCCATCGGCATCCTTCGTGTCAAAATCGTATGAGCCGCAAAAATAATCTTCGGTGCCGGTGCCGCAAATCGTGGGAAATTCCTTGTCGCCGTCCAGGAAAAACTTGATTTCACCTTCGCCCCACCAGCCGGTGCTGTGAACTCCCCAGGCGAGATAAGTGCCGACATATTGACCCGCTCCTTCCACGCCGTCGAGGATGGTATAGAGTCCTTTCGCCTTGAGCGGATTTTCGCGCCGGAACTGCGCGTGAAAATACGCCGCGTCAGCCGGCACGTCCGTCAGCGTGTAGTTGATCTGGTAGTAAATCGTCATGGGGTTGTCGTCGAGATTTTCCAATGTAATTCTGGCTTTCTTGTGAAAGGGCATTTGCCAGTAGCTGTTGAAGGCGCTGCCGGGATTGACGCACACGGGCAGAGAATTGATCTGGCAAAAGCGCCCCCAGCCGCACGCGAAGAAATCACCCAGCGGACATTCGACCGACGGTTCGGTTTCGTCATCCCAGTACATCCGCAGGATGAACCAGCGCGTCTTGTCGAGCGGCGCGGGAGTCATCCAGATTTGCGTGATCGCTCCCGGCCCGGTGATTTCAGCCAGCGTGAACGTGGACCTGGCCGGGACGGGCGCGTAAGGCGACACTTTCCATCCCTGGCCAAGATCGCGCGCGGCGCCTTTGGCCGCCGGGCCGTTGGTGGACATGGCGGCCCTGCCTTTTTCTCCGCTGAAATTTTCCGGGCTTATCGAACGCGACTGTGCGCCGGAAATCCGGTAGAGGTTGCCCAGGTTCAGGTTCAATCCATCGAACGATGAATCCGCAACCAAAACAGTTGGACGCAATCCAACCAACGTCACGAGAGCTACGAAATATTTGAATGCTGTTTTCATATTTTCAACGAGAACGATATTGGCGGTCGTAATTCAAGCAGATTAAACATCCCGCGCCTGCAAATCCATCCCAGATATACCTCGTCGTAAAAATATTTTTAAATGCGCGGAGCGATCAAACACTTTGAAATGCAACATTCCTGGGACAAATTGCACGATTACACAGGGAAACTTGCAGTTTGCACAGAACGACATCCCCTGAAAACTACGATAACCTCGGGATTCCAACGGAACATTGGGTGGCATTCAAGAAGCTATGTCCTTTCGTGGAAGGCGAGCGCGGGAATTGAAGTGCTAAAAAACTTCAAAACCAAACTGAAACATAAAGGCAAATCAATAAACGCCAAAACCACCAAGAGCATAGCATAGCCAACATGAAAGCCCCCCGACGGGACGCACTTGGATTGGCATAATGGCAATCGTGATGCCGCCTAACGCAGAGGATCGGCGAATAGGCGCTCGTGACACTCAGCATGGAACAGAGACGCAATCGCGGGGTTCGCTGCATCCGGTCTATTCGGCGACTTCATTGCGCTGCGAACTTGGCGTCGGAGTAGAACTCCAGGAATCCACATTTCTGACAGCGGAAGGCTCCGATTGGCACACCCTCGACAAGTCGCGCTTTCGTCCTGGTCCAGAACGACTTCTTCGGTTGGCCTGCGTGCCAGCTCCCGACAAGGACAGCTCCGTGGGAATAATCCGGCACAAATCCTTGAGCCATCCCACCTTTGCATTTTGGACACTGCATTTTTTCGTTAGTCATAGTCGTTGATCAGAAATCGGTCGCCGAACTTTGATTAGACGATGTCGTTGGTGGCTCCATCACTTCTTTTTCCTTTGTCCCGCAACTGGAGATATTTTCGGTATGCATCAGACACTCCGTATAGATGGTTGTCCCGGCCTATCGTTTTCTTGCGGAGAAAACCCATCCACAAGAGTTGCTCAAGCCGATAATACAGCTCCGGGTCGGATGACCCGCTGAGGCTGTCGATGTTTTTTCTGATTTTCTGCCTGATCTCTTCCACACGGACCAGCGCGTCGCCACCCGCGATCTCGACCATAATCGTCAAAATAACCTGCTGAGTTCGACTGATGAGGTAATCCTGCTCAAGACGGCCGAAGCGGGCCGTGTTATCCGCCGACGATTCACGGTCCAACCCGGAACTCACAATGGATATGGACTTGCGAGGAAAGTAATAGAGAAGAACTGCCAAGAGCAGAAATCCGGCGCCAGATGCCAATGATATCCACCGATGATTGGCTTCCGGCGTGAGCTTTTTGAGCACCGGCAAATCAACTCCGGTCGTCACTCCCAGCAGGAGCAGCACCGCCCCCAGAGCAAAGAACAAAAGGGGCAGCGGCTGCTGGAATTTGGCTGTGAGCCATTTGATTGATTCGCTCATCGCATTTCTTCCATTGGTCAACGATCAGCACGGTGACACCGCCCAACAGTCCGGACAAGCCACCGCCGCAGTGAATTCGACAGGGTCGGCCTCGCCGAAACTCTCTCGAAAATCGAAGGCTCCACGGCGGTTACCCCGATCCGATTGGTCAGGCGCGACTCGTTCCCTGCCGTTTACGTTTCTGTGCCACGCCAATCACCGTTGCGGCGCAGATGAATAATGCATTTGAGCGTGGTTCCGGCACAAGAGTTATTCGCAATGAGTCATTGACGACCCGATACCCAGAATATCGTATCGAGGAAATTGGTATGCCAGAAGCTTTTATGGAGTCAAACCAAAATATCAAAATGGCGAAAGCATCGTTCGGCCGGGCGCGGTGGTGGCACCAAATCCGAAGTTATATGAGAGGACGCTGATTATGGTTTTCATGGTTGGTTTCCTTTTTCTTTGCTCAAGCGGCGAAGTGTTTCTTTGATCTCCCCAAGTTGTTGTTTCAATTCTGCGTTTTCGGCGCATTGTTCTTCCAGTTTCTGGTTCAACCCTTGAATGGCCGCCAGCGCCACGCCGCCTTCGTCCACCGTGGCGATGTGTTTGTCGTCCATGCCCACGTTGAATGCCGCGTAGAAATCCTGGGCCATCGGTCCGATGTGCCGCGTTGCTGGTTCGTTCTTGAAGTTCCACTCGCTGATCGGCAGCGCGGCAACCTTGTCCAGCACCACACGCGAACTTACGGCGATGAACTTCTCCTTCGCATTGCGGTCGCTCGTACCATTGACAGTGCCGGACGTGGTCAGGTTGCCGTTGTAGTCCAAATTCATTCGCAAAGTTCCGGTCCACCAACTGATCGAGGGCGCGGGGCCGCTGCTCACATCCATCTCCCAGGAGGGTGAGCCAACAACATTCATGCGCAGGCGCGTGAAATCGTTGGCGGCGTTCTGTGTGATTTGAAACTGCGGGATGCTGCCTGCCGAGGCGACGTGAAGGTAACTGTTTGGGTTATTGAGGCCGATGCCCACCCCGCCCGAGGCGCGGATGAGGAACTGGCCTGCGGTCTGGGAAGCGAAGTCAGCCGGCTGATTGTCCGCCCAAACGAAAGAGCCGAGATGATTCGCTTTGGCTTGAGTTCCTGCGGCGAAGCTCCCGGTCCCGGCGGCAGTGCAGTTTAACCCTCCCGGCACCGTGGCGTATTGACCGCTGGCGGTGTTGCCGATGCCGCCACCAACCGTGGCGTTATTACTGATGGCGTTATTGTTTCGGCCACCGGCGACGGTCGCGCTGCCGCCGCTCGCGTTGTTTTGCTCGCCGCCTCCCACGGTTGCGCCGTTGCCGCTGGCGGTACCTTGCTGGCCACCACCTATGGTCGATAGAATGCCGCTGGCCGTATTTAGCTGGCCGCCGTCTACGACCGATTCGCTCCCACCGGCGGTGTTTTGTGTGCCGCCACCCACAGTCCCAAACAGGGCGGCCGTGTTTTGTGCGCCGCCGCTTACCGTGCCAAAATCTCCGATCACGCTATTACTGACCGGCACTCCGAAAAAATTCGCCGCACCGCCACCGGAGATCGTCGCGGCATAGACCCCGTTGGAAAGATAGTTGAGCGGTGATCCTCCGATGACGTTGATGATGCCCGAATGGTTCGCATCGTTGACCGTCGGCTCCAATCGAAAGGCACGGCCGCCGTTTACTCTCAATTCCAGCGGCTGGTTATCGGTTGTGCCAACGAAATTCGCGCCCGGGACAGTGCCGGCGTTGCCGGCCGATTTCCAGAAGTTTGAACTGCTCAATCCGCCCAGCGTCGTCGCGTTCACATTTGCAAGTCCCGCACCATTGCCGCTGAAGCTGTTGCCGGCATTGCTCAGCGTGATCGCGCTTCCGTATGTGCCGGACAAGCCCGCACCCGGTGCAACATTTCCTGCCGTGATCGCATACGGCGCGGGCGTAAGGTTTTGCCGTGGAGTGAGGATGGCGAAGCCGCTGCCGCCATTCGTCCGCACCGCAATCTCCAACCAGCGGGCTCCGCCAGGGAAGATCGCGCCGAAGTCCAGCGTGGCGGTGAACAGGCCGTTGCTGACAGCGGTGGCGCTGTTCGTGAGGATCGGCCCCTGCTGGCTCCCGCCCACGCTGTTGTCATAAACGATTAAGCGCAGGTCGTAGTTGCCATTGGCAGGGCTTGCGCCGTCGTTTAGTCGGCCTTGATAGGTGAAGGCGGTACCTTGGGCGAAGGTTGATAGATGAGAGTTGATCGTTGAAAGCAGCACCAGGAGTGCGGCGCGTTTAATAAATTTGAGATTGGTTTTCATAGGTCGTTGCTTTGAATTGCTGCGCTTATCCTCGCGCGGTTCCTATGGGATCAGTTGATCACTTCCGCAGTGCGCACGCTGGCCACCCACCGGACGGTGGTGCCGTTGCTTCCCGTGACATTGATGGTGAGCGCGTTGTTCACGGTGTCGGCCACAATGTTGGCGTCCCAACCGGCGAAGTCCTCGGCCAGCACGACCTTGACCGGCGTGCCGACGAAACCAATGAAGCCGCCGCCCAGGTTTTCAATCACGCCGGTGAAATGATAGCCCGCCGAACTGACACCGTTGTTGTGCGCGGTGAGCAGGATGTCGAACGTCCAGGTACCGTTCGCGGGCACTTTCATGCGCTTTCCGGCTCCGTCGAGAAACAACTCGTTGGTCACCAGTCCGGTGGTGCTGGCGCGCAGGACGTAAAGAGAGGATTGCGCATCGCCGTTCGTGACAAATTGTCCGCTGGCATAAGCCTGCTGGCCGTAGCTGATAGCTTGAGCCTGAAGCCCGCCGGGAATCGTGGCGAACTGCGCGTTGGTCTGAATGGCGTTTTGGTAACCACCCCCGATGGTGGCGCTGGTCGCATTGCTGCTGATGACGTTCATCGCGCCTCCGGCGATGGTGGATTGAAAGGCATAGGTTCCAATGAGGTTCGCCGTGCCTCCGCCGATCGTGGATTGATAGGCGTTCGCTCCGATGACATTGTTCGCTCCGCCGGCAATGGCGGACTGATAGGCGCTGGTTCCGATGCTGTTAAGAACGCCGCCACCAATGGTGGATTGGATGGCGCTCAACTGGATCACCTGGTTGTTGCCGCCACTGATGGTGGAACCGCCGGCGCGGTCTTGAATTTGATTGGCGACCCCGGCGATGGTGGACCAGTTAGCGTTGCTGCCAATGCTGTTGCCGTGCCCGCCCGCGATGGTGGACCAGTTAGCGTTGGCACCGATGGCGTTCTGGTCGCCGCCGCCGATGGTGGACAAATAGGCGTTGGTACCGATGACGTTTAGCACGCCCCCGCCAATAGCGGATTGATAGGCGTTGGTGCCGATGACATTGAGCGCACCACCGGCAATGATGGAGAGAAAGGCAGCCGTCTGGATATCGTTGTAGTTGCCGCCGCTGATCGTCGCAATTACGGCATCTCCTTCAATAAGATTGCCGTTGCCCGCAACGATGCCGGACATCCGGGCGTTGGCTCCAATGAGATTGCCGTGTCCACCCGCGATGATGGACGAGTAGGAGTTGGTCCCGATTTTATTCTGGTCCCCACCGCTGATGATGGATGAATAGGAGCCCGCCCCGATCGTGTTGTCGCCACCGCCGGCGATGACGGAATATTGGGCATTGCTCTGAATGGTGTTGAGCAGGCCGCCGCTGATGGTTGCCTGGAGGGTGCTCGCGTCAATGAACTGGTTGTTGCCGCCGGCAATGGTGGAACCGCCCGAATCGTTCCCGATCCCATTCACCACACCCCCGCTGATGGTGGACCAGTTGGAGTTGGTTCCGATGGTGTTCGCATAACCCCCGCCGATCGTTGAATTATCGGCGCCGGCACGGATGATATTTTGGTCGCCGCCGCCGATGGTCGTGGCCACCAGTCCCGCATCCAAAGTGTTGTTCGCCGAGCCGCCAATCACGTTGGGTGTGCCGCTGGCGTTGGGTTCGAGCCGGAGCGCGCGCTGGCCGTTGACTTTCAATTCCAACGGCTGGTTGTCCAGGGTGCCGAGAAATTTTCCGCTGGTCGGGCTGGTGCCGCTGTTGCCAGCAATGTTCCAGAAATTGCTCGCGGCCAGTCCCCCGACCGAGGTCGCGTTGACGTTCGTGAGCCCGGTTCCGTTGCCGATGAAGCTGTTTGCAGGATTGTTGAACGACACCGCATTGCTGTAAGTGCCCGCTGCGAGGCCGCCGCTGATCAAGTTCTCCGCGGTGATCGCGTACGGCGAAGGCGTCAGTGCCTGCCGCGGGCTCAGGGTGGTGAAACCTCCACCACCATTGGTGCGCACGCCGATTTCCAGAAAGCGATTCGCGCCGGGAAACTGATTGCCAAAATCCAGTCTAACCACGAACAAACCATTGCTCACGGAAACAGCGGTATTCGTCAGCATGCCGCCCTGCTGCGTTCCCGCAGTGAGCAAATCGTAAATGGCAAATCGCAAATCATAAATCCCACTCGCTGGGCTGGCACCGTCGTTCAATCGTCCCTGATACGTGAACGCCGTGCCTTGGGCGGAGGCGGAGAGTTGAACGCAGAGGGTCGCGAGCAGCAGCAGGAGCGGGGCGCATTTGATGAGCACGAGTGTGAGGCTGGCTTTCATGGTTTGTTTGGATTCATGGCTTGAAAAGCCGGTAGAATCGGTTACCCGTTGGTGGATTGACGATGATGTATTTGATCGTGCCGTTGTCGGTGACGCTCTCTGTGGGTGAGACCCAATTGGTCGTGGCCAGGTTGGTGTTCACCTGCAAATTGTATCCCATCGAAGGCGAGAGCCAATAGACCATCGCGGTGTTCGTGGTTGTGAGCTTGATGTTCAAGCCCGGCGCGCCACCGGTTTGCACGGCGAACAAACTCCAGAAGCCGCCGGTCATGGAATAATTCCCGCCGGTTATCGCCCCGCTCGCATCCGGTTGTCCGATGGTGCCGCTGACGGAATAGACTCCGCCCGTGCTGGTGCCGCCGCCGCCGTCAATGGTGTACCAATCAATCGAGTAGGATTGGGCGGACGCACTGACAACCAGCGCGACCAATGCGGCCAGTCCAATAAATGCCTTGTTCATTAAGTTCACAATTACTCCTGTGTTTTGTTCGTGATTTTGCGAACGGTTTTCTGCAACTCCATGACTGCCTGCCGCAATTCCTGAATTTCCGAATCCTTGTTTTTCAACGCAGCTTCCTGCTCCGAAAGTTTCTGGTTCAGCCCCTGAATCGCCGCGAGTTCCACTCCGTCGAATTCGAGCGTGGTGATGCTCTTGTCGTCGCGGCCGGGATAGAAGGCAGCCTTAAAATCCTGCGCCATCGGGCCGAGGTTCGGCACGTCGTTATCCTTCTCCCATTTGTAGTTCCATTGCGCGACCGGCACTTTGACCAGCCTCTCGAGAATTTCCTGATAGTTGACAGTTACAATGTTCTTCTTTGAATTGCGGTCTGAAATGGAACCCCACGCATTGGCATTGCCGGCGAGGAACACGCCCGCTGAACTGCCCGTGTTGCTGAACAGGCGATAACCTCCCACGGCCCGCATGGTAACTGAATTATCAACGGCGGAGCTTGCGCCGGAGGTGATGGAGTTATCTGACCAGACGAAAGAGCCTAGATTATTGGCCTGGGCATTATAACCCATCGCGGTGGCGTAGTAGTGGCCGGCGGTGCAGTTGTAACCCATCGCGGTCGAACCCACCAGGTAGGCGTTGCAGTAATAACCCATCGCGACCGCGCTGCCGCCGGTGGCGGCGCTGTGATAACCCAACGCGGTCGAATAGTCACCGCTGGCCGAGGTGCCTTCGCCCATGGCAGTGGAAGATACGCCGCTGGCCGAAGTGCCATTGCCCAGAGCGGTTGAGGAGGTGCCGCTGGCCACCGTGCTGGAGCCCATGGCGGTTGCGTAAGTGTTGTTGGCGATGGTGCCCGCGCCCGTGGCCGTGGAAGAATTGCCGCTGGCGGTGGTGTAGTAACCCAGCGCGACGGATGCACCGCCACTCGAATTGGCGCCATAGCCCAGCGCGATCGCACCGGCGCCGCTGGCGGTGGGGATATAGCCCATCCCCACCGAGCTATCGCCAGTGGCCAGCGAGCTATGTCCCGCCGCCGTTGAGTAAGGTCCGCCCGCGATGGCGGCAAAGCCCAGGGCGGTCGCGTACGAGTTGGTGGCCTTGGTGACTCCACCCAGGGCCGTGGAGCCGGTGCCGCTCGCGGTTGAGAAAAGTCCCAGCGCCGTGGCAGCCGGTCCGCTGGCGGTGGTGCTTCCCCCCATGGCCGTGGCCTCATTGCCGCTGGCCGTGGAACTGGTCCCCGCCGCAACCGCATAATCCCCGCTGGCGGTGTTGGCCGTGCCTCCCAAGATCGTCGCATAGTATCCGCCGATGCGATTGGGCGAGCCGGGCGCTCCGCCACCGGCGATGACGGCCCCGTAAAATCCGTTGCTCACGACATTGCCTGAATAACCGCCAATCAGGTTCGGGTTGTTGCTATTCGTGGTCGGCTCCAGCCGCAACGCACGCAAGCCATTCACTTTGATTTCCAGAGGAAGATTGTCAGACGTTCCAACGAAGGCGCCATTGGCCGGATCGGCGCCGGAGTTGCCGTTGGTTTTCCAAAAACCTGCGCCCGCAAAAGCACCAAGAGATAAATTCGTTAGGCCCGCGCCATTGCCAGAAAACGAACCGCTGAAACTGTCTCCGGCGTTGTTAAAAGTCACGGCGTTGCTGTACGTCCCCGAAGCGAGGCCTCCACCGAGAACGTTTTCCGCCGTGATCGCGTAAGGCGTCGGCGTGAGTTGTTGTCGCGGACTCAGCGTGACGAACGCGCCGCCGCTGTTGGTGCGCACGCCGATTTCCAACCAGCGGGATGCGCCGGGAAACTGGTTGCCGAAATCCAGTACGACTGTAAACAGTCCGTTGCTGACAGAAGTGGCGGCGTTCGTGAGAACGCCACCTACTTGTGATCCCCCACCCAAAGAGTCATAAAGGGAAAAACGTAAATCATATGTTCCACCCGCGGGATTCGAGCCGTCATTGAGCCGGCCTTGATAGGTGAAGGCGGTGCCTTGCGCCCGAGCGGATGTTTGATACATGGTTGTTGAAAGCGCCAGCAGTGCTGCGGCGCGTTTGATGTGCCCGAATTTGAGTTTAGTTTTCATGTTTCCTCCGCGTGTATGGGTGTTGGAGAAAACGGCAGTGTCGTTGCGGGACGGGGTGGGGTCTTGGTTCGCCCGGATCGTTGGTCGGTTAATGCCGCTGTTCTCGCCATACCTAGATTGATACGGGAAGTGCCAGAAACGGTTGCAGGTGGAACGAAAGATTTTTTGGGAAAGGCGAACTGTGTTACCAATCCAGCCCGATTTTTCGCAGTTCAGCGTTCAAAGCGGGCAATGGCCAGAGTTGAAGATCGCCACGGTCGCGTGCGATGACGAGGGTATTGCCATCCGGGCTGAACGCGAGCGCGAGGATGCCGCTTTCGCCCGGGCCGTCGAGATCGGCGACGACTTTTCCAGTGGCCAGTTCGACAAGATGAACTTCCCGGTCGCGCTGCGTGGCGGCGAGCCAGCGTCCGTCCCGGCTGACGGCGCCGATGAATTGTTCGGCGTTATTGGCTTCGAGGGGCAGCGGTGGCGCGGGCTGCCAATCGCCGGCCCTCCAGACGCGCGCGTCGTGCCCGAACGTGAACAGTTTTTTTCCGTCAGATGAAAAAACGGGAAAACTTCCCGCTTGGACAAGACGGAGGGGCGGCAGATCGGGATGCTTCGCGTCGCAAACGTAAATGTCATTCTTCAGATAAGAGCCGCAGGCGAGCCAGCGGCCATCCCAACTGATGGCGACTTCCAGCGGTTGAAGGGGCAACTGGATCACAGTGTGGCCGGTTCCGGTGAGCAGGTGAACAGACGAACTGCCGAAGTCGGCGGCTGCGATCGCGCCATCGCCAGCCACGGCCAGATTTTTCAAATTGCCGCCGCCGAACACACGGTTGGTAGCGGGAGTTTGCTCGCCGAATTTTTCGGAAAGCTCAACCGCAAACAGCGAATCATCGGTCAGGCAAAATAATCGCCGGCTTTGGGGGTCGAAATCCACAGCCCGCGCGCGAGGCAATTTCACGCGCGCCACAATTTTGCCCGTTGCGAGATCCCAGACGACCGGCCCTTCGCCGGTCAACGAAGCCAGCCGTTGTCCGTCGTTGCTGAAGACGACCCGCTCGTTTTGATCGAGTTGTTCAGGCGAATGCCAGGTGGTTTGCGCCAGCGGCGGCAGCCGCTCCAGCCACAGCGGACATCCGTGATCCAGTTGCGAGCCGAGGCGCGTGCCGGCGGCGTCAAACTGCAAATGCCACGCGGGCGCGGGGTCGGCGGCGAGTTTGCGGCGTGTGGTCGCGTCAAAAATTTGCGTGCCGAAGCGTTCGCCACTGGCGGCGAGAAAATTTCCATCCGGACTCAATCGAGCGATGGGCGTGCCGTTTTCCGGCAGATTCAGGTGATCAATTTCGCCTCCGTCTTCGGGCCGCAAAATCAATACCCGGTCGTCGCCGGATTGCACCACCAGCCAGTCGCGCGCGTTGGCCCACGTGACATTCCAGATCATCTCGACATAGCTTCGTTGCCAGCGAACGTTTCCCGAAGCCGCGTCGCACACGGCCAGGTTATTGTCACCAAGGACCATGGCCAGGGATTTTGCATCCGCCGACCACGCGACGGTGGCGCAGACGAATCCATCCGGCAAAGGCCATTGCGTGAGGCGAGCGGGCGGAGTTACGGTGAGGTCGTAGATGACGAAGTGTCCGTTCGTTTCGCCGCGGCCGAACTTTTTTCCGTCCGGGCTAAATTCACCACCGTTGAATTTGCGATGGCTTTCCGAGCCTTCGCCCGAGACGACAACCGTGCCGGTCCCGGCGTCCCAGGCGGACATTTCTCCGCCGTGACGCAGCAGAAGAAATTTTCCATCGCGACTGAACGCGTGGATTTCATCCGGCTCGGCGGTCGGGCAACCGGCAAGAAGTTTGCCGTCGGACACGCGGTGAATTTCGACCGCGCTCGTCTGGGGATTCCACACGGCGACCCTCTCGAATGACGGATCGAAGCAGAGGTTCATCACGTTGTTCATCGGCGGAAGATTGGTCACAACACGGCGCGCGAGGTCGGGCCGGGACAACGCGGCAATGGCTTCGCCCCGGAGTTGAAATGTAAGCCCGCCACTTTCATCCAGACGATGGGCTTCGGCAAGATTGCGCAGACTCCTTTCGCGCCAACCGGGTTCGCCTGCGAGACGCAAAGCGTGCGATTCGGAAAGCAAAGATTCTGCCAGCCGCATTTGAGCCTGATCGCGCGATGCGCGAACGCGATGCGAACTGACAGTGACAACGGCCGCGACCGCCAGCAGCAGCGTCAGCGAGACGCCCGCGAGCGAGGCCACCAGCGGATGGCGCCGCGACCAACGCCATATTTTTTCAGCCGCGCCGGCTGGACGCGCCTGGATGGGGCGGCCTTCCAAAAATCGTCCCAGCTCATCGGCCAATTGCTGCGCGGTCGTGTAACGTTGCGCCGGGTCTTTCTCCAGACATTTGAGCGTGACCGTTTCCAAATCCGCCGGCACGTCGGCGTTCAAACGTCGCGGCGCGACCGGTTCGACTGTTTTCACCTGCTCAATCACCGCTTGCGGCGACGCGCCTTGAAACGGGGGACGGCCCGTGAGCAGTTCGTATAGCATCGCCCCCAACGAATACACATCTCCCGCCGGGCCGATTTCGCTGACGCGTCCGGCGGCTTGTTCCGGAGGCATGTAGGCGGGCGAACCAAAGACGCTGCCAGTCAACGTCGCCGCTTCAGCCGAATCCAACACCTTGGCCAGGCCGAAATCCGTAATGCGTGGTTCGTCGGCATCGTCGAGCAACACGTTCGACGGTTTCAAATCGCGGTGCAGCACGTTTTGTGAATGCGCGTATTGGACCGCCGCCGCGATTTTTCGCAGCCACTCCGCCGCGCGGTTTGGCGAGACCGGCCCGCTGTGCGAGACCTCGGTCAGTGTCCGGCCCGGGATAAAATCCATCGAGTAAAACGCGTGACCGTCCAGTTCGCCCGCCTCGTGAACGGCGACTATGTTTGGATGCCGCAACCGGGCCGCCGCCGACGCTTCGGAGAGCAAGCGCTTGCGTCCCGACGGATCGGCAAACACGCCTCCGCACAAAACTTTGAGCGCGACGAAGCGGTTCAGGCTTTTTTGACGTGCGCGAAACACCACGCCCATGCCGCCGCGTCCGATTTCCTCGAGCAACTCGTAGTCGCCGTGGACCGTGCGGGATAGTTCCGCTTCCAAATTGAAACCTTCCTGCGTTCCGCCAAGTGAAAGCGCGGCGCGCAACGCGCACGCCGGACAAAGCCCCAGCGTCGCGCGGTCGCGAATCGGGGCGCCACATTCGGTGCAAGTTTGTGACATGGCTGCCAACATTGGTTACGGGAAAATCTGTGACGGGTTGCAGATCATTCACCTAACGATGCCAGTAGATGCCGCAATTCGGTTTCGACCTCGGCGGGGGTGGAAACCGTCTGCGCCACGATTTCGCGGATGATGCGCGCGTGCCGCGCCCGCGCGCGGTGCAAATGGGATTTGAGGGTGTTTGCAGGCAGACCGAGCCGGCCCGCTTCCTCTGCCAGCGAGGGCGCGTCCGGATCTCCCAAGCGGTGCAGGATACGCACGATTTCTCCGCGCCCCGCAGCGTTGCTTTCCTTCTTAAACCTGTCGCCCGCTTCGGCGAGAATTTGCGCGGCCCAGCGGCGGTCGAACTGCTGATCCGGCGACGCGTTGTCGGGTTGGTCGTGATAACGTCCTTCGGCGGCTTCGAGATCAAGCGACAAAATCGTCTGTCCGCCGCCGCGCTTGAGGGTGCGCGCCTTGTCCCATTCATCGGCGACAAAATTTTTTACGGACTGTGCCAGGAACGAACGAAAGCGTCCGCGCTCACGCCGTGCTTTGGCAAAGCCATCCTGGGAAAGCAATTTCGCAAAAAACTCCTGCGTCAGATCGCGCGCTGACTCCGCGTCCACGCCGCGACCGCGAATCAACGCGTAAATCGGAAACCAATAACTTCGGCACAAAACCTCCAGCGCGCCGCGGGCTTCAGATGAATCTCCTCGCGCTGCCAGCACTAGACTCCAGCGCGTCGTGGCGAACACCCCGCCGCCGTGGGTGGGCGGGACGGCTGCGGGCATATCCGGGTTTTCAGGCACGCGACAGAATATGCCACGATTTGCCAGACCACCGCCACTCCATCCGCACTGAATAATCAGTCATTTCAAAAGTCTTTCCAGCGCTCGGGTGCGCGTTCACGATTCTGTTCAGGAACATCAAGGTTCGCGACTTGTTGCAACCGGCCACTACTGTTGACGAGCGGGCCGACCAATTCCGTGCGTTGGTTTCCGCAGTTTTCCCTCTTCGGCGATAAAGGCGGTATGAAAATGGCCGGTCAATCTAGTACAAGCGTTCAATGGCCACCACGGCTACAATGGTGCCATATAATCATAGGTCCAGTGACGCTCAATGGCAGTTGCGTTGTGAGCACGGTTCCTGCAAATCGAGGCGCTCCGGTTTCCACTACCTTGGGCGGTCCACTGAGTGGCGCGGGCAGCTTGATCAAGTCGGGCATTGACCCGCTCATTCTCGGTGCCACCAACAACTATTCAGGCACAACCACCGTGAGTGGCGGCAGCTTGATTGTTGATGGCATAAACCTGGGCACGAACATCGTCATGGTGTCCGGCGGCACTCTCGGAGGCACTGGAGCGATCAGCGGCCCGGTGACGATTTCGTCCGGTGGCACCTTGTCTCCCGGCGATACAAACGTCGCCTTAAGCAGGTTGAGCATCAGCAACAAGTTGAATCTCGGTGGAACCTGTTCCGCCGACCTGGACAAGACCGCCGGGGTTTTGACCAGTGACCTGGTCACGAACATCACGGTGCTGGCTCTTGGCGGCACATTGCAATTGAACCTCAATGGAGATCCGCTTGTTAGTGGCGCCTTTGCGACAATCGTTCCAAGCGAACCTGGTACCGGGCTGCAATGGGACACCAGCCACCTGACTACCGATGGCACATTGCGGGTTTCTTCTGTCAATTCCACTCCAACGAATATTACGGCGGTGGTGTCGGGTAATCAATTAACCCTGAGCTGGCCGGCGGACCATACCGGTTGGCGGTTGCAGGTTCAGACCAACTCGCTCAGCACAGGCCTGGGTTCAAACTGGGTTGATGTGGCTGGCTCAACGAGTGTCAACAGCATGAGCTTCACGATTAATCCGCCCAACGGCACCGTCTTCTACCGAATGGTTTATCCGTGAGCCATTCGCGTTTACACCGGACCGGATTCTGCCGGTCCGGTGTGTTCCAGATCGTCGCCGCCGATGTTTCCATTAAACCGCGGCCACCGATGTAAGCAAGCATGGTCGGGCTCATCAACAATCACCGAACAACATGTTCGTCCCGATCAACGCCACAGATGGAGCCATTCTTTCGGCCGATTTACTCTTGAACCGGCCGTCCGCTTTGCTCCATTTTGTCAGCGTCAAAAGCCCATCGCAAATCGCCGGAACATTTCAAGCGCGGTCGAGGTTTGAAAGGAAAGACTGCGGCTCCGCATGAATGGGAGTCGCCAGGTAAAATGGAAAGGCCTTTAAATCAAGCCGGTGTTCGTGCGAAAGCCGGTCGCATCACGTTGCGGGACGTGGCGAAGAAAGTCGGCCTGTCGCATGTCACGATTTCGCCGGCTTTGCGGAATCATCCTTCGATTTCACCGAAGCGGCGGCGACAGCGTGGGCCTGACGACCACCAATCAATGGTTCGCCTACCCAGGACCGACTTCTGTCACCAACGTGAACATCACGCTGGATGCGACCAGGGCGAACGTCTTCTTCCGGTTGGCTTATCCGAAACGGCCCGGTGGCACACTTTCCTTTCATTAACACCGGGCTTCAGCCCGGTGCCAGGCGTCGCGCGTCACGAAAATCGTTTCAACGGTTTGAGTCTCGTGAAGAAACCGTTGAAACGGTTTGACGCCAAGCCCGCCAGGATCACGGTGCTGAAGCCCGGTGTTAAGGAAAGAAACTCCCGGCGCGCGGTCCACTTTTGGCGGTTCACAACCCTCGCAAAATTCGCTGGCTTGCTTGCTGCCACAAACTCTTTCGCGAACGGTTCATCCGCAATCGTTGACACCATTGTGTTTGGCGATTCCGTTTCAGAGCACAACCACATCTTCAACTCTGACCACAGCGATATTGTCAAGGGTGGTTTGGATGAACCGGCGCGACGTTTGGTACCGCTCACGCCCGAAACTTGGGGGGGCGGCCGCGTGTCGTTCACGCTCAAGGTTGATCCCGACAAGCCAAACTACGCCACGATCCGGCTGTGGGGCTCGGATGCGACGGTGGATGAACTCATCCTCTTCTGCGAGGGAAAGCAGATCGGTTACCGGCATCTGGGCGACATTGACATGCTCGACATCGGCAGTGGCGAACCGGGTTTCAACGGAAGATTCTTTTACAACACGACGCCGTTGCCGCTGGAAATGACGCGCGGCAAAACGAATTTGAATTGCGAAATACGTTCCATCGGTCAGACGTGGGCTTACGGCAACACGTTCGCGAGCTATCAGAAAACCATGACCGGTCCGACACGCGGGGTTTACAAATTCTACACGCACACCGACGGCTGCTTCGTTCCGCCCGCCGACGATAAACAGGGGGATGCGCCGAAAAATCCGCCGGCGCGCAAAGAACCCGGCGCTGAAGTTCTCGACCAACTCAAAATGCGCGTGGAAGGCGAAATCAACAACTTGCTCAAGTCTCCCAGGCCTCTCAACGAGATGCAGATGCAGTTTCTGGCGAAGGCGTATTTTGCGAAATGGACGGTGGCGTTTCAAAATCCAAAAGTTGTCGCGCAAACTTTGAATGGGCTGGACGCCCTGTTTGCCGCGTGGCGTGGAAACCCAGAACTGGTCCAGCGTGATCCCTCCACGCCGAATCCGGGCTGGTTTGAATTTGGCCCGGCGGGCGATGCGGTGCGCCTGCTGGCCGTGGAGTTGCAGCCGTTTCTTGGTGAAACGATTGATGACGGCGGCAAAACAATTCCCCGGCGCGCGGCCTATTCGGAATTGCTTCAGGCGGGCCGCGACTGGCATCGCAAGCATCGCCGGCTTTACACGAACCAGACGATGATTACGGACATGAACATTTACCTGTCCAATCGCGGCATCGCGATGATTGACCCGGCGAATGCGCTCGCCGAGAAGGAGGCGTTGCGGTATCTCCGAGAAGCTGTCGGCCTCGAACCGTGGCGCGACAGCGACAAAGGCGGTTCGGGAGTGATTGAAACCGGAGGCCGCGACTGGGGCGTTGGTACGAATTACTGGCAGCTCACCGGCAAGGGCCTGACCAAGGAACTCGGCTACGTAGGCTATTACGGCGAGGTTTTGGATTGGGTCACGTCCATTTATGATGCGACGCGGCCAGCGCCCGGCCAGCCCGGTGATGAAAAAATCAGGGCGCAGCTTGAAAGGATTGCCCAAGCGCGGGCGGTTTTCCGTTATCCGATGCTGGATGCCGAAGGCAATCGCGCCATGCGCATCGAAGCGATCATCGGCTGGCGCGACGGCGGGCATTATCCGGGCGACGTCGCCTATGGCGAGCGTCCGTCGTGGGACGCCTCGGCGCTTTACGCTGCCGCTGCGACACTTGCTCCACCCGCCATCGGCTACGCGCAACAGATGTTCGGCGACAACCAGTTTTTCGCGTCGGTCCGGCAGCAGATGCAACAGAACAACAGCCTGCGTGTCACCGCTGGACTGCTCGGCGTGCCGGACCAATATGAACTTTTAAAATCACAACCGCTTGGAGCTTTCCGGCTGCCGATGACGCCCGGCCAACCGGAATTTGTTTTCACGGACGAAGAGGATGGTGTGGTCGCGCTTAAAAATGGTGATGACATTCTTTACGTGTCGCTCTACTGGCGCGCGCGCAATGCGGTGAATTTTCTCGCACGGGTTCATTACACGACGCCGCGTGTGGATCGCATCGCGGTCGTGCGTGAGGAGACCGAATTCGAGACGGGCGGGATGACTTTCACTCGTCCCGATTACATCAACTTCGGATTCGCGAACGGCGGCCCGCGTTATCCGGTGGAAATGCACTCCGCGCACGCCGGAGAAAAACTTCCCATCGCGAAGGTTCTCGCGGGCACGCGCTTCCGTCCCGGCGACGAAAGTGTGTATGCCGGCAAAGGTTCATTTTACACGCTGCGCTATGGCAGCTACTTGATCGGGATGAACATGACGCCGGACAAAACATTCGAGTTGAATCCGCCAACGGGGATTGGCGAAGCAAAGGATTTGGTTTCGGGCAAAACGCTCAAGCTCGACGCGCCGATGCAGGTCGCTCCACGCTCAACGATAGTATTGTGGTTGGGAAAGTGAAATGGCCTCGATTTTTCAACGGCGGGTTTCGATCTGGCGGAAAATTCCCGGCCTGATTTTCTGCCTCGCCGCCGTTGCCTCCATGCAACTTGTCCTGTCAGCCGAATGGCAATGGTCAATCCTCGTGAAGAACAGCAAGGAGAATTCCGGCGCGGCACGGGCGTGGCTGTGGATTCCGCCGAACTGCGAGCGGGTGCGCGGCGTGGTCGTCGCGCAGCACAACATGGAGGAAATTTCTATTCTGGAGAATCCGAAGTTACGCGCGGCACTGGCCGAGTTGAACTTTGCCGAGATATGGGTCGCGCCGCCGTTTGATCATTTGTTCCGGTTCAACGAGGGCGCGGGCGAAACGTTCAGCGGGATGATGAACGATCTCGCGGATGTGTCGGGCTATGACGAATTGAAATTCGCGCCGGTCGTCGGCATGGGACATTCAGCGGCTGCGAGCTGGCCGTATTATTTCGCCGCGTGGAATCCGGAGCGCACGCTCGCCGCGCTCTCGGTCAGCGGCCAGTGGCCCTATTTCCGCAACCATGATTTCGCGCCGGACATCTGGGGCGACCGCAACCTTGATTTCGTTCCGTGCCTCGAAACGATGGGCGAATACGAATCGGCCGGCACCTGGTCGAACGAGGGTTTGAAGGAGCGTCGCGAGCATCCGTTGATGCCGCTGTCCATGCTCGCGTGCCCGGCGGAAGGCCATTTCGCCAGTAGCGATGCGAAAGCGGAGTTCCTCGGGTTCTACATCAGGAAAGCCGTTGCGTATCGCGTGCCGAAGGATTGGAAAGCGGATGCCCCGCCCAAATTGATTCCGATTGATCCGACGAAAACCGGCTGGTTCGCCGATAAATGGCGAAAAGATCAAGCGCCCATCGCCACCGCCGCGCCGGTTGGCGAATACAAGGGTGATTCCAAAGTAGCGTTCTGGTTCTTCGACGAGGAAACCGCGCGGGCCGTTGAGAAATATCAGGCTCAACATGGCGGAAAGAAGCCGCAACTCGTCGGCTACGTGCAGGACGGCAAGATGGTCGCGCAAAAGGATTCACATTTGCAGGTGGATTTGAAATTCGAGCCGCAAGCGGACGGCGTGACGTTCCATTTGCGCGGCGCGTTTTACGACGCCGTTCCGCCTGGCAGCCCGCGCCTGCCGGGTTGGACCGGTTTGCCGACGAACTCGCCGCTTGGTCACGCGCGCGGCGGCGAGATTTCAATCGGGCCCATCTGCGGGCCGTTTGAAAAAATCGGAGCGGATACTTTCGCGCTGCGATTGCAAAAGGAAAACACCGCGCGCGATACACGCTACGAACTCGTCTTCGCCGCGAAGCATCCCGGCGATGAGGAATACAAAGCCGCCGTGCAGCAGGCGCACCTGTTCGTCCCCGCGCGCAATTCGCAAGGCACGGAACAACGCCTCAACTTTCCGGAGATTCCTGATGTGAAGGTCGGAACAAAATCCGTGAAGCTGAGCGCGACTTCCGACGCTGGTGTGCCGGTGCATTATTTCATCCGTAAAGGCCCGGCGGAAATTGATGGGGACGGATTGAAATTCACAGCCATTCCGTCGCGCGCGAAATTTCCCGTGAAAGTCACCGTCGTCGCGTGGCAATATGGCCGCAGCATCGAACCAAAATTGCAGACCGCCGAGCCAGTGGAACGAACTTTTCTGATGATCAAGCGATGAGATACTAGAATCCAATTCATGAAATATTTCCTGTGCCTGCTCCTGGGTTTGCAGACCTTCGTCGCGTTTGCTGGGAACGCGGTGAAGTCTCCAGACGGAAACGTCGTGGTCGGTTTCGTTCTGCAGACCGATGGATCGCCCGCTTACCGGATTGATTACCGGGACAAACCCATCGTACTCGAATCCCGGCTCGGCTTTGAGCCTGATTTTACGAATGGCTTCCAGATCATCGGCGCGTTCACCAATTCCCACGCCGGTCAATGGACCAATGCCTTGGGCGAGCGGAGAATCGTTCCGGATAATTTTCGCGAGCTGAATGTTGATCTGAAACACACATCGGGCCGGTGGCTGCGCATTTCATTCCGCGCTTACGACGAAGGCGCGGCGTTCCGCTGCGAGCTTTTAAAAGTTGGAGCGCCGGTTTCCGATCCGGCACGAACGGATGGTTCATCGGAACGCGCCGGGTCGGAGACCGGCGCTCCGGCGCCAGGTGCGATCACGTTCACCGGCGAGCGGACGGAATTTCGCTTTCCCGAAAACACGTTCGGCTACGAGGAGCATGGGACGGAGGGCGAATATCGCAAGGTGAACACCGCGGACATGAAGCCGTGGGGCGAGCGGCCGCTGACGCTGGAGTATGCGAACGGTGCGTTCGCCTCACTGGCCGAGGCCGCGAATCAAAATTACCCGCGCATGTTGTTGTCGCCGCTGCCGGGAGTTTCCGGCGCGCTGGTCAGTGCGCTGGGCGGTACGACGGCGAACACGGACGAGTTCAAACAGCGTCATGATCCGACAGTGAAGCTGCGCGCTGGCGATTCGACTCCGTGGCGGACGCTGGTCGTTGGCGACAAGCCCGGCGATTTGCTGGAACGGAATTATCTGATGCTGAACTTGAACCCACCGTGCGCCTTGGCGGACACTTCATGGATCAAGCCCGGCAAGGCCATGCGCGACATGACGCTCACGGTTACGAACTCCAAAGCGATCATTGATTTCGCGGCCGAGGCAGGTTTGCGATACGTGCATCTGGACGCCGGTTGGTATGGGACGGAGGATATCGAGTCGGGCGACGCCACCCAGGCGCGCATTGGCGGTCGCTGGGTTCGCAACCTGGCCCAACCGGTGGACTTGCCGGAGATCATCCGCTACGCCCGCGAAAAAAAACTCGGCGTGATTCTTTACGTGGATCGGCGTCAGATCAAAACGCAGCGCGACATTCTGTTTCCACTCTACGAAAAGTGGGGCATTGCCGGTGTGAAGATTGGTTTCGTGGATGTCGGTCCGCAGACCGAAACGGCATGGATCACCGAGACGATCCAGAAAGCCGCCGGGCATCATCTGATGCTGAACATTCACGACGGCTACCGCGCCACCGGCAACAATCGAACCTGGCCCAATCTCATGACCGTCGAAGGAATTCGCGGCAACGAACATATGCCGACCTCGGAGCACAATTGCACCCTGCCCTTCACGCGCTACATCGCCGGTCCGGGCGACTACACGGTTTGCTACTATAACAACCGCATTCAGACGACTCATGCACACCAGCTCGCGATGGCTGTTGTGTCGTTCAGTCCGTTGCAATGGATTTTTTGGTATGACAAACCCGCGGATTATCACGGCGAGCCGGAGATCGAATTCTTCCAGCATGTCCCGACGGTTTGGGACGACACGAAAGTCATCAACGGCGAAATCGGAAAGTTCGCCACCATTGCGCGGCGAAGCGGCGAGAATTGGTTCATGGGCACCATCAACAACAGTGAACCGCGCGGGTTGAAAGTGCCGCTCGCGTTTCTGACCGGCGGAAAAAAATACACGGCGCGCATCTATTCGGACGACGAATCAGTTGCGACGCGGACGAAGGTTGGAATTGAGACGCGCACGGTGGATTCTCAAACCACGCTCGACGTGCCGCTCCGCGCCGCCGGGGGCCAGGCCATTTGGATCACGCCTGCACCGAAGGAACAGCCATCAATCCGATGACCGCCAGCTCCCTCCAGCACAAATTCATCGCCATTGACGAAGGCCATGCGACGTTGCTGCACATCAACGAGCGCGACCAGTCGAAGAACTGGATTGTGCCCATCGGCCACATCGTGCTCGCGAACTGGCAGGGTCACGGTCCGGGTTTCGGTCAGTCAGGAATTCAACTGCTGGAGTTCAACACCGAAGGCGGGATTGTCTGGCACCGGAGCAAGGCGGACTTGGATTTCGTCGCTGCAAGGCGTGCTCGTGCTGGACGGATTGGACACGACGAAATTGCACGATGAACGCAATGGTCTGCTGGACCAGGTTTTGTGAGGAACGCGTTTGCTTGACTGGTAAACGTGAAAACAGCTTTACAACCAGATTGGGCACGACATTTTTCCATTTACCAGCATGAGAAATCATTTTGCAGCCGCAAAAATTGCGCCGCCAGGCATCGCAGTCCTCGTGGCCTTTTCTCTTTTCATCATTCCACTTTATGCGACCGGGTTGTTGGGGCCGCTCGGCGACCTGAAAACCCTTTCTGGCTGGAGTGGTCTGAAGGCTGGGGCGACCTTGAAAGTTCCCGGCGAGGCGACGTTTGTTTATCCGGGCGGGCCGCGCGGGCAGTACCAACACGGCTTCCGCGTGCTCAACGACAGCGCCGCCGGGTGGCAGAAGTTTTTCGGCGTGCAGTTCGAGTTGAACTTGCCGGATGCGCGCGAGGTGGAACTGGCGGCGACCATCGAGCGGGCGCGGCGCGGCAGTTCGCCGGAGACGCCGGTGAGCGGTTCGGTGCGCGTGAGTGGCGCGCGCTGGCGCACAGCCACGCTGCCCCGGTCGGCGTTCGAGTTTGATCAGGCGGGCTTCGCGTTTTTGAAATACGCCAAGGAGTTCAAAATCGCGGCGCGGCTTGCGGATGAATGTGGCGGAGGGCGTCCCGCCCGCCGCGGAGCCGGGGCGTCCCGCCCGGCGGAATCGGTGGAGGTGGAGTGAATGCCGTGCGTTTCAAAGCCACGCTCGGCAGCGATTATCCGCCGGGCAATGAAGCGCAACGTCGAAAAGTCTGTGCCGTCCGCGCCGCGGACGGCGACGAAGCGCGCTTCCTCACCGTGATCGAACCTGATGAAGACCATCCCCTCGTGAGGTCCGCGATCGCAACAAGTGCCGATTCTTTGCGCGTGGAGTTGGTTGATGGCCGCGTACAGGAAATTTCCCTGAAGAATTTCGACGGTTCAGGCAGAGACATTGAGCTGAGTTTGGTTGAGAGCAAGGACGGGAAAGAATTGCGGCGCGAAGTGAGTGCGGCGAAGGAGGCGGCGCGATGAGCCTGGGGCGCGGACTTCAGTCCGCTTCAATGTTCATAGCCATGGCGCGCGCAGAATTCCACGCGCCGGGTATGAGCAAGAGCCGAAAATCTCCGCTGTATTAACATGCCACTCAAAATCCAAAATCCCATCCTCCCGGGCTTTCATCCCGACCCAAGCATTTGTCGGGTGGGTGATGAATACTACATCGTGAACTCCTCGTTCGAGTGGTTTCCCGGTGTGCCGATCCATCACTCGCGCGATCTCGTGAACTGGCGGCTCATCGGTCATGCGCTGACGCGGCCTTCGCAACTCGACTTGCGCGGCGTGGTGGATTCCGGTGGTGTCTGGGCGCCGTCGCTCAGTTTTGCCGACGGACAGTTCTGGCTCGTGTACACGAACGTCCGCACGTGCGGCATGGGCCGGCCGTTCAAAGACATCAAGATCTTCCTCACCACCTCAAAGGACATTCTTGGTCCGTGGGCGGAGCCGGTTGAACTGAACTCCATCGGCTTCGACCCCTCGCTTTTTCACGACGACGACGGGCGCAAATGGCTCGCGAACATGATGTGGGATTTTCGCAAAGGCCGCTCACGCTTCGCCGGCATCGTGGTGCAGGAATACGATCACCCGCAGCGCAGACTCATCGGCCCGATGACGAACATCCTCGCCAAGCCGGTGCTGACGGAAGGCCCGAACCTCTACAAGCGCGACGGCTGGTATTATTTGATGCTGGCCGAAGGCGGCACGGGTTGGAATCACGGCATCTCCATGGCGCGCTCGCGTAACGTCACTGGCCCCTACGAACTCGATCCGCAGGAATTCGTGCTCACCTCGCGCGATGACGCAAGCCTTCCGCTGCAAAAAGCCGGGCATGGCGAACTCGTCGCAACACGCTTTGGAGAATGGTACCTCGCGCATCTCGCCAGCCGCCCGGTCATGCCCGAGCGACGTTGTGTGCTTGGGCGCGAAACCTGCCTGCAGAAGATGACCTGGTCGGTGGATGGCTGGCTGAGGCTGGCGCAGGGTGGCACGCATCCGCGGGTTGAGGATCCTGCGCCTTCCTCGTTGCCGGAGACGCCCTGGCCCGCTTTGCCCGTGCGCGATGATTTCGCCTCCGAAAAGCTCGATGCCAGCTGGAGTTCATTGCGCGTGCCCGTGAACGAATCGTGGCTGGCATTGAAGGAACGCCCTGGCTGGCTGTGTTTGCGCGGGCGCGACAGTTTGCACTCGCTGTTCGAGCAAAGCCTCATCGCCCGCCGCGTCCAGCATTTCCGGTTCATCGCCGGAACGTGTCTGGAATATTCGCCGACGCACTTCACGCAGATGGCCGGGCTGATTTGTTATTACGACACGCGCACGCACTTTTACCTGCGCGTCACCCACGATGAAGCGCGCGGTAAAATCCTCGGCATCGTGCTGACGGACGACGGCAATTACGACGAATTGGCCGCGAGCGAAATCGCGATCAACGATTGGAAAAAAATTCATCTGCGGGCTGGAATTGATTTTCAGCGCCTGCAATTCAGTGGCTCTCCGGACGGGAAAAACTGGCAGACCGTGGGGCCGGTGCTCGACGCTTCAAAACTTTCGGACGATTACGGCCAGGGCCCGCACTTCACCGGCGCGATGGTGGGCCTGTGCGCGCAAGACGTGGGCGGAACGCGCGCCACCGCGGATTTTGACTACTTCGATTACCAGCCGGTGACGACATGAACAGTGATTCCAAAACAAAGTTTGCTTGAGCGGGAGATCACATCTATGCCTCGGAGGGCAACGGCACACTGCACATTTCAAAGTTGAGCGACGACTACCTGAAGGCCGCCGGAAAGTTCGTGCGCGTTTTTCCCGGACGATTTCACGAAGCTCCGGCGCTGCTGAAATTTCGCGGATGTTATTTTTTGTTTGTATCGGACTGCACCTGTTGGTCGCCGAATCCCGCGCGGTTGCTGGCGGCGGATTCCATTTTTGGAAATTGGGAGGAACTCGGCAATCCGTGCCTCGGCCCCGGCGCGCAAATTACCAACACGTTCAATTCGCAATCCACGTTCATCCTGCCGGTGCAAGGCAAGCGCGACGCGTTCATCTTCCTGGCCGACCGGTGGAATCCGCAGAACGCGATTGATGGCCGCTATGTCTGGCTGCCGATCGAATTTCGTCACGGCGTGCCGATGATTGCATGGCACGAGGAGTGGGATTTGAGTTTCTTCCACAAGGCCAACCGCTGATTTGATCTGATGTTACAGAATCGCCTCTCGATACTCAGATTAAGCAACATCGAGCGATTCTCGGAATAAATCTCCGATCAGCCCACCCAACGGAATTCGTTTCAATCAATCTCCCAGGCTGATGCCGAGCGCACGCGCGGTCTGGACGTATCCACTGTCCAGCGGCACGGTTCGCAACTGGCCGATGGCCTCGGACAGCGGCACGCTTTCCACGGATTTGCCGGTGTGCGCGACCATCTGACCAAACTTTTGGTGTGCGATCAATTCCACGGCTTTCGCGCCGAACAGCGTGCAAAGCGCGCGATCCATGTAAGTGGGACTGCCGCCGCGCTGGAGATGGCCGAGCACCACTACGCGCGTTTCCCTCCCGGTGCGTTTCTCGATTTCCTCCGCCACCTGCGCACCGATGCCACCGAGCCGGGCCTCGCGATTTTGCTGCTGTGCGCCGGAGGTCACAAAGTCGCCGCCCTCGGGTTTCGCACCCTCGGCGGCGACCACGAGCGTGAAATGTTTGCCCTTCTTTTCGCGTTCCGCCACGGCCGCGCAAATGCTTTCGTAATGAAACGGAATTTCCGGAAGTAAAATCACGTCCGCGCCGCCGGCAACACCCGCGTAAATGGCAATCCACCCGGCGTACCGTCCCATCACTTCAAGCACGATCACGCGATTGTGACTTTCGGCCGTCGTGTGCAGACGATCCAGCGCGTCGGTGGCACAACCCACAGCGGAATCGAAGCCGAACGTAATCGTCGTGGCGGCAAGGTCGTTGTCAATCGTCTTGGGCACGCCGACAATCGGGATGCCTAGCTCGTGCATTTGCTGCGCGATGGTCAGGGAACCGTCGCCACCCACGGAAACCAAGGCCGAGATGCCGAGCTGCTCCATGCCGCGCCGGGTGTCCTCGAGCAGTTGCCTGGGAAGCTGGCGGGTCTCGCCGTGACCGGTCTTGGCGGTGAAAGGTCCGCGATTGGCCGTGCCGAGAATCGTGCCGCCGCGAACGAGCAAACCGTCCAGCGCCTTGTAATCGAGCAGGCGATAATTTTGCGGCGAGAGCAGACCGGCGTAGCCGCCAATGATGCCCAGGGTTTCCCAACCGCGCATGGCCGCCGTCTTGGCCACGGCGCGGATGACAGCGTTGAGTCCGGGGCAATCGCCGCCTCCCGTGACAATTCCGATTTTCATGAATGATTTTTTGTTCCCGTCGGGCGACTGAATGATCCCTACACAAGTTGCGGAAAAACTTTTTCCGGATCCACGCCGAGTTCCCGGATGGCTTTCGCAACCACTTCGCGCTCGATCTGGCCTTTCCCGGCCAACGCGTAGAGCGTGGCGATGACGGTGGACTCGGCGTCCACTTCAAAAAATCGCCGCAGGCGCGCGCGCGTGTCGCTGCGGCCATAACCGTCGGTGCCAAGGGTCATCAATCCGCCAGGGACCCACGGCGCAATCTGGTCGGGCACGATGCGCATGTTGTCCGAAACCGCCACGAATACGCCTTGCTCTTCGGCCAGCAAAGTTTCGATGTGGGATTTTTTCGCCGGCGCCGTCGGATGCAGCATGTTCCAGCGCTGACAGCGCAGCGCGTCATTGCGGAGCAGCTTGTAATTCGTCGCGCTCCATACGTCGGCGGAAACGCCGTAGCGCTCCGCGAGTATTTCCTGCGCCTTGAGGGCCGAGTTGATGATTGGCCCGCTGCCAAAAATGTGCGCCTTCAGTTTTTTCCCGTCCGCACCGGCTTTGAAACGGTAAAGGCCTTTCAAAATTCCGCCCTCGACACCCGGCGGCATCGGCGGCATCGGATGATTTTCGTTGTACAGCGCGAGGTAATAAAAAACGTCCTCACCTTCCACGAACATGCGGCGCATTCCGTCGGCAATAATGATCGCGACCTCGTACGCGAACGCCGGATCGTACGTGAGCAGCGTGGGAATCGTACTCGCCAAAATCAAACTGTGGCCGTCCTGATGCTGAAGTCCTTCACCGTTCAGCGTGGTGCGACCGGAGGTCGCGCCGAGCATGAAGCCTTTGGCCTTGATGTCACCGGCAAGCCACATCAAATCACCGACGCGCTGCGGGCCGAACATCGAGTAGTAAATGTAGAACGGAATCATGTGCTTTCCGTGCGTGGCGTAGCTTGTGCCGGCTGCGACGAACGAGGACATCGAACCCGCTTCGGTGATTCCTTCTTCAAGAATTTGTCCGTCCTTGGCTTCGTTATAGTAGAGCAGCGATTTGATGTCCACCGGCTCGTAAAGCTGGCCCTTCGACGAATAAATTCCAATCTCACGGAAAAGCGCGTCGAGACCGAACGTGCGCGCTTCGTCGGGAATGATCGGCACAATCAGTCGGCCAATCGCCTTGTTGCGCAGCAGCGTGCTCAACAAACGGACGAACGCCATCGTGGTCGAAACTTCCAGCAGCCCGGAGCCTTTGAAAAAATCTCCGAAAGTTTCACGTTTGGGAATGTCGAGCGGCGGCGCGGTGACTTTGCGTTCCGGGAGAAAACCGCCGACCTGTTGGCGGCGTTCCAGCAGATATTTGGTTTCCTGGCTGTCCGGCGGCGGACGGTAAAACGGCGTTTCCGCAATGACATCGTCACTGATCGGAATGTTGAAGCGTTCGCGAAATTCGCGCAGCTCCTTCTCGTTCATTTTTTTCTGCTGATGCGAAATATTGCGCCCTTCGCCCGCTTCGCCAAGGCCATAGCCTTTGACCGTTTTCGCGAGAATGACCGTCGGCTGGCCTTTGTGTTCATATGCCGCTTTATAGGCCGCATAGACTTTGCGCGTGTCGTGGCCGCCGCGCAGCAGCTTGCGAATCTGGTCGTCCGTCAGATGATTCACGAGCTTGAGCAGTTCGGGATATTTGCCGAAGAAATGGCGGCGGGTGTAACTGCCGGGTTCGACGGAATATTTTTGGTAATCGCCGTCCAAGGCCTCTTCCATTCGCTTCAGCAGCAAACCGCTCTCGTCGCTCGCGAGCAACTCATCCCACTCGGAACCCCAAATCACCTTGATTACGTTCCAGCCCGCGCCGCGAAAACCGGTCTCCAGTTCCTGAATGATTTTGCCGTTGCCGCGCACGGGCCCGTCGAGCCGCTGCAAATTGCAGTTGATGACCCAGATCAGGTTGTCGAGATTTTCGCGCGCGGCAAGCGAGATGGCGCCGAGCGTTTCCGGCTCGTCGCTTTCGCCGTCCCCGATATAGCAAACCACTTTCGGCTCTTCGCCGTTGATGATTCCGCGCGCTTTCAGGTAGCGATTAAACCGCGCCTGGTAGATGGACATGATCGGGCCAAGCCCCATTGAGACGGTCGGGAACTGCCAGAAATCCGGCATCAGATACGGGTGGGGATACGATGAAAGCCCTCCGCCTTCGGCCAGTTCCTGGCGGAAATTGTGCAAATGCTTTTCGTCAAGCCGGCCTTCGAGAAACGCCCGCGCATAAAGGCCCGGCGTCGCGTGGCCTTGAAAATAAACCTGGTCGCCCGTGAAATTTTCCGTGCGTCCGCGCAGGAAATGGTTGAAGGCAACTTCGTAAAGCGTCGCCGCCGAAGCGTAAGTCGAGATGTGCCCGCCGAGGCCGTTGTGCTTGCGGTTGGCGTTGACGACCATCGCCATGGCGTTCCAGCGAATGAAGCTCTTGATGCGGACTTCCGTTTTCCAATCGCCCGGAAATTCCGGTTGTTCCTCGACGGGAATCGTGTTGACGTATGGCGTGCTGACCGGCAGCGGCGCGGACACGCCGGCCTCGCGCAAACGTTTGGTGATGCCGCTCAAAAACTGCGCCGTCTTTTCCGCGCCCTGCTGTTTGAGCGCCACTTCGAGCAGCGATTCCAGCGACGCGAAAACTTTATCGCCGTCGTCGCCGCTTCGGGTCTGCGAATTCGACGGCGAACCTTTTTCTTTTTTTGATGGCTTCAATGTATTACTCAGATCAAAGGCAATGGCCGGGAAAATTTAACTTGCAGGTTACACCCCCGGCAAGCCACAGATTAAACTCAAACCAACTGCCAGGCACCAGCGAAAACATGTGAATAAATGAAACTCCTCGACCTTTCCCTCCCCACACCCGCCGAAAATCTCGCCTGCGACGAAGCGCTGCTCGACTCGTGCGAGGAAGAAAACGGCGGGGAAATTCTTCGCTTCTGGGAACCGCGCGAATACTTCGTGGTCGTCGGTTACGCCAACAAGGTTGCATCCGAAGCGAACGTCCCGGCTTGCGCGACCGATGCCATTCCCATTCTCCGCCGATGCAGCGGCGGCGGCACGGTGCTGCAAGGGCCGGGCTGTTTGGATTATTCGCTGATCCTGAAAATCACCGAAGCCGGCCCGCTGACGGGCATCAACTCAGCCAACCGCTTCATCATGGAACGGAACCGCGCGGCTCTCGAAAAATTATTTCTCGATGCAGCACGGGAGCAGCCTGACACGCGCACGGTTTCTTCTCCCTCTCCCCGCCCAAGCGGGGAGAGGGCTGGGGTGAGGGGAACTGAGCTTGAAATAAAATGCCTCCTCTCCTCCTTTGAGGGAGGAGAGGGAGTCGAGCCGACTTCGGCACCAGCGTCGAGTTCCACACGCTCTCAACTCTCAACTCTCAACTCTCAACTCTGCATCCAAGGTCACACCGACCTTACGCTCGACGGCTTGAAATTTTCCGGCAACGCGCAACGCCGTAAAAAACGCTGCCTGCTTTTCCACGGAACGTTTTTGCTTCGCTTCAACATTTCACTCGTCGAAAAGTTTTTGCAACTACCGGCCAAACAGCCGGATTACAGGCAAAACCGTGCGCATTCGGATTTTCTGACCAACCTTGACCTGCCAGGCGAATCGGTGAAACGCGCACTTCGCAAAGCCTGGCAGGCGGATGAACCGTTCAAAAATCCTCCGCGCGAACGGATTAAGTCACTATCGTGTGACAAATACGTGACGAAGGAGTGGAATTTCAAATTTTAGCGAACGAAAAGTTGCAAAGGCTGTCCATTCTATGGAAATTCGAGTGACCGTAAGCGGGAACACA
>OCZU010000403.1_pt1 | contig 30175 bp, 29 predicted proteins | sample 1539001 | NCBI WGS metagenome assembly OCZU01 (sample SAMEA3539306, study PRJEB22396) | soil metagenome | biome: tundra; feature: field; material: soil | place: USA | collected 2010-05 | depth 0.15 m | reverse complement strand
CCCCAAAGAGAGATGGCAAAGAGAACACTGCCGCAAAGGCCTCTGGCAAATACCGCGACATTGAAACGGAGGACGAGGACAAACAAGCAGGCAATCCCGATGGTCGCGAAAACGTGAAGCAAACTCGCGAGCGCATAACTGCGCGGTCCTTCTGGCCGCCAGGTTTGCGGCGTTTCTCTTTGGAATCGATGGAAGATGCCGCCCATCAGGAGCCAGCTTGTGAAGATGGAAATCACTCCGGCTATGAAACCGGGAAGAAACGCAGCACGGAGCGTGTTCATCTCTCGATTTCAATCAGGATGGCGGAAAAAGAACAATAGAATTCAGATTTCAGATTTCGGATTTCAGACTAATTTCGAAGCCGTGCCACAGTTTTCCTATCGAGCTCGGAATGCGCAGGGCGGTCTGGTCGAAGGCGTGTTGAATTGCGCCGATCGCGCAGTCGCGATTCGGCAAATCGAAATGCAGCAGTGCATACCGATCAAGATCGAAGCGGTTCTCGCCGCACCCGAAGCAGGGGCGAAAGGTGAAAAACCGACAACGCTGCCATCGACACAGAACCTGAAGATTCCTCACGGACAATTGCTCGTTTTCACCGAGCAGCTCGCCCATTTGCTGCAAGCAGGAATGACGCTCGACGAAGGATTGTCGATCATGGAGAAGCGTCTCAAACAACCGCGCCTGCAACAAATGACGCGGACGCTTCATCAAGCGTTGGTTGACGGCCGAAGTTTCTCGCAAGCGCTGCGGGATTTTCCACGAATTTTCCCGGCTATTTATGTGAACATGGTGGCGGCGGGCGAAGCCAGCGGTGCGTTACCGGACATTTTGCTGCGCTTGGTAAAGCATCTGATGCAGGCAAAAAATCTCCGCGACCGCGTGCAGCAAGCGTTGATCTATCCAGCTTTCCTCGCGGTTGCCGGCGCTGTGTTGATCACAATTTTTATCACTTACATGGTGCCACAATTGACGGGCTTCATGTCGCAGACCGGCGGCGCACTTCCATTGCCCACGCGCATTCTGCTGCAAGTTAACCATGCGATCACCGGATATTGGTGGCTCGCCGCGATTGTCGTGGTCGGGGCGATCGTCGGCTTTCGCGCGCTGGTTCGGACCGATGAGGGCCGAATAGCGTGGGACCGGTTTCGCCTTGTCATTCCGGGATACGGCCGAGTGATTCGCCACCGTTATTACGCGCAGTTTTCGCGCACTCTCGGCACGCTGATGGAGAATGGAATTCCGCTGCTTCGCGCACTCGATCTCGTGGCCGAGATCGCCGATAACCGGTTTCTCGAATTAAAACTGGTGGAGGTGCGGCGGGCCGTGATCGATGGAGCGACCTTGTCCGCAGCTTTGCAGGTTCAAAAGCTGTTTCCCGATTTGTTTACCGACATGATGTCGGTCGGCGAGCAAACCGGCCACTTCGCCGCAACCATGCAGACGATCGCCGATGTCTACGAACGCGAACTGGATCGCACGGTCGCGATCATTTCGCAGTTGATCCCGCCTCTCATTATTGTGTTGATTGCGATTTTAGTTGGCTTTGTCGTTTACAGCATCCTCTCAGCCGTATTCGAAATGACACATAGCTTGCAGTTCCGCCCGCACTGAGATAATCTTGCCACCGATTTACATGCTCATCCGCACCGTTGCGTTCGCACTTACTCTAGGCGCAACCTCTTTTATACACGCGCAAGAGGCGCTGACCGAGGCATTGCCAAGGCTGGACAACGCCACCGCGAAATCAAAGCCTCCGGAAAGCGCCTGGCTCGACTTGCGCCAGAATGCACCAAACAATTCCACCACTCAGACTGCGCCAAACTGGGTGGAATCTGTCGCAATGGTCGCCGGGCAAGCGGCCAATGAAGAGAGCGCAAAAATTACTTTTCGGATTCGCGTGGCGCGACCGCCAGGAGATTACTCCGTTTTATTTTTCCGTTTGTTCTTCGATGACAAAGCAGACGCCCGTCCTGAATTAGTTGCATGGGACGAATCCGGCACTCAAGTTTTGCGTTCCGGCCCGCTCGGTTCCGGAATCGATGTGGCCAGTTCGGATTCAGTGATGATTCCAATGAACGGGATTTCGACCATCGACATCGAAGTCCCGGGCGACGGAAAAACGATCCGCGGCGCCTATCTCGACTGGATGACGAGTAGCGAAGTGGTGCATCCGCTCAGCACTGAACATCGGGACATGATCCCCCAACCCTTTTCAGAGCTGCCGCCATTGCACTCGCCAACGCAAGACATAGAGCAGTTCGGCACCGTCACGGCGACGTTGGCCGCGGACACTATCCGCATCGGACCGAGCGTCGAGCAAGGCGCGGGCTTTCAATTCGGAATTGAATCGCAGCCATTACTCGCTGTGCTCACGTTTGAAGTCGCAAGTCCACGCGTCGACGCGCCGCCAGAAGTTTACGTTAACGGCGAAGACATCGGTCCGGCAACGCTGACGCTGCCCGAGCTGGCCGATCCCGGCTATCGCGGCGAAATGGAATCTCTCGCCCACCAAATGCGTTTTCAATACACCGGCTGGCTGCGTGCACAGAAGATCGTGCCGGTCGATAATTTGAAAGTTGGGACAAATAACGTGACCGTGCTCGCGGGCGCGGGAACATCGACATCGGCGATTCGAGGGACGCAGATTCAATTGAAATATCTTTGGGAGAAGTCCGATTACCTGCTGAAAACGGGGCGTTAATTCATGAAGAGAAAACAACAAGGCTTCACGCTTCTCGAGATCATGCTGGTGGTGACGATCATCGCGCTGCTGCTTGGCGCCGCTATTTATAAGCTCGGCGGCAACGTCGAATATGCGCGCCACACTACGGTGGCGGCCGATCTTCAGGCATTAACTACGCAGCTCAAACTTTATGAAAGCATGAATGGATTCATGCCGACAACTGAGCAAGGCCTGCGAGCGCTCGTTGTTCAACCCGACACGGATCCGAGGCCCTCGCGCTGGTATCAATTGTTCAAGGAAATGCCTAAGGATCCGTGGCATAACGACTATATTTACTTGAACCCCGGCCGGAAAAATCCGAGCGGCTTCGATCTTTATTCGGCAGGTCCAGATCGCAAACCCGACACCCCGGACGACGATTGGGGCAACTAATCGAAGCGCGGTTGGCCAGCGCTCAGTTCTCCGGATTATCGACGGGCCTTGGAATGGGAGTGGCGCCTTCTGCCGCTCCGGGACTCCTCGGTATTACCCCGCGAACGCGCGGTGGAGGAGTCGGTAACGATGGGATTGGCGCCGGTTTTGGATAAGTTGTTTGAACGGGAGTCGAACCGCCCGGCGGGACAATAACTGCGGGCGGCGGCGGCGCGTTCGGGCCCGGTTGAGTCAACAACGCCTGATTGAAAGTGAGCGTGGCGAACTTCCCGTCCTTACTGATTGTCACCTTCGTCGCGCCGACCCGATCCGACCATTCGATGTTGGCGATGCTGTAGCCGTCTTCCGGTTGCTTGGTTGAAAGATACTTTTTGAAATTCTTGTCGGTACTGGAGGCGAGTGTGACCATGTCGCCGTCGGAAGATTTCGCGGCGTTGGCAATATAAAGATCTTTCGCAAAATCAGGCGTGGCCGCCGGCAACGCCACCGCGGTGGCCACGGCAAAGGGCGAGCGGTCCAGCATTGCTTGATAACGATCGAAATTGAAACGATTCGGGATATCGTCCGCGCGAGCCAAGACCGCGCCAGCCAGCGTCAAGATCGACATCCAGATCGCGATGGATTTCATGATGATCACTTTCCTTTTTGGACCGGCGCGAACCATTTGGCTATTTTGAACTTGCCCCGCATCATCGTGGAATCGCCACTCTCAATGCTGAGATTTACGCTATCAAAGACGACAAACGCATCGGGCTGCTGCGCGTCGTAGAGAAAATGAACCAATGGCGGCCACGGACTCTTTGTTTCGATAGAAGCAAAAACCGTTTGATGGGTCGGAGTTGTTTCGCCCGACCCGATAGCGGGATTCTCGATCAGGATATTGTACTTGCCGGCGACTTGTTTGAGTTGATCGAGAAAGGTCGATGCTTCGGCTGCGTTTTTTAGAGACGGCTGTTTCTGGTGAAGCCACTGGTCGCGCTTCGCCCAAAGACTTTTTTCCTTCAAATAAACCGACTGTTGTTTACGAGCGGCCTTCTCTGCCGCCAGCTCAGTGCGGGCTCGGCCCGCCATGCCGAAGAGCCAGTTCCAAATAAAAAGATTGAGCAATAGAAAGAGGACGCCGGCCACGCTGGCGGAGAGGAGGCGCTCGCGCCGATTCATCCTTTCAAAAAAAGCGGGCAACTTCATCGCGGTTTTCCCTCCAATCGAAACTGCGCGTGATCGTTCGGCAAAATTCGCGGCGGAGTTGTCAAGTCGAACACAAATGCCTGCAGGCCGGGATTTTTTTTAACTTTATCCACAAATTGATAAGCGAGTGCCGCTGTTTTCGCCTCGCCATCTATCGAAATCTGCCGCGCCGATTGATTGTAAGTGGTAATGCGGACGTCGGCCGAAGGCAGGCTTTCGGAAAGATGCTGCAATATTTCAACCGGGTAATAACGCGGGTCGATCGCCGGAGCCAGCGCCTTCCAATTCGCATCTGTCGAACGAACGAATTCCGTTTGCGGTGCATCATGCGCGACACGGCGAGCGAGGCGCCCGATTTCGAGACGCATCAACCCAATATAATTGAGGAAGAGCAACAGCACCGCGCCGTAGGCGGTCCCAGCCCAGACCAGGCGCTTCCGCCACTCCGTTAGCCTGACCAGTTGAGAACGCCGCGCGCGCCAGCTTTCCGGCAGCAAATTCAATTTAACTGAAGCCGGCGGTGTTTCGATCCCAACCATTTCGGCGCGACTGGCCAGAATGCCCTGAACTGTGTCGCGCAATTCATAACAGGTCTCGTCCAGCAGTACGTTTGGAAACGAGGCGTTGATTCCCTGCAACTCCGCGCTCAGAGCGAGTTGCGGAAGTTCCATCTGCAATTTCTCCGGGTCCACGCCCTCAAGCGTGCGAGTAAGGCTGAGCTTGCCGTTTTCCGTCACGGCGGAGACCAGCGCTTCTCCTTCGGGATAGATAAGAAGCGTGTTTCCCTTGGGAGCGTGGGTGGCGGCGCGTTGAGCGGCGTAAACCGTTACCTGCCGTGGAATGAAACCGTGATCGAGCAATGGCGCCGCGAGCTCGGCAAGTTGGTCGTTGCGAACCGCCACCGCCGAAACAACGCTATCGGTTTCGGTTTGCTCGATAACTTCGAAGTCGGTTGTCAGTTCATCTGGCGAAAACGGCAGCGCCTTTTCGACTTGGATTCGCACCATCTCGGAAAACTCCGACGGATCGACGGTCGGCAAACGAAAGCGTTGCGCCAGCACGGCAGATATCGGCAAGCCAAGGACAAGATCATCTTCCGCCGTCAACAGTGGGACGGCGTCGTCCAGCGTCCGAAGCGCGCGCACATCCCACGTGCCGTTACGATCGGCGGAACGCATCAGCGTCCAGCCCTGGCGCGCGGGAATTATGAATACAGATGCCGGTGCCGCTTCGATATCAAAGCTCCTTCCACATGACCAATTGTGGAACGTTCCCCGTCTTTCGCACAATCATTTGTACGACGCGCGTGACATCGCCAGATTTTCCTACGCTCACCACTCGAACAGCCGGGTCTTTAAATCCCACCAGTGCGGCAAGCTGCTTGAACTGCTCCGGAGAAAAACCGAGCGCGGCACGGATCTCATCCACGCTCTTGAATTGCGTATCGTCGGCTGTTCCGTCGATTCCATCAGGACCACGGCGCAACATGAGAAAGCGATCGACCAGCGGCTCCGACATCCCGGGCAAAGCGAGCATCACATCGCGCGAAGCCCATGATAAATCCACTGGGCCGGCACTGTTGAGCGTCAACTCGTCTTCCCACCCTGGCACGGCCGTAAACTCGGCCCAGCCTTTCACTTTTTTCAGTTCATCGATCCGCGCGAGCAAAGTGTGCGAGGGATGATAATCCTCGCTGTCGGTCGCGCCGTTCAAGTGGTGTTGTCCGGTATTTGGCTCCACCCAGTCGAGCAAGCAATCGATCATCTGATCGCGTTCATTCAGATCGATACCTTTGATTTCGAGATAGCGGCGCAAAATTCCCAAACGCACCGGATCTTCACCAGCAAGGAGCCAATTCAAATTCAAGCGGCCTCCCTCCCCGGTGATCTGCACCCTGTAACTTTCGCGCGAGTTAAGGCGGTGATTCAAATTCAGCGAGTCCGGTTTGATGAGTGGATGCAATGCAACTTCCGCGCCGGAACACGCGAGTGCTTCCGCTTCCAAAACACGGTTTGCATTTCCGGAAAGCGTGAGACGAGAATCGATATCGAGCGCCCAAGAAATCACGAGCGCGCTCAACAAGAAAAGAGCCCACAGCGCCAGCATCAAGGCCGCGCCGCGCGATCGCGAAGGCAAGATCGAAGTCTTCATAGCGGTGTGCGTCCCAACGGAATGATCGCTTCCCAAGGCACCGACGCGTCAGTCCTTCCCACCGTGACTTTGACCAATCGCGGCAAAGTGACCGTGTCCGCCCATTTATCCAGCCAAACATTGAATCGCGGATCGAAATAGCGAATTTGCAAGCTGCTGACACCTTCGATCAAAGGCACCCACGTCTCCCGCTCGTTGGTGATGGACTGATCGTTCTTGGGTTTGCGTAGAAAACCGAGATCGAGGCGGTTGCCTTTTTTGCTGGCCGGCTGCAGACGCATGCTGACGGTGAAATCGCCGGGGGCATATCGAGTGAGCAAACCGGGACCAGCGCCGCACGTCCATGTGATTTCATCACGCGAGCGCTCGTCCAACTTCAACGGCTCGCCCACGAGCGCCTTCGTTCCAGCGGGCAGACTTTGCCACTGTGACGTCAAGAGATCGCGCAGACCGCCGTAGCGCGCATCGGCCGCGCTCGCCTCGGAAGAAACGCGAAGCGAAATGAGATTCGATTGGACGAACCGATAAATCGCCATCGACATGAGCCCGAGAATCGCCACCGCCAACGTGATCTCTAACAGTGTAAAGCCGCGCCTCGCACCAATCCGCTGCTCTGGATATTGGATGCCGTTAGCGATAGACATAAAATTCGATTTGCCGGGATTGGTCGATCCCGCTTCGCGTCCATCTCGCGTTCAAAGTCACAAAATTAATTCTATCGAGCTGAGTTCCGTCCGCCTCTTTCAATTCGGCCGGTCCGCTTTTTTGGATCAACTGAACAACGCCGTAACCCGTGTCGATCTTCAATTCCTTCGCCGCGTCGGGAAACCCGGGCGTCGCTTGAATCTCCGCCATTCGATTGGCAAGAACCTGCCGCACACGATCTTCTTCCTCGCTCAGCGCGCTCGCATTCAGACAGTTTTCTACTGCGCGCCCGAGCGCGAGCACACCAAGAGCAAAAATGGTCAGGCCAATGAGCACTTCATAAAGCGCGAAGGCTGCGGTCTTCTTCTTAGCGACGAGATGCTGGATCCTGGATACTTGATTTTTGATCTCCGGAGCCAGCATCAAGCATCTAGCATCTAGCATCGTTTCCAAATTACCTCGCCGCATAAGTGATCAGCTCGGGACGAGCGGTTAACGGGGAATAGTTCGCCGCCCACGAACCATTCCTGCCCTTGAATCGGACGACCGCCGGTTCGCATGTTCCGGATGGCCAGAAAATCCATTCGGCTGGTGGATCATTCGACAAGGCGAAAGGCAGGGCAAGTGTCAAAGCATCTCCTCGTTCCAGTTGAAACTCCGTGGTGGGTTTGGGTTCCTCGTCCTTCGTGAAAGCTTCAGGGCGAAGCACCACATCTTTTTCGCCCCAAACAAGAAGATAGGCTCGATGTTCGGCGACGCTATGCTCCTGCGCCTGCCGGACAAGATCGTTGAAGCCATCGAGCGAACGCCGAAGCCGCTTGTCCGCCATCACGCCGCTCAAACTCGGCACGCTCAAAGCGAAAATCAGCAACATGATAGAGACCGCGATCGCGATCTCGAGCAGCGTAAAACCCCGCGCGCGTAGCATCGGCGAAGTTACGCCCTGAGCGCAAAATCACAACATGCCTCCCCGGCAACGTCGACAATCACCGGCAATTCTGCGCAATCAGCCGCTAAAAAAACGCAACCGACCGTCAGCAGCCGCGTTGCGACTGTGTTAACTTTCGACCTCCAATGAAGGCCGCAATTCGTATCGGTATCGTCGTGGCTGCCGTTTTCGTTTTCGGAATGATTATCTGGCAAGGGGTTACCAGCCATGGCGCGCCGGACCCGACGCAACCGAATACGAATCCAACCGTCGCGTTTCTTGATATTGGCGTCCTGGTATTCCGCGAAGGGCTCGAGTGCATCCTAGTGTTGGCGGCGATCACGGCGAGCATGACCGGAGATAAACGCGCCCATCGCCGGCCGGTCGCGCTCGGCGCCGGCATCGCCTTTATCGCGACCTTGATTACGTGGTTCATCGCGGTCGGGATCATGGGCCAGCTAACTGAAAGCGTCGCCGCGCTTGACTTGCAGGCCGCGACCGGACTTCTCGCGATTGTCGTCTTACTCGTGATCATGAATTGGTTCTTCCACAAGATTTATTGGGGAGGCTGGATCCGTGCGCACAATCGCCGCAGAAAAGAATTGCTCGAAGATGCGAACGCCGCGGAAGTCTCGCGGCGGCGCGTACAGTGGGGATTGCTCCTCCTCGGCTTTACCTCGCTTTACCGCGAAGGCTTCGAGGTCGTGCTCTTTTTGCAGAGCTATAATTTGCGATTGGGCGGAGGTGTCGTGCTGAAGGGAGCGCTGCTCGGCCTGATTCTTTCGGGCATGGTTGCGATCCTTACGTTTGTCCTCCAGCAGCGGCTTCCGTATCGAAAAATGTTGATTACGACGGGCATCCTCTTGGGAGTGGTATTGCTGGTGATGGTCGGCGAACAGGCGCAAGAGATGCAGCTCGCCCACTGGATATCGACAACGCAGATCAACTGGCTGGCGAATGTTATTCCTGCTTGGATGGGGATGTGGTTCGCCGTTTTCCCGACCGTCGAAACCTTGGCGGCTCAACTATTGGCGGGCGTGCTGGTGGTTGGTTCCTATTATGCGGCGCGCCGAATACGCACGCAGCCGGGCGGCGAATTGGAGGGTGCTTCCGCTCCGGATGACGACGCCAAGATCGTCGAGCGCCTGGAGACAGCGCCCGAACAACAGGCGGATCGACGACCAGGCCGAAGCGAACCAACGGATGAAAGCGAAAGGCATCTGACAAGGAGTGTTCCAACTTTTCGCGCAGCGGCTTCGTCTCCGCACATTTAGTCTCCGCTTGGCAGCTTGATGCGGCACGTCCCGGATGTGTCGGGATTTGCGAGCATAACCCGGCACGATCCTAGCTCTTTCGAGCGGACGCCCATGGATCAGCAGACCGTTGACGCACTCCTGACTAGCATGCTGGGAACTGGCCACGATATCTCCGATTTGCTTTTCGTTACAGGCAAACCGCCGCTGATAGAGATTCACGGACGCCTGCACGAATGTCCGGTGGACACGGCAAGCGGAGTGATCGACGCCGATTTCATCCGAGATATGGCTGATTACATCATTGGCGGCGACCAACGCCTGATGCGGGATTTCGCCGAGCTGGGGTCGTGCGACTGCAGCTACGCCATCGAAGACATAGCCCGGCTTCGCGTCAACATTTTCAGGCAAAACGAGCGACACGCCATCGTCATGCGGCAATTGAAGACGAAAGTGCCGACCCTTGAGTCGCTCTTACTGCCGCCGGTCTTTCGCGAAATGTTAAAGGAGAAAAACGGACTCATCCTGGTCACCGGCGCGACCGGCAGCGGCAAAACATCGACCCTCGCGGCCATAATCGACGAGTTGAATAAGACGCAACCGATCCACATTGTGACGCTAGAAGACCCAATTGAATTTCAACATCGGCATCAAAAAGCAGCGGTAAACCAGCGCGAGCTCGGCAAAGATTTCCCGACCTACGCCGATGGGTTACGCGCGGCCTTACGCCAGGCGCCCAAAGTCATCCTCGTCGGCGAAATTCGCGACCGCGAGACAATGGAAATTGCCATGTCCGCCTGCGAGACCGGCCATATTGTGTTCAGCACCCTGCACACGGTCAATGCCCCCCAGACGATCAGCCGAATCCTCGGGATGTTCACCCGCGATGAAGAACCGCAACTGCGGCAGCGGCTTTCCGAAACGCTGCGTTACGTCGTCAGTCAGCGGCTGGTCGACAAGGTTGGCGGCGGACGTTTGCTCGTTACTGAGGTAATGGGGAACAGCCTGCGCACGCGTGAAACCCTCATTTATGGCGAATCGGAAAACAAAAGTTTCCACGAAATCATAGAGGCGGGATCGACCATGGGCTGGCATACGTTCGACCAATCCCTACTCACAGCTTTCGCCGCGAATTTGGCCGCCGAAGAAACGGTCATGACCTATTGCACGAACAAGACCCGCATGCGCCGCGAACTCGATCAAGCGAAGAAGCGCCATGGGCAAGTAGCCCAAGACACTCCCTCGGGATTAAAGCTCAATATTCCCGAACCGATTGGCCCAATTCCCGCCGTGACTCCGGTGCCACACTTGGGAATGGCACCCAAGTAGTCAGTTCTTATCGACGCTGTATTTTCCGGGCCCGACAAAAAGAAGGCTCAAGAGCAAGATCGACATCTCTAATGCCGGAAGTCGCGCGTAAAAATCGCCACTGTTGTCCCATAGCGCGACGAGGTGGATGACGGTTATTATTAGAACAAACAGGACTCCGATTCGGAAGAATAATCCGAGAATCATGAGCACCCCGCCCGCACAGCCGAGTAGTGCGCCGGTAAATCCCCAAAATTTGTAATGCGAATGGAAATCCAAATGTTTCATCGCGCTGCCGAAGTGTTCCCAGCTTCCGCTGCCACTCCACAAAACCGGCGCGATGAGGACGATGATGATCAAACCGATGCTTGCGCGGATCAGCAACAGACCAGTCTCGCGATACTTGCTTAGAAATTGCAAAGCCGCCATGACCGCGACTCTGCGCGATCATTACTCGAATTTCAATTCAAACCGCGCCGTGTATTTTAGTTCATGACCAAGATCGACAAGGCGGTGCTGCTCGCGGCCGGACGCGGCACTCGTATGCGCGAGCTGACCGCCGATATTCCCAAACCGATGATCGCGGTGCGGGGCAAACCGGTTTTGCAGCACATCATCGAAGGATTGCGGGGCGCCGGGGTGCGTCATTTTCTGATCGTCGTCGGTTATCGCGCCGATGTGGTGCGCGATCATTTCGGCGATGGCTCGCGTTACAAGATCGACATCGAGTACGCGACCCAAGTTGTGCAAGACGGCACAGGACGGGTTGTCGATCTTGCGCGCGATTTTGTGGGCAACTCGGCGTTTGTTCTGAGCTACGGCGATATTCTGGTCGATCCGCGAAATTACAAACAGCTTGTCGATCTTGCTGATGGTGTCGAAGCGATCATTACCGTGAAACGCGACGAGGACGTGAGTAAAGGCGGCGCGGTCTTCCTAAACGAGCGAATGGAACTTGTCGATCTTCGTGAAAAGCCGAAGCCGGGCCAACCGACCAGCCCATGGTACAACGCCGGTCTCTACGCGTTTCGGCCGAGCATTTTCGAATTTACCGCTAAGTTGCAACCCTCGCCACGCGGCGAGTACGAATTGACCGACGCGATCCGCGATCTGGCACAGTCCGGCAAGAGGGTCCGGGCGCTCGAACTTGCCGGCGAATGGGCCGACGTGCGCGATCCGGAGATTCTGGCTCGATTAAACCGCCCCGCTTAACAACGCGCGGTCATTCCGAGCGGAGCGAGGAACCTCACACTCGCGCATCTTAGCGCGCCTACTCGCCCGCTTCCGCGGCTGGCTCTTCGCCAATCTCTTCTTCGATTTCGCGGCGCCATTCGCGGGAGAGCCACGGGCGGAGAAATCCGTAGAGCAGATAGGAAATGAAAAGGACGGCCGGCATCCATTCGTAGTTCAGGACGGTGAAAACCAGGATGAAACTAATGATCAAAAAACGCGGAATGGATTTCTTCGTTCGCCAATTGACCCCTTTGAAGCTGGGGTAACGGAAACGGCTGAACATCATGAACGAAAGAAAAAGCATGAGTGGCGGCAGGACGAATTTCCATCTGCCGAGCTGATGCTCGCCCTGGGCCAGCCAAAGCATGAAGAGCGTGATCGACGCAATCAGCCCCGCGGCCGCGGGAATAGGAAAGCCGGTGAAATTTTTTTCGTTTTCGACTCCGGCTGCATCGTCTTTCGCCGCGACGCAGTTGAAACGGGCTAAACGAAGCGCGCCGCAAACGAGATAGATGGCCGCGACGATCCAACAGGCACGCGGGAATTCCTGAAGCACGACGCGATAGACCATCAAAGCGGGCGCGACGCCGAACGAAACGATATCGGCCAGAGAATCGAATTCGCGGCCAAACGCGCTTTCATGTCCGCCGAGGCGCGCCAGACGGCCATCAAGCAGATCAAAAATGCAGGCGCCGAGAATAAACCAGATGGCGGCGTGAAAGAGATCGCCGGCTGCGTCCGGGTTCGAAAATTGAAGCAATGCGCCTTCGAGAATTTTCAACGTGGCGGTGAATCCACAAAACAAATTGCCCGCCGTCATTAAGTTCGGCAGGAGGTAAATCTTTGGGTTTGGTTCGCTCATTGCTCAGGAAGTCGCGCAATAATTGTCGATCCACCGGACACGTGATCGCCCACCTTCACCAGCACCGTGGCGGTGAGCGGCAAATATACTTCCGTTCGCGACCCGAAGCGAATCATCCCGAAGCGATCGCCTTTTTTTAATTCGTCGCCGACTTGCGACCAGCCCACGATGCGTCGAGCGATCGCGCCGGTGAGCTGTCGCACAACGATGGTTGCGCGTGAATTAGCGAAAGCCCAGGTCATCGATTCATTTTTCTCGGAGCAATCGGCACGCCGGGCATCGACGCACAATCCTTCTCGATGTTCGCGATAAATAACGCGTCCGGCGATCGGCGCGCGATTTGTGTGCACATCGAAGATCGACAAGAAAATGCCGACGCGCCGCGTCTTTGTTTTTAAGACATCGCCTTCTTCGACTTCAACAATATCTGCGATCGCGCCATCGGCGGCGGCGACGACACTGCCGGGATCGGCCGGCACCTCGCGGTCGGGGTCGCGAAAAAACGCGAGGGTATAGAGAATCAGAATCAGAAAAATCAGCGACAACCATGGCGTAAGCCAAAAGCTTGCGAGCATTAAGACGATAAGAATCGCGAAGATCCAGCGACCTTCGGCCAGGGTTTGGAGGCGCATGTGAGATCGACAACTTCTTGTTTCGGAAAGGTCTGGTCAAGCATCTCCTCTCGGCCTCGCAGACAAAACCGGGACGAAACACCCAAAACCACAATATCCTGCGCTCTGACCAATTCTCCTGCTCTAGGGCTTGCGGCCAGAAAGAGTCCTCACCACGAGATTATTAGTTGTTCAGCAACTATTTCTCGCTATCTTTTTCGAGGGTCCTTTGGCTCCCTTTTATGCTGCAAACTCAAGACGAACTTTCCGCCCAAAAATTGTCGGGCAATCGATCGACCAGCACCTCCGCCGCGCAAAAATACGACGCCGCGCAGATCGACAAACTGGAAGGCTTGGAAGCGGTCCGGAAACGGCCGGGCATGTACATCGGCGATCCCGATGAGCGCGGTTTGCATCACCTGGTTTTCGAAGTTCTCGATAACTCAATCGACGAACATCTCGCCGGATTTTGCGACAAGATCGAGGTGGCCGTTCATGTCGATGGATCGGTTTCGGTGCGCGACAACGGCCGCGGCATTCCGGTGGACATGCATCCGAAATGGAAGATGCCGGCGGTCGAGCTCGTGCTGACAAATTTGCACGCCGGCGGAAAGTTCGGCCAGGGCGCTTATAAATATTCCGGCGGTTTGCATGGTGTCGGCGCAAAATGCACGAACGCGCTTTCCGAGTGGTTCAAAGTAGAAGTCACGCGCGACGGCAAAGTCCATCACATGGCTTTCGCCAAGGGCAAAACGACCGACAAGCTGACCGTCATCGGCGAAGTAAAAAACAAAAAGGCAAGCGGCACGTTCATCACTTTCCTGCCCGATCCCGAAATCTTCACCATCACGACGGAGTTCAAGTTCGAAAGACTGGCTACCCGCCTCCGCGAACTCGCCTTCCTCAATCCCGGCCTGGAAATCGCCCTGACCGACGAGCGTGGTGATTCTCCGAAAAAGGAAATCTTTCTCTATAAATACGGCATCGAGGAATTCGTAAAGCAGCTCGGCGAGAACAAACAGGTCATCCACCCGAAGCCGGTCGTGATCTCGCGGCAGCGCGACGAAGTTTTTGTCGATGTGGTCATGCAATACAACGACAGCTACAACGACCAGATTTTGCCGTTTGCGAACTCGATCCCGAATCCGGACGGCGGCACTCATCTCACCGGCTTTCGCACGGCGCTGACTAAAGCGGTCAATCAGTACGCGAAATCGACCAATCTTATTAAGGAGAAGGATCCAGCGATCTCCGGCGATGATGTGCGCGAAGGTCTGGTCTGCGTCCTTAGCATCAAACTGCCCAATCCTCGCTTCGAGTCGCAAACAAAGGTGAAACTGGTGAACACCGAGATCGATGGCGTGGTGAACTCAGTCGTCTACGAGGGATTGATGACTTATTTCGATCAGAACCCGCCGGTCGCACGCCGAATTTTCGACAAGGTGTTGACGGCGGCGCGGGCGAGAGAAGCGGCGCGGAGAGCCCGCGAAACGATTCGCAAAGGCGCGCTCACGGGCGGCGGTTTGCCGGGCAAACTGGCCGATTGTTCCGAACGCGACCCCGAATTGACCGAGCTCTACATTGTCGAAGGTGATTCCGCCGGTGGCTCGGCCAAACAAGGACGCGATCGACGTTATCAAGCGATCCTTCCCATTCGCGGCAAATTGATCAACGTCGAGAAGGCGCGCGAAGATCAGTTTCTCAAGAATACCGAAATTCAATCGATGATCACCGCCATCGGCGCGGGCATCGGCAAACCGAAGGAGGATGGCAACGGCAAGGACGAAGGCCGGTTCGACATCACCAAGCTGCGCTACGGCCGCATCATTATCATGACGGACGCGGATGTGGACGGTTCGCACATTCGCACGTTGCTGCTCACGTTTTTCTTCCGGCAAATGACCGAGCTGGTGCGCGCCGGGAAAATTTATATCGCGCAGCCGCCGCTCTACCAGATCAAGCGCAAGAAGCGCGAAGAGTATGTCGATGATGACGTTCAGCTGAACAAAATTCTCATCACGCTTGGCGCCGAAGATGTTCGGTTGAAAAATCTTGCCGACGACAAGGAAGTCACGGCCGCGCAATTAAAGGACATTCTCGAGTCGCTCGAGAAACTGGCCAAATTAAGCGAATCGATCCGGCGTCACGGCGGCGACTTCGAGGCCTATCTCGCGAAACGAAATTCAAAATCCGGAAAGCTTCCCAACTATCTCGTCAAAGTTCGCGATGGGAATGAAGAGAACATCCATTATTTTCACGATGAGAAGGCCGTCCGGGAATTCCATCACGAGAATCTTGATCTTAACTTGTTCGACACCGAGATCAGCCAGGAATTGCTGCCGCTCGGCGATGCGCCGGTCAAAACCAACGGGGCCAGTCGGCGGCGCGGTAAACTTGTCGAGTTACACGAATCGGCGTCGATCCAGAAACTGATCGCGGAGCTGGCAAAAAAAGGCCTCAAGGTAGATCACTACGCCGCGAGCGATCGGCCAATCTTTGAGCTGAGCGAGGGCGAAGGCGACAAGGCGACATCCCATCCGCTGTTTTCGATTCCGGAAATCCTGCAAAAGATTTTGGAGATTGGACGTCGTGGCGTGCAGATCAAGCGTTTCAAAGGTCTCGGTGAAATGAACGCCAAGGAGTTGTTCGAAACGACGATGAATCCAGCGAAGCGCAAGCTGCTCAAGGTGGATTTGAACGACGATAACGCGGTCGATGCCGACAAGATGTTCACCATTCTGATGGGCGACGTCGTCGAGCCACGCCGGCAATTCATCGAAGACAACGCGCTCAATGTTCGAAATCTCGACGTCTAGACAGGATTAACAGGATTTACTCGCTTGGATTCGGATCAAGATCACGCGTTGACTGAGACTGTGATCGGGCTAGCGATGAAGGTTCATCGCGCGCTTGGCCCCGGTTTTCTCGAATTGGTTTACGTGAACGCGCTCCCCTACGAGCTTCGCCAGGCGGGCCTAAAGATCGACATGGGCGAACGAATTACTGTGCGGTATGAAGACGTAATCGTTGGTCATTTCATCGCTGATTTTGTGATCAACGATCATCTAATTTGTGAATTGAAGGCCATCAATTCGATTTCCAAAGCAGATGAAGTGCAGTTGGTGAACTATCTCACCGCCACGAATCGAGAATTTGGTCTTTTGTTTAATTTTGGAGCTCCGAGTCTTCAATTTAAGCGCAAGCATCGACGCAATGTATCGAACGCACACGAGGTTGATCTTCATCATCTTTTAAATCCGGTTAATCCTGTCTAAGAAAATTTGTGTATAACGAGAACGAAAAAATAGAGCCAATTAACGTAGCCGAAGAAGTGTCGAGGTCGTTCCTCGATTACTCGATGTCGGTCATCATCTCGCGCGCGTTGCCCGATGCGCGTGACGGACTCAAACCGTCGCAGCGCAGAATTCTCTACGCGATGCACGATTTGTCGTTGTTCCCAAACCGGCAGCACCGCAAGTGCGCGAAGATTTGCGGCGATACCAGCGGTAACTATCACCCGCACGGCGAAGCGGTGATTTACCCGACCCTCGTTCACATGGCCCAACCGTGGGCGATGCGCGAGACGCTAGTCAACGGCCAGGGCAATTTTGGATCGGTCGAAGGCGATCCGCCTGCGGCCATGCGTTACACCGAGGCGCGCATGACGCATCTCGGCGCGGCGCTCATGACCGACATGGAGAAGGACACGGTCGATTTCGTGCCGAACTACGACGAAACCCGCACCGAGCCCACTGTTTTCCCGTCTGCGTTCCCGAACCTGCTCGTCAATGGCGGCACCGGCATCGCCGTCGGCATGGCGACGAACATGCCTCCGCATAATCTGGTCGAGATTATCGATGGAATCTGCGCGCAGATCGACGATCCCGAGATCACGATCGACGAGCTGCGGAAGCATGTGAAAGGACCGGACTTTCCCACGGGTTGCGCCATTTGCGGCATCGCTGGCGTGAAACAATATCTCGAGACTGGCCGCGGCAGCATGAAGGTGCGCGGCAAAGCCGGCGTGGAGGAGATCAAGGGCGGCAGGGAACAGATCGTCATCACCGAGATCCCCTTCAACGTGAATCGCGCCACGCTGGTCGAGCGCATCGCGGATCTGGTGAACGAAAAAATTCTGGGCGAGATCACGGCAGTCCGCGACGAGTCCGATGAAAACACTCGCGTGGTCATTGAACTAAAACGCGATGCGAATCCGAAGATCGTCATCAACAATCTTTACAAGCACACCGCGATGGAGAGCTCGTTCGCGGTCAACATGCTGGCGATCGATCACGGCCGGCCGAAGTTGCTTCCGCTCAAGGATGCAAACCAGGCTTACATCGATCATCGCCGTGAGGTTGTCCTTCGCCGGACGCGCTTTGAATTGCGAAAGGCCGAAGAACGCGCCGAGACCCTGGAAGGTTTTCTAATCGCGCTCGCCAATCTCGACGAGTTTATTCGCATCATTCGCGGATCGGCCAATCGCGATGAAGCGCGCGTGAAACTGCTCGCTTTCGAGTTTACGCGGAAACAGGTCGAACAAATCGGCATTCTTATTCGCAATGAAACGCGCCTGGTGGAAGGCCGCTACGCATTCAGCGAACATCAGGCCAATCAGATTCTCGATCTTCGTCTCTATCAACTCACCGGTCTCGAACGGGAAAAGATCGACGGCGAATACAAGGAGCTCATCAACAGTATCAAAGACCTTCGCGACATTCTCGCGAAAGAAGCGCGCGTCTTCACGATCATCAAAAAAGAGCTTCGTGAAATCCGCGACAAATACGGCTCGCCGCGCTTAACCGAGCTGGCGCCCGACGAAGGCGAGATCAACATGGAGGATCTCATCGCCAACGAGGGCTGCATCATCAGCATCACCCATGGCGGTTTCATCAAGCGCACGGCCGTGAGCGCTTTCCGCGCGCAGCGTCGCGGGGGTAAAGGCGTCATCGGCATGTCTACGCGCGAGGGCGCGACCGAGGAAGATGAGGGCGATTTCGTCGAACATCTCTTTACCGCTACCACCCACGATTACCTGATGTTCTTCACCCAATCAGGACGCGCCTACGTCGAGAAGGTTTACGAGATTCCAGAGATGGGTCGCGCGGCCAAGGGTAGATCGATTGCAAACCTCCTGGAGTTGCGCCCGGACGAAAAGATTGCGGCCACCATTCGCGTGCAAGCGAAGAGATCAGGCATGAGTCCGAACATTGTCGATGAAACCTGGGACGAAAACCTGCACATCGTTTTCGCGACGCGCTCCGGCATCGTTAAGAAATCCAATCTGTCCGATTACTCGAATGTGCGGAAAGGCGGCATCATCGCCATCCAGATTGAAAAAGACGATCGCCTGATCGACGCCAAGCTCACCAACGGCAATAACGAGATCGTGCTCATTACCAAGGAAGGAATGAGCCTGCGTTTCCACGAAGAGCAACTGCGCGATCAGGGACGGAATACGGTTGGCGTCTGGGGCATTCGACCCGATAAGGGCGACGTCATCGTAGCGATCGCGCTGGTCGATGACGGCTCGATGCTTTTGGTCGCCGGCGAAAACGGCATCGGCAAGCGCACGCCGTTCGACAATTACCGCAAACAAAAGCGCGGCGGCAAAGGAATCATCACCATGAAAACCGGCGAAAAAACCGGCGCAGTGGTGGGCGCGTTGACGGTGACCGACAACGACGAGCTGATGCTCATCACCACCAAAGGCCAGATGGTGCGCACACGCGTGAAAGAAATCCGCGCCGTCGGCCGAAACACCATGGGGGTGAAATTAATGGACCTCCGCGGCGCCGAAAAACTGCAGGCGATTGCGCCCGTAGTGAGCCAGGGAACGGCCGACACCGACTCGGAAGAAGAAGCCGCTGCAAAAGAAAAGGGACACGCTTAATTGCGTGCCCCTTTCCAAAGGGATTCGATCGCGGACTACTGGTTATCCGAATGCGTCGTGGTCGTGTGCGTTGTGCTCGGAGTAGTCGTGGCCGTCTCTTCATGAGTGGTGGTCGTCGTCATCGTCTCTTTTTTTGACGCGCAGGAGCTGAGAAACATCGCGGCCAGGAGAGAAAGAACGGAAGTAAGAATGGTAAGTTTTTTCATAGATTAACTGGATTTCATAAACTGATTCGGCGCAAGTCGTTTCCGCAGATGTATTAAAGGCGATCTTTTGCGAGTGCTAGACAATCGGAACTTCGCGACCCAAGGCGCTGGAAGCATAAAATTGCATCCAGCATTTCCATGAGCTTGACCGCCTGGTCTAATCGTCCACGCGAGCACGCTGCTTCTTTAGTGCACCACGCTTGCGTTTCGATTCGAGAATTTTTCTCTTAAGCGCGCGTGGCCGGGGGGATTTTCGCCGGCGTGCTTTTTCGCGCCGTGAAATTTCCGCGGCGCGTCGTTGCCTTTGAGTTCGCTCAATCGCATCGAGCAAACGTTCGCGCGCCAGTTTTCGATTCTGGGCTTGCGACCGAGAATCCTGCACTGTCACCGCGATCCCGCTCGGTCTATGGCGCAAAGTCACCGCCGTTGAAACTTTGTTTACATTCTGTCCGCCCGGGCCGCCGGATCGCGCAAACGTTTCTTCGAGATCGGCCTCGAGTACCCCGAGCCGCGCCATGCGATTGTCTATCTTATGTTGCATCGACGATACCTCGCGCTAGACCGGCGCGATGTTCTCGCGACCGTAGCGCAACACGCGCGACATCCAGATCAATTCGTCGAGAAACTTATCCACGCGCCGGATGTAATTTTGATCGAGTAATTTTCCCTCTTCGTCGAAAAGCTTCCCCACGTGTCCGAAATTGACGTCCTCGAAGATCGCCACCAAACCGAGCTCGCGCATGACCGGAAGTAAATTCTCGATTACCCGCGCGCCACCCATTGGTCCGGCCGAAACGCCGCAAATTCCTACCGCCTTGTGAATGTATTCTTTCAGATTCATGTCGAGCGCGTGTTTCAAAAGGCCGGGATAGCCGTGATTGTATTCCGGCGTGACCAGGATCAATCCGTCGCAGCGTTCAATGGTGGCTGAAAACGCCGGGTCTTTCATTTGTTCGCCGGCATCGTCGAGACGCATCGGAAGATTTCGCACGTCGATCAATTCGGTTTCAACTTTTGCGCGCTTCTTCGTTTGTTCGAAAACGAAGCGCGCCACGTGCTCGCTCTCTCGGCCCTGCCGCGCCGTGCCGAGAATAAGGGGGATGAAAAGGGGTCGCTGCATTTTAGACAGGATTTACAGGATTGACCGGATTAAAGAAGCGCGAATCAAATAAATCCAGTTAATCCTGTCTGTCTTTTCTTCTCGCAACCCGCCATTGAAACTGCCGATGGCCGGACTCGAACCGGCACGGGCCGTTTAAAGCCCAACGGATTTTAAGTCCGTTGCGTCTGCCATTTCGCCACATCGGCGTTGCGAACGATGGAGTCTAAACAGGTTTCCCCCACACGGCCAAAATGAATTCGCGCCGTAAACATCATTTGTTCGAAAAGACATCTCGAACTTTGGTTGCTGAATTTCGTAGAGTATTTGTAAATCAATGAAAAAGCTCCCAAACCAAAAACCTCGTCTCGCCTACGGCTGGGCGCCGGATCTGCCCGATAACCGCGATCATCAATACGCCGCGCCGATGGCGAAGCTCCGTGCTCTCCCGGCTAAAGCCGATCTTCGCAACCTTTGTCCCCCTGTTTACAACCAGGGACAAATCGGTTCTTGCACCGCCAACGCGATTGCCGCAACCCTCGAATTCGATCGCAAAAAGCAAAAGCTCGCCGACTTCATCCCATCACGGCTCTTCATTTACTACAACGAGCGGAGCATGGAACACAGCGTGCCACTCGACAGCGGCGCGCAAATTCGCGACGGCATTAAGAGTGTTGGCGACCAAGGCGCTTGCCCAGAAAAAGAATGGCCTTACGACGACACTCCGGCTGACGCGACCACGAACGTCTGGCCGGCCGGAGCTAAACCGGCGCAAAAACCACCGAAGTCCTGCTACACGGACGCAAAGAAATTCGTCGCCCTTAACTACCAGCGTGTCGTTCGCAGCCTGGCGCAGATGAAAGGCTGCCTGGCTGACGGATACCCGTTTGTCTTCGGCTTCACCGTTTACGATAGCTTCGAGAGCGCGGCAGTTGCAAAAAGCGGCGTTCTCGATATGCCAGCGCCGACCGAAGCCGTTGCCGGCGGTCATGCCGTGCTCGCGGTGGGCTACGATGATACGACGCAACGTTTTGCCGTGCGCAACTCGTGGGGTGCGAAGTGGGGCCAGAAAGGCTACTTCACCATTCCCTACGCCTATTTACTCACGGAAAATCTATCGGACGACTTCTGGACCATTCGGTTGGTCCATTAGCCAATCCACCTCACGGAAACTGAATGCCCTCGATGAGGGCAGGGAGTCTAAGTAGGTTGTCGCCTTCGACCAGAATTAATTCACGGTAAGGTCCTCAACTCCGCGAAAGTAATACGCGCGGTATCCGAGGGATTGGCGATGCGCGAATTTTAATGTCGCCCTGCGCTCGGAAATTCCCTTGCAACTTGATCGGTTAAACTTTCAAGTTTCATCAATCCTCTCTCCCGATGACGACTGCCAACAAGATCACGGTTGTTCGTATCCTGATGATTCCTGTATTCGTCACGCTGGCGATCTATTACGGACAAAGTATCCAGCGGGGCGAGCCAATCGAGTGGCAACGATTCGCCGCGATTGTAGTTTTTCTCGTCGCCGCGATAAGCGATGGCCTCGATGGTTATGTCGCCCGTCGCTACAATCAACGCAGCGCGCTCGGAGTAATTCTCGATCCAATCGCGGACAAAGGTTTGCTCCTCAGTGGCGTCATCACGCTAAGCATCAGCAACTGGAGCGACATTGATCCTGGTTACGGAAAGTTCCCTGTCTGGTTTCCCGTGCTGGTCATTACACGCGACGCGGTCATCTTAGTCGGCGCGGCTGTTCTACACTTGCTCAATGGCAAAGTGCGGCTCAGACCAAGCTGGACGGGAAAAGTCGCGACGGTCATGCAAATGTGTGCAATCGCGTGGGTGATGTTGCAGCTCCGCTTCATTCCCCTGCCCTATATTGTGATCGCGGCGGGCGTCTTCACTTTTATTTCCGGCGTGATTTACGTTTTGGAAGGCATACTCCAAGCCCAGGAGCACGCGCACGCAAAGGTGGACTAAGATTCCCTTGCCCGCGCTATGAATGGTAAGAGCGAGCCACCGAATGTGGCAATCGTCGGTCGACCTAACGTCGGGAAATCCGCCTTGTTCAATCGGCTCGCCGGACGGCAGATCGCGATTGTTCACGATCAACCCGGAATCACGCGCGACCGGATATCTGCGTTGTGCACGCGCGGCGGAAAGCCATTTACGCTTTGGGACACCGGGGGCGTGGGCGGCGCGGGAGAGTCCGAGCTAATCGCGCACGTGGAAGGCGCGGTCAAAACCGCGGTTCGCGACAGCGATGTTCTCCTGTTCGTCGTCGATGCAAAACAGGGGCTTTCGCCAATCGACGAAGAACTCGCGCGCATGCTGCGCAGATCGCGAAAACCTGTCGTTGTCGCCGTGAACAAGATCGACCACGAAAAACACGAGAGCCTTGAGTCCGATTTCGCATCACTCGGGTTTGACGACACGTTTCCGATCAGCGCGGCACACGGCCGCGGCATTTCGGAGCTGCTCGAAGCGATTGTCGATCTTTTGCCAGATAAACAGGAGCAAGATCGACCGTTACTTTCGCGCAGCGACGTGCTTCAAACTGCGATCATCGGCCGGCCGAATGCGGGCAAATCTTCGATCATCAATTCTCTGTTGCGAAGCGAGCGCGCGATTGTCAGCGCTTTGCCGGGAACCACGCGCGACGCGGTGGACATTTCATATGAGCGGGACGGAGAACAATTTCTGTTTATCGACACTGCCGGCATGCGCGCGCGCAGCAAGCATTCAACCTCGGTGGAAGTTTTCAGCGTCATGCGGGCTGAGCGAAGTATTCGGCGCGCCGATCTCTGCGTGTTGATTGTCGATGTTACAGCCGGCGTGACGGGACAGGACAAGAAAATCGCGGCGCTGATTCAAAAAGCGCGGAAGGCGTCAATCGTCATCATCAACAAGTTCGATCTCGTGAAACCGAAACGCGGCGCGAGGACCGCGGTGGATGAAATTGTCGAGACAACACGCGAGCGACTTTTCTTTCTCGATTATGCGCCGGTGCTGGTCGCCTCGGCGCTTACCGGCGAACACGTCGATAAGCTTTTCCGTTTGATCGCCAAAGTTAAACGCGCGGCTCAAAGTCGGATCGGGACTGGCGTGCTCAATCGTCTAATGCAAGGCGCGACTGCAGCGAACCCGCCGCCGATGATTTCCGGCCGGCGTCTGAAGTTATTCTACGCGGCACAAGCCAGCGGAGAGCAAGATCGACAACTACAGACGCCCGAGTTCGTGCTCTTCGTCAACGATCCGAAGTTGCTGGGCGAAACTTATCGGCGTTATCTCGAAGCGCGCATCCGCGAAGTTGAACCATATCCTGGTCTTCCTATTATTCTGACAGCGCGACCCCGAAAGGAAACGCGGCCGAAATAGTGACTGACTGTGGCGGCCCCTCTCCAAGCGAAGTATTGTGGTTGTGCCTCGCAGAGCGAAGCGACTACAGACCTTTGATCGAACATTATTATTCGCCGTCTGTCTGACATCACACTGATGAAATCAACGCAGGAAATTACTCAGGAGGTACAGGCACTGGGCCAATGGATTCCGGCCTTGCGCCAGGAAGTCGGGCATGTGGTCATAGGCCAAAAATATCTCATCGATCGGTTGCTTCTCGGTTTGCTGGCCAACGGTCACATCCTGCTCGAGGGCGTTCCCGGATTGGCGAAAACGCTGGCCGTGAAAAGTGTCGCGGCCTCCATCCAGACTGGCTTTCAACGGTTGCAGTTCACTCCCGATCTTTTGCCGGCCGATTTGATCGGCACTCTTATATATAACCCCCGCTCTGGCGAGTTCACGACCAAGCTCGGCCCGATTTTCTCGAATCTGATCCTGGCTGACGAAATCAATCGGGCGCCAGCCAAAGTACAGAGCGCGTTGCTCGAAGCCATGCAGGAACGACAGGTCACGATCGGCGACAAGACCTACCCGCTCGCCGATCCGTTTCTTGTCCTCGCTACCCAGAACCCGCTCGAGCAGGAAGGGACGTATCAGTTGCCGGAAGCGCAGCTCGATCGCTTCATGCTCAAACTGAATGTCGCCTATCCGGAAAAGGCGGAGGAACGCCAAATTCTCGATTTAATGGCGACATCCGCACCGGATTTGCGCATCAATCCGGTGGTCGATCCGGCGCAAATCATCGCCGCACGCGGAGTTGTTAATCAAGTCTACATCGACGATCGAGTGAAGGATTACATTGTCGATGTCGTCTGGGCGACGCGTGAGCCGGCGACATATAACTTGAGACTCGAAGGACTCATTCGCTATGGCGCGTCACCACGCGCCACTATTTATCTCGCGCTCGGCGCCCGCGCCCACGCGTTTCTCAATGGTCGCGGCTACGTCACACCGCAAGATATAAAAAGTGTCGGCGCGGATGTGTTGCGGCATCGCATCATCGTCAGTTACGAAGCCGAGGCGGAAGGCGTCACGAGCGAAACCATCATCGAACGAATTTTTGCCGGATTGCCCGTTCCGTGATGGCTTGCAATCCTTCCAATAAACTTCCCCACCGAAAGCGCTGTCATGCTGAGCGGAGCGAAGCATCTCTCAAGAGCCTGGAAGCAGATGCGAGGTCCCTCGCTCCGCTCGGGATGACAGAGCTGTGCTGAATGGAACAAACGACACAAACCCCCGCCGATATTCTCAAGAAGATTCGCGTACTTGAAATCAAGACGCGCGGGCTGGTCGAGGCGGCGTTCGCGGGTGACTATCACAGCGTCTTTAAGGGTCGCGGCATGAACTTCGAGGATGTCCGCGAATACCAGCCTGGAGACGAGATTCGCGCGATCGATTGGAACGTGACCGCACGACTTGGCACGCCTTTTGTGAAAAAATTCACGGAAGAACGCGAGCTGACGGTGATGTTGATTGTCGATGTTAGCGCGTCGGGAAATTTCGGCAGCACGACTCAATCGAAGCGCGAACTGGCCGCGGAAGTTGCCTGCCTGCTCGCGTTCAGCGCGATCCGAAATAACGACAAGGTCGGTCTTCTCCTTTTCACCGACCGCGTTGAGCTTTTCATTCCGCCAAAGAAAGGTCGCTCGCATACTTTGCGATTGATTCGCGAAATTCTTTTCTTCGAACCGGAAGGTCGCGGCACGAACCCGGCGCTGGCTCTTGATTCGCTCAATAGGATTGTAACTCGGCGCGCAGTTGTCTTTTTCATTTCAGATTTCCAAGCGCCGGATTTCTCGAAGGCTTTGTCAGTAAGCGGCCGGCGCCATGATTTCATCGCCTTCCACGTTCAAGATGAGCGAGAGAAAGTGTTGCCGAATATCGGCATCATTACGCTCGAAGATGCGGAGACGGGAGAGCAAATCGAGATCGACACGGGCGACCGAGCCACCCGCGCGCGTTTCGTCGATCTAGCCAGCGAGCAACAAACGGAACTTTTGCGAACCCTGCGCCGAAACAACGTCGATGCTATCGCGCTGCGCACGGGCGAGGATTATCTGCCGGCGTTACGCTCGTTTTTTAAACAACGTGAGCGCCGTCTTGCAATTCGTTAACGACGACAAATGTCGATCTTGTCTATGTCGATCTTTCTCGCGCAAGAATTCCACGAGATCGCGCCGCCGGTCAATTATTCACTCATTCCGCCGTGGATGATTTTTGTTGGTACGCTTGTCGCGCTGAGCATCGTGGCAGCGACCGCATCGTTCGTCATACGCTCGCGTAGAAAAAAGACTCCGATTCAGTCGACGCGCGAGCGAACTTTGGAGATGCTCGATCGCATGCAGAATGAGATCGAGGAACTTTCGCCTTATCAATTTAGCATTCGGGTCTCCGACGTTCTTCGCCAGTACGCGACCGAGCAATACAACCTGCCGGTCACGCGGCAGACTTCGATCGAATTCTTGAACCTAATCAAAACAGCATCGCCGTTTTCCGAAGATGAAAAGATGCTGCTCGAAGATTTCTTGAACCGGTGCGATTTGATCAAGTTCGCGCGTTATGAAGCGACGACCGCGGACAGCCGGTTGCTGCTCGAAGAAGCGACGCGTTTCGTGAAAGGAGGCCAGCTTGCAGTTGTCTAATTGGTGGCCCGCGAACAGCGGCCTGACCTTTGTCCATCCGTGGCTGCTCTTGCTGCTGTTGGCAATTCCCTTGCTCGCTTATCTGCGCGGCCAACGCGGTCCGGCTGCAGCCCTCACGTTTTCATCGACCGCGACTCTTCGTGCGATCGGAAAACATAGCGCGGCGCGCGCCGGAAAAATCTTGCGGACTTTACTTCTCGCGACGTTGGCAATTTTCGTGATCGCGTTGGCCCGGCCGCAATTAGGCAAGACTCTCACCCAAGTCGAAGCCAGCGGCATCGACATTATGCTCGTGCTCGACGTTTCGAATTCAATGCTGACCAAGGACTTCACCATTGGCGGCGAGGAAGCGACGCGTTTGGACGCGGTACGTGAAGACACCCGGAAATTCATTGAAGCACGCCCAAACGATCGAATTGGCATCATCGCATTCGGAACGCAGCCGTACGTGGTGAGCCCGATGACCCTGGATCACGATTGGCTGCTGCAAAATCTCGATCGTGTGAAAATTGGGTTGATCGAAGGCAGCACTGCTATCGGGTCGGCCATGGCGTCAGCCGCGAATCGGCTAAACGACAAACATGCCAAGAGCCGAGCGATCGTCCTTTTAACGGATGGCGACAATAATGCCGGCAGAATTCCACCAAATACGGCGGCGGAAGCGGTCAAAGCTCTGCACATCAAACTGTATGCGATCGGCATAGGCACGAACGGCATCGCTCCCGTTCCGATGGGGAATCCACAAACTGGACAGATTTTGACGGACGCTGTGGGAAATATTCTGTATCAGAACGCCACCGTCAGTTTCAACGAGGCCGGGCTCAAAGAAGTCGCGAAAATCGCCGATGGACGGTTCTTTCGTGCGTCGGACACCAAATCGCTCGAGGAAATTTATCACGATATCGACAAGATGGAGAAATCGACCGAAAGCGTGAAAAAATATCAGCAATACCGCGATCTCTTTCCCATCTGCATTATGAGTGCGTGCGGACTGTTGATTGGGCAAATTTTACTGTCACAAACCATTTGGAAGAAATTGCCGTGAAAACGACCTCGATCTTATTTCAATGTGGGAGGGGCCTTGGCGCCCCGATCGAACACCAATCAGCTGGCTCAAGAAGTCGCGGCACTCAGGCCGCTCCCACGTTATGAGTTTTGGCGCGCCACAATGGTTTCTGGGATTGCTCTTGATCCCTGTTTTCGTCGTGCTCTTTGCCTGGGCGGGACGGCGTAGCGCGAAGCGTCTGCAGGAATTCACTTCCGCGCGCTTGCTGCCACAACTCGCGGGAACGGTGAATCATTTCCGCCGTGTTTTGCGCTTCGGCCTTCTCCTTTTTGGCTTCGCCCTGGCGATCGTCAGTCTCGCCCAACCGCGCTGGGGTTACACGTTTCAGGACGTGCAACGCAAAGGCCTCGATCTGCTCTTAGCCGTCGATACCTCGCGCAGTATGCTTTCCAACGACGTGCAACCGAACCGGCTCGAGCGCGTCAAACTCGCGACCCAAGATTTGATCAATGAGTTGCAAGGCGATCGCGTCGGTTTGATCGCGTTTGCCGGGCGCGCGTTTGTCCAAGCGCCATTAACGATCGATTACGACGCAGTGATCGAATCGATCAATGATCTTGATACAAAAACGATTCCCGAAGGAGGCACAAACATTTCGCAGGCAATCGCGCGAGCAGTGGAGATTTTTGGAAAGAGCGCAACGGGAAACCGGGCGCTCATCATTTTCACCGACGGGGAAGAGTTGAGCGGCGACGCGGTGAAAAGTGCAAAGGAGGCGGCCGAAACTGGCGTGCGCATTTTTACTGTCGGTGTCGGTACGCTCGAAGGTTCGCTCATTCCGGTCACGGGCGACGATGGCGGGACAGCTTTCGTCAAAGACTCGAGCGGGCGGGTGGTGAAATCGAAACTCGACGAAAAACGTTTGCGCGAAATCGCGCAGGCGACCGAAGGATTTTATTTGCACCTCGAGAGCGGACCGCGCTCGATGAAACAGATTTACGAGGAAGGCCTGGCCAAGATGCAGGCGGCCAACATCGACGTGCGCTTGTCCCGACGGCCAATCGAGCGTTACGAATGGCCACTCGGCGCGGCAATATTCGCGCTGGCGACGTCGATCTTGATCGGCGAACGAAAACGCGTGCGCAAGGCCGCGCGAAACTCCGCTTTCACGCAAGTTGCCACAGCCGCTGTGGCGCTCTTTTTGTTCTGCTTGCCATGCGCTTTGGCGGCGGTGCCCGGCCTTCAACTTTATGAGGATGGCAAATACACCGATGCCTACCAAAGCTTTCTGGAGGATTTGAAAAACAATCCCGACAGTCCGGTCAAAGACAAGATGCAGTTCGACGCCGGAACCGCTGCCTATAAAATGCGCGATTACAATAAAGCTCTGGAAGCTTTTAGCGGGTCACTGCTTTCTCCAGACAAGAGTTTGCAAGAAGACAGCCACTTCAACATTGGCCGGACGCTGGAAGAACGCGCCGACATGGATAAAGCGAACGAAGAGGCGCTAAAAGATTTGGTCGATGCTCAATCGCATTACGAATCCGTGCTCCAACTCGATCCTTCGAACGAAGCGGCGAAGTCCAATCTGGAGATGGTAAAAAAGAAAATTGAGCGCCTAAAGCAGCATCCGAAAGAAAAGCCACCATCACCAACACCGCCGCCACCACCACCGCAAAAAAAGAACAACAACCAAGACGAAAATAATCAGCAAGATCAGCAGCAACAACAATCACAGGGCGGTTCCGGCAACGGGGAAAATCAGAAGCGCGACCAAGGGAAAGGCCAATCTCAAGCGAAGAACAACCAGCAGAAGCAGGAACAACCAAAGCCAGGAGAAAGTCCTTCACCTTCTCCATCTCCCTCGGCGGGCCAAGAGAAAAAATCTGAAAAGGGACAGGGAAAACAACCATCGCCTTCGCCGGGTGAAACCGGAAGCCCATCGCCTTCGCCGGGTGAAACCGGAAGCCCGTCGCCTTCGCCCGGAAGCGACAAGGGCGAGGGAGAAAATGCTGCGCCATCGCCTACGCCGGCCGGGTCACCGCCGAAGAAATTTGCCGGCGACGTAAAGGGAGCGCCCGGCGACAAGTCGGAAAAGCCACCGGACAAGAATGCGGAGATGGTTGAGGCGGAGCAGGAGAAAGAAGGCCAGATGAGCGAACGTCAGGCCGAGGCGCTATTGCAATCGATGAAAGACGAAGAAGCGCATGTGCAACTTGATGAACGCAAGGCCACGCGTCGTGTCTATAACGACTGGTGATACGAAGAGGGTTGATTGTTGATGACTGATAATTGATCGAGATGTCGATGTACGGAGCACGTCTTTCCATTACAATTTTGATCGCGGCGCTAATCGCGTTCGTCGGGCGCGGCTCCGCGTTTGCGGATTCGCCGAGCGTTACGGCGGTTCTAAGTAATTCCGAAGTCGCGGTCGGAGAAACTGTCCGGTTGCAAATCAGAATCACCGGGTCCGGCGCTAAACCGCCCGGTCAAATCACGGTCGACGGTCTCGAGATTCGCCAAACCGGAACCGAGCAGCATTACGAGATGAATAACTTCAGCGTCTCGCAAAGCGTCATCTACAACTACACGGTGTTGCCGATGAAGGCGGGCAAGTTCAAGATTCCGCCGCAAAC
>OCZU010000401.1_pt1 | contig 30234 bp, 17 predicted proteins | sample 1539001 | NCBI WGS metagenome assembly OCZU01 (sample SAMEA3539306, study PRJEB22396) | soil metagenome | biome: tundra; feature: field; material: soil | place: USA | collected 2010-05 | depth 0.15 m | reverse complement strand
TCGCCTAACGCCATTCGATTGATTCCAAAGAATCTGCCGAGTGGTTCCTCAGAAGGAGGTCAGAACTAGGAGGCGAATTCAGGTGAGCGTGCGATCAAGGTGACGTGGTACAGGTGAGGGTTTCGCTGTGGCCGTGACCTGCCCCCCATTTTTAGTCCAGGGATAATGAGACTTTCTCCGGTATCACTTACGCCTCGTATAAGCCTGTTTGTTCCCCCCACGGGACTCCTTTCACCTAGAAATTGTAACAATCGGTTCCGCAGTCTGGGATCTGCTCGAGCGGCCGGGGCGCGGGGTCACCAACGAACTGGAGGACGCCGATTCAGCCCTCCGATGGTTCTTGAAGAGGGATCCTCGGTAGTTGGTCTTCTCTTGGTGAGTCGACGCCGCGAGCCAAAGGTACGGGTGGGGAGGATGACCGGTCCAAAAAGGCGTCGGTGAAGGGCTTTAGGGACGGCTAACTAAGGATACGACAATAGATCGACCCGGCCAGAGAGCCCAACAACCCGCGCAGCAAGATGGGCCGTGGCTGGATGTTGAGGTATTTCCCGCACCAGAATCGCATAAAGAACGCTGCATTCCCGCTTCCTGCGTGCGCAGCCAGAGAAAGAACAGCAGTGACATCCCCGGCCCGAATTGGCGATCCTCGCGCCCTAGGAGCCGTTCTTGCTTTGTGCGAATGTAGCGGCCCACAGTGCCCCGCGCCGCTTTTGAAGTGATCACTGAGGGAATTTCCGCTTGTCGGCTTCCAGCCGATCCAATCCAACATCCAGCGCCAGGGCATCTTATGGCTGGCATTAACCGGTGGAGGCAGGAGAGCTTCGGTTGGGGAAATCACTGCCTTTTCCCGATAAGCGTCGGCGAGTTTCCCGCTAACCCGATGAAGCGCAAGAGGGGACGTAGTTCAGCTGGTTAGAACGCTGTACTGTTTGTGATTCGTAGTGATTTGTTGATCAAGAGCCACGCCATTGGGTGCAAGAATGCCATCGCAATGAATACTGGCTTATAGGAATACTTCGATACCACCTGCCCGGCAATATTTAGAAAGAACATGCTGCCTAAGCCGCTGCCGGCCGCAACCAGTCCGAAGACGGTTCCCATTAATCTCTTGGGATACAAATCAACGATAAGAGTGCTGAGTGAGGTTTGCCAGGATAGGTGACCGAAGGCGCCTACTGCTGCTACCAGAGTGGCTAGCAGAGCCGTCGGCGAGTAGGTCACCAGGGGGCTGAGCAGCATCAGGATTGCCGAGATCGCCATTACACGCACGCAACTGGCGACGGGTTGTAGGCCGCGCCGGATCAGCACACTGGAGACATATCCGGCGGTGATACAGCCAAGGTCGGCGCCGAGATATACGATCCATGCGATCCTCCCAGTTGCCGTCAACGAGAGGTGTCGGGAATCGTTGAGGTATTTCGGAAACCAGAAGAGAAGAAAATACCAGACCGGATCGGTGAGCGACCGACAAACGAGCAGCGCCCATGTCTCCCGGCGGCTCACTATCTCCCGCCATGGACCTGCCGCAGGCTGCTCTTCTTCTATCGTCTCTGACGCTTTCGGCGTTCGGTAGATCGTCAACCAAGGCATGAGCCAGAGCAAACCTAGACTGCCAGTGCAGAGGAAAGCAACTCGCCAGCCGAACCCGCCTGCGACTAGTGCCACCAGAGGGGGAGCAATGGTCGCACCGAGCGTTGCGCCGGCCGTGTACAACCCGATCACGAAGCCCCGCTCTTTGAGCGGAAACCATTCCGACACGGCTTTCGGCGCCGCCGTATAGTTACCGGGCTCACCAATACCGAGCAGGAAACGAAAACAGCCCAGGGAAAGAGCCGACCGGCTCAGCGAGGTCAGGATGTCAGCGATTGACCACCAGGAAACAAACACCGCCATGCTGCGTCGCGCTCCTAGCCAATCGGTGAGACGGCCAGCGACGAGATTCATAATCGTATACGCCAGCAAAAACGCCTGCACCACATAGCCGTACTGGATATCCGTGATACTGAGGTCATTCTGAATGGTGCGGGCCAGAATCGAGAGGTTCTGCCGATCCATGTAGTTGATCACGGTAGAGCAGAAAAGCAATCCCGCTATCCACCACCGGATTTTCGAACCGCTTCTGGTGTGCTGCTGGAAAACCGGCTCGGCGACCGCCCTAGTGGAGTTCATAGCTCTCACCGGGCACGATCGTGAACTCCAGCGCGTGACGTTCCCACCATGAGGGACACATGCGGCCGGACGAATCGACGACGGATACATCCTTCCAATCTTGCACTGCGACCCGAATGATAGTGCGCGAGACCCCGTCGGGGTGTATGAAGAACATCTCTGCATGCGTGCTGACCGGATAAACCCGGCCAACCAGAGAACTCCCGCGCTTTTCTACGACAATGCCGCTGCCGCCAACGAATAAAGGGGTTTTGCCGGGCGGCAAAGGAAAATTGCGAAGTAGTTGCGGGCCTTCATACCTGCGCCCGTTGTCGTATTCCATCCACGCGCCGCGCGGCAGATATACGTCACGCGTGGTTGATGTCTCGTAATCGTCTCCGTAAAGCGGTGTGGCCAGGAGGGCATCCCCGATCATCCACTCGTAGCCACGTACGTGCTCATTCTCGCGCCCGTAAACATTCGGATCGTCTGAAAAGGCGACTGGGAGCGGAGTCATTGTTGATGGGTACCCGTCGAGGTAAAAACGAATCGCCTGGCTGTATAGGTAAGGCTGCAACCGATCATGAAGTCGGGCGGCCTCGAGTATTACTTTTTCCAACTGCGAATTGCCGAACGTCCACGGCCCCTGTCCCATGCTCATCGATGAGTGCAAGGATGCCCATTGCGCATTCCGCATCATGTACGCGCGCATCCGCGGCGTGACCTTGAGATCGAAATGGCCTTCACCGAAGGTGCCGCCAACAATGTCAGGGTATACTAGCGGAAAGCCCGAATAAGCGAGCGCGAGAGCATTCACGGGACCACGATCCTGGTTCTCGTTGTAATTGAAGTCTTCGATCCGGTGGAGATCCCCAGCCGAGGTCAAATAGGCGTTCCGAGCCATGACATAGGCCCCTTCCCGCATCAAAGCCCTGTCGACTGGATCCAACTTGTCGTCGCGAAGTGCATAAGTACCGAAGCCGAAAACGTCTTCCTTGAAACCATCCACGCCATAAGCGGTCCATTTGTGTGCAAGATCCGTGAACCAGTTCACCGCCTGGGGCTTCATCCAATCCAGCAAATAGGTTGGGCTCTCGGGCCAGCTAAAAGTGAAGACTTTTGGCTGCTCGCCTTCAGCTACAAAATAGCCGTTCGTTACGCCTTCCGCGCTGAAAGGCCCATCTGTGATGAAAGTGGTTCTCAACCCTAGAAGAACCTTCAGCCCTTTGGCATGGAACGAAGCGATGAGGCCGGCCGGGTCAGGATAACGCGCTTTATCGAATAGACCGAAGCTCGTGGTTTCATGAAGGCGCTTTTCTTTGGCAGGCCAAAACCCTGAGCCCACGACTATCCACGAGAGCGGATATTCATCCGCGAAATAGTGGCCCACGTCTTCTGTCACCGTTTTCTGGTTCGTATCCCAGGCCAAAGCGCCGTATGCTTCCCACCCGACGCCAAAGAGCTCGTACTTGGGCTTCAGAACCGGGTAGCCGTAGAAATTGCGGGATTCCAGAAACTGACGGTAGATCTCACGAGGCGTTCCGGTAAAAATCGTGAAACGAACCTCGTTCTCGACTCGTCTTGATCCTTGCGTACATTCGGTGGCAGTGCTCCGAACAATCTTGATGCCCGGCTCCCAAATTAGGAAAGCGAAATTTTGTCTTGGATAGATTATGAAGTTCGAGACCATGCGCGCGATGCCGATACCCGAGAGAAATCGATCGTTGTGGTAGCCGGTCACGTCCGTGTCATAAGTGGTGCGCCCAGTGATCGCGTGATCAGCAAGCCCGTATCCAGGGCGGGCAGGTGCCAGCCGCATTAGCACAGCCTCAGGCTCAGCCGGTCGAACCACAAAATCAGCCTGATTGGGCGTAAGGCTCACCGTGACTCGCGCCAGTTTCCCCGAGGGTGTACGAACCGCGAGTACCCGATGTCCCTCGGCATCGAACGACTCTCCAATCACGCTGGCTGACTCGGGCCGTTCCGGATCGCCGAGCAGCAATCCGCTTTCTGGGTGGGCCGCGGCCGTCGGAGATCCCCGATGCTCAAGCCCGATACGCAGCGGCGCACGTTCGATCGTGAGCTTCGTCTCGCCGGCAGTCATCACGATGGACTGAGCCCACAACGAGTTGGGAAGAAACGTTGTACTGCCGAGGAAGAGGGCCAAGAGGCAGGTTGTCAACCGTCTGAGCAGGGCGACCACACCGCATCGGAACCCTCGCCAAGAATCAAGCTTCATAACACCTCACTTCAAAAATGGCTGCAGGGCCACCGTGCGTCTCCCACACATCGAGATGAAGCACAGTAGTCTCGAGTGGCTGGGCAAGTACGATTACGTTCCTCGTCTGATGGTTTTTCGCCTGTTCGGACACCGGGTTGCCGCGGTCATCCACGATGCGGTACCTTTTCACGCAAAAAGGAATTTCGCGCTCGGGGTGACCCATCAGCACGGATTCCAGGGGATGATCGAAGTCCGTATCGAAACTGAGTTCCAGGCGCCTGATCCTTTGCGGCTCGGACCACTGCAACGTGAGCCGCGGGCGAGCGTCGTCCAGCGCTGCCACCCAGGCATTCGGTCGGACAGTGGGACGTGCGAGGCCGTTCAGCACGTTTTCAGCGCCGAACAGATCAAGCGGTGGGTCCACAGTAATGGCAAAGTTTTTACCGCTAGGGCGGCGCGACGGCAACCAGAACTCGAATGAATCGATACCGCTGTCCGACGGTGGCTCCTGTCTCGCACCCTTGGCGACGGCAGCGTTCAGCGACTGCGACAAGCTGAGAATGCCAGTGATGCGCAGCCCGCTGGTGTGCAGGTAAACCGAAGGATTCTGGAGCAAGCAGTAAGTTACATAACAGGGAAGACCTACCCTCGTAGATGGCCGCACGCAGATCTTGCGCGAACGTCCCGCCTCCAGACTTATCGTTTGTCGATGCAGGATTACGTCCGGTGTAAAGTTACCGTGCACGGAAGAACCCCGCACTTCCACTTCAAGTTCGGCGGGTTGGTCTCCCTCCACTTCGAATGTGACCGCTGGAAGCGGGCCTGCTGGCACGGGGAGAAGCATGGCGCGCGATACGTCGAGGCGCATCGCAGCGCCATCGGGCGGAAGTTGATCCAAAATGAATCGGCTCGAAGCCGAGATGACAGCCCGAGGGGCGAGATCATCGGGGTCCTGGAGAGCCAGAGACGGAATATACTGGCCTGAGCGCATCAGGCAGCGCTGTAATTGCTCCATTTTCGAGTGATCAAGGAGATCGCGTGGCATGATCCCATGCTCGCGGCAGATGACGGCAGCCATGCCCACAGCCTGGGCAGTGTGGCCGCATGTGGCCATGACGCGCGTGGATCCGAAAGCAACATGAGATGCACTGATGATCCGGCCGGCCAGGAGAAGATTGCGGATATTCCTGCTGTAAAGCGACCGGAACGGTATCTGGTAAATTCCCTTCGAGTGCCACTGCGTACAGGGCGAGAGTTCGCTGTAAACACCATCGGCGGGATGCAAATCCATAGCCCAGCCACCGAAGGAAACGGCGTCCTGGTGAACGCGCTGTTCTACCACATCACGCTGCGTAAGAATATAGTCACCTTCAAATCGACGGCTCTCGCGTTTTCCGGGAATGCTTCCCACCCATTCCAGCGTGAGGTTTTCCGCCTCGGGAAACCGCCCGGAATTCTTGATGTGGTTCCAGACTCCATAGGCGATCCTCCAGAGTTCCCACTTGATTTCTTCGGTCTCATGAATAGTGTCGCCGCGGCCGCCCCACTCAAACCACCAGAAACGGCAGCCGGAATCAGAAACACGGATGTCTCGATAACGCGGTATTTCAGTGATATCACGCAAAGCGAAATCGGGAGGGATGTATCGGACGGGACGGCCAGTGTCCTTGCTGTAGAAGTAGAGCGAGTGTCCGAGTAACTCGCCATAGCTCTCTGCTGGAGCAATGCCTTCATCGAACTCTTCGGTGCTCTCGGCTCCCATGCGAAACGCACCACCCGCTAGAAAGCCAACGATGCCGTCCCCCGACGCATCGCAAAAAAGCGGCGCCTCGATCCGATAACGCGTTTGGTTCTGGGGACAGAATGCAGTCACCTCTCCGATAGTGGCTGCGTCCGACTTCTCCACTCCGTCAACGGCTGTATTCAGCAGCAATGTTATATTCGATTCGGCACGTACCTTCTCGAGCAAAATCGTATCGAGTATTAAAGGATTCCCTTCCGGATTCCGATAAAGGTTTTCCACCAGAATCTCGTCGACGAGCCCGCCTTCGCGCGCCCATCGATTGTTATTACCCATGTGCGAAGTCGCGCCGAGAATCCAGAGACGCACTTCGCTAGATGCGTTACCGCCGAGAACAGGTCGGTCATGCACAAGCACGACCGTAATACCGCCACGTGCGGCGGTAATGGCTCCGCAGACGCCTGCCAGACCGCCGCCCACTACTGCGAGATCCTTGGTAAGTCGAACCGTTTTCAATGCCCTGCCAACATCGGTACCCAGGCTTCGAATCATATCGTCTCGATGCCACGCTGGTCGGCGGACGCCAGCATCGCGTACCGGTGGAATACCGAAACCGCCTTGCACCTAAATGGGTCTGAGCGAGGGATTCCAGTTTTATCGGATGCAAAGCACATTAGACCTAGAAAACGCAGCACAACTGAGACAAACTACCGTAACGGGTCCGGCATGGCGTCTGATTCTTGCACTACGTTGAGATAACCCAAAAGGACTATTGGAAAGTCATCCAGCGCAGTGGCTGAGCTGCGGGAAACAAATGAGGTAAGCTCGCCCACATGGATCCCATCCCGTCATCGAGACCGCGGTACGGTGGATAGCCGGACAAGCCGTTCCACGCGGGTCCAATGCCGCGGCCTTAGAGGTGCTCAACAGCCGTCATCGAGAAAAATCCTAATTTCTTGCGGACATTCTTCCAGCCCGAAACTGTTTGCTGACGGTGTTTCGTATGATGCATCCGATCGAGCATTCCAACAAAAGGACTCGAAGGCGTGGAAACTGTACCCTACCAAGCTCAATTCGAGCCGCGTTGCGGTGTGGATGCCGTAGCAGCAATCTCAAGTGGTGGTTTCCTGCGATGAAAGTCTGTCACACCCTGATAGCGATGTGCCACCCGCAGAATTGTTCCTTCATCGAACGCGCGCCCGATCAACTGAAGTCCGATCGGCAAGCCTTCTGGAGTAAATCCACAGCAGATGGAAAGCGCAGGCGTTCCCGTGAGATCGAACGGCGCAACGTATGAGACATCATCTTTAGCGACCTTCTGGTCTAAGGGAGGTTGCAGATGATAGGTTCCTCCCGCTGCGCTCGAAGGTGTAGACGGTATCAGAAGAAGATCAATTCCTTGAAACGCCCGAGATAATTCACTAGAGAGTAATGTGCGTGCCTGCTGTGACCTAAGATAGTCGCTCGCCGACAGGAGTCCGCCCACAGCAATCTCGCGGAACGCGCTTAGGCCGTACTTGTCTCGATGTTCTTTCAAATGGCCACTATGAACTCGGAATCCTTCGATGCGGAGGAGCGTAAAGTTTGCAGCCGGAGCGTAGCCGAAGTTCGGAAGTCTGATCTCAGATAGGGTCATGCCCAGCGATCGAAACTCGTCTAGCGCATGTTGGAAGGCTTCCCATACCCGGTCCTCTACCCCGACTTGTTGCATGTACTGAGGGCAAATGCCGATCCGCAAACCTCGAATTGGGCCTGTCAGGAGCTTACTGTAAGCTGGAACCACTTGTTTGCTGCTGGCAAGATCCTGTGGATCATGGCCGGCGAGCGACTCAAGCAGCAGGGCCGTATCTTGAGCTGTTCGCGCGATGGTACCTACGTGATCCAGCGAATAACTCAATGGCATAACGCCGGTTCGGCTAATGAGACCATAAGTTGGCTTTAAGCCCGAGACACCGCAATAGGATGCGGGAATGCGGATAGATCCTCCCGAGTCGGTGGCAATTGATGCCATAGCGAGGCCTGCAGCTACTCCGGCGGCAGAACCACTACTCGAGAGCCCGGTGGGGCACTGTTGGTTCCAGGGGTTACGGGCTGCTTTGATAAAATCGTCTTCGGAAATGCCGCTAAACGCGAATTCATTGAGCGTCGCCTTGCCCAGAGTGATAGCTCCCGATTCTCTCAATCGGGCAACCACAGCGGCATTTTTCTCGGGAATAAAGTCTGCGTAGATGCGGGAGGAGGCAGTCGTGCGAATTCCCGCCGTTTCTATGAGATCCTTGTAACTAATTGGAATTCCGTGAAGTGGTCCTCTGTATCGCCCCTGGGCAATCTCCGCAGCTGCCTCATGAGCTTGCGCAAGAGCTACATCCGCGGAAATCGTGATGTAGGTCCGCAGTGTGGGATCAATAAGAGAGATCCGATCGAGGTAGGCCTGGGTCAATTCCACGGGAGAGAGTTCTCCTCCTCGAATCAATTCAGCCGCCTGTGCAATAGTGAGGTAACAGATCTGGCCGGTTTTCATTTTGGTGTAAAAACGAAACAGGGGGGGGTACCATCCAACGGCAATTCTTTCAGCGAATCGGCCGCTCTTAGGGGAGACTGCGCGAATTGGAGGAGGTCAGCAGATACGTCAGCCGGCAATTCCAGCTCCTCAAGAGCGCAAGCTTTGGATTCAGTAGCACCCCCGGTTACGCCGAATGCTGCTAGCAATCCCAGGAACTCGCGACGCATCATAAAATCACCCTCCAAATCGGAGTGAGTGGAGCATACATTCAACAGTTGTCGACGTTGGTGCGGCACGTCGCCCACCATATCTGTCCACAAGCCAATTCCCACGAGATAGCATGATTGCTCAGCCTCTTAACTGCTCCAGGTCCGAAAGTGGCCTCGACGAGCTTCCCGAAACAATCCACGAGTATTGCCCAGGGACTCATTATGCACTGACCAAATAACCGCGTAGCGCGCGCGCCAGGTCGAACCCCAGAGCCTTAGCTGAATCCGGAGTCACCGGTTTTCCTCCAGCACTGGCGTAAGGAATTTCAATTGTGGCTGCGAGCCAGATCCCCGGCAGTTCCGAGGCCCAGCCGGAGGACGCTTCACCGTCCCCGGGTTTTTGATTGTCCGGCTTGTTCCAGGACGTCCCGAATGGCATGTTATTCCTGGAACTAAACGGCAGCGGGCCGGATTGAACCGACTCAAGGATGCGGGAGAAATGTTCCACCTGTTTCCAGATTTGCTGATTACGCCCGCCTGGGAAAGAGATCTCTTGATCCTCCGCCCCGCGAAGGTCGGGACAATGCATATCAAGCGCGAAGCGGACACGCCCACCGGACCAACGCGGAACTAGTTCCTCTAGCGCACGCACCTCAGGATAGATGCTCTTGCTGCCATAATCACGGTTGTGATCATGGGGACGACGATTCTTGCCCTGGTCACCGTCCTCCACGCCATCGGTATCCATGAACGGAACTACAAGGAACTCGGCGTGCGTGCGAAACCAGTTTCCTTCCTCAGTGTCGGCAAGAATGGCGCCCATCATTCCTTCCAGACTATAACTCGCCATCGTTTCGCACGCATGGTGGCGCGCAGTGAGCAGCACCCGGTAAGTGGGTTGGCTATCGAGTCTGCCAAGGTGCAGTAGTTGCACAGGCCGACCTTTTCTACTCCGGAAGAGGGTATCCGTCCTGAGGTTCGGATTGCCGTGGTAATGGTCCAGGAAACTATCGAGATTGCTCTTCACGTAAGGCATGGCCACGGCGAACCGAACATCTTCTGCGTCGAGTGGGAAGGCGAAACGAAAACTCGCTCCGTCCACGCTTTCGGTTCCTAGCCAGCGCCAAGTCCGGCCGCCGTCTACGCTCACAGCTGGTCCGCGAACGCCGATCACGTCTCGCCAGCCCCAGGTCACGCTGCCCGAGGGCTCTGCGGGATTGCGCACACCGTTTCCATCAACCCTGGTGAATCGGAAATTGAGATCACGTCCCCCCGCGCGGCGGCCACGGAAATACCAATAAAACCAGTTGCCCTCAGTGTCGCGCAAATCCTGATGAAGCCAAACCGTATCGCCCTTGATCGAGTCCACGATAATGTTGCCGCCAGGGAAATGACAGTCGATCTTGAGCGCCCCGCTGGCCAGCGGGTTGGGCGCAAAGGAATCCCTGGCACCACTGAACGCACTTGTCTGTGCGCGCAGACCTGATTTCCCCTCCTCCGGGGTAAGTCCGAAAGCCATAGCTATCACGCCCGACAAAGCTTGCGTTACAAAACAACGTCGATTCATTTCCTTAACTCTTCCTTAGCAGCGCACTATCCGCCAGAGGTGGCCGAACGCGTGCTCGATCCTTGCAGCCTCAAGTTTCTCTCCTCTCGCTCCGGTGAGTCGACACTCTCAGAGTTCCTTGGGAGCAGTTCGGTTGGTATCGCGGTAGGCTTGAGGTCGATTGCAACTGTACATTGCTCAACTGTACCCCTAATTCCTACTAGCCAGCCTTAGGCGAGGGTAGGTGGTCACCGAACAAGGACTAGGCCGATGAGTACTTCTGATGGCCTAGCTGGAATCATCGACCTTTATCAACGCCTTCCGTCCAGAATGGGATACCGTAGTTGTCCGCCGTTGCCGAAAAGCAAAACGCCATTTCTCACGGTGCAGATGTCCAACCAGGCCGGCATCTCTCTGGATAGCTTTTGGTATCCGAGTAAAGGTCGGGCTCGTTATAGACCTCGCTGGCGATAGGTGGCCGGCAAAAGAAACCTCCTTTTGCTCTTCCGGAGCGCAGTCATTGTAGCCGTGGCTACCGTCAAAACATTAGTCGCAGCGCAAATTGAATTTGGCGCTCGGCCAGCACCGTTCCACCCGAGGATCCAAAACCTGGAGAACCCAACTCCGATCCGGGTGCTCCAAAGGCGTGCTGGTTAAATACGTTGAAAAACTCAGCCCTGAATTGCAGTATTTTCCCCTCTGTGATTGTCGTATTCTTGATAAGGGAAAAATCGGTATTTGAGAAATGTGGGCTTCGAAACGTGTTCCTAGAAAGATTGCCCGGTTCGTCCTGCAAACCTGTCGTCAAGGCCCCAGGAGTGGCAAAATATTTCTGCCCAAGGTTCTGCCCATCGGCCACGACTGCATCAGAGAAGAACTGAGGTCCACCCTGGGTATTTAGCGTCGGAGTCTGCACAAGGTCCGGCCTTGTTGCCTGGTATCCGATGTATTCATCGGTTCCGTAGGGTACGGTGCCGAACGGTGAGTTTACAGTAAAGGGCAGCCCTGATTGCACTTGGAAGATGCTGGCCACCTGCCAGCCATTGACCAGCCTCCTGGGATGCTGGTAAAGCTTGGCCAAAGGCAGATTATAAATGGCGTTAAACACAAATCTCTGGGGGACATCGTTAGCGGAATCCGCCTTTTCGCATGAGGTGCAGGTAGGATTATTCTGAAGAGCTGCTGAATCTGTTGCGGGTCCATTAAACACGGTTGTTGCGTTGTCGATCATCTTCGACCACGTATATGATGCTTGATACGTCAGGCCAAGTCTAGCTGAATTCTTCCGTAGCAAGACCTGCAGCGCGTTATATGTAGAATGGCCTTGGTTACTCGTCAACTGGATCTCACCAAGCCCCGGATCGGCTAACGAGTAAGGCGTAAACTGAGGCTCGGCGCCAGCATAGGCGTTCGGGTACGAGGAAGAATACAGCTTAACGGCATTGTTCATAACGTAGCTCACTTGCAGAAGACTATCCCAGCCAAGCTGGCGTGCAAGAGTCACGTTTCCAGCCATCGTGTATCCGTTGCGAAGGAACATGTCGGTACTGCCCAATACCAAGGGGGCGCCGTTACGGGCCGCTAATGGTTCGAGGTTCAAAGGATCATTGGGAGGTACATTCCTGGGGTTTCCGCCGGGCGGAAGAACGTTCCCCGACATATCAATTACCGGCGGAAGATTGAGCGCAAACGGGGTCAGCGAAAAAGTCGGATTGGGCAGGGCGACGGCTGAATTGCCAAAGGCTTGCTGGTCCGCGGTCTGCGTGAGCGGCAAATTAGTAAAAATGCCAAAACCACCTCGGAAGACGGTTTTATCGTCGAGTCTGTAAGCCAATCCAAAACGCGGACCAAAACCACGGTAATCGGGGAAATAAAGCGGCTGGGGATTTGCGACTAGCAACCGATAAAGCCCGCCACCTTTGAAATTAGGGTCATCAACGATACCTTGAGTCCGATCTGCAGGGGCATACGGAACCGAGTTGTATTCGTAACGAAACCCTAAATTCAATGTTAGCTTCTGGCTTACCTTCAGGTCATCCTCGAACCAACCGCTAAGATGCCATCGACGCCACGACTGCGGCGTGAGTCCTCCGGGTGGCGCATAACCTGGATAGCCTCCAAATTTAAGTATGTAGGTTGGATCACCCTCAATGAAGCTAATTAGGGAGCTGGGACTGGCAGCGCCGGCTGCCAGGTTGTTATTTCCACTGGCGGACGGGGCGGCAGCCAGAAGAGGTTGTCCAGGCTGAAAGGAGTAAGATCCTTGGAGCCCCGTCGTTGGATTAGGGTTAGCAACTACACGTCTGTAGTCGACTCCTGCTGAAATGCTGTGCCGTCCTTTGGTCCAGTTGACGCTATCGTCAAATATCCAGTCGGTATCGCGCTGAGAGCAGCAACCTATACCTGATCCCCAGGTAGATAGGCTACCGTCCGTGAAGTCACTTTGAGTAACACCCTGGTTCCCCGGTAACCATGGGCTGAAGATCTGAGTGTAGGAAAAGCGGAAAGTGTGAAGTAGGGTCGGACTAAAGACATGAGTTTCGGTCAGCCCGTAATTGCGCTGCCTGAATTGGATTGAGGACGAAAAGTCTTTCCTGATGACAGCGAGAGTGGGATCGTTGACAGGGACGTGGGTATTTGAGCCGGTGAGGCGAACAAACAGAGAATCCTCGGCGGAGATATTGTAGTCAACACGACCAGACAGCTGGTCGTCGTTTGTCGGGATAGCGTACTGGTTGTAGTAAGTCCGGGAGCCGAAGGGACCGTTTGGCCGATTCGGTAATGGGTAACTGTTAAGGACTGTTTGCGCCACAGGATTCACAGGAACAATTAGCTGATCTGGCGCGCCGTTCGAGCCCGTAATGTTCACGATCCCCTGCCGCTCCTGTAGTGTCGGCACGGCAATAAAGAGCGGTTCACCGAGACTCTGTCGGAAGCCGGCATACTCGGCAAAAAAGAAAAGCTTGCTTTTCCGAATTGGGCCGCCGATTGTTCCGCCAAACTCATTTCTTCTGAACGGGGGAACAGCGGTTGAAAACCAATTGCGTGCATCCAGGACGCTATTTCGCAAAAACTCAAAGGCACTCCCGTGCAGTTGATTTGTTCCTGATTTGCTAACCACGTCCTCAATATTCCCAGCACCGCGGCCATACTGGGCGGAGTAGTTGTTCTGTATGAACCTAAATTCCGCGATTGCGTCAAGATTAAAGTTAGTGAACTGCGGGCCGCCAAACTCGACATCACTTGTATCTAGGCCATCGAGATAACTCGCGCCTGTCGTACCGCGGTTGCCATTGCTAGCGATGAAGGTGCCACCTGAAGGATTACTCGTTACAGGCCAACTACCGTTAACTTCCTGGCTGACACCCGGATTCAACCCCGTCAAACCCGTGATATCGCGACCGTTCAGTGGAAGGGTACTCACCTGGGCTTCGCTCACAACTTCTCCCAACTGAGCGTCTGTTGTGTTCAGCAGGGGCGGTGCCGCGGAAACGTGTACTTCTTGCATTGTACCCGCCATAGCCAGAGTAAAATTCACCTCTCTGTCTTGGCTTACGTCAAGGGTGATCCCCGCGGAAGCGGCGCTTTTGAAACTTGCAGCCGCGGCGCTGACCGTGTAACTGCCGACGGAAAGCATGGGAAAGCTGTAGATTCCATCGCTGTTGGTAACCGTTGACCGAGCGATACCAGTGGACGTCTGGGTCGCTGTTATCTTGGCGTTTGGTACCACCGCGCCACTGGGATCCATTACTGTTCCCCGAATCTGACCTACAGCTTGTCCCTGCGCTGCCGTCGGAACAAACAAAAATACCACCCAAAAAGCAGCGCAGAGAACGAACAGCTGTTTAATCACGAAATTTCTTGTTAAACCGGTCAGCCCGGATAGTACCTGACGCCACCCCGACGATATGCAACAAGTACCCAGCACGCACATTATTGCGCTCTGATTGTTTCGTGTCATCGTACTCCTCGATGGATTACGTAGCCGGAACTGGTACAGTTCACGACACGCTGAGGAGTAACACGAAGCGCGCGGACGTGTCATCAGATCTTTGAATTACAAGTGCATAGTCCGAAAAGACTACTGGCCTATCCTTCGTCCAAATGCACAAGGCCGCGCTGGATCGCCACCAGCACAGCTTGGGTGCGGTCCTTGACCAAGAGCTTATCGAGAATCCGGCTGACGTGAATCCGGACGGTATTCTCGGAAATATGGAGACGATCAGCGACCTGCCGGTTGCTGCAGCCTTGCGCCAGCAGGTGCAGTACCTCGGTCTCTCGGTCAGTGAGTTCATCGTCAAGAACACGCGATGCCAGAGCGGCACCTACAACCTGTGGAAGATATCGCTTGCCGTGCGACACAGCAAGAATCGCCTGGATGAGCTCTTCGCCACGTGCATCTTTGGTGAGATACGACATCGCACCAGCCTGCAGGGCGCGATGAATATCCTCGCTGCCCTCGTAATTACTGAGAACTAGGATGGGCGCCTTGGGATCACGCTGGTGGATCGACTCGATAGCTTTGATCCCCGACCCGTCAGGCAGTCTGAGATCCATGATCGTGAGGTCCGGGTGGCAACTCCTGTGAAGATCGCTTGCGGTGCGTACGTTGTCCGCCTCGCCGACGACAGTCATATCCGGCCGGGCATCGATGATGCTGTGTAGCGCCAGCCGGAAAAAAAACTGATCCTCGACAATTAGGATGCGAATCGGATCGCTCATTTTGTTTCCGCCGAATCTAGCGGGACCATGGCTTCCACCACTGTACCTTCACCAGGATGGCTCTCCACGAGCAAAGTGCCTCCGAGCCTCTGTGCACGCTCCTGCATCACGGTAAGCCCGAAGTGACCACTGTTCAACCCCTGCCTCCTTACCGCCGGGTCGAATCCTTGTCCGTCGTCGCGGATTCGAACCTTCAGGTGGGAAGGCGAGTATTGCACGACCACCTCAAGTTTGCGTGGATGCCCATGCCGTACGGCGTTCGAAAGTGCCTCCTGGCAGATGCGAAGCAGGTTGTGTTCCATGTCTTTGGGCGCCGGCACCGGTTCTCCAATGATAGAGACCTGGCCTTCGATGTGGTTTTGGTCGGCAACCTGCCGCAACGCGATCGAGACCGCTTCAACCAGGCTCTCCGAATCGGGCCGGTTGTCACGCAGGTCCCAAATGACACGGCGCGCTTCGGCGCGGTAGTGGTGTACGATCTTGCGCGTGACTTCCAGAACATCCCGCACCCGATCAGTTGGCTCTCCAAGCCGAAAGAGTGCGGCGTCAAGCTGCAGCGAGATCGCCGAGAATCCAGCTACCAGCGTGTCGTGCCACTCGCGCCCAATGCGGTTTCTTTCTGCGATCACGGCAGCATAGCGTTGCTTGATGATATGCACTCGCCAGCGGAATAGCGCGGCTACCGCGACCGCCGAAGCAAGTCCAAGCAGTAGCAAGAACCAACGCGTCTGGTAAAAGAGCGGCAGTTGTTGGACCGCGATTGCTGCTGGAGGGTCGCTCCACGAGCCACCGGGCGAACTCGCCTCTACCAAAAAACGGTAATCGCCGGGCGGAAGCTCGGTATAGCGCGCCGCGCGAGTTCCACTGTCTGATGTCCACGCAGGATCGAATCCCACCATCCGGTACCGGAATCGGATCTTTTCCGGCGAACTGAAGTTGAGCGCAGTAAAACGAATCTCGAACGTGCGCGATCCAGGCTGACAGCGTATTTTCTGGCCAGCGGGAAGCGCTAATCCGTCACGGAGCGCCTCCTCGATAAATACCCGCGGCGCTGGCGAAGATGGCTCCCGCATGGGACGGATCCGCACGAAACCTTTGCTCGTCGGAAACCACAAGTTTCCCTTCCGGTCTCTCCCGCCCGCGGGTTGCGAAAGACGATGGCATTCAGTGGTCCGCATGCCGTCGTCCTTGTCGTAAGTCGTGACTTCGAGTTTCCCCGTTCGCCCAGCAAGAGCGATGTCGATCTGATCGATCGGAATCCGCAGAATTCCCTTAGGCGAGCTCACCCACATGGATCCTATTCCGTCATCGAGAGCGCGGTACAGTGGATAGCCAGGCAATCCATTCCGCGCGTCCAGCACCGCGACTTTGGAGGTGCTCAACTGCCACAGGGCACCCCCGAGTGTGGAAGCCCAGATTCGATGGCGAGCATCCTCGGATAAGCCAGCCACCGAGTCGTGAGGTAGTCCACCAACCGGCGTAAACTCTGTTGGGTTCGCCGGCGAGATCCAACCGGCTCCTGCGCTTGTGCCCACCCAAACATTGCTTTCAGCGTCCTCTGCGAACGACGTGATCTCCTGCCCCGGCAGTAGTCGCGCGGCGGGCGATTGACTTGGTTCGCCAGTGGGAAAAAGAAACACGCCCTCGTCCGAAGTGCCGATCCACAAACGACCCTGCCGATCAAACAGGATGGCCGAGACGTGGCGGTATGGCGACTCCACGCCCGCAAAATGCCGGTACCCTATACCATCGAAGCGAGAAAGCCCTTCCCAGTTGCCAATCCACACGTAGCCGTGCGTGTCGATCGCCAGCGCTCGTACTGTCAGAAACAGAACAGGCACCGGCGTCGGCTGCCTGGCGAGCTTTCCGTTGTGAAATCGATACAGACCTCCCCGCCACGTGCCCAACCACAAATCGCCACGCGGGTCCTGAGCTACGGTAGCTGCGAAATCGCTCCTCAGTCCTTCAGGAATTCCAAAGGGAACCAGGATCGGATCTTTCCAGCGGCTCAGTCCTCCGCTGCGGGTGCCGATCCAGACATCTCCCTCGCTGTCCTCATACAGTGTGCGAATGAAATCATCCGGCAGTCCGTCGTGCGATGACCAGGAATGCACTTGCTGCCGCACGACACGATATAGCCCGTTGCCCCATGTGCCTGCCCAGAGGTTTCCGTCCCGATCACGCAATATTGCCACCACCGGACCCAATACGCCCTTCTGTTGCAGCAATTGCGTGGAATCGCTCGACTCCTGTATGCGAAAAAGACCCTTCGATGTGCCCACTTCAATTTCGCCGTTGGACTCTCCATGGACAGCCAGAATCTTGCCGTTAGAGGAACCGCCTTCGACGCGGGAAATAATATCATCGCGATCGCGAAAGAGCCCATCGTTGGTGACGATCCATACTGCGCCATGACTGCCTTTTGCGAGCACATTCCACGCCGTGTCCGAGGGTCTCCCCAGTCCCGCAACAAACTCGAAGCCTGCTCCTTGCGACCGGATGACTCCGTTTCTTGTACTCGCCCAGATGCGCCCGGAGGAATCTTGGAGGATGGCAAACACCGAAGCTCCCTTCTCTACCCGCGTGATCACTTTCCCATTGCGCCACTGATAAAGGCCGCCATCAAGGGTCCCAACCCAGAGGCTGCCGTCTCCCGCGACGATCGTGGCGGTCACCCACCTCTTTGAAAGTCCTAGCCTGGGATCGAGATCATAGGGCAGAAACCGAACGCCATCGAATCGTGACAGCCCCTCGTCCGTGCCAATGAGCATGTACCTATCAGGGCCGGGCAGAATCGTCATCACATAATTGTGCGGCATGCCGTCCTCAACCTGCCAATTGCGCTTTTGATATTGCGAGATGAGCAGGCCGGGATTGAGCGCGAACGAGCAGCCGGCGCAGGTGACCAGCACGCACGTCCACCACATCTGGCGCCCTCGTAGTCCGAGCCGCATGAATGCCTCGCATTGTATCTTAGGCGCTCCGCGCAACATTGGCGCAAGCGGGTACGACCACAGCAGCGGTCGCGCGGGCTCTGCGCAATTTTCATAGTCTGAGTATTGTGACCAACGCCGTGAACATAGCCACTGAACTCGCGGGCGCTGATGTGGAAGTGATTCTTACCGGTAGCACGTTGCGCAAGAATTCCTTTTCTCTAGTTGGTCCGATTGAGGAAGATACGCTGCGACGATTGAACGCTGATGTTCTATTCTCGGCCGTCGACGGTTCGATCTCCGTTACGGCTTGAGTACGCCCAATCTGCTGGAAACGAAAATCGACCGCGTGATGGTCGAGATCTCCAAAGAAGGTTGTGCCAGTGTGCAAGGAGCAAGTTTGGCCGTTCGTAGCCTGCCACTAATTGTGCGGTCGATGGGACTGCATCACTTGATCACCGGCCACGGTGCTCCTGAGTCAGATCTGAAGGCGCTGAAAACAGGCAATCACAAGTTATGATTTCATGAACATGACAACCCTCACACGATTACTGTGTCTTCGTAAAGCGCTTCTTGCTTGATGGGACGAAGCGAGTGTCGATTTTACCGGTTATTTTGATGGACATTGACTTTTCAAATGGCACACCTTCGAGGCCGCCGGCCAGCAACCGCACGGTAAAGTCTCCAGGATACGTGTAGGTATGACTTACAGCAGCTCCCTGGGCACTGGTGCCATCGCCAAGGTCCCACCGATATGCAACCACGGGGACCCCTGCCGGATCTGCCTCAGCCAAGAACTGAACAGTTTTGCCTGCTTCCGCAGTATCCGGAGTGTGCATCTTGACCGGGGGCGCAGCTGTTGGAATCGACGTGTCAAGGATCTTGAGTACTGTCACCGAGTGTGGAGGCAATTGGACTGCGATTGTGTCTAAATTGTTCTCGACCGGAGTAACCGGGCTAAATACGTTGAGGATCTGATTATGCCCATGCAACTGTAATCCTAAGTCACGGACCAGGTCGAGCCTGTGCTCGGTCTGCTTTTCCGTCCAGTTGAAGACGGTCAAGATCGTCTGGCGCTTGCTCTCTTGCGAGAGAAAGATGCTCGGCATGCTGTCTTCTGGCGTGTAGCTCATCAGGTCAAGAGGCCGCGCCGCGCGGCCTAATCGAACCATGTTCAGAAGATCCTCGTTTTTGACCAGAGCCACTCGGTCTGGATCGGCATCGAGCGTGGGGAGATCGTCCCCAATTTCGTACATTCCTCCGGAAATGGCGGCCAAGGCAATAGAGATCTTGGCTTCATCTAAAGTAAGCGGACCCTTGCCTCCGTGCCACGCCTGTTCGTCGATGGTTTGCCGGGAGACTGTGAAAGCATCTGGGTCAGTGACATAGAAATTGCGGTTCATGTAGTAACGGGCCGCGACCCCAGGAGCCGCTTCTTTGCTGGCCTGAAAAGTGTGGCCGGTGTCGACTGAAGTGCGACCCATGTCCACAATGCCAACAGGATTCAGCATGGGGCTGCCGTCTTTATCGAGCAGAACACCGTCACCGACGGCCTCGCGAATGATTTCAAGGCCCATGCGCTGCGCCTGAAGAGCAGTTGTATTCGGCTTGTAATAGAAGCCTTCGATTGCGGCGTCGTCCATGAAATCCAGTTTGATGTAGCGGATGCCCCACTCATTGGCCAGAGTCGTGTAGGTCTTACGGAGATAGTCTTGAGCGCCTGGATTCGTGCAGTCTAGGACATAAAGCGAGTCCAGCCGAAGTGTTGCGCCGATGACCCAGCCCGTGTGAATCGGCTGGCCGGCAGCATTGTGCACCAGCCAATCTTTGTGGTTCTCGTATACCCAGGAGCGCTCGGATACCTCAAAGGGAGCGGTCCAGATTCCTGGGGTCAGGCCGAGTGCGCGTACTTTGCTCTCGAGGCCATTCATGCCATCAGGGAACAATGCGGCGTCGGCGGTCGTGTACTCGCCACGTGCATATTGATAGCCCTCATCAATGTGGAAGAAGTTATACCCGACATCTCTCAAGTTCTGCGCGAGCCAGGTCGCGTTCGTCAAAGCCGTGCCTTGGTTAAGTCCGAAGTAATAGGCAGTCCAACTCCACCAGCCAGCGACGCTGGGAGCGCTCACGCGGGCGTGATGCAACTGGCGGATGAGGCTACCATAGGCTTCTAGCTGCTGGTGGTAGTCCGTGCCAGTGCTGATCAACAACCGTTCGGAAGAGAGATCGGCTCCGGGTGCGACCGGCAGGCTCAGCTCGATCTGATCTTCGACCGGTGATTTTTTAAGTGAATATTCTTTGACCAGTTCAGTGGTGCCGACCGAATCAACTTCGTATGAGGCTATATGGTCCTTGTCGACATCCAGGCGGAGAATGGTGAGAAATTTGTCGGACGTGAGCGCGCCCAGAAAAACACTTCGGTTCGTCCCGAGGTTATAAATCAACTGGCTGCCGACAGCGCGATGCATTCCGTTGGTGACATCTGCAAGATTATGAATTGCAATGGCAGGACGGTCCTCGCTAAAGCTGTCGGATAGGATGCGGTCGGAGCCGTCAGGTCCGCCGAGGTCCGCGATCGCCGGGCCAAGGGCCTGGACGCTGCGGAGTGCCTGAACCGTAATCGGATTCGAGCCGCGGTTGCGAACATGGACCGCGATCGTTACGAAGTCGGGATTAGCATGTAGTTGTAAGGAGTAGATAAGGTCAGGCTGCCCGCGGAGTCCGGTGTTGGATATCGTCAAGTCGGTTCCTGGCCCAAGTCCATCGACGAACTTCTCGCGTGACGATGAATGTTGCGGGTAGTCGCTCGAGCTGAGCCAACGATGATCGATTTCAGCAGCCACTCGAGAATGCAGGATTGGTTTTTGTGAAACTGGGTCGAAGACGGTGTAAGTGCCGTCGGCAGGATTGACCGAAATGCCGACGGTCTTGTCCTGACAGGGTTCCAACGATGGTTTGTGGGTTGAAGCTGGCCGCCCGACAAGTAATCCGGGCAGCAGCGTAGCGAATAGAATAAGCCCATACGGCTTTCGATCGCTTTCCATTCTTAATCCTTTCGCGCGAGGGCTCGGGCGGAGAAGCTTGCTTGCGGAGCTCCGCTGAACACCAGCACATTTTCGCCAAACAAGTTTCTCTTGACAAACGCACCATCTCGAAACTAAAAGTGACCGTTCGAAAATATACCTGAGAAGTGCGGTTCCTGCGTAAGCAAAAGATTCACTCAGCCGATTTCCGGTTGCAATGCAGGGCTAGAACTCTGCAGTGCTTACCGAAGTGGGGCCGCACGGCGGGAATTATGTGTTCGGTACGCCATTGTTCGATCGCGCGGTGGTCGATCTTGGACTCGGCAAGTAATTGATCATCGAAGCTAATGCAGCTTACCGGACGACAAATACATGAGTCCGTCAGCTTCAACGGCAAGTCTTATGACAGAGTCTGGTTCCGTCGTGCAGAGACTATGGACGGCGCAACCATCGTACTGAACATGCGTAGCCAGCCCCGAACAAGTAGTTTGGGACGGAAGAGAGTTTCCGCACCGCCATCATTCACTTGTGATAGCGCGCAGATCTGACCCGCGAGGAGAAGTCGGCATACTAGAGGAGAGGCCAATGCTCGCATACCGCTGGTTCCCTCCAGCAAATCGTGCAAATCATGCTCCCGGAACGAACCACTCAGAAATCCGCGTCATCGTTGTCACGTTTTGCATGTTTCTGATCCTACCGCTCGGCGGGGGCACGAAGATTGTTCCGCAGGATCGTGCTGCAGGGAATCCTTCGTCTAGCGATTCATCGCTTTTTGCACCCCAGGCTCTGGGAGTGAACATCCACTTCACTCACCCGCTTCCCGGGGAGATGGAAATGATGGCCGCCGCAGGGATCAAATGGATACGCACTGATCTCGACTGGGCGTCCACCGAACAGATCAAAGGCGCGTACGACTTCTCTGCATATGACCATTTGATGGCCACCCTTAATCTCTACGGCATTCGTGCCCTCCTGATCCTCGATTATGCGAACCCGCTTTATGACAACGGTCTCTCCCCTTATGATGATGCGGGCCGCAGAGCATTTGCCGAGTGGGCTAAGGCGGCGGTGCTCCATTTCGAGGGTCGTGGCATTGTTTGGGAGATGTACAACGAGCCGGACCTAACCAGCGTATGGACGCCGAAACCTAACGCGGAGGACTATGCGAAGCTGGCGCTAACGGTCGGGCAGACTTTGCATGCCGCTGCACCAAATGAGATCTATGTGGGACCGGCTCTCAGCTACCTGATGAATTTTTCGTTCCTGGAAACTTCCTTGAAAGCAGGTCTCCTGCGGTATTGGTCGGCAGTATCAGTGCACCCTTACCGGCAGATTCCGCCTGAAACCGTGGAAAGTGACTACAGTGCACTTCGCGCGCTCGTTGCAGAATACGCCCCGCCGGGGAGACGGATTCCCATCATATGCAGTGAGTGGGGTTTTTCGACAGTATGGAAGGGTTTCAACGAGGTGAAGCAAGCGAAGTTCCTGCCTCGCGAATGGATGACGAATCTGATGAACCAGATTCCTTTTACGATCTGGTATGACTGGCGGAACGATCCTCCGAACCCTAAGGATCCGGAGGAGGCAAACTTCGGAGTTGTTCTGCGGCATTACCATCGAGGGCGCATGCTGGTTTTCAATCCTAAACCTGCTTACTTCGCCGCCAAGACCGTGAGCTCTTTTCTGGACGGCTACCACTTCGTCAAGCGCCTAGAGGTAGGGAGCAAAAACGACTTCGTGCTGCTGTTCAAGAAGAACGGACCCGACCCTGAGCAGCAGTTTCGCTTGGCCGCATGGACTGAAGTTGCTGGTCATGCGGTCGTCATTCCGATCGATCCGGGACGATACAGTGATCTGTCGTATATAGGTAGGCCACTTCCACCCTTAACTGCCGAACCAAAGGGGCTTACGATCACCCTTGTTGACGCTCCACAATATCTAACTCCGCAGTAAATGGAGCAAGGGGCCTGAGTGAGTGGGTTCCATAGTGCATGTATTTCGGAAGCAAAGACTTTCTCTGAAGGAGTTAAGCGACCTATGATCAGACACGATGTGACCCGAGAGCTGGCAGTCGCGTGGCGTGAGATCGAAACTGCGCCGAATTCGCTTGAAGTGTTGCTGTTCAGCAATAACGGGCATGACCCTTGCCGTCTTGCTTCTCGGCGCGGAGCGGTGTCCGGTCGAGCAACTGACCAGCCACACTTTATTCGGTGACCGTCAATCGTCAGGAGGGCACGTATGAATTTGGGCCGCATGGTAGCCAATCCGTACTGGAGGCAGGCATAGACACACTGGTCGATCACCAGTGGCTGCGTCCCAGCAGCTATCCGTCGCATTCGGTTTCCGAGTTGCCATTCAGCGGTGCACTTGGCTTCGGTCAACAGTTGACCTCCGGTGGCATATCCGATCAGGAAGCTGGCCATCGAATCGGCGCCAATGATCCCGTTGCGGTATTGTCCCGAACTATCGCGATTGCGTTGCCTGGACGGTATGAACGGTATGAGAGATGTGGACGAAGGATAATCCGCGTGAACACGCAAATAGATAAGCACAAGCATGGCGACCCTCGTGGGGATCCCCTGCCTTGTCTACTCAGTTCAAAGCCGCAACGCGAGGGAACTAGGCTTTTGCACGAAACATCCTCCCGCTCCTTATATGGGACTGCGCGGATTTCATTCCTCACCGCTCTGATCTTTATCGCTCCGATCCTTCCGACGAAAATGGTGGCTCAAGGGATTGCTCAAGGATCCCCGCCTCCGCCCGGGGCCAAAGTAACCAAGTGTGAGGGACGTGCTATACCGCAACTAGAGGACATAACCGAAAAGGCCGGTATCCGCTTCCGCCATATTTTCTCTTCTGAAGCGAAATATATTCCTGAGTCGATGAGCGGTGGAGTGCTCTTGCTTGATTATGATGGGGATGGTTGGCCCGATATTTATTTCACCAATGCCCCTACCGTCGAGATGGCGCTCAAAGGTGAGAAGGCTCGAAGTGCCCTTTACCATAACAATCATGATGGGACCTTTACGGACGTGACCGATAAGGCTGGGGTGGCTACTCCCTGCTTCGCCATGGGGGGTGCGGTTGGTGATTACAATAACGACGGCTGGCCTGATATTTATGTCACCTGCCTGCATGGCAATGTTCTATATCGCAACAACGGAGACGGGACTTTTACCGACGTCACTGAAAAAGCTGGAGTGGCCGATGGCCGATGGTCGATGGGAGCCGCATTCGGTGACTACGACGGAGACGGCTTTCTAGATCTAATGGTCTCCAACTATGCGGAGTTTCAACTGGATCACCCTCCTGTCTTTGGCAGTTCCGCCAATTGCAAATACTTCGGACTTTCCGTGCAGTGTGGACCGCGAGGATTGAAGGGAGCGGGCGACTCGTTGTTTCACAATAATGGCGATGGTACTTTTACCGACGTGTCAAAAAGCGCTGCGGTGGATGATCCGGCAGGCTATTATGGGCTTGGCGTGGTGTGGGCTGATTTCAATAACACGGGACGGCCAGATATTTACATCGCCAATGATTCCACTCCCAATTATTTGTACAAAAATCAACACAACGGGAAGTTCAGCGACATCGCCCTGGAATCAGGCACTGCATTGAGCGAGGACGGCGCCGAGCAGGCGTCAATGGGAATTGCGATTGGGGACTATCTACATACGGGCCGGCCATCGCTGTATGTCAGCGATTTCTCTTTTGACTATTCACCCCTTTATAGAAATGATGGGAACTGGAGCTTCCAGGATGTCGGCTACCAATCCGGCGTTGGCTTCCCTTCCGTCCCGTGGGTTAAGTGGGGAGACGCGTTCGTGGACTTCGACAATGACGGTTGGCTTGATCTAATCGTGGCGACGGGACACACATATCCTCAGGCTGACAGGCTTCCGAACTCGGGCGGCTTTCGCCAGCCTAAGCTTGTTCACATGAACCTGGGCGGCGGAAAATTCTGCGACGCCAGCGATCAGACCGGCCCGGCGGTCATGGAACGACGCGTGTCCCGCGGCTTGGCAGTAGGCGATCTTTTTAATGATGGAAACATGGACGTGGTGGTAGAGGATTTGGACGGTAGCCCCATGGTTCTTCGAAACCACGGGATCCCGGGCCGGCATTGGGTCAGCTTTGAGCTCGCTGGGACCAAGAGTAATCGCTTGGCAATCGGCGCGAGGGTCAAGATCGTAGCTGGAGGCATGAGCCAAACCGACGAAATCCATAGTGGGGGAAGTTATTTGTCGCAAAACGATCTTCGCGTGCATTTCGGCTTGGGCTCAGCCACAAAGATCGACGAGTTAGAGATTCGCTGGCCTTCCGGCACAGTTGATGTCTCGAAGGACCTCGCTGTGGACAAGTCCTACCACGTAGTAGAAGGAAAAGGAATCGTTCCGGCGGGCAATTAATTGGCGCGGTATCGGGCCGTTCCTCCCATCCCGAGCTCCGCGCACCGTGCGTATTCTCTCCGCTCCCGCACGGGCAGCGGCCTTATGGTCGGCTGCCCTGCAGGAGAAACCGGTGCCAAACAGGTGTCTTTTTTCAGCAACCTGCTAGTCTAGACACGTCCATTTCAGATTTGAGACGTCGGTCATTGAATATGAAAGCGGGACTAATTATGTAGCTCGGTGATTGATCAGGGCAATCCCACTAAGGTAGGAGTATGTGGGAAAGTAGCGCTCTTGAAAAGACTGGAAGGAACATGATCGAAAGTCAGAAGACAATCACGGCTTCAGATGTGACGTTTGGTCATCTTCAACTCGTGGATTCTTATTCATCTCCATATATAGCTCCCTGACTCCGGCTTTGGCCTGCTTTGCTTGCTGAAAGACTTGCAGCTCCTTCTCAGCCTCAGCCGTCATTTGCAGCTTCCTATAAATCGAAGCGAGCCGATAATGCGCCTCGTCGTTCAGGGGATCAGATTGGACCACCATGCGCAGATATTTGATCGCTTCTTGAGGTTTGTCCAGCGCCGCCAAAACATTGGCCAAGCCCATCTGGGCATCGACTTCGTTGGAATTCAGTTCGAAAGCATGCTTGTAGTGGGAATATGCCTGCTGCATGTTAGATTGTAGAAACGCAATTCTGCCGAGCTGAGATTCTATCTTGGCGTTGTCACCCTCCATTTTGACGGCAGCTTCAAACTCCCCTTCTGCTTCTGCCTGCGTGGCAGCGTCGGCAGGCGACGATTCCCAAATAGCCTCGCCCAATTCGTAGCGCAAACCTGGAAGGCGGGGATCGATTTCCAGGGCTTTCTTGTAATGGTCGATTGCGTCTTTCAAGTCGCCGGCACTGATTAAGCGCTCCGCGATTACTTGCTGCATACGAGCCGAGCCAGGGGCAAGCACGGCCAGCTTGTTCAGCGTGTCATCGGCCAACTCCGAGTAGACGCGTTGTGCCATGAACAGAACCTCCACGTTGTCGGGATCGAGATCCACAAGCGACTGCATCACGGAAGCCGTGGCACCGAGTTCTCCTTGTTGATCGTAGAGAGCCGCTAACTCCATGCCGACCTGCAGGCGCAACGGTTTGTCTTTCAGCTTTGAAAAGGACTTTTCCAACAGCGCGCGAGCGGACGGATCCCCCAATCTTTTTCGACAAATTCCCAGGAGAGCTTGCGCTTTCGCTAAAAATGGATCAATCGCCAGCGCCTTGCGCAAATATTGTGAAGCGTTCTGATAATCGCGCTGAAAGAACGCGGCTACGCCTAAGTTTGCGTACGCCTCGGTGTTCTTGGGATCGAGTGCCAGGACAGCATCAAGCTCCTTAACCGCGGAGTTCGGATCGTTTGCCTTGAGGTACTCCGCCGCCTTCCGAAGGTGATCGTGAATCTCCGCAGCGCGGGAAGCTCCGGTTTGCGCGGCCATTACTGCAAGCACGCTCGTAAAAAGCGTGAGAACCAAAACCAGCGGCCTGCCGCATAAGAGTCCCATCCGGTTCGCAGCCATGGCCGGAGAGGTGCCAAAGTGAAACGCGGATTCGTGAAGCTTAATGGGTCGGGGCTCTTTCATGGAGGAACGAAGCCTCCCGTTAGGGATCTTCGAGCGAGTTGCAAAGAGCTTCTCGCCGTCTTTCTATCGTGATCGCGCTCTCACCATATCAATACATGCCGATGCGGAGCGTTCGGACATTCCGGGCGCCCGCTGCGCGAAAGATACCACGAAACGCTCCGCTGAGCCGCGAAAAACTGCGGGGATGGGTTAGTCAAACTCTGTCGGCGCGCTCAGAATCTCAAGTGCGCGCCCAGTTGTATGATGCGTAGGTTCCCGCTATTGGCGGGGCGGGTGATTGTGCCAACGGTGTCATGGGCCAGGCTGGCGGCAGGTAGGAAAGGGTGCAGAGACTGCCCGGGGTCGCCTCTCGATTCTGATCAGTGACCAACTGTCTAAATCACTTATTATAAACGAGATATAGGATGTGTATGTCGGGTATTTATCGAGTTTGGACGCTAACGGGCTACGTCTTTTTTGCCATCCGTTTGCAACCTGGTTAGCCCCAACCAATACTCGTGATCTGCTGAAAACAAATGGCTAATACCACGCGACAGTATAGCATCTGTTGCATTGGCTTGCATGCGGTGATTATTCGCGCTAATCACCGCACATTGACGAAGGATGGATGAGCGTTGGACCGCGTTTCGATTGCATTCAAGGGGGTAGGGGGCTCAATGAGCACGCGGAAGAAGCTGAAGAGGAATTGCAGTTTCTCTTTGGTCTGAGGAAGTGAGAATGGGCTGATGGTGAAATCCCGCGCCTCCTGGCCGACATTTAGGTACGAGCCGCCGAAGATCGTCGTGAGTGACTGGAAGCTGCCGCCGATGTCGAAGATAAAGGTCAGCGGTACGTACTTCTGCGCGTTCTGCAGCAGGAGATTACAAAAGTACGATTTGCCGCTCCCGGTGATCCCGAGAGTCAGCGTATGGGCAACCTCGCCGTTATGCAGGTTAAGAAAGTATGGCGTGCTGTTGTCGGTTTCGAGCGTAGCCAGGTGACTCGCGCGCTTTCGCGACAACTCACGGGTTCCCCGAACGAGATCGTCACAACGTGCAGGTTACGCTTTGATACTTCACGCTCGAGTTGAGCCGTCGTCAGGTTGTACGTTTTGAGAATGTCCGGGAAGCCTGTGAGCCGAACGCCGATGAATCCGGTGTCGCGAAAGTGCGCTATGCGGGAATGCCAGCAAGGGCACGGCAGGTCTGCTCGTAGCTGAAGGAGCAAGCAACACCTTACAGGCCGGTGCCGGTACAGCGCTAACGTTTGGCAGGAGAACTGCGTCAATCTTTAACCTCAATCTTTCCGGGACAACCGGTTCTGCTCCCGCAGTCTTGGGTAAGACCGCTGCTAAAGAGGTGATTGCGACGGCAGCGGCGCTTAAACTCGCCGCCGATGTGGATGCGACAATCGCATTGGCGGGCGGTTGCCTTACCCATCTTTAGTGACCGAGGAGTGGTTGATTATGAAGCAGTCCGTGAAGCGACAGATTAAGAGCGGCCTGCGTTTGCGCCGTGGCTTAGCCGTGTTCCTGATTGCGATGCTCCCGCTTGTTGACGGATTGCGAAGGGTCGTGTGGGCAGCTCCTCCGCATCAATTACTATTGGCGGAGCCGATTGGGTGGCTGGAGCTCATCGTTGCTGGGGTACTCTTCGTTTCCACGGCGCAGGTGTGGGTGAAATACCTTCTTGGATGCATGGTAATCGGAGGTGTCAAGGGAATTGTGCTTTTTATAACTGGTGGGGCTAGCTCGCGTCTGGAAATAGCCGAGCTGCTACTATTCGTTTTGGCAACTGTCGTGCCGCTGGTAGGTATTGTTCTTAGAAGCACACCCCTCCTTGATCGGATCGCTTTAACCTTCTGGGTGTTCTGCATTGCGTGGCGGGCAGATAAAGGTCTGTTTATGCCAGATCCGTCCCTTGCAGTTGGTTTGGCTGGATTGTTTGTTTCGTGGTGCGTCTATTACTGGAGGCAGCACGGCACTGGGAAAGTCTCGCCGCGACCTGGCGGTGCTTCGCACCGGGTTCTCCACCGGCAAACAGTAGTCGGTTCGGGAAATCCGGAGAGTCGGGAAGAAGCGCGTCGTTAAGAAGCGCCATCCGTTCACCGAGTCCCTCACCCCCCCGCGTCTGTCTCTACCTTTGCCGCTCTCTGCTCCATGATGAAACGTTGGCGGGACACCAAATCTTCTTCAAACAGCATCGCGGTGAGCTGGTTACAGATCTGCTGTGCCTCGCGGGCAGTCGGCGCAGTGTAGTTCACGTAGAAGGCTCGAGCCGAGCTGATCTGGCTGGAAAGATCCGGTATTCTGCACATAGGTGACGGTGAAGGGGTAAGGTGAGAAATTGTCCACCTTGATGTCAACAATTCGCGCATTCTGGCTACTGACTGTGTTGTTTACGTCGCTGACGGTTTGCCCGGAGTACATCCACCATGCAGTTGGGGTGCTGTTTTCGTTGTCGTCCTCGGCATGGGCCGCACGCCCAATATGCCACGATGCCCTGAGGTGGGAAGATGGAACTGCGACATTGTGAAGTGCAGGTAGTAATTCGTAATTCGCGCAGTGCCTGTTCTTAATTTACAATCTTCCCGCCATGACAAAGCGCAGCCACGCGTTACATACGGATCCCCAACGTTTGGTCTCGAACTCAAGCTTGAACATTGTTCTGCTTACGACTTGCCTGATCGTGACGTTTGCTTCAGCAACAGCGCGCGCCACTCCAGTGCAACCCTCCAGTGGAGCCTCGAACGTCCCGGGGGTCTACACGCCGACGGCGGATCCGAAGGCCGTCGTCATCCATGGCAACGCGCGCTTCAGCGTCCTGACTGCGCAACTGATCCGGATGGAATGGGTGGCCGACGGCAAGTTCGAAGACCACGCCTCTCTGGTCTTCCTGAATCGGCGGCTGCCGGTGCCAAAGTTCACCGCTAACAAAACCGCCCAAGGAAACCTCACCATCAAGACCGATGCTCTTGAGCTGAACTATCATCCTGCACCGAGCTCCAACGGCAAGTTCACCAGTGACAATCTTGAAATCAAGTTCACGCTCAAGGGTCGGCCCGTCGTGTGGCATCCCGGCATGCCCGATACCGGCAATCTGATGGGCACCACGCGCACCCTCGACGGCGCCCTCGGCGATAAGACGCAAGAGCCGATCGAGCCGGGCCTCATCTCCCGCGATGGCTGGACCGTAG
>OCZU010000400.1_pt1 | contig 30389 bp, 50 predicted proteins | sample 1539001 | NCBI WGS metagenome assembly OCZU01 (sample SAMEA3539306, study PRJEB22396) | soil metagenome | biome: tundra; feature: field; material: soil | place: USA | collected 2010-05 | depth 0.15 m | reverse complement strand
AAGAATCAATCGCGAAGCTGGAGCTGAAGGCGGCGCGCCCGTGTGTTCCGTTGCGCCGGCGGCGCCGGCAGCGGCGTCCGAAACCGCGGCACTGTCGTCAACAACAACGACCAGCGCGCCCTTCAAATTCTTGTCCTTCAGATCCTGCGCAACGGCCAGTACATCCGGAAGAAAACGATTCAGTTTCGCGCTCAGGCCCGCCACCGAAAGGGCCGCGCCAAGCGCCATGGTCAGCGAAGGCGCGTCCAGTTGCCCGAGAAAGAAAAACACCAGCGCGCCCGCGGCAATCGCCGCGGCGCCGATGTACATTTTCTTTCCCTGCAACCACCGAACCATCTGAATCTCCCTTCGCTTCAGAACGCGGCCGCTAAACTATTCGGACTTGGCGCAACGATTACTGAACGAGAACAGCCGCCAAGCCCGTGGGAGGGTTTACCGGGCTCAGCGGAATCACAATCGCGGCGGTCTCATTGGAGTTCGCCGAGGGGCCGGTGTTATCCGCATACGCCACAACCACGTAAAAATAAGTGTTGCCGCCCTGGACGGTGTCGTCTTCAAATGTCACCGTGGAAATCGGAGCGGCCGTAACCTTGGTATAGGGCCCGCCACTGACGGTCGAGCGAAACACGTCGTAAGTTATTGGTCCGGAGATCTGACTTCCATCCACATGGCTCGTCGGCGCGGTCCAGCTTTCCTTCGTGCAATGCGGAGCGCTGTTAACGCATTTGCTGGGTTGCGGAACCTGCGGCGGCACGGTGACCGGCGCGAACGTCACCGTAGCCACAACGTGCTTGCCCTGCGGCGCCGCGAATACGGCGCCGGCATTTGAATTCGAAAACGGAACGCCGAATACGCAGAACAGAAGAACCGCGGCCAGAATCGCGAATCCCAAAAATGTATTTTTCGGTTTCATCAGCTCACCTCGCTAAATAATTTCCTGGAGAAGGGCGGCGGCCGAGTGCGTCGCGCGCCCCTTCTCGTTTTGTAAAATTCTTCTGCAAGTGCTGCGGGACCGCGGCGAATCGCGCCCCGTCAGCGCGCGTCACGAGACGCGCTACCACGGCCCACCAAAATGCTGAATCCAGGCGTCGAACAAAATTTCCGGGTCCGCCGCTGCCGCGTAAGGAAACCAGAAATTGCCGCGCACTCCCCACGAAGCGCTCCATGAATTCCGAACCTTGAACGCCTGCTTCGCGTCGTCGTATCCAATAAAAAGAACTTCGTGCGCGCCCAGAATCAGCTCCTTGCCTTTGTTCGGCATGGGCATCGTTCCGTCCGCGCCCAAATTCGTTTCAAACGATTCGCGAACAACAAACGTCACGACGAACGCATAGCCGCTGGCGAGGCAGGATTTCATATCGTCCACGCAGCCGATGCGGTGATACGCGCCCGCGCGCATGGTCTGCGCTTCCGCGGACTGTGCGGGTGTCGGCGCAACTTCGAAATTCGAAGGCGAATATATATCTCCGCTTTCCAGGCAAACGCCGAAACGGTTGATTGCCTGCACCAGCGTGCGCCCGCTGGATCCGCAGTCACCTTCGGCCAAAGTGCCGTCAATCTTGCGTTCCACGTAGTAAAGGAACATCGGCGAAAGAACGGGATTCGCCAGCGCGTGCCCGTATTTGCGGAACAGAAATTCCAGCATCCCGCATCCGGCAAACGCCGTGCACGCGCCCAGCTGGCCTTGATCCTTTACGGGCCCGCACCACAGTTCCAGATCAACACTTGAAGGTAGGGCGGAAACGCGCGCCATCCTGGCGACGCCAAGATCGCGATGGTCCGGCGTATCCCGCCGAGCCCCGTATCGCCTTCCGCCCGCTGAGAGAGAAAGTGTCATGTTTTAGTTAACGAACTACTGCGTTTGGAAACCGCTGGCCGACCGCCTGATTGAACTGTTTCACCAACTGACTTCGTGAAGGCGGCTCAACCCCCAGGGCCGCAGCGGCCGCGCGATGCGACAAACTTGCCGAAGCCGGAATCATCGAAAGAATCGCGGTAATCGTTGCGACGGCCAGTGCCACTCCGACCGTGATCGCCGCGGCGTCAGCGGGCGGCAATCCCGAGGCCAGTTTCAGCATGTCCGTCAAATGCGCCTGCACGGTCAGAAGTGAAGCTTGAATTTTTTGCAATAGAGAAGTTTTCACCGCCGGATCCGTCGCGGCCTGATATTGGCCGACAAGCGAAGTGGCGTCGCACTTCGTCGCGCCCGGCGCCGGATTGCCGCACGCCAGTTGCAGGCTGGTCATCGCCAGTGCGCCTACCGCTTGAATCGGCGCGGAAAATTGCGGCGCCACAATCGTCGTCAGATTCGTGACGATCTGCAGCACCACCGGCAAATCCTGCTCGACCTTTTGCGTGAACGAAGCGAACGAGCATCCCGAAATCGTGATCGTTACGCATAGCGTGATTGCGAGGAGGGCCATGCCGCAGCGCCCAGAAGTCTTCCTCCGCGTGCCATTTCGGTTTTCTCTCCGATTAGCCATGATGTATCCCTCCTCGATTCTTACGCCGCGACTGCAGCAGCCGCTGGCGGGTCTTTCGGTTTGTCGTATTGCGTTAAATGAAATTCGGTGATCAGCTTGCCGAGCTTCGCGGCGTAGGCCGGATCCGTGGAATAGCCGCACACACGGAGCTGCGTGGCGAATTCAAAGGGATCGTCGCTATCGTCCATCGCCGGTGAATAACGCGGCGCCGTGGCCAGCAAACAGCCGTGCGCGGCAAAACTCTTTTCGGCACTCGGATAATTCATGAAGTTCGCCAGGATTTTTACACTCGCGCCGTCGATCACTTCATTCGTGGCCATCCGCACATACGCCACGCCGGACTGATGCGAATTGAACTTGATGCCGAAATAATTGTGGTACTCGCGGGAAAGGTAGGATTTGCCCCAGCCGGACTCGTCAATGGCCTGCGCAATCGTTACCGACGCGGGAACGCCCCATCGCGCAGCGGCCGCTTTGGCGGCCGGCGCGACGGAATCAATAAATCTCTGCTCTTCGGGAGTGATCACGCGAGGAAAGCTATACAGTAGTTGTCAAGAGAGGGAGGGCGAGTCCGGCGAGTTTTCTTTAACTATTTTTCAGGTATGTGCTTCTTTGTACATTGCTGACCGTCATTTTGTCCACATCATCGCGATTGACTCGAATCCATCCGAGAGTTCCGCAGCGCTTCGTTTTTATTTTTCCGCCGTCGATATAGCGATAAAGTTGCGAACGCGACTTGTCAAGAATCCTGCACGCCGCACCGATAGTAATCCATTCTTCCAGCTTCAGCGCAACGGCGGTGCTCATGCTTTTGGGGGGCTCCTCATTGTCGGCCTCGCGGAACTTCGCTTCTCCGCCCGAAAGCTCGCAACCCACCAGAAATCCGATTTTAATGAGGTGCGAAATCGTCGTAGCGGCGATCTCGTAAGGAATATGCAGATTATCCGCAACAAAATCAGTCGTCGCCTCATTTCCCGCGAGCGCCAAGAAAAGATTCGTGACCTCGTCAAAGGGCAACGCGTCTCCCGGTTTCCAATCCATGTCGACTCCCTTCGCATGGCGCGATTCTCTCACGCTGCGCTCGCTTTCTTTTGCCGCTCCAAAATGCGTTTCAGCGCCCAGCGGACGCGGTTCGCATTCGCCACGGTGCGGATCTGTCCGCCGCGCCCCAGCGGCGAATAGCGCGAGCGCAGGAACTCGTCCAGCCGCGCGCGATTCCAGCCCAGCTGCTCCAGCAAATCCTGAATGTGACGGATTTCGTCTTCACCAACCAAAGACTCTGGCCCGGTTGCTTTTACGCCTTTTCTTCCCGCCGTTCCCAATTCCTGCGCGCGGTCGCGCGACAGCCGCTTCTTCTTTGTATTCAAGTGATTGGGAAGCGCCGCCGCCAGCCCCTTGATGGCGCCTTCGGCCTCATCGCGCGAAAGTTCTTTGGCGCTGGCGATCGGACGCTTCAGGCAGTCTGATAAGTATCTCAGCCGCGCCGCGCGGGAATGGTCGACGTCATTCGCGACGCCGCTCTCCTCCGCCCAGTGCAGCTTCCACCAGTGCCCCCAAAGCGTCTGGAGCTTCTTCAGTTGCGCGGCGCTGATTGAATTATTCATCGGTACGAATTAGATTCCCTCCGGTTGTGGCATCGGGCAGAACGCAGACAGTCGATTGCGTTTCCAGGTGAGCGACGCCAATTGTGCGCACGCCGTGACCGCCATTCCGAAACATCACCAGCGGCTGACCACAAACAGGACATGGCTCGGTCGGATACCACTCCGTCATTCGCTGACCACAAACAGGACATGGCTCGGTCAGATACCACTCCGTCATTCCCGAAACTATTCCCGATTTCATTTCGCCTCCAGTGACGCCGCCAGCCGCGCCATAAACCCCGGATTTTTCTCGGCAATCAATTTCATCATCCCGCCGAACGTGGGCACGCAGTCCAAATCGTGCACCACCCTTAGCGCCCTGCGCTCCAAAATCGCCCGGTGCGGTTTTGTGCGGTTTCCTGAGCCAGTTTCGGCGGCAGCCTTCCGCGCCCGGCTCCGCGAAGAAAGCGCTCGGCACCGTCCGCTGAAATACCGGCAGTTCGCCCGGCGTCCGGCCAGCGACCTTTTGCATCCGCACCGCCCTCGATTGCACATCCGTTTCGTCTTCATTTTTGCGCTCCCCGGCGCGATGCGCGCCAAGCCAATCTGCCTTGGTGAGCATTCCCGCTCTGTCCCAGCCCGACGCGCGAGTCCGTCGTATCGGCCAGGACTCTCCCGCGCCGGATGGCGCGAGCCTTCTTTGCCTGTTTGCTCCAGCTGTGAACCGGCTTCATTTCGGCTCCTGAATCACGCTGCCGTCTTTGTTCAAATAGCCGGGATAAATCCGGCTCTCTTCCAGATTTGCAATCTGCGCGGCGATGGCGTCATTCGTCGCCTGCCCGTAGACGGTGCCAGCGGCTTCCAGCCGGTAGGCCTCGCTCTGTAGAGCCGCGGCGATGCGCCGCAACCGCGCCACGCATTCCAGCCGAGTGATGTAAACAGCTTCGTTTTCGCCGGTCATTTTCTATCCTTATATAGAGCCAGTTTCGCCGCCAGGCGGCCGACCGCGCGAGCCATGCGCCTAACGTTCGCGTTCATCTCCCGGATCTCGCCGCGCACGTCGCACTGCAGCATTTGCTTACGGTTCAGCTCTTCCAAATTGTTGCGAATGTCTTCGGCCAACTGCATCAGAACCGATTCGCGGTCATAGCAGCCAGTGTTTGGGTCGGGGCCGCGATAACTGAAAGTGGGGCGAACCTCTTCTATCTTTCCGTACTTGTTATTGCGGGTGATCATCGCGCCTCCGGTGGTTTCCAGGTCATTTTCAACGCCGCGAAAATTTCTTCTTCGCTGCTGGCGATGGCCGTGACGCCATTCGCCAGCGTCAGCCCGTCGCCGTTCGCGTGCAGCTTCATTCCCAGGCTGCGCGCCTGCTGACACATTTGAATGTTGTGTTCCTTGCTGCCCGTGCGGATCAGCAGCAACGTCGCCCAGGTCTCCGGCGTCGCCAGGAACACGTCCACCGGAAACGCTTCGTGCCCCGGCATGCACAAATTCCCGCTGATGATCTTGTCTCCGAGCGTCCTGATTGGCGATAGCCGTTCGCAAAGCGCGCGGGCGAAAATCGTGTCTCGCGGCGCACATAGCGTGCGCCCGCCGACGCGGTCCGATTCGCTGGAGCCGCGCGGCACTTCAAAAAGGCCGGCTTGGGGAGTCGGATCTTCGACTCCCTGCATTTTCGGGATCGCCACAATGTCAATATCGTTCACCCGCGGACGCTTCCGCCGAATGCTTCCCGCAATTTCGATCCGCTCGCAGTAGTCCTGCAGCCGCTGACACAAAATTCCCGCCGACCACGCCGCTGTTTCCCTTGGAAAATTGCTCACCCGATTTTCCCCTTTTCAATTTTTGGGAATTATGTAGATAACTCCCTGGGGTGAAGGTAGGCCCATCCGGTCCCGCGTTCGCCTACCTCGAATCTTTTTTCTATAAGCCCATTCGCAGTTTCCGGCCACCACGCCATGATTTGTGCGCGATAAGGGTGTGGGCCGCCTTCGCCAATCGTTCCTTGGCAGCTTGTGAACGTGCGAACGCCGGGAATTGTATTCAACCACGCAACGTCGTCGGCTATTCCACGGTCTACATCTACCCAAACCTGAACGCATCGCGTTTCGTGTGGCATTCAATCTCCTTGGGAGTAAAGTATGTAGTTCCCCTTCGGAATGCTCATTGCTCGCCAAACCATTCCCAGAATCCCAGGTGCCCGATGGCCGCGACGGGACGAGGGAGTCGCTCCACAAATTCCGTGAACCATGCGAAACGCCCTTCCGCATAATCTCCGAATGCCAATTGCTTTTCGCTCAATTGCCCGCGAACGTCTTCCGTGCGGCGATAGCCAATGAATTTCACGATGCACAAAACGTGGCCACAATTTTTCTCCGGGTAAGACCAAATTCCCCCCGGAAGCGTCAGCGCCGTCCGATATGGTTCTTCGTCGCAAGTCTCTTTCGCCCATTTCGGAAAACCCTTCGCGGCATGGATCGCAACTTCTTCGCCGATAATTCCCGCGGGCAATTTCCACGAGCGCGTTTCCACCGTCTTCTCGTGAAGCGCCATCAGCGTGGCCCATGGTTCTGTCAGCGTCAGCGCCCTCATTCCGCGATCTCCGGCTCTTCCAAATCTTCGCCGCGCACCCTGGCCACGCTGGGACATCCTTCCACCGCGCAGCGCCAGATTTTCCGTTCGCGCAGTCGGCGCTTCGTTTCTGCGTGAAAATTCGTGGCCCTTCCGCCAAACATGATCGGATGCGCCGACGTCACCAGCTTCATCGGCTCCGTCGAGTGGTAACGGCAGAAAACCTTTTCGTCCGCGTCCGGCTCGCCAATTCCTTCCGCGATCCCGCGCCAGCGCTTCTTCGCACTCACCAAATAACGTGGCGCGACTTCGATGTGCGAATTCCTGAGCGCTGCGGTTCTCAACTCAAACTCCCCGTGATACGCTCAATTTCCTCGATGTCAGCCGGAATCGAAAGCGGCGGCGCGGGCTGGTTCGCTCTCAAATATTCTTCAACGCTTCCGTATCTATCGACCTGTTTTATCGCCGACAGTTCGGGTTCATCGAATTGCGATTCGACATGGTCCCAGCCGAAGCTGTACACAGCTTCAATTCCTTCAGAAACTCTTTCCAGGAACTGATGCGCTGCAATTTGTTCCGCATCGCCGAATTTCAGCGGACGCGCCAGCGCCTCGGTTGCTTTCTTCAAGTTCATTTTCGCGGCCTCGGTTCCAAATCGCCAACATCCAATTTCAAAAGCGTCTGCCCAAACATTCGCGCCACGTCCTGCTTTGACGTCAGCGAGCGCAGCCGGCGAATCAGCGATTCCATTTCGTGACGCAGCGGCTGAATCGCGATGTCCAAATCAGAGGCCGTCACAATCAGAAAATATCCGTACGGCTTTTGCCGGCTGCCGCCGATCGGCACGCCCAGGCGAGTGACCAAATCCTCGATGGTGCCCTTCACCCAGCGCCGCGCGTTTTCATTCGCTTCGCGCCCCAGCTGGCGCAGAATTTCTTCCGCCTTGATCGCGTTTTGCGCGCCGCGATGCAGCCACACAATTCGCAGAACTTTCCGCTGCGCTTCTTCCAGTAGATCGTCGCGCATCGCCGCCGATACGCGCCCGTCCAGCAAATCCTGTTCGGAAACCGGCGACGATTCGCGCCGCGCGGCGAACAGCGGCGTGAAAAGGCCGCGCTGCGAATCGGGTTGTGGTTTCGTGTTCACGCTCCGCCGAGGCGCTCTCTCTCTAGAATGAAGCTCATCTGCGCCAGAAAATTCATCATCGTACCGTCCGGATCGGGATCTATTCGCTCCTCGTATGGCCTCCGGACTGTTTCATTCCAGTGCCGAACTGTGTTGAAATAAATCGCGATTTCGTCACGTTGTTTTTCCATGCGCGCTAACAGCTGGAATCTGGATTGGTTCACGCCGCCCTCCCGCTCAAGACTTGCCGCTCGTCGTCGCAGTAGGAACACAGCGTCCGCCCATCGCGGTTGATGAACCACAGCCGCGGCTCTCCGCAGCACGGCGCTTGCATCGGCTCGTCGAAAAACGCATGCGCCGCACCTTCCGCGAAAATCAGGCGCGGGCTATCCCTGGTTTGACGGTCCGATTCGCTGGAGCCGGCGGGCGGCGCTTCATAAAGGACATGCGAATTTATTTTCAGTTCCATGCTGTCTTTTCCCCGGCCAATTCGACGTGAAGAAATCTGGCGCGGCATTCGCCCAGAAATTCGTCGAACGCCGTCGCCGCGCTCACCAGATTCCCGAATTCCTTTTCCCTCAGCGCTTCGCGGACCATCCATCCCGCCGTCAGCCGCTCTTCCGGCATCATCCACAGAAACGCGCCCTTGGGCACCGCCATGAAATCCCCTTCCTCAGCGTGCACTAGAAGTTCAGAAGCTCGCGCCGTCCAGAGGTTTTTGAAACCCCGCCTCACGCGCTAGGCAATAAACAATTTCCGCACCCCTTTTTTCTTAGGAATATACAGCGCTAAAATTTTGCTTTCATCATGCTCGGTCAACTTATTTTCGGCGAGATAAACAGCCAGGTCGACACGCCGTCTGAATCCTAGAATCCTGTTCGCTATAGAGAGCCGATTCTGAACGGTGTACCGTGTCAACTTCAGCAATTTTGCAATTTCAGCGTCTGTATTGCCGATGCCCGCCAGCAAGCAAATCTGTTTTTCCCGCGCCGTCAACGCATTCCATTTTCGGCTGCCCTTTGCAGGCTCAGGAGAGATTGCTCCGTCCGTTACCGAAGTAATCTCGCCTTTGTCGCGTGCAATTTCATTTAGCTTCTGCGGATCAGAGCCTGTGCCCAATTTCCGATGCAACTGTTGGCGATGGAACTTCACCGTACGGATAGAGATTCCAAGGGCATGAGCCAGCAACTTTTCCGTAGTGGCTCCGCGGCGAATCGCTTCGAGACATTCGTTCTCTCGATTCGTCAGCTTATTTTCACGTTCTCCACGAAGCATAATTTACTAAACCCTCGAATCGGACCGCGTCGGCGTGCGCCCTGCGGCCGCTAACATCGTCCGCACCAATCCACCATGCGCTTTACGAATTTCCCCGATTCCGTCGCCACCAGCCGTTCCACTTTCTGGAATCTCGTTTGCTGCTTCGTGGTGTGGCATCCGAAGCACTGCCGCTTCAGCGCCGATCCAAACAAGCGTTCCCGCTCCCACGCGCTTTTGTGTTCGCGAACCCACTCCGCGTCCGACCAGCAGCCCGGAAAGTATTCCGGAAATCCCCGAGCGGCGCGCGCCGCTCGTCCCGCTCACATCGCGTCGGCGCGCTCCCTGTTCCGCCGCGCTTCCCATGCGCGAAGGATTCCAAGTGCCCGCCTGCGCTTGCGCCGTTCGTCGGCGCGCTCGATCGCCGCGCGGTTTTGTTTCGGGAATTTCGCCCGAAACCCGCGCATCCAAAGGCGCCGATACCGCCGCGGATTTCTCCGAAACGAAATGCCGACTCGAATCCCGCGAACCTCCCGCGCGCTTTTCATTTCCACGCTCCTGGCAAACCTGTGAAAATCAGATACGCGTCGCGCGGCGTCAGGCGGTCGCACGGCAGTTGCGCCGGCGGAGTGTAAAGTCCCGCCTCGCGCATGGCCGCGAATTGCAGCTCGCTGCAGAACCATGCGTCATGCGAAAGCCAGTTGCGCTGGCCAAACGCGAAGCTGGCGATCGCCCGCCAGTCATAAGGCTTGCCGAACTGATCGTCCAGAAATTCCCAGAAATTGTTCGACTGATACGGTTCGCAGGGAATGTGCCAGATCTCCCAGCGCGCCACGCCCTGATAGCATTCATCGTTCACGCGGCGCATGCGAACGCCGCCCTTCACCAGAGCGCCCATCGTCAGCGGACACAGCGCCGGAATAATCGCTTCCACATGCGAACACCACGCGCGGGTCTGGAATTCAATCGCGCGCGAATCCCATGCCGTGCCCTGGATGAACCGGATTTGAATCTCGCTGTTCAAGCTGCCTTCTTCGCGGGACTTATATACTTAAGTCCCTACTCCTCCCAGCACTCCATATCGCTCGCAACGGCTTCGGCGGCGGAATCCCCCGCATCGTAGTAACTTATCCAAGCGTCGGGTTGCCCTTCGTAATAGCCGGAGCGCAATTTCTGGCTCTCCCATGTCACCTCCGTTTCTTTCGACGCGGCCTTTAGAGTCACTAGCCACGCGCCGAATGACAGTTTTTGGCTTCCAGACCTATATTCGGGCGTTTCCGATTTAATTTTGTCTAAGCGGATGGAACCTTTCCATCTTTCCGGCCCCATCGGCAGCGAACGCAACTCGGTGTCGCGTGTAAGAATTTGCTCAACTGTCACATTTCCTCCTTTCGGGACTTAAGTATGTAAGTCCCTTCTTCGCCGCCACGCGCCGCGGCAATTCGCGCACCGTCAGCCGCGGCTTCGACTTCTTCGTCTTCACCGCCGCCTGATAAAGCTTCAACACTTTCGCCGAAGCGTGCTGCATCAGAAATTTTTCCGCATTTGCTAACGGATGCCAGCTCACGCGCCGCTCGATCGCGCGCTTCAACATTCGCTTCGGACACTTCCTTACAAACCGCGCCAGAGATTTCGGATCCCGAATCTGCCGCAGAATCGCTTCCGTCAACGCCAGCTCGAATTCCGCTCCGGAGGCCGCCAGCTTGCCGGGAAACTTCCGCGAACGCGCTCCATGGTCGCGAAGATACTTCACGATCTCCGCCGCCAATTCCTTGCGACGCTCTTCCAGCTCGCGCCATTCCAGCGCCAGGTTGTCTTCCGCAAACACTTTTTGCTGAGGGCTGCTACTCATCGCTCTCCACAACTTTCCTGACGGAATATTCCGTCACCAGCCGATATCGCGCGACCGTCGTTGGCCCGTCGCCTTCGACTGCGTCGCCTTCCGTTCGAAAGGCGAGCAGGTCCGGCCCGCTCGGCGTCTCGCTGTTTTCGTCAACCCGCACGAAGAGCAATACTGGAAATTCAGACTTCTTTTTTCGATCAGCCATTTGTTCCGCTCCTTTGAAATTCAACGAACTGCTTTCGCGCCGTTCTTACATCCATCAGTTCGTGATGAATCTTCCGTCCTGCTTTCGCGCGACGCGCCGCGCGCGCCTTCGTTTGCATTCCCTGAAGACGAATCGCCAGCCGCGATTTCTTTTCCCCCGCGTGAGCGAACGGAAAGAACGCCTGGCAGCGGAAACATTCGACGCCGCTTTCGGTCCCGTTTTCGCCGGGGCGCTGCCGGCGGACCATTTCCCGGTGCGCGCAAAACAAAATCATTTGAACGCGCCCACCATTTCTAGAATCAGAATCACGCCGCAAACAAAGACTGCCGCCGCAACGATGACGGCCGTGAGCAACTGGCGGTTCGCAACAAAGTGTGAGTTTTTCCGCCCAACTGTGTCGCGTCGCTCGGCAATCGCTTGCTCAGGCTCTTCAATCGAACGCCGCCGCATCTCGTAAATCCCCCTGGCATTCACCGGGCGCGAAGGCGCTTCGTATCCGTCCGCGCGCTTCTCCCTTAAAACTTCGTCAGGAATCATGCCGCTTCCTCCTTTTCCGATTTGTATTGCGCGATCGCTTTCACCAGGCGCCGCACACTCAGATACGAGCGCATTTCCTTGCTGGCGAAAATATCCTCCACGCGGCACTGCTCAACCAGTTTGCCGATGAATTTCTCTCCCAGCTTTTTGCCCCATTCGCGCTCCGCGATTTTGCGGACCTCGTCTTCCCGCAAGCCCGGCAATTCGTCGCGGTGGTCGATGCGCGAAAGCAGTTGCTCCAGATGGCCTTTGCGGTCCGCGCGCATGAATCCCTGCAGCAGCATGTGCGAGCCGGCCAGCACAATTCCGCAGCCGCTTAAGTCGTGAAGTTCCCGCACGATTTCCAGGCAGGTCACGTCCAGGTGCTGCGCTTCGTCAATCACAATCGCGGGGACCTGTTCCATGCGCGCGAACGATGTGACGATGGTGTTCACCAGCCGCTCTTTGGTTTGCGCGCGCACCGGAACGCCCAGCGCGCGCCCAATGCGCTTCAGCAGCGGAAGCGGCCGCATGTCCGCCGAAGCGTACACGTAGCCGGCCAGCTGCTTCTTTTCCCGATGCAGTTGGCAAATCAAATGGTCCAGCACGAAACTTTTCTGCGTTCCCGGAGGCCCGTAAAGCAAAACCCATTCGCCGTTCAGCGTCGCGCGCTTGAAGTAGCGAAGGATGTGGTGATAGTTTTCCGTCTCGAACAGCACGCCCTTCGAGCGCGCTTGAACGTCCAGCGGACTCCGCTGCATGTAGTCCCAAACGGCGGCGCGCAAATATTTGTCGTCGCGCGCGTGATAGCGGCCGGCCAAAAACATATGAATCGTCGAAACTCCGTAGCCGATCTGATCGGCAAATTCCGCGTGAGACAAATCCGCGCGCGTCAGATAGGCATTCGCCGCGGCCAGCACTTTCGCCGTGGGCGGCGCAGGATGCGAATTCGCCAGTTCAATTTCGTCGGCGTGCGCGCCCATCTATTCATCCTCCGAAATTTCCATCAGGGATTTCACGCCGTCGGAAACAAATGGCGAAGCTCTCAGCCGGCGCGGTTCGCTCGGTGCGGGAAGTCCGGATTGCGCGCCCGGCGCAACATGCGAAACCCGGCCATCCGTTCCCGTTGCTGCAACTCCGGCGCGCTGCAAAAGTGCATCCGGTTCCGAAAGCCAGTTATTCGCTTCGGCCATTGCCTCGAGTCCCGCGCAGTAAAGCGCCGCGGTGGAAAGCATCGCGTTCTTCCGCCGCGCCATCGCGCGGATCCCGTCAACGCTCAGCCGGCCGTGCGCTGACTGCGCAACCGCTTGCTGGATCTGCAGCTCGCCCAAAAATTCGCCGCTCTCGGCATCGAATGCAACTGCCGTCCCCAGATCCCAGGGGTCCCGCGCGACAGTCACTTCCTGTTTCACTTTCGCGATCAGCACGGCGAAACTGGAATCGTCGCGCGGCTCGTAGCGGAGTTTGTTCAGCTCTACGCAACCGCCCTGATGAACGGTGCGCGTGTCGCGCTGCCAGAAAAGCTGATCCAGCATTCGCCGCTCAACCATTCGCCGCGAATCGGGCGGGGCCTGCTGCGCAAAAACATCGTTCGGAGAACGCCCGCCGAGCAGGTCGTTTGCCTGCGCGTTGTATTCGTCAATGAACTGCGCGGCCGCCAGAATAAATTCCTTATCGGAACGCAGCGGAGTTTCGTGCGCTTTGCCTTCGAAGAAATCCTTGTGGTGCTTCTGCGCGTCGCGGCATTTCGCCGAAGCCAGTTGCGGCTTGTTGCTGCAATAGCCCACGCCCCACATGCGGTCAAAGCCCTTCGAAAATAATTGGAAGAAAGGTTCGATGGGTTTCGACCGCGCGTTATAAGGAAGCGCGTTGGTGATTTCCACTTCGTTCGATTTCAGAATTCCGGCCAGGTCTTCGGCCATGAACACGCGGCCCACCGCCTGGTAATCTTTTCCGTTATCCCAATAAAAGTTTCGCGGCAATCCGCATTCTGAAACGGCGATGCGCAACGAAGCGTTGATGGTGCGCGAGGAAGGAGTGGGCGCCCAAACCACGCCCACGATTTTGCGCGAGCCCCAATCCCAGGTCAGCGACATCCACGGGCGGTACATTTTCCGCGCATCCAGAACTTCGCCGGGGAAAACCGTGTTGTAAACGAATACGTCGTGCACGCGGTGATCCATCACCCACCATTCGTTCGCCAAAATTCCGCGCGTGTCGCGAACGATGGTGGGAACCTGCGTGCGCGTATATTCGCGCTTGCCTTCGCGCGCCAGCACGGTGATGTCCGGACGAATCGCATTCTTCAAATAGCGGCGCACGGTGTTATAGCTCGGCGTTTCACCCTCTTCGCCCAGCGCGGTCCATTCGCGGCAGAGCGCGCGCCACACCAGTTGATTGCTGAGATTTTCGCCGACGGCTTTTGACTGGCAGAATGCGGCCGCGCGGGAATGTTCGCGGAAGAAGCGCGATTCCTTTTCGTCCTCGCGAAGTTTCGGAGCCAGGCCGGCCTCTCCGCGCGTGCGGTAGCGATTCAGCCAACGGCGCAGCGTTGCTGCGGAGTTGCCGGTGAGCTCTGCTTGCTTCGCGAGCAGCTCCGCGAATTGCTGATGTCTGCTGCGTCCGGAGAGCTTGCCAATCTCGGTCAGCGGCGCGATCGCCGCCTTCCGTTCGGCAACGCGCTCGCGGAATTGTTCGGGGACGTCTCCTCTTTCACGCGGCGCGGCGTTTGCGAATTCCGCATCCCGCGGAGACGAAATCAACTCGACCGCCGGCTTTGCGGTTTTTTCCAGAATTGCGTCGGGCCTGACAATGATCTGCGTGTTCTTCGCGATTTGTTCCTGATATTTCAGTTGCGCGGATTCCGGCAACGATGTGAGAACGAAGAGGGCTTCACGTCGACCGTTCGCGAGCGGTTTTTCGGAGGGCTGAGAGGTCCACCGCGATCCGGCGGCGAGTTTGCGGACATGCTGTACATGAAGATCCATCAGGTCGCCGATCTGCTTCGCGCTGAGCCAGGTCTCAGCCACGCGCGTACCTCGCAATTCCAAAAATGATTCGAGAAGCATCGCGCACGGCCGGACTCGATGCACGTTGGGGTGTTTGGCGGGACGCATCGAGCCCGGCGCGTTTCGCCGCGCTCACCGCTCCGAAGCTGGAGGCAACTGAGCGGGATTTCGTGGAAGAATATTTTCCTTCTGTCACGCGGCCTGCCTCTGAATCCTGCGCACTTCTTCCGCCAGCGCTTTTTCTACGCGTGGTGATCTGCGGATTCCTCGTGAGACTAGTGAAACGTGCGCTTCAGAAAGCCTGAGCGCCCGCGCCACCCTGACTTGCGCGCCGCGATAAAAACGTGCGCGAGATGCAATCTCTGTGGTAAGTTGCTTACGCGAACGAGTCTTTCGCATGATGGAGCTTAGAGTAGGCTCAGCCTGAGCTTAGTGTCAAGGAAAAAATGATGGAGATTTCCACAGCATCGTTGATCGCACGCGTCCGCTTGGCGCTGGGGGAAACTCAGGAAAGTTTTGCTCCGGTAATGCATGTCGTTCGGGCGTCTGTTCAGAACTGGGAATCGGGAAGGGGCAAACCTACGCCGAAGCGGCTCAGGAAAATGGCCGAGATCGCTCCTCAGTTCGCGCGTGAGCTCCGCATCGCAGCCGATAAGATCGAGGAGGAAATAAGGGCGAGGCGCAGGCGGAAGGGCATCCGTGCGTCCGGCGGCAAGCGCGGATATATTTCAGTCAAGATCGCCGGTCGCCGCTATGGCGAAGATACTATTTCCTCTGCCCACGAAGCACTCGATCTGGTGATTGACAATGCACCGACTGAGCTTGTAAAAAAGGTACAGGAGATTCTCGATAAGCATGCAGGGCAGTGGCGGAGGAAAACATGAAAAAAGCTATCTTTGCGTGGTCTGTAGTTGGTACTTTGCTTTTCGGCGTGCAGGCCCCTGTTGCGCGGCAGGATGTGCAGCCGGTATCTGATGGCTTCTATTATAAGGATGCGCGTGGTCTCCAGAAAATGGAGCCGCTCTCAATGGCCGGTGGCGGACTGAAGCATGTGGGGAAAATGTTTGTTCCAGGGCTCACCCCGCAATTTGTTTGGACGTTTCGCGGCGCGGAGGCTCCGGCACAGTTGACGGAAAAAAGGCCTGTGTTTTATGTCCGGGAATTGCCGACGCTCGCTGCAACGGCGGGCCGAACCGAGCGCGACTTGTTGATCATTCGCGTGGACAAAAAGAGAGATCATCGCGAGCTTCAGACCACGAACGGTGGGAATATGTTCACGTTCAAGTCTGGAATCAGTAAGGAGAGGATGCCGGACGTCACCACTAAGACGTTAGACGACGGTATCTTCACGATCACGCCCAATGAGGACCTGAAGCCTGGTGAATATATGGTCACTTTTAGCGCGCTCGGCTACGTTGGATACGACTTCGGGATTAAGCAATAAATCTGCCGCGCAAAATGCGCGTTGGATGTGCGTTGGATTGATGGCTTAATTTGAGATGCGCGTTGGATTAAGCCTTTAGAATCAATAAGTTGAGCGAAATGGTGCGAAATGCGCGTTGGATGCGCGCTGGATCGGCAACCCGCTCGACGGAAACAAAGGACTTAGCTCCCACATCCAACGCGCATCCGCTCCGCGCGTTGCAATTAGCGCGGAACCGCCCGCGCGCAAAGCCGCCGCCCCGCCGCGCTCTAACTCCAATCATCGCCCAGCTTTACCGTCATTTCCCCTCACTTCCCTTCATTTCCCATCATTTGCATACAATTCGGCTGGGCTTAGGTTCTGACCATTCAATGAAAATAATCGGGAGCGTCCGGCGGATTTCCGAACGCTCCCAAAAAGCGCTCGCGCATTCAACAATTGTTTTTCGCGGTGCAGCGCTAGTGCGATGCGCCCGCGTATTTCACCGAGCAGCCATACGGATGCGTGACAGATACGGCCACAGGCTTTCCAGCGAGCGCGTCAGTTAGGGCTTCCTGCACATAGTTTTTTGAGCTTGGAATGTCACTGGCATCCGACGTCGCCTTGTCGTCAATCGCGCCGTCGTAAACCATGATGCCCTGCGGGTTGATGATCACAATCTGCGGCGTGGTTTTCGCGTCATACAAGTGGCCGAGATCACCGGAAGCATCCAGCAGAGCAGCGGTGGGCGCTGCGTTCATCCTGCCCATGTAGGTGTTTTCCGCATCGGCGGTCATATAGCCCTGGGTACCGGGCGCGGAGGAAATGACCGTGAACCACACGACGCCTTTGCCGGTCCATTCCTTCTGAAGACGTTGCATGTTGCCGCTCTCATAATGCTTGCGGGTATAAGGGCATCCGTTGTTGTGCCATTCCAAGACGACAAACTTGCCGCGAAAATCCGCGAGGCGGTATGTCTTGCCATTGCTGGCTGTTGCCGAAAACTCCGGCGCGGGCTCTCCTACTTTCGGAGCCGAAAGAAGCAGCGGAGCCACCAGGAAAAGAAGCGCGGCGGAAATGAATGTTGCAGCAAAACGTTTCATTATTTTCCTCCTAACACAACTCGGTCGTGCGGCGAGCGTCCATTTGCAGAGAATATCAAAAATCGCTTTGCCAAAAAAGCGCGTTAACGGTGTGCCACCGATGCGATTGGTACATCCAGCAGGTACGCTTGGCCGTCCGGTAGTTCGAGAACGCCCTTCAGATTCGCCAGTGGTTTCGTGAGCTCGCTTGACTTGTGCAAGGTGATCCGCAGACCTGTTGGCCGCGTTCCGGCGAGTTGCGGGGCTGAATCATTAATCTCGGATTCATGCAAAGGAAAAAAATATCCCGGAGGTATCGGCCGTCCCGCTTGTATCTCAATTACGAATGAATCCTTTTCGGCATGGCCGGATAATTTCCAATTTGCAGGCGCCGGCTTGGGCAGACGCGCGCGTGCCGCCGCAAAAGCCGCCGCCGTTGCGGCATCTGGCGGCACTATGGATTTCGCCGAAATTGCCAGCGATAGCTGCGCGTTGCCCGGCATGCACATCTGTTCGTTGCAAATCAGAAATTTCACCGCCGCCTCAAGCTTATCGGAGGGAGAAGCGGAATAGTCGGCGCCTGCTCGCACCGGCGCCGTCAACAAAACGTCTCCGCCATATACGTAATTCACGATGGTGGATGAACCCATGCGTTGAGGCGCCGGCCATATAATTTCGCCAGCAGAAAGTCCCTTAGGAAATTGCCAGGTAACGCGCGGCGGTTCGCCGGAATCGCCGGGATTCACCCAATAAATGTGCCATCCGCGCTCCATCTTAAATTGCAGACCGACGGTAAATTCGTGTCCGCGAGTGATTGCGGAATTGTCAGAGATCAGTTCAAGAGTTCCGTGAGGGATGCGAGCGGGCTGCGCGGTTATTGGCGCGCCGCCCAGCAACAAACAAGTCATCAGAACAAAAGTAGCGAATAAAATTAAAAATGAACTGCGCGTGAGATGTGAGGAAAAACGATTCATGTTCCTTCCTAAAATAGCGCGCGGCGCGCGCCTAATTTGAGTGAACACGCGAACGCAAATCTCTTTGCATCCACACGGCGCGCGGAAAACATTTGCGATGGTTTGTTCAGTCACTATTGAACGATCAGCGTGACCACCAGTGTATGCGTGTCATTCCCTGCCACGCCCGTGATCGAGAGATTATATGTTCCCGGCAATGTCGTCCCGGCGCTGCCGCTCGATACCACCGAGCCGCCGCCGCTGCCGCATCCCGAGATCAGGGCCGCCGACACGACAAGAGCCATTGCCAACAGCATCGCGCTAGCCCATCTGCCCCGCCAGCCGTGGAATGCAGACGCATGCATTCGAGTCCATCGGTAGAAACTCAGCAACGCAAGCAATGCCAGCGCATAAAACGCGAGCATCAGGCGACCCGGCGGCGACCCGAAATTGGGCCAACGGTTCGGCGGCGCAAACGCAGTCTTGGCGGTAGTCGTGACGCTAAAACTCACGGTCGCCGATGTAGCCGGTGACACAGTCACAGAACTTTGCGGCAGCGTACATGTGGCCCCTGGAGGCACCGTTCCGCACGTCAACGTGACCGTAATCGAATCGGTGCTTACACTCCCCCCGACAGCATCCACTTCAATTGCGAACAAGGCGCTGGTTCCGGCGGTAACGGTCTGTGTGCCGGTTCCTCCAGCGGGAACAACGATTTGGAAGTCTATGCCGGTCGCAAAAATGTTTATGCTTTGCGGGCTATCGCCGGCGCTATCGTTAATCGTTAATGACGCAGTTCTGGATCCACCAGATATCGGCGTAAATGTGACGCTGACAGTGCAATTGGCGCCCGGAAGAAGCGTCGGGCCGCAGGTAGTCGTTTGGGCAAAGTCTCCATTATTCGTTCCGCTAAATAATATGCTCGAAATGTTCAACGATTCCTTGCCGTTATTTGTAACCGTAACTACTTGAGCCGCGCTTGTTGTGCCAACCGCCTGAGTAGTGAACGTGAGCTTAGCAGGGCTCATTGTCGCGGTGGCTCCGGTTCCCAATCCGAATAAAGTGGCGGTCTGCGGGCTGCCCGGCGCGTCATCCGCAATGGAAATAATCGCAGAGTTGGAACCTGTCGTGTTTGGCGTGAAGATGACGGTAATCACGCACGAACTTCCAGCGGTAACCGCCGATCCGCAGGTGTTGACTTGCGAAAAGCTCGCGCTATTCGCGCCCGTGACCGTGATACCTGTGATGTTCAGCGTAACGGTCTGATTGTTCGTCAACGTAATGGATTGCGACGTGCTGCTGGTGGTGTTGATCTGCAGCGGGAAGGAAAGTCCGGGAGGAACCAGCGAGACAGCTGAAACACCTGTTCCGGAAAGTGCAACCAGTTGTGGGCTGAGCGGGGCGCTATCTGAAACACTCAGGTTTGCAGTGAGCGCGCCGCCGGTTGTCGGCGTGAACGTGACATTAATCGTGCAGAATGCCGTAGGCGCCAACGTCGCAGGGCAGTTGTTCGTCTGACTAAAGCTGTTCGCATTAGCGCCGGTGAAACCGATCCCCGCAACTTGCATCGGAGCAGTCGGACTGGTGTTGGTGAGCGTCACCATTTGCGCGGTGCTGCTGCGGGCGATTACCGTCGGATTGAAAACAAGTGTAGTCGGAGCAAGACTGGCGGCTGGAACAATCACTAGTCCCGCCACGCTGCGAATTCTGTTGTTCCCCGTATCCGCGATATCCACAGCGCCCAGGCTATCGATCGCAATGGATGACGGCGAATGGAGAGCCGCGCTCGTTGCCGGTCCACCATCGCCGCTAAATCCCGCGCCGAGCGCGTGATTGCCGGCTACTGTTTGGATGTTCCCAGTGCTCGCGGCTACTTCACGAATCACATTGTTCGCCGTATCCGCGATGAACAAATCGCCCGACGGATCCACGATCACCGAAAGCGGACCGTTCAACTGTGCTGCGGTAGCAAGGCCACCATCGCCGCTGAATCCCGCGGGCAAACTGTGATTACCCACAACCGTTTTAATATTGTGATTGGAGATTGTGACCTCGCGAATAACGTTGTTACCTGTGTCGGCGATAAAAATATTTCCGAAGGCGTCCAGAAAAACACCGGAAGGAGAAGAAAGCAGAGCACTGGTAGCCAGTCCACCGTCTCCGCCAAATCCCGGAGTTCCGCCGTTAGGCGGCACGTTCGTCCCGACGACCGTCTGAATCTTCCCGGAAGCGAAAACAACTTCACGAATGAGATTGTTTCCCGTGTCCGCGATAAAAATGTCTCCGGCGCTGTCGACGTACACTCCGGTCGGCAGCTTAAGCTGGGCCTGAATAGCGGGTCCGCCGTCGCCCAGAGATCCGGGCGTTCCGGTGCCGACGATAATCTGAACGGTTCCGGTGGACGCGACAAGCTCACGGATCACATTGTTCTTCGTATCCGCGATGTAAACATTGTTCGAGCTATCGACGAAGATTCCCGTGGGTCCGTTTAGCGCGCCGCCGGTGGTCCCGGCGATGGTTTGAATCAGCCCGCTGGAAGCAACAACCTCGCGGACCACATTGTTTGCCGTGTCGGCGATGAAAATATCGCGCGGACCATCTACTGCGACTCCGCTCGGAAGATTCAAAGCGGCGTTGAGTGCAATCGCACCGTCCCCGCTGAAACTTAACTGGCCGTTCCCGGCGATGCTGTGGATGTTGCCGCTGGCCGCAACAACCTGCCTCACAAAATGATTCGCGGTATCGGCGATAACGACGTTTCCAGTGGCGTCAACGAATACGCCGAGGGGCGAAGACAGTTCGGCTGCTGTAGCAGGGCCACCATCGCCCGTAAATCCGCTCAATCCATTGCCGGCGATCCTCAGGATTTTGCCGTTCACCGATGTGACTTCGCGGATTTCGCTGTTGGTCGTGTCCGCGATGAAAACGTTATTGTTCGCGTCAACGAAAACCGCCGAAGGTCCGTGCAGCAGTGCAGCCGTTGCGGCGCCGCCGTCGCCTGTCGCTCCGGCCGTTCCCACTGGCGATCCCGCAAATGTTCGTATAAGTCCACTCGCCTTCACGATCTCGCGAATCGCGTTGTTATCGTGATCGGCAATGTAAACATTTCCGGAGCTGTCCAAAGAAACGCTCAGTGGATTGTGCAGCGTAGCGGCGGTTGCGAGTCCGCCATCGCCAGTAAATCCCGCCACATTGTGGGTTCCGGCAATGGTGGTGATGGTAGTGCCGACTACCTCACGAATGACCTGATTGCCGCTATCGGCGATGAAAATGTCGTTGCTCGCATCCACGTAAACGCCATTTGGATTGCTGAGCTTGGCGCTGGTAGCGGGCCCAGTATCGCCAGAAAATCCGGCCACGCCGGTCCCTGCGACCGTGGTGATAATCAGACTCGTTGCGTTTACTTCACGGATTACATTGTTGCCGCTGTCCGCGATGAAAACATTATTGCTCGCGTCCACAAAAATTCCCGTGGGCGCGGAAAGTTGCGCAGCCGTCGCTAGAGCTGTATCTCCGGTGTAGCCGGCGCTGCCGGTTCCCGCGAAGACACTGAGCAGTCCTGTCGAATCAATTTTGTAAACGCGATTGCCGTGCGAGTCCGCGATGTAAAGATTTAAATTGGAGTCCTGCGCCACGCCCACCGGCAAGCCGACGCTGGAAGAAAGCGCGGGCACATTATTGGGGCCGCCCCCGGCTACCGTGACAATATTATTTTGTGCGTGCGCCGTAAAAGGAAGTGTTCCAAGGACCAATAAGACCGCTAGGACATCTCTGCGAACGTTCACTTGGCCTCCGCATGAACGCTTGGCAATAATTCCACCGTACGCGTAAATTCCGAACCGTCGAGAGATTGAAAATTCAGCACCAACAAGGGCTTTCCGCCTTCTTGCCACAATTTATATTCCGCGCCGCTGATGGTGGCGCCAGCCGTGAACTCCGCATTGCCGTGCGCGGGAACTGTAAAAGAAGCCGAAAGAGTTTGCGTCGTGCCGGAGAGAATACTGCGCAGCGAGACGCTCTTGGTCTGCAACGTCGCGTCTGTGCTGCTGCTCAGGACTACGTGCAGCGTAACACTCAGATTTTTTCCCGTGTCCGCAACTTGCTGAATGGCGTAAACGCCGGAAACTTCGTGCCCGCTCGCCGCTTGTGGAGTCCGCGCCAATAGAACTGCGGACAGCAACAAGCAAACTCCGGCTACGGCAAGACCTCTTGCAGTAATCATGTATGACTCCACGGGAATTTTCCCGGCACAACTTCAGCTTTCAACGCCGGCGCACAATAACCCAAGCGGCGCACAACTGAGTCCCCTGACCGGGCCGGCAAATCAAGAAGCGTGCCAAAGAGTGTCCCATTCTAGCAGACTCAAGCAATCCTGGCACAACCTCGAATACGCTAACTTCTGCGCGCTCGCCTTCGTGTCTATGCGATGAAAAACTGAGGCAAAGCGTTGCCTGAAGGTCTGGCGCTCGCGGATTGGAACGTATTGCGAAGAATTCGAAGCCCGTCTGGGATTCCAGCAAAATACGAAAAAAGGGCGCGACACGCTGCGCCCCTCCGAGAGATGTTTCTTATTCCGTTCCGAGAGGCGCACAGGCAGCACCTGCCCATGTTTCCCGAAACAGCCAGGCGAGCTATGGCAGCACGACGACAGTGCCTTTCATCCCCAACGTATCGTGCAAGGCGCAGATGTACGGGTACGTGCCGGCCTTGGTGAAGGTGACACGGACGCGCGTGTGACCCACTCCAGATGTAGGCACGCCGATTCGTTCATGCGCCGCGGCGACGATAAATCCGGAGTGCACGTTGGTTGCACTGGAGTTGATAGTGAAATGGAGCGCGCCGTCGGTGTCCACGGTAAACGTGCCGGCGGGAGGCATGGGATCTGCGGGCTCGACACCGAACGTGATTGTGTGCGGCGTGACAGGATCGTTGTTGGTCCATTCGACGGTTTGGCCGACATGGATGATGGTTTCATGGCTGAAGAAGCGCATAACGGAGACGCTCTGTTGCCCACCGCCGGTGGCGACGATTTCGCCGATTCCGACCGTGACGGCAGTGTGGCCAAACGCAGCGGACACGCCGTCATCGTGGTCGTGACCGCCATGCGGATCGGTGTCGGACAACAAATCCTTGCGCTGGTCTTCGGCCTGCTGATCGTAAAAGTTCTGGTAGTGCGGCAACGTTACCGACAGAGGCAACAGATGAACGGTGCCGGTCATGTTTTCATGCACCAAGCAAGTCAGCTTGAAATTGCCGGCGTCGGGGAATACGACCTTGAAAGTCTGTCCCTTCGCGAGGGGAGGAGTGGACACGCACGTCGAACCAGTGAAGGAAACGCCGCTGGGTGTGAACACCGGAGGGACTCCCGGCGGGAATGCCGCGCAGCCGGATGTAAAAGGAGCGCGATTCTGCCCGGCTATGAGAAACGTTACAGTGTGGATTTCGTCCGCGTCGACGGTCCAGGTGATGTCGTCGCCCGCGTGAATCCAGATTTCATTGGGAAGGAAGGCGAGCGCCTGGCGTCCTTAATCGTGACTCTGTGCGCCGACGGTGGCGTGCCATTGGGCTTGCGCTACGGACGGGTAGACCAAGATCGCAAGGGCCAAAGTCCAGCGCAGAACTGTTGAAGACCTGACGGAACTGGGATTTTTCATTCTTCTCCTCGGGGATGCTTCGATTTCAGGATGGAAACCGTCAAACCGACTTTTCCTGTGGGGCGATACTGCCTGCGGTCAGGGTCTGCTGTCAACTAGCCTGGTAATTCGGGACACGCCGGAAGTATGCGAACAACGGAAGGCAGCAACGGAGTGAAAACAAAGCCGAAATTTTGGAGGCGCGGGTGGGATTCGAACCCGCTCCCGGTATTGAAAACACACAACTTATTGAAAACACTGACCCGCTAGAAACGCTAGAAACGCTAAAAACGCCTAAACCGCTTAACGGGGTTACGCAGCGGTTACGCAGGGACGCCGCACTAGTCCCGCCGGTACCCGTAAAGTTTTTCAGAAAAATTCCGCAAAAACGTACGCCCGCTAAGTAATGGGGGAGTCCTCATCTAAGCATGAAAAACCGGCCGAGGCCCCATCGCCCCCTAAGAGGCCGATGTCGCAGTCCTTTACTAGTCCTTGCAGCAACGCAGACCACGCCGTAAGCTGCGGCAGTCCTAGGGAAAGTTTAATCGACTGGCAGAAGAGAAAAGCAAGCTAATCGCAGTCTCAAAAGCGTCAAATCCAACTGTTCAGGACTGCCTCCCCAGTACTCCGACCGTCACTTCTCCAGCGCCAAGGACCGGATACGGTTAACGTCTAGGGTTCCTTTGGCGCCCCAGCCTGCCACCCCTTCTGGAATCGCGGGTCGGAACTTCTCATAGAGCCTGAATGCGTTCCCAGACAACTGCTCAGGTCGGAAGGCTTTCGCGAGGTCACGCATCGCCGCGCGTGCAGTTTCAAGCGACTCGCCAAACTTGCTCTCCAGGTATCGCTCTACGCTTTTCGATTCGATGGGTTTGTTATTGCTCACCGCCCGCACTCCTTCCGTCGTGTTGATTGCCGGTACTGCACGTCCACAAATCTCAATCGAGAATTCCTCTCCCCGTTTTCTTGCGCGCGCCTTTTTGACATCTTGCGGCACAGGTTTGTATATGCCCAGTCGCTGCCCTTTGGATTGAGCAGTCAGACCAGCCACCGCCTTGCCGAGTGACAGTGCTTCGTCTTTGTCAAATCCCAGTCGCTCGGCAACGGTAGTTGCCCACAGCGTCAGGACGGGAGCACGATTGATTAGAATATTGCGTTCGATCATGGCTCACTTTCTACCGAACCGGAATTTGCGATTAGGACCTCTAGTTCGCACATCGTATGCTCCTCTTAGCCACGACACAACGGGTGTCGAAATTGTTTTCCAAGAAAATTCCGCATATATAAAAACCGTCTAAGCCTGCGGGGGAGCCCTCATTCCGCACGAAAAACCGGCTAGAGCTTTGCAGACTCATAGAGTTGGGTGTAAGTTTTCGTTCAGCCGGGAATTCAAATATGGAAATCCGGGCTGGCGCTGTATACTGAGGCGGACACGCGTACATTATTGGCCGGCCCCGAAATCAAAACGGAAATTCCGTCTGACATTACACTGAGGAGGACCCAGTGTAAACTTATCAGCTTAGGAAGGAATACGAGCAAGTGGAATTAGCATGGACTGGCCTTCTTGAGCATGTGTGGGGATGCATGAAGCATGCGTAAGATACTCGTTGGCATTTTGTTTCTACTGCTGATTGCCGGCTATAGCTATGCGGATGGCGACGACCTGATCGTGCTGCAGGATGGCAGCCACCGGACCGGCACACTTCAAGGTTGTCTCAATGGCAATTGCCAATTGAGCGGCCGGACCATCCCGCAGGCGACGATCATCTGGATCGGTCTGCATCAAGCCGGATCGAATCCTCCCCAACCGAACGATGCAGCGGTTGCCGAGATCGTGATGACTGACCATTCGGTACATCCAGGGTTGATGACGGCCATTGACCCGACCCGCGTGATGTGGGTCGCGGGCACTTACGACCGGCAGAAGGTGGCGTGGGTCTACCTTACCCACCCAGCGAAGGGTGCGCGCGAAGCGCCGACCACTGGGTCGCGAACGGTCCGATTCGACGTCCACGTCGCCGTGACCATCCACTTGCACATTCAAGAGCACAACGCCAGCCTGGCGGCGGCGCCATCAGTCGAAGACTCTAGCTATGACTGGACGGGCTCGTGGCAAAACGTGACCTTCAGAATCGTTCCGGGCCGCACCGTTGGTAAGACGGAGATTCCGCCTGGCATTTTTCCGGAGCTGCCCTATCCGACAGGGGTCGTGCAGGCATCGGCAAAGTTCACGTTCAACGATCCTCCCAATAGATACAAGGCGACGAACTGCAAGGGGGAAGTCCCCACGCAAACTTACACGGGCACGTTTGTTCTCAACTACCCGCGCCAAGCGAGAGCGGGCGAACAGTTCGTCATTGCGCAAGCACAGAACACCGGCGCACAGTTCCTTGCCGCCATAAAGGCTGCCATAGAGTCAAGTTGCGCCCCGGAGCCCCTCAATGTGGCGGGCTATCCACCGGGCTACCTCTACTTCCACTTCGGCGCGCCCGATGGAATCGGCTATGACCCGCTGTACCTAGCGCTCGATCTCGACTGGGACCGGGCATCCTCTTCGGCCCCGGACATGCCGTTCCCGCTTGACCAAATACTCACCGGCAAATCGATCACGCTGGAGACGGGAACCCAGTCCCGGTTCTATGCCAGCGGCGGCGGTGGTGCTGGTCCGGGAGACGGAAAGACGGTCGACGAGACGGTGCGGGTCTCCTTCACCCCGCATTAGCCCCAGCGCTAGAATGGCAAATGTTGTTGAATCGTGATGATTTGACTTGTCCCTCCTCAAGGCCAAAACAAGTAATTGGACCTCTGATGTGGAATCTCCTAATGCAATGGACAATCGAAGAAAGAAGCGCTAGCATGCCCGCCATGAGGGGCTGCCCCTTTTGCAGTCTCTGAGTCATGCGGCTGTTGAGTTCGCCCGACGAGGCGTATTTCACGGCGTCATTTGCCCTTCCGGTTCCCAAAGGCCCATTAAGTCTCTGAAGCAAGAAAGGAGCAGATATGAACTCACAACCTCAAATATCAAATTCGGCAGCGGTGTCTCTTGGTGCGACTCCAGCCGCGGCATCCACAGGCTCGTTATCGCGCAATTGGAAATGGCTTGTGCCAACTTTCGTAATCTTTCTCTTCCTTCCACCGTTCGCGCCTCTCGGATCAATTTTCGCTGCGATGCCTGCCGCTGAGCAGGTGGGTGTAATTCAAACGCAAGAAACCACATACCCGGGCGTCGTAGCCGAATTCACCGAATGCAGGCGAAAGGAAGGCGTGCTCAACATCAGAGTGCGTTTTCGCAATACATCCGACAAGCAAGTGTTGCTAACGGTCTTCCGCAACGAAGATGTCGAGAAGTACTATGTGACTGCCAAAAACAAAAAATATTTTATTTTGAAAGACTCTGAAGGCAAGTATGTTGCCGAGCAATTCGGCGACTGGGTACCTGCTGGAGGAAGCCACACGTGGTGGGCAAAGTACCCTGCGCCTCCTGCTGACATAAAGAAAATAACCTTGATAACAACAATCACTACTCCATTTGAAGACGTGCCGATTACGGATCAATGAACATGGCCAGGTCTCTTGCTTGGAGCCCAAGCATGCGAAAACGACTCTTCTGGCTAGCCGCGGCACTGGCCGCATCCGTATCACTGGCGGCGCAGATGAAGAACGCCAATCCGGATTCGCCGGCGGTGCAGGCCGCTGCCCGGGCTGCGCTGCCGCACGCCAAAGTTGTGGACATCGTGGGCGTGACCCGCGAGATCCAAGGCTTGACCAGCGGAATCCAAGGCGCGAGCACTGGAATCCAAAGTGTGTTGCAGGATCTCAGAGCGAAAGTCACCGCGCAGGAAGTCAAAATCGAGCTGGACGCTGATGTCCTGTTCGATTTCGATAAATACAACTTGCGTCCGGAAGCTGCCGACAGTTTGCGCAAGGTGGGCGAGGTTGCCAAGAGTTATGGTAACTCGGCCGTGCTAATCGAAGGCCACACGGATAGCAAAGGCACTCACGCGTACAACATGAAGCTCTCCGAGAACCGCGCCGCATCTGTGAAGAACTGGCTGGTGCAGAACGCGAACATCTCGGCGGCACGTATCAGCACCCAAGGATGGGGAGAGACCAAGCCAATTGCACCCAACACGAATCCAAGTGGCACCGACAATCCCGCGGGTCGACAGAAAAACCGCAGGGTCGAGATCACCATCCGCACCAATTAGGCAAGGGTGCGTTCGTCAACACCGAGAACCCGCATCGATTTGAAGTGGACACCTTGGAATCCAAATGACTGCGGGGGACCTACAACACCAAGCGACGCGGGTCGGGGTTCGACTCCCACCGCCGGCACCCTTTAAGTTCTCCTCACCCGGTTGCCATGTTACCTCGGAGTTCCCCATCAGTTTCGTCACTGCGGAGAGCCTCCCATAGCCAGTACGTCCGGTCAAGTGTGGGGCCAAAATGCCTCGGTGGCGTTACACACGGGAAGGCGAAAATGCAGCAGGGTACCGCAATTGTTTTTCAGAAAAACTCCGCAGGAGCGTACGCTCACTAAGCCTGCGGTGGAGTCCTCATTGCCACAGAAAAACGGCGGCGCGCCATGCGGGACTATCATAAGCGTATGGCGAAGAAAAAGCGAATATGCTAATCTCTCGAAATGGTTCGCGCATGCCGGGTGACTATAAATGATATGGAAGGCGTGGCGCACACCGTTGAGGTAACGGCGGAAACGCTGTATGAGGCCGTCGCCCTTGGAATCGCGGCCATTCGTAAGAAGGATTGGGTGGAAGGAATCGCGCAAGGCATGAACACCGTTCAAGTTTCTGTGACCGATATTCCGGTCAAACATTCGGTGCGGATGAAAGAGTTTAACGCTTGGCTTGAGCGTGAAGGTGGAGCACCGAGAGACAGGTCTGGCCGCAATCGCGTCAGACAAATTCTCGGACTGCCGGAAACTAGGTAAGACGTTAATCAGTTTGTGTCTGCTTCTCCCACAGCTTCTTAAATAACTCTAGCGTCGCTGGGCCGTGTCCGTCCGGTGAACGTCCAGGAAATGATGGGCAACGTTCGCTCTTACCTTCGGATCACTCAGGCTAGGCCCAAGTTGGTGAAGAACTATTTTCGCGAACGCCAAGTCCAATACGCCGCCACTTGAAAAATGTCATCAATTAAGTGCTGGGAGTAGTAACTCCCTTCACGCCCCAGTTGATGAATGCGGCGGAGATGTCCATACATCCACAGAGCAGGCCGGCCCAGAAAATGGCGGGTAATGTGCGAGATTTTTGGGCGAGGCCGGGGATCAGAGATGACGGATTCACGTTGTTGAGCCTTGATTTCGCTGTTTTCCAAACAGCCGCCATTTTTTCATATTTTGGGTGGCGGAGCGCGCTATTTTTTGGCGGAAACAGGAAGAGTTCAGGTCTAAGCTCCACGCCACAACTCCCGTTCGGAGGGGTCATTTTTGAGGTACGAAGATGAATCCTTTTCAGGGGTCATCCGTATGACAGGATGACATGATTGGGCTGGCGGCACTTTCGTGGGAGGAACCGGCGGCGGTGGATAACGAAGCGGTACGCTTGCATCGCGGAGATCCGCAGGCGATGGTATCGCTGCTGGAACGGTATCAGCACCGGCTGTACCGGTTTCTGGTGCGGCTGGTGCACGAGCCGGCGACGGCGGAAGATTTATTTCAGCAGACGTGACTGCGAGTGGCGGAAAACGCGAAGCGTTTTGATTCGAGCCGCGGATTTGAGCCGTGGCTGTTTTCCATCGCGCGAAATCTGACGATGGATTATTTCCGGCGCGTGCGTCCGGAAAGTCTGGACGAGCCGCTGCCTTCCGGCGATTCACGAGCGGAGGCGATTCCGGCGATGCAGATGAGCGCCGTGGAAATTCTGATGCGCGAGCAACGCGCGAACCTCAGAACGCTGGCATGGCTGCTGCTGTTCGCGTGGACTACTACGCTGGCGACTTGGCCGATTTTGCGGTTGATTAGCCAGGACGCGCAGAGTTTGCTGAATATCAGCTTTGTGCATACCTATCATGTTTTGATTGGTTTCACTGTTTTGAGTTGGCTGGCCGCGGGGTGCTCGGTGCGCGGCACCGGCAAGAGAGGAGACTGGCATGAACGCTTTCAACGAGAAATTTCCGCGAGATCCTGGAACAGGAATGAGTATTGAACCGGCGACGGGTACATTTTGAGGAAACCTGAAGTTGATCCGTCCCGTGGCGTGGATAGTGGCGTTGGTACTGTCCTTAGGAATGCTTGGATTGTTCTGGCTTGTAATTTGGCCCCACCAAAGTCCAGACGAGGCGGCGCGCACTCCGTACGCCGTGAAGGTTTGCGTGCCGCTGCTGGTATCTTCCTTCTTGTTCATCTACGTCCTTCTGGTTGGCTACGTCCATGTGGACGCGAAGCGGCGCGGAATGCGCTATGTGATGTGGACGCTGCTGGCGATCTTCATCTGGAACTTCATCGGGACAATTCTTTACTTCCTGATGCGCGACCCGATGCCGACGCCGTGCCCAAAGTGCGGCAAGCTTTCGGCGCAATCGTTCACTTTTTGCCCGTCCTGCGGCGTCGAATTGATGCGCACGTGCCGCGTGTGCCACAGAAAACTCGGGCCGGGATGGTCAAACTGCGCGTACTGCGGAACATCACTGGCGAGCCAAGCGGGAAGTTCTGCACCGTCGGCTTAAAGGATTCGTTCGCGGCCTTAGTTTCTGAAAACCCCGGAGCTGAC
>OCZU010000397.1_pt1 | contig 30469 bp, 28 predicted proteins | sample 1539001 | NCBI WGS metagenome assembly OCZU01 (sample SAMEA3539306, study PRJEB22396) | soil metagenome | biome: tundra; feature: field; material: soil | place: USA | collected 2010-05 | depth 0.15 m | reverse complement strand
GCAGTCACCTGCGGCGCTGGTGGTCTCTTACACCACCGTTTCACCCTTACCTCCGCGCTCGGGCCGAGGCCTGAGCGTGGAGGCGGTCTGTTTTCTGTGGCACTTTCCCGCGGGTCACCCCGGGTCGGTGTTACCGACCACCCTGCCCTGCGGAGCCCGGACCTTCCTCGGCGACTCCGGCGAACCGGAACCGACGCGGCCGCCCGGCCAGCTCGTCCGCCGCTGCGCACCAGTTTAGGCCCAGCGCCGCCGCTGCTGCAGGTGCCCGGTGTCGTTCAGTGAGCGCAGCAGGGCTGCCCCGCTGTCGAAGCAGTCGATGCGGCACAGCGATGCCACATCAAGATTCATCCGGAACATTGCCTCCGGGGGCGCTAGAAGCGCGCGGCACACGAGCGTCTTGATCGGCGTCACGTGGCTGACCACGACCGCCGTCTGATGCCGGTGCGCGTCCAGCAGCCGGTCTAGCGCGCCGAGTACCCTTAGCGCGACCATGGCGAAGCTCTCCCCCTCCGGCGGCGCGGCGTCCGGACTGGCCATCCAGGCCGCCAGCTCGGCTGGCCACCGCTGCCCGGCCTCGGCGAATGTGAGGCCCTCCCATGCGCCGAAGTCCGCTTCGATCAGGTCGTCGTCGACCTCCATGGCTGCCCCGGTCGCCTCCGCGACCGCTTCGGCGGTGCGGCGCGCTCGCTGCAATGGCGAGGAAACGATGATGTCGACGCCGGACTTGGCGAGCCTGCGGGCCGCGCTGGCGGCCTGCCGGGTGCCCTCCTTGGTCAGGGCGATGTCTCCCCGGCCGGCGAACCGGCGCTCCGTCGACATCGCCGTCTCGCCGTGCCTGAGCAGCAGCGTCGTCGTTGGCCTGCCGAGTACCGGTCCCCAGCCCGCGGCGTCCGGCGCCGGATCAGGCGGAGCACTCCGCTCCTGCTCGGTCACAGGCCGGACTCGGCGGTCCTGACCAGGATCCGGCGGCATTCCTCGCAGCGCAGCACCTCGTCAGCGGCCGCCGCCCTGATCGCGTTCAGGTCGACGGTATTGAGGGTCAGGTGGCAACCCTGGCAGCGCCCCTGGCGCAGCGCCGCCGCGCCGACGCCGTACTGCGCCCTGAGCTTGTCGTACAGTCCGATCACCTCGTCGGGCACGTCGTGGGATACGTCGGCTCTCCGGCCGCCGGCCTTGGCCGCCTGCTCAGCAAGCTCGGCCAAGGTGACGTCTCTGGCCGCGGTGACGGTTTGCAGCTCCGTGGCGATCTGCGACCGCTCCGCGGTCGCCGCCTCAAGCGCGGTGCTCGCGGCCTCCCGGCGCTCCATCACGTCGAGCACCACGTCTTCAAGGTCGGACTGCCTGCGCAGCAGCGACTCGACCTCGGACTGCAGGTTCTCAAGCTCGCGCGGGGAACTGACCTGGCCGCCATCCAGGCGAGCCCGATCGCGGTCGATCCGCGATCGGACCTGCTCGACGTCAGCCTCCGCCTTCGCCTGCTCGCGGCGCAGGTCGCTGTCGCGGGCGGTCAGCGACGCAGCCGAGTCACGCAGCTCGGCGTCCCGGTGGCTGAGCCGCTCGATCTCGGCGTGCTCAGGGAGCCCGCGCCTGCGGTGTTCGATCCGGCCCAGTTCTGCATCAAGATCCGCTAGCTCGAGCAGCCGCAGCTGCGCCTCAGGCGATGCTTTCACGAGGCCACGTTAGCCTGCCCGCAGTGCTGCCCGCGCGCAATGCCGGCCGCGCGGTACCCGGCCGCGGCCGCCCTGCCCGGTTCACCTGGGTCCGATCAGGACGATCGGCGGAGAAGTCGGCCGCTGCGATCCCGCGGCAGGCTCGACGGTAACGCCGATCATGTCCCCTGCGGTCAGCCCGGACACGACAGCAGGGCCTGCCATCCCGCCGGCCGGGGTCTTCAGCAGGCCAGCAGGCCGGTCACCGCTAGGGCCCAATAGCCACAGCTCGTAGCATTCGGCGGCGGGCAGCGGCCGCAGGCCGTGCGCGGTGAAGACGAGCGCGTGCTCCCGGTGCGACATCACGACGGTCGCGGTACCGCCGGTGCTGACGCTCGCGGTCAGCATCACAGCGTCGGAGGCGCCAAGCACAGTGGCGATCATGTGATTCTGCCGCTGTGAATGATCGAGCTGCACGGCCATGTGCTGCGTGGCTACAGCCAGCACGACGGCACTGGCGGTCAGGATGGCCGAGGCTACCAATGCGGATCGGGGCAGCACCGCCAGCCAGCGCCAGGCCCGGCGACCGCCAGCGCGATCAAGGCGGGAGCGAGCGCTCAGGTCAGCACGGGCCCGGCCCCCGGTCGCAGCGGCCGGAAGAGCCGGGGGAAGCTGGCTGATCCGGCGGGCCGCCCTGATCGTCGGGCCCTTGAGCTCGGAGCGCGGCTGCAGTGCGGAAGCGGTACCGAGCCGCGCCGTCGCCTCGTGCAGTTCGCGGATCTCCTCGCGGCACTCGGCGCAGCCGCCCAGGTGCCGGGCGAACTGGATCCGCTCGGAGTCGTTCACGGCGTCCATGACGTACGCGCCGGCCAGGGTATGGAGGTCGTGGTCGCCTGATGCCATCACTCCACCCCCAGGCAATCCCTGAGCCTGATCAGGCCGTCGCGCATGCGGGTCTTGACCGTCCCGGCCGGGACACCGAGCAGTTCGGCGACCTCGCGGTAGGTGTAGCCGCCGTAGTAGGCGAGGTTGACGCATTCGCGCTGCAGCGGCGTCAGAGCGGCCAGGCAGTGCTGCACCCGCTCGCGGTCGAGATTGGCCTCCACGGTCTCGGTCACCTCGTCGTATTCGATGACGGCTGTGACGGACCTGAGCTCGCGGCTCACATGGCTGCGCTCGGACCGGACCCGGTCGACGGCGCGGCGGTGCGCCAGAGTCATGACCCACGACGCGCCGCTGCCAAGAGCGGGATCGAACCGCGCCGCTGATCGCCAGACGTCAAGCAGGACTTCCTGCATGACCTCCTCGGACTGCGCGGGATCACGGAGCACGTGCAGGACGATCCCGAGCACCCAGCCCGATGCCTGGTCGTAGAGGACTTCGTAGGCTCGCTCGTCGCCGCGGGCAACTGCCGCCAGCAGATCCTCTAGCCGTGCTGCCCGCTCGTCGCCGGCCGGCCAGGCGCGGAGCGGCGCACCGCGGCCTGATGCACGGTTTGATGCACCGCGGTTTGATGGACGGCGGTTCGGAGTGCCGCCGAACGCCGCGTCGCCGCGTCGCCGTCGCTCGCCTTCCGTCGCGCCCACATCCTTATATTCGTTGCCGAGCCTCCTGCGGCTTGGCCGATCATGGCGTGCCGGGGCCGGTCCGCCCAATCCAGCCCCCGCACTGATACGAATTACAGGTGTGACACTTGATAAGCGCGCGGCTGCCCGCGGTGTGATCGCCGGCCTCCTGGCCGGGGCGGTGGGAGTCTGCGTCGGCTACCTGGTGGCCGGCTTCACCGGTCCGGTCGGGAATCCCGTCGTGGCCGTCGGGGAGGCGGCCATCGACCTGAGTCCGCCGCCGGTGAAGGACTTCGCGATCCGGAACTTCGGCTCGCACGACAAGCTGGTCCTTGAGATTGGCGTGCTCGTGGTGCTGGCCCTGTTCGTGGCGGTGATCGGGTTGCGTGCGCAACGGCGGCTCTGGGAGGGCCTGGCCGGCCTGGCGGTCTTCGCGGCGATCGGGATGGCCGCCGCCGGGACCCGGCCGACCGCTACACCCGGTGACCTGCTGCCGACCCTGATCGGCTCGGCCGCCGCAGCGATCGTCCTGATCATGCTGGTGCAGGCAAGCGGCGCGGCCGTCTTCGCGTCACCTGCAGCCAGGCGCGCCGGGCAGGCTAGTACTGCCACGCCCACGGTCACGCCCAGGCGGCAGTTCCTGACCATGAGCGCGGTTGCCGCTGGTGGCTCGGCAGTCGCTTTCGTGGGCGGCAGGCTGCTCGCCGAGCGCGAGGCCGTCACCGCGGCTGAGAGAGCGCTGCACTTTCGGGCGCCGGCCCGGCTGGCTACCTTGCCGCCCGGCGTCGATCTGCATATTCCCGGCCTGAGCTCGTTTGTCACGCCGGACTCTGCCTTCTACCGGGTCGACACCGCGATCGTGCTCCCGCAGATCCCGCCGTCAAGCTGGCAGCTGCGGATCCACGGCATGGTGCGGCGTGAGCTGACCCTGACCTTCGACCAGCTGATCAGGCGGCCGCTGATCGAGGACTACATCACGCTGTGCTGCGTCTCCAACCCGGTCGCCGGGCCTTACATCGGGAACGCGCGCTGGCTCGGTGTCAGCCTCGGCGCGCTGCTCAGGGATGCCGGTATCCAGGCCGGGGCGGACCAGCTTTACTGCACGTCATTCGATGGCTTCACCTCAGGCACTCCGGTGCAGACGGCGATGGACGGCAGGGACGCCATGCTGGCCGTCGCGATGAACGGTCAGCCGCTGCCTGTGGCGCACGGCTTCCCGGTGCGCACCGTCGTGCCGGGCCTGTACGGCTACGTGTCCGCATGCAAGTGGATCATCGACATCGAGGTCACCACCTACGCGAAGAACGTGGCTTACTGGGCACAGCGCGGCTGGTCCCAGCAGGGTCCGATCAAGACCGAGTCGCGGATCGACGTCCCGTCGGGCCAGAACTCGCTGCAGCCGGGCAATGCCAAGATCGCGGGCGTGGCCTGGGCACAGCACAAGGGCATCGACGCGGTCGAGGTCCGGGTCGACAACGGCCCGTGGCTGCAGGCCACGCTGGCGGCCGTTCCCGGGATCGACACCTGGCGGCAGTGGGTCGTGGACTGGGATGCCACGCCGGGCAGTCATCGGATCGAGTCGCGGGCTACCGACGCGACCGGCTACACCCAGACATCGCTGGAAGAGCCGACGGCGCCGAACGGAGCCAGTGGCTACCCGATGGTGTCGGTGAGCGTCAGCAACTGAGCGGCATGACTGGCAGGGACATCACCGCGGTCGTATTCGACATTGGCGGCGTGCTGCTCGACTGGGATCCGCGCCACCTGTACCGGCAGCTCTTTGACGACCCGGCGGAGATGGCTGACTTTCTCGCCCGGGTCTGCACTCCGCAGTGGCACCTAGCGCACGATCTCGGTGCGGACACCGAGCAGTCGTGCCGGGATCTCGCGGCGATGTACCCGGACTACGAAGAGCTGATCATGGCCTGGACCGACCGAGACGACGCGATGATCGCCGGGCCGCTCAGCGAGGTCGTCGAGGTGCTCGCGGAGCTGCGGGCAGCGGGCGTCCGCTGCCTGGCGCTGAGCAACATGGAGCCGGACAGGTTCGTCGCGCGGAAGGCCCGCTTTCCGTTCCTGTCCTGGTTCGACGGCTACGTGATCTCGGGTATCGAGGGCGTGGCCAAGCCGGACCGGCGAATCTTCGAGATCCTGCTGGCCCGTTACGAACTGGAGCCCGGGGCGACCGTGTTCGTCGATGACGCTGACCGCAATGTGCAGGCGGCGCGCCAGCTCGGAATCGTCGCGGTCAGGTACGCCGCGGCTGATCAGCTCCGGCGCGACCTGCGCGGTCTCGGGCTTGACGTGCAGGTCGCGCCGGGCAGCGATCTAGCCGCTGGCTGAGGCGGGAGTCCCGGCGGCGCCGATATCGCCGGGTCTGGCGCCGCCGGGACTCACCCCCACCCGCGGGGCTACTTCTTCGGGCAGGACTTGAGCACCAGCCTGGCCACCTTGAACCCGCCAATGCCGTTGCCGTTCACGCTGCTCCCGCTATCTTCCGCGAACAGGTACAGCCGCTGGTGCCGGTAGGTGACCTGGAAGCGGTTGCCGAACTTGGCCGTGCCGAGGCAAGGGGTGCCGGTCGGCATGGTGTGGCCTCTGCCCTTGGGCATCAGCAGCACCGGCCAGATGCCCAGGCACGGGCCCGTGCAGCTTCCCTTCGGCAGCACATACAGGCTGCGGCCCCGCACCGTCGTCAGGATCCGGCCGAACGAGTGCCTGGACGCGATCTTCACGACGTGTGTCTTGCTCACATGGTCGGGAGCCGCCTGCGCGACGGACGCCTCGGCTGCCACAGCCGTAAGGCTGCCGGCGACCGCAATCGCCACTGCTGTCCGCGTGATCCACCGCCGTCTGAGGATGCCAGTCCTTTCACCGCTGATTCTGGTCACAGCCACGCCCTTTGCTCGGAAGGAATGCCGTCACTGCACTAACGTCGCCGGGCTGGGAGCGGTTCAGCGGCCGCCGGCCCGCGCCGGCGCAAGCCTGCAGCGGACTTCCAGGTCGCGGTCAGGACGGGCGACGGCGGGCGGCGCAGGTGACGCAGGTACTTGCAGCTGGCCGGGCCGCCAGCCTGGCAGCGCCGATCGGCTGATGGCACGCCTCGCAGATCCCGTAACTGCCATCACTCAGCCTGGCCGCGGCACGGTCCAGGTCTGCCAGCGTGTTCCGCACCTGCCGCAGCAGCGCGGCCGTGCGCTCGCGCTCGAACGCGATCGTCGGCCCCTCGGGATCGTGCTCGTCATCGGTAGCCGTCGACGTCGCCGCCTCGACGATGCCGGCATGATCTCGGGCCAGGGCAGCGATCAGCTTGACCGCATCTGCCCGTGCCGCAATCAGCCGATCTCGCGCGGCCTGGTCTGGTCGCGGCGTGACCAGTTGCTCGCGCGCCGTGGCGTGGCCGGCTGCCGTGAGCCCGGCGCCCGGTTCCTGATCGCTCACGCGAGCGCCAACTGTGCCCAGATCTGGCGCATTCCACGCGGCCTCAGGTGACCGCCGGGTTCATGCCCGCAGGCCACGGGTAGATAGCCGCTGAGCAGCGCGGATCAGGTCGCGCGAGCCGCAGGGGTAAACAGGCGGCGGCAACGCGGGCGGCAGTAGCCGGGGGGCATGTTGGCAACTCGCGCAAGCAATGTGGCGCTGGACGAGGACTATCACGTGCACTCCACCTTCTCCGATGGCGCCAGCACGGTGCAGGAGAACCTGCGCGCTGCCGAGCGTCGCGGTCTGCGGGTGCTCTGCCTGACCGACCACGTTCGCCGCGATACGACCTGGGTCGCGGACTTCGTCGCTGCGGTCGAGCCGCTCCGCGGCCGGTCCAGCGTCCAGATCCTGACCGGTGTCGAGACTAAGATCCTTAACCAGGACGGCGAGCTTGACCTGCCCGCTGGCCTGGACGGCATCGAGCTGATCCTGATCGCTGATCATCAGTTTCCCGGACCGGGCGGACCCGTGCTCCCGGCCGAGATGGCTGTCTCGATCGGGCGGGGCACCGTCAGCGGCGCCGAGGTCAGCACCGGGCTCGTTGACGCGACAGCCGCCGCTCTGATCACCGCGGCCGCACCGGGCGGGCCCGGTCCGGCCGGGCCGGGCGGGCGCCGGACGCTGATCGCGCACCTGTTCAGCGTCCTGCCGAAAATGGGGCTGAGCGAATCCGCGGTTCCTGACCGCGACCTCGGCCGGCTCGCCGAGCGCGCACGGGACACCGGCGCAATGCTGGAAGTCAATGAGAAGTGGGCCTGCCCGTCGGCCCGTACGGTCAGCGCGTTCGCGTCGGCCGGCGTGCCCGTGGTCGCCAGCACCGACAGCCACCACAGCAGCCACGTCGGCGTCTATGCCACCGTGCGGCGGACCCTGGATGCGGCGGCTGGCCGTCCGGCATGAGCCCTGACGGCCCGCTGGAAGTCCTGTCCTGGGTACTCGTCGGGATCGTGATGATCGGTGCCCTGCCGCTGCTGATCGGGATGTACCAGTACCTGCTCGTGATCGTGCACTGCCTGCGGCTGCATTACGCCAAGTGCGAGCCGTGGCTGCCCAGAACCGCGATCTTGATCCCGGCCTGGAACGAGGCCGCGGTGATCGCTGCCTCGATCGACCGGCTGATGCGGCTGGATTACCCGCGCGACTCGCTGCGGATCTACGTGGTCGACGACGCGAGCACCGACGACACGCCGGTCGTCGTCCAGGCCAAGGCCGTCGACTACCCGGGCAGCGTCATCCACCTGCGCCGACAGGTCGGCGGCGAGGGCAAGGCGCAGACCCTGAACCACGGCCTGGCCCAGATCATGGCCGACGACTGGATGCAGGCGCTGCTGATCATGGACGCGGACGTGATTTACGAGCGGGACTCGCTGCGCGCGATGACCCGTCATCTGGCTGACCCGAAGGTCGGTGCCGTGACCGGCTACATCCAGGAAGGCAGCCGTCCCGGCAACTACATGACGAGGTTCATCGCCTATGAGTACATCACCGCTCAGGCCGCCGCGCGCCGGGCGCAGAACGTGATTGGCGCGCTCGCCTGCCTGGCTGGCGGTGCTCAGCTGCATTCACGCGCGAACATCGAAGCTGTTGGCGGCAGGATTGACACGGGCACGCTGGCCGAGGACACCGTGACCACCTTCAAGACCCAGTTGGACGGACGGCGGGTCCTGTTCGAGCCGCACGCCAAGGTCTGGGCCGAAGAACCAGGATCGATCAGGGCACTGTGGAAGCAGCGGATCCGGTGGGGGCGCGGCAACGTTCAGGTCACCTTCCGGTTCCGGCAGGTCTGGTTCCGGCCGCGCCGGGAGCACCGGCTCGGCAGCGTCGGCTTCGGTGCGATCTGGTTTTCCGTCTTCCTGCTGCCGGTGACCCTGCTGCTGGCGTCGGGCGGGCTCGTCGCCCTCTACTTCACCGACTACGCACTCAGCCGGACGGCCTTCCACGCACTGTGGATCATCAACGTGATTGTCTACATCTTCATCACGTCCTACTCGCTGCTGATCGACTGGCACACTGGCCGGCGAACCTGGCGGCAGGGCATCTTGTTTCCCGGCCTGATCAGCCTGACCATTATGGCCGGCGTCATCTTCACCGGCCTGATCGTGTGGTTGTTCAGGAACGTGCTGGCCGTGATCGACATCGGCTTCGGCGTGACCGCGGTCCACGCGGTGGTCCTGTTCACCTATGCCTGGCTGTCCCTTTCAATGGGAGTCGCGTATTTTGCGAAAATTGTGGAACGGGACAGCGGTCCCGGCAAGTACCTGAGCATGGCCTTGCTGTACGTCGCCGGATACGGGTCGCTGCTGTGCGCTATCACGCTGACTGCATACCTGAAGGAATTCCGGAAGGCGGAGGCTACATGGGAGAAAACCGACAAGGTCGGCAACATGAGCGTTCCGCTGTGAGCCACCCCGATTCCGCCGCGTATGACGCGGACATCAGGAACGCCATTCGCTATGAGCGGATTGTGGCGGCTAAGGCGCTCATCCCCCTGGCCCTCGTCGCGCTGCTCATCGCCGTATACCTGATCTACCACTGATCGCGCAGTCAGCCGGGCCGCGCGGCAGCCAGGTCGCGCGGCAGCCGGGTCCGCGGCGGGCCGAGCGCCGCAGCAGTCGAGCAGTCACAGCAGCTGGTCGCGGACCTGCCCGTACATGTACGCGCCGAGCCAGCGGCCCATCTCGTCGAAGAGCCGCTTGCGGTCCTGGCTGGCCGCGGCGTCGTCGGCAGGCGCCGCGGCATCGGCCGGCGCGGCGTTCAGGTACAGCCAGGTGACATGCTGGCCGAGCCTGATGCTGTCGGTGCCGCGCCGTTCGCGGCGGGGCCGCCGGTCCGCACCGTCGGACGCGGAGATGACCAGGACCGGGCATCCGATATCCAGGCTGCCCCGCAGCCCCCGGCCGAACTCCGGACTGGACAGGATCAGCGCGTCCACCGGGCTGTCTTCGCGCCGGGCAGCACACCACTGGGCCGCCGTCGGGCTCGCCGATCCCTGCGCGCTCAGGATCACCGCGTCGATCCCGGCCGCTTCCCGCAGGTATGCGCAGGCGGCATCGAGTTCAAGAAAGCATGACCGGGCCGATTTCGGGGGGCGTCGGCGCGCCGCGCCGAGCGAGTGCCGCGGGTTCAGGTCTGCCACGTAGAAGTGAAAGCCGCGCTCGTTGTACCAGCGGGCCAGGTCGGCTGGCGCAAACGAGTCAGCTAGGTCGTGCAGATGCAGAACCGCCCGGCGGCTGGGTCGCGCGGAGCGCCGCAGGAAGACAGCCGAACCAGGCTGGTCGGCGATCTTCGCGGCAGGCGGCATGATCACGGCCTCGTATCCGTCCGCGACTCCACCCTGTGCGGCGATGAGATTCATTCACCCTCGGTGTCCTGGCGCCCGCCACTTCGGTGCGGACCGTCACGGTCAGTGTCGCACCGTAATCAGATCGGCGCGCGGCAAATACACTGAGCCATCAAGTATGCACTGTAAGTGATAATTTTACGGGGATGCCGGCTTGGCGGTACCGAGCGTGACGTCCGGCCGTGGGAGACGGTCAGGCGGGCAAAACGGAACGGGGCCCCTCCACGTATGAGATGCAGGGGCCCCGCCCGGCCTAGGGCGCGCTAGCGAGCCGATTACTCGGCGGCCGGTGCGCTGCCTGGCCAGCCACCGGATCTTGGGTACCCCGCCGCAGATCACCGGTCGCCCGGCCTCTGCGGCGTTCCCCGAGTTTCCCCTGGGAGGAGCCCGTCTTCAGTGGTGAGAGATGTTCTACTGCCACTCCTGTCGCCAGCACAAGGCGTTCGGCAAGTAATTCCCAAGATTCTTTGGCCATCCACAGGACATGCGGCTCTTATCCACCGTGCGCGGCGGCTGTCCCAGCGTTGTCCACAGGTTCATGCACAGGCTGAGCGTCGTGGGCCAGCGGGTTAGACCGGGCGGAATGTCGCTCGCGCGGGCGCTGACCGTGCCAGCTGTCCCACAGGGCGGCATACGGTCCGCTGGCGTCGATCAGCTCGCGGTGCGTACCGGACTCGCTGATCTGGCCGGCTTCCATCACGATCACCCGGTCAGCGTCGTGAGCGGTGTGCAGCCGGTGCGCGATGGCGACCACGGTCCGCCCGTCGAGCACCGCGGACAGCGACTGCTCGAGCCGCCGGGCCGACCGCAGGTCAAGCAGTGACGTCGCCTCATCCAGGATCAGCGTGTGCGGATCGGCCAGGATCAGCCTGGCCAGCGCGACCTGCTGCGCCTGCGGCGCGGACAGCTGCATCCCGCCGGAGCCGACCGCCGTGTCCAGGCCATCAGGCAGCTCCAGCGCCCAGCGGGCGGCGTCGACAGCCGTCAGCGCCGCCCGCACGGCCTCGTCGGCAGCGTCCGGCACTCCGAGGGTGAGGTTCTCCCGCAGGCTGCCCAGGAAGATGTGATGCTCTTGGGTGAGCAGCGCGATCTGACCGCGAAGCTCGCCAAGCGGCAGTTCGATCAGCGGTATCCCGCCCACCGTGACCTGGCCTGAGTCCGGCCCCTGGATCCCGGCGAGCAGCCGGCCGAGCGTGGACTTGCCTGCCCCGCTCGGACCGACGATCGCGATCCGTTCCCCCGGCCGCACGTCCAGGCTGATCCGCCGCAGCACGTCGTGCCCGGCGATATAAGCGTGCGTCACGTCGGAGGCGGACAGCTCGTCACCGTCCGGCTGCCCCGGGCCGGCTTCCCTGTCGGCCGGGACATCGGCCAGCCCGATCAGCCTGGCCAGCGACGTCGCGCCGATCTGCAGGTGATCCAGCCATTGGATCAGCTCATCCATGGGCGCGACCAGCGCCCTCGCGTACAGCGCGCTGGCCGTGACCTGACCGAGCGTGCACCAGCCCCGCAGGTATGCGTAACCGCCAAAAGCCAGTACCCCCGCCAGCGGCAAGATGTAAGACGCCTCGGCGGCGGGCAGGAAGAACGTGCGCAGCCGCAGGGTGTACCGCTCGGCGGCGTAGCTGGCGGCGATGTCGGCGTCGGCCTTGCGGCGCCTCGCCGCGGCGAGGCTCAGCGCCTCGACCGTCCGGGCTCCGTCGACCGTCTCGGCCAGGCTGTCGGTCATCGACGCCCACGCCGCGGACTCCCTGAGGTAGCCGGCCGGTGCCCGGCGCAGGTACCAGCGGGCCGCGACCCAGACTGGCGGCACCACGATCAGGCAGGGCAGGACCAGGACCGGGCTGTCCGCGGCGATCGCCCCGACGGTCAGCACCACCGCCAGCGCGGCGGTCAGCATGGCCGGAACGCCGTATCTGGCGGTCTCGCTGAGGTTGGCGACATCCCGTGAGGACCGGGTCAGCAGGTCGCCGCTTCCGGCCCGCTCGACTACCGAGATCGGCAGGTCAAGGACGCGGTCGATGAAGTCTTCCCTGAGCCTGGCGAGCAGCGACTCACCGAGTTTGGCGCCCGCCAGCGCGCCAAACCTGATCAGGATCGACTGTGCCACCAAGGCGGCCGCGATGACAGCGGCCAGAACGTCGATCCGGCTTGCCGCGCCGCCCTGCTGAACGGCCGTGACGATGTCGCCGAGCATCCGGGGCGGGAGCAGGCCCGCGATGGTCGCCCAGGCATACAGGCCGATCACGGCCGCCAGTTCGCGCCAGCGGCCGGCCAGCACCTGCCGCGCGTACGCACGGGCCTGCGCGCTGGTGGCGATCGGCAGGATCGCTGCCGCGGTGGCCCGCTCGTCCGGTCCGGTCTGCTCCGGCGTCATGGCTCGGTCCCCCTGGTAACCGCCGCGGCGTAGGCGGCGCTGTCGCTGAGCAGCTCACGGTGCGTGCCGTGGGCGGTGATGCCGCCGTCCTGCAGGAGGGCCACCCGGTCGGTCAGGTCGAGCAGGAGCGGGCTGTTCGTGAAGACCACGGTGGTGCGGCCAAGCCTGGCCGCGTACAGGCTGCGCGCGATCCTGGCTTCGGTGTGCGCGTCGACCGCGCTGGTCGGCTCGATCAGGACCAGGACGTCCGGGTCAGCCAGCAGCGCACGGGCCAGCCGCAGCCGCTGCGCCTGGCCGCCCGACAGGGTGCGGCCCCTGGCGGCCAGCTGACCGCGCAGCCCGCCGGGCATCGCCTCAAGAACGTCGTGCGCGGACGCCGCCGAGATCGCCGCCATGATCGCCTGACCGCGGTCCGCCGGGTCGGCAGTACTCGCTCCGGCAAGCTGCTCGTCCAGCGGCCCGGCGAAGAGGTGAGCGTCGCTGGTGGCCACCAGGATGGCTTTCCGCACGGTTGCGACCGGCAGGTCGGCGATCGGGACGCCGCCGAGTTCGGGACCGCGCCGGTCCGCGGCCAGCGCGCCCGCCGCTGACCTCAGATCCTGGCCGGCCCTGCGCGCGTATCTGCCGAGCCGGTCGGCCAGCGCGGCGGCATCATCAGGGCTGTCGGCAGCGACGCCGAGGAACTCCCCCGGTGCCGCCGTGAGCCCGGACGCCGGGTCGTGCAGCGTGGCCTGCGGGCCTGGCGCAGCGACCGGCTCGGCCGGGTCGGATATGTCCGGCGTGAGCGCGAGGACGGCGATCACCCGGCCGGCCGCGACATGCCCCCGCACGATCTTGTCGGCCGCCTCGGTCAAGGTAACGAGCGGCACGGCGAGGAACGATGCGTAGGCGTAGAAGGTCACCAGCTGACCCGGTGTGATCACCTGCCGCAGTGCGTAGTGCGCGGCGATCCAGGTCGCCACGGTGACGAACATCCCGGGCAGCAGCACCTGCGCACCGAACATCATCGACTCGGTGCGCGCCACGTGCACGCCGGTGTGGCGCAGGTCCTGCGACTGATCGCGGTAGCGCTGGCTGAATGCCGCCTCGCCGCCGATCCCGCGCAGCACCCGCAAGCCGGAGACGATGTCGGCCGCCCGGCTTGACAGCACGCCCTGCAGTTCGCGGTACTGCTGCTGCCGGCGATGCAGCGGCCGGATCAGCACTCCGATCAGCGCGGTCATGACGGGTCCGCCGATCAGCACGATCAGTCCGAGCGCGAGCGACTTGGCCAGCAAGATCACGGCGACCACCACGACCGCCGCGACTGCCCCGCTGCCCCGGCCGGTCACGTCAATGGCCGAACCGACCGCTTCCACATCGGCCGTTCCGACGCTGATCACCTCGCCCGTGCTCAGCAACCGGGCCAGCGTGTTGCCCAGCCGGGCCGACTGATCGGTGATCAGCTGGATAATGCGGTAGGCGGCGTTCAGGAAGTTGCTGACCACGCACCGGTGCCTGAGCACTCCGGTGACAGCGGTCAGCACGCCGAGGCCGAGCACCGCCAGGCAGTCGATCGTGAACGACGTCGTCTGTCGCGTCGTCAGGGCATCGACCGCCGCTCCGATCACCGCGGGGACCAGCGCTTGCGCGATCATCCACGCGCAGCCCCACAGGATTCCGAGCGCGACGCTGGACTTCTGCTGTGCGAGCAGCCAGCGCAGGAAACCGCGCGCTGACCGAATATCGGGCGTGCCCGGTGCAGGAACGGGCAATGCGCGCATGGCAGCCGACGTTACGCTGAACTACTCCGGGTCAGCATCTGTATTTCCAGCTAGCGAGCTTGGCCGGTGCCGTTTTCTGTGACGGTCAGTTTCGATCTTTAACGGGAAGTTCGTGGCTAGCGCCGTAGAGCCAGTTCCGCGAGCTCGCCGAATATGGCGTCGAGACTGGTGATGCTCAGGGTCAGGTGGCCCTCCCCGGCCAGCAGATGAGCATGTGCGAGCGGAATCCGTTCAGCCAGCCACTGACCGTGCCCGAACGGCACCATCGCGTCCTGGTCGCCCTGCCAGATCGAGACGGGCACCGCGCTGCCCAGCCCGTCCAGGCTGAACCCCCAGTCCTGGACGAAGGCCAGGTCATCGTCCCGCCAGCCGACGATGCCAGTGCTGACCGCCGCCCGGAACGACGCGGCGCTGTACGCGGCGTACTCGCCGGTGAGCACCGCCCGGTCGGCCGCTGAGGCCAGCCCGCCGAGCGCTTGCGTGATCTGCTCGGCCGTGACGTCGGCCAGTTTCTCTGCCTCGGCCTGGAGTATGGCGGTGATCTCTGCCTCGCCCGCGATAGCGGCACCGAACTCTGCGATGTTCTCCTCCGCCATTCCGGCCGTCCAGTCCAGGCCATCGGCCGGGTACGGGGCGCAGCCGGCGATACTGGCCACGGCCAGGCAGCGGTCAGGCAGCAGCGCGGCTGTGGCGAGAGTGTGCGGCCCGCCGCCGGACAAGCCGGCCGTGACGAATTCCGCTGCGCCGAGATGATCCAGGATCGCCGCGACATCGGCGGCGGCGTCGGCGACCTGCCTGCCTGGCCGCGGGTCAGACTTGCCGTACCCGGGCCGGGCGTACTGGACAGTTCGCAGGCCGTGCGCCGTCGCGGCGTCGATCCTCGGCTGGAATGCGATCAGGCCGCTCGGGGTGCCGGTGTGGAACACGACAGGCAGGCCGTCCGGCGGCCCGGCGGTGAACACCTCGAGCGACCGGCCGTCTTCGGCGCCAACCATGAACCGGTCTACTCCGCCACTCGCCGTCATAACACCAGAGCTTAACCCGCGCGCCGATCTGGTCGCTGTCCGCGATGTCCCGCTAGCCGCACGGACGAGGCCCGGTGAGCAGTTGTCCGGCCAGGAGCGGACGGCCGGCCAGGAGCGGACGGCCGGCCAGGTGCGCGCACGTCCCTGCTAGAAGCGGATGTCCCGACTAGGAGCGGACGTCCCGACCAGGGCATAGATCAGCGGGAGGCTGGAGTCATTATCGGAATCCGGACCAGATTTCCGTGAGCCGTTACCGCTTATGCAACAATGAAGGGCAATGAACGTCGGCTCGATTTGTACGACCCGCGCGGGATTGGATGAATAATGCGTATTCACCTATGGGGGCCGGTGGCTGCGGCCATCGTTCCGGCGGCACTGCTTGGCCTCACGCTCGCCGGACCGGCGGCGTCCGCAGCTGCCATTCCCGCGGCCTCGCTCCGCTGCCATGCGTCGATGAGCACCAGCCACCCGCGCGACTACACCACCATCGATGTGCGGGTTCGGACGGTCGGATCGGCCAGGGTGACGACTGTCGCGCACTACAAGACGGTCAACCGAACGCACCGCCGCACGGCTAGCGTTCGAGGGCTAGCCGTGGTGCCTTATTACATCAGCGGCGCCACGCCCGGGTACCGGGTCAAGGTCAGCGTCTCTGTCAGATCCGGTGCCCGCAAGGGCAGTTGCTCAACGTCGTTCACGCCGCACAGGTAGTGCAGCCTGGCGATCATGTCCAACCGGCGATAGGGCCTAAGTGCCGTGTCCCGGGCAAGCCATTCCGCCCTACGGCACGGATTCAGTCGACATAGCACGGACTTCAGTCAAAACGCGCCCGATTAGCGGCTTTTGTGGTCACCAAATCCGTGCTGTGTCGCGGGCAGGTCGAGCGTCGCCCTTGCGAGTCTCGCCAGTCGGGTCAGCGTCAGATGATGGCCTGGGCCGGAGCGGCCGCGTCGATGCCGTCCTGGCCGCGTCCCCGCGAAGTGCCGCGTGCGCCGACACTGGCCGATGCTGCCTGGCGCGTCCGGCGACGTGCCGCGTGCGGCGACTCTGGCCGATGCTGCCTGGCGCGTCCGGCGACGTGCCGCGTGCGCCGATTCTGGCCCGATGTCGGCACGGCCCGGTCCGGCATGGTTCAGTATCTTCGCGGGCCGGCGTACGGTGAAGTTCTGCGAGCCTTGGAGGAGACGCCTGTGCCGCCGCCGAACGCCGCCGAGCGCAACCGCTTTGCCCAGCATCTGTTTACCGCCCTTCCTAGCCGTTACGACCGGCTGGCCGAGCTGCTGTCGTTCGGGCAGAACGGCCGCTGGCGCCGGGCCATGGTCGATCAGATCGAGCCGGCGCCTGGCCGGATAGTGCTTGACGTGGCATCCGGCACGGCCGGCGTTGCGATCCAGCTGGCCACAAGGACCCCGGCCAGCGTCGTCGGGATCGACCTGACCGAGCAGATGCTGCGCGAAGGCCAGCGGAACGTTCAGCGGGCCGGTCTGGCCGACCGGATATCGCTGCTCAACGGCCGGGCCGAGCAGCTGCCGTTTCCCGACGCCACGTTCGACGCGCTCACGTTCACCTACCTGCTGCGGTATGTCGAGGATCCGCAGGCAACGCTGGCCGAGCTCGCTCGCGTGGTCAAGCCAGGCGGAAAGGTGGCCAGCCTGGAGTTCTGCGAACCGCCGTCACCGTTCTGGCGCGGTGCCTGGTGGCTCTACACCAGGACACTTCTCCCGCTCGGCGGACTGCTGACTGGCGGGCGGCAGTGGCTGATTGTCGGTCGATTCCTTGGCCCTAACATCTCGGCGCACTACCGCCGTTACCCGGTGAGCTGGACCGAGGCGGCCTGGCGCAGTGCGGGATTCACCGATGTCGGCGTGCGGCTGATGAGCCTTGGTGGTGGCCTTGTCATGTGGGGAACCCGGTCAGGTGGATGACCAGCAGACCAGGCCGGCTTACTACGCGGCCGGACCTGGCCGCTGGCGCGACTGGTGGACCCTGCTGCATCCGCCGTTCACGGCCTGGCATCTGTCGTATGTCGTCCTTGGCGCGATGCTCGCGCCGCATGTGCGGCTCGACCGGCTGCTCGCTGCGCTCGCGGCCTTCTTCCTCGCGGTCGGGCTGGCCGCGCATGCGCTCGACGAGTTGCAGGGCCGGCCGCTGCGGACGTCGATCTCCTCGGCCATGCTGGTGGCGGCGACCATCGCCGGCCTGGCCGGGGCGATCGGCCTAGGTGCCTACGGCATCACCAGGGCAGGCTGGATCCTGCTGCCATTCATGATCGTCGGACCGGCTCTGGTGATCGGCTACAACGCCGAGCTATTCGGCGGGATCATTCACACCGACCTCGGCTTCGCCGCGGCCTGGGGGGCGTTTCCCGTGCTGACCGGGTATGTCGCTCAGGCCGGGGACCTCGCCGTCGCGCCGGTGCTGGCCGCAGGCGCCGCGATGGCGCTGTCGGCGGCCCAGCGCCACCTCAGCACGCCGGCCAGGACGTTGCGGCGCCGGACCGTGTCGGTTACCGGCAGCATCACGCTCACTGACGGCCAGGTGACCAGCCTCGATGCGCAGCGCCTGCTGGCTCCGCTAGAGCGAGCGATGCGGACATTGTCCTGGGGCGTGGTTCTGCTGGCAGCAGCCCTGGCGGTGGACCGGCTGGGCTGAACTGCCAGGCTGTGTCTGAGCTGAACCGCCGGGCCGCCTGGATCGTGTGGAACGGTGACGGTAATCGGCTGCACTTAATCTGCCTGCCTCAGGGAGCATCACCATGAAGAACGTTCTGCTCGTCGTCGTTGGCGTCGTGCTCACCGTCGCCGGCGTCATCTGGGCGCTGCAGGGCTTCGGCGTGATCGGGGGCAGCTTCATGTCCGGCGACTCCGTCTTTGCGATCATCGGACCGCTGGTGGCGCTGCTTGGCCTGGCCATCGCCGCTGTCGGCTGGCGACGGCGCCCGACCGCCTAGCAATCCGCGCGGGCATGGGCATGCCGCCGGCGGACGGAGCCGGGCGTAGGCGTCTGGCCGTCAGCTGAATCCGTTCCCGCGGCGCGAAATCGAGGTCGCTTGGGCTGCCTTGAATTAACGGCGGTATCTTGATTTCATAAATTCATCGCGGGCGCAGCCTTGTCTACAGAAAAACATGGCCGCCGTAAGAGAATTATGGCAATCAATGATGACAAAGGGCTGATGGTCGCCGTGCAACCAGTAAATGTCGGATACGTCCCCAGGCACGCCGCTCCTTCTTCCCGGATACGGTCAACGCACTCCGGCAAGCTACGGCGTCGCGTCATCGGATCGGCCTGCCTGATCGCGTTGGCCGGGGCCGGCGCTGGTGTCGCTGCCCTGGGCGAGCACGACGCGGTGCGGAGTTGCGCCGCCCAGCCCAAGCCGGACTGCGGTCGCTCGGGTAGCCCAGCCGGAACGCTGCCGACCGGCCCTGTCCTGCAGGTCAGAGTCGAGTCCGCAGTGAGCCTTGGGCTACGCGGGCCGACTGCGGTCGCCGTTGCGGGCGGGCACCTGTGGATAACCAACTCCCTCGCCGACTCGGTCACCGAACTGGACTGGCGGACGGGTGCGCATGCGGTCGTCCGGTCAGCGGCCAGCTACCGATTCAGCGCGCCTGGTGCGATCGCGGTCGGCCATGATCAGCTATGGGTCGCGAATGTGCGCGGAAACTCGATCACCGAACTTGACTCGACTTCTGGTGCCGTCATTCGTACCATCGACGGTCATTCGTTCCTGGCCCGTCCGTCCGCGCTCGCTCTGTCCGGTACCCATTTGTGGGTAGCAAATGCTGCTTCTAATTCTATCGCCGAGATAAATGCTGATAATGGCGCTCTGGTCAAGCTATTTCGCGGCCGCTGGTACGGCTTCAACGATCCCCTTGCCCTGGCCGTTAGCCACCAGCGGCTATGGGTCGCCAACGCCGACGGCGACTCGGTCACGGAGATGAGCGCGACAACCGGCGCATGGATCGCGACCCTGAGCGGCCCTGCTTTCGGTCTGCGCGATCCCGTCACGGTGGTAGCGGGACCGGGCAGGCTCTGGGTCGGCAGCGAGGCAGGTGACTCGATCACGCAGATCGACACCGCGACCGGCAAGCTGGTGAGCGTCCTCGCCGGGCGTCGTTATGGCCTGGCCCATCCGGCTGCGCTCGCGCTGGCTGGCCGCCAGCTATGGGTAGCCAACTCACTCGGCAATTCGGTCGCAGAGATTGACGCTGCAACGGGTCGGCCGACCAGGTTCCTCGCAGGATCGCGCTACGCGTTCGACCGTCCGGCCGGGATAGCCGTCTACGAGGGCACGATCTGGATCACGAACCTCGGCGGCGCTAGCGCGACCGAACTGCTGCCGACGGTCACAGCACGTCCCGGCGCTGGAGAAAGTGCATCGCCGCCCAGCCAGCCGGCACCGGTAGCCAGAAGGTGAAGGTGCGGAATAGCAGGACCGCGGTGACTGCCATGGCGCTGTGCAGGCCAGCCGCGGTTAGCCCGGCGGACATCGCGGCCTCGACGGCACCCAGCCCGCCGGGCGTGGGCACGATCGATCCGAGCGCGCTGCTGGTGAGGTAGACGACGCCGATGCTCGCGATGGGCACAGCGGTGACCCCGATCGCGCGCACCGACGCGGCCAGGCAGAGGATGTAGGCGAGGGTCAGCAGCAGCGAGCCTCCGATTCCCTGTGCCAGCTTGGCCGGCCGCTGCACCACGTCGAGCAGTCGCGGGATCACCTGGCCGGCGGCTGATGCCAGCCGGGCAAGCAGTTGCCTGCGGCCGGCCGGCAGGGCCAGCAGGATCAGCACCAGTCCGGCAACGACGGCCAGTGCGATGTAGGCCCACCCGGGAACGTTCACCGCCTGCGGGTGCGATGTCCCTGTGATGGCCGCGAAGATCAGCAGCAGCACGACATAGACGAGAAACGAGATCACCTGGCTCACGCCGACGCTAGCCGCAGCGTCAGCCGCGCTGAGCTTGGACCTGCGCAGGTAGCGCAGGTTCAGCGCCACCCCGCCGACGGCCGCCGGGGTGACCAGGATGACGAACGAGCCGGCGACTTGCACCAGGAAGGTGCGCGCCATGTTCAACCGTTCTAGGACAAAGCCGGACAGTGCCCAGGTCGCGCCGAAGTATGTGCTGGCTGAGAGCGCCAGGGCGAGCAATGCCCAGCCGAAGCTCGCCTTGGCCAGCAGGGCGGAGAAGCTGACGTCGGCAAGCTGGCCGGCCAGCAGGTAGGCCGCGAAGACTCCGGCGATCAGGGTAATCAGGGTGCGCGGCCTGATCCGCTCCAGCTGGACCGGCGGCACCTGCCCGTCCGGAGCGTCGGCGAGCAGCCGCTTGCGCAGCGCGGTGAGCACGTTCTTGCGCCCCCGCAGCGCCGACCGGGTGGACCGGAACAACGCGACCGGCTGCAGCAGCGGTACGAGGTGCAGCAGGTCGGCCTGGCTCACCTTCTCGATCGCCAGATCAGCGGCTCGATCAGGACCGACGAGCAGAGCCGTCTCGGCGATCAGCTGGGCCAGGTCGAGGCGCAACTGCAGCTCGGTCGCTGCCACGTCGCCGTTGCCGGGATCGAGCAGCACGACATCGCCGTCCGGGCGGCCTGGTCCTGGCGGCGTGAACATGATCCGGTCCGCGGTCAGGGCGCGATGCGTGATCCGGTGCTTGTGCAGCCGCAGCACAGTGTCCCAGACCTCTCGGAGCTGGCTCTCCGCTGGAGCCGAGCCGGCTTCGGCGAGGGTCAGCCCGTCGACGTGCTCGGTCGCCAGGACTGCGGCGTCTGGCCCGACCCTGATGGCCGCGTGCAGCCTGGGGGTCGCCACGCCAGCATCCTCGGTCGCGTAGATAAGTAGCGCCTGCCGCTCGATCGCGCCTTCCAGCGCGAGCGGCGCGCTGCGCGAGACGTGCGCCTTGACCCGCACTCGACGGTAGAGCCGGTAGAACGCATCGGCCGCCTGCTGGTCCCGGTCGAAAACGGTGATGTCCAGGCGGCCGCCATCGGCCGTGCTGGCGGCATACCGGCGGACCTCCGAGCCGCCATTGCCGATCCGGCGGATCGCGACCAGGGGGGCGTCCGCTGAGCTGAGCGCCGCAGCGATCTCGGCGGCGGTCGGCCGTCCTGAGATCGTGCCCACCGCGTAGCGGAGGCCAGATCCGATCGCCGACCCGATCAGCACGGTGATCAGCAGGGCGAGGACGGTCGCGTCGCCATGCGCCAGGCTCGCTACGGCATAGAAGCCGATCCCGGCGAGAAACGCCGTCCGCCAGTGTGGCCGGCCGCCGAGCCCGATGACGGTCACATATGCGACCAGCCCGGCCAGGTATCCGTCGAGAGTTGCCGCGTGCTGGGCGTGCTGGCCGGCCACATGCAGCGCCGCGTGCAGCTGCCGGAGCGCCGGCTGGCTCAGCAGCAGGTTCACCAGCGCCACGACACCGACGGCGATCCCGCCGGTAACTACCGCTTCGACCAGCCGGCGGAACTGCCTGAGCAGGCTAAACCGGATGCCAAGAGCGACCGGAAGGATCGGCAGGGCCAGGTTCCCTGCGAATCCGATCAGGTTCAGCAGCGTCGGCGACAGTCGGTGGCTGGCGCCGACGACATCAAATTCCACGCCGGTGGCCGTCGCGCTGGCCAGCAGCCCAAGGCCGACCAGCAGCGCGATCTCGACCACGGCGATGACGCAGCGAAGCAGGTCAGCGGGTATCCGGATCCGCGGCTGCAGATGGTCATCCACCTGAACCGGTGCCGAATCCCGCCGTGCGGCCGCACTACCGCCGTGCGTCAACGCCGCCACTCCGCTGGCTGCGGTGGCTCTCGACGCGACGTCATCAGACGATCGTTTCACCTACGTCCAAACCTGGCATAGCCCACCGGAGAGATCGCATGCCAGGAAGCCGCGAACAGTCAGCTCCGGGGGGCTACGGAGCTGACTGCCGAGCATGCTACCGGTCAGGTGGCCAGGAGCCGGTAAAACGGGCAGATGACCCGCCGAGCAGGTCGCGGTATAGGGCTGCGGTGTCCGGATGCGGCTGGCCGTCAGCCGCGATCTCGCCGATCACCGCCAGGCAGTGACTCCACGCTTCCCGGACTCCGGCCAGGTTCCCCGCGGCGTGCTCGGCACGCATAAGCGCACGCCAGAGCTGCTCCGCGGCCGAGTCGGCGGCCAGTCCGATCCTGGCCGCCCTGGCTGCTGCGGCCGGATTGCGATCGGCTAGGTCAAGTTCTGCCAGCAGTTCGGCCGCATCCACGATCTGTGCCCGCACGGTTTCCACCAGCGCGATATCCAGCCACCAGTAGTAGCAGCCGGTGAACGGCTGGCCCCGGATCATCCGGAGCGCGTCGTTCAGCAGCGCCGGGTCTCTGGCTTCGATGCCCTGAGATGTCATCGCCTCGAACTCATGCCAGTCCACCCGGGTGCCCGGATGCAGCGCGTACTGCCCGCTGCCCAGGTGCTCGATCCATTCCCTGCCGTCCGCCACCGGACCGAGCTGACGGCGAGTGCGGACGATCAGCTGGCGGAGCGAGTCTGGCGGCCTCGGATGGTCCGGATCGGCGCCGAGCAGATAGCACAGCTGCCGGTTCGACAGGCCGTCCCTGCCGTTAAGGGCAAGCGCCACGATCAGCTGGCTCTGAGCGGGCAGCAGCGCCCCCGGCTGGCCGTTGATCGTGAGCGTACCGAGCAGCCCGATGCGCAGGCTCGCCGCAAGATCCGAGCCGGCGGCCGGCTCCGGCTCCTCGGGCTCGCTGGCAGGCCGCCAGCTCGCGTCAAGCGCAGGCTCGGGCTCGGGCTCGGTCTCGGGTTCGAGGACCTGACGCCAGCTCGCGTCGAGCGCAGGCCCAGGCTCGGGTTCCAGGACCTGACGCCAGCTCGCGTCGAGCGCAGGCCCAGGCTCGGGCTCCAGGACCTGACGCCAGCTCGCGTCGAGCGCAGGCCCAGGCTCGGGCTCCAGGACCTGACGCCAGCTCGCGTCGAGCGCAGGCCCAGGCTCGGGCTCCAGGACCTGACGCCAGCTCGCGTCGAGCGCAGGCCCAGGCTCGGGCTCCAGGACCTGACGCCAGCTCGCGTCGAGCGCAGGCTCAGACTCGGGCTCCAGGACCTGGCTCCAGCTCGCGTCCGGTGCGGGCGCGAGCTGGTCGGCCAGCCGTCGGCTCGCAGCTGGTGCGGATCCGGGCTCCGCCCGCCAGGCTTTACGGCCAGCGTCGGCAGGTCCAGGCCAGATCGGGGCTGCCGGGCCGTGGCCCGTCGGCGCCGCCGGACCAGGGTCACTTGCCCGGTCGTCGCCGTCAAGCTCTTCATCCAGCAGGTCGGGCAGCGCAGCCAGTTCGGGCAGGTCAGGTGGCCACAACGACCCGTCGTACGGCGGGTCATCCGGCGCCACGTCGCCGTCCTGCGCCGCGATGGCGAAGAGGCTGGTCAGCGCGCGGTAATCGGCGGGAGTCAGCGGCCGCGGATACGCCTGCAGATTGGACGGCATGATCGTGGCCACGATCCCGTCCGGCCGGTCGGGTGCGTAGTCCACCTCTAGATCCGCCGTTCCCGGCGCCTGCGCCGGGGTCCTTCCCGCTGGCAGCAGCGCTGCCGTGCCGCCAGGCCCGCTGACCAGGTCGGTCAGCAGCGCCAGCTCGGCCGGAGTCGGCGGGATCCGGCTGATCAGCAAGGTCAGTGCCCAGTCCTCATCGCCCGGATCGAAGACCCGCAGCCTGCGGACCGCTGTCGGCCCGGCGTCACCGAGCCGGCGGCGCAGCGTGACGGCCTTGGCCGTCGCCAGATCAAGGGCTTCGGCCAGGTCATCGCAGCAGGTGGTCCTGCTGCCGACGTGGCTCAGCTCGGGGAAGCCGATCAGGATGAGGTCATACCAGCCAGCAAGCTCGCTGGCCGCGAGCTCGGCGGCAGCTGTGGTCAGCACCTGGTCGACCAGCACCTCCGGGCCGTCTGCCACCGTGACGCCGAGGTACTCCAGGTCCACGAGCAGGTAGCCGTCGTCCACCACTCCGATCGTGACCAGGCCGGGCGCGAGATCGCCGGTGGCGGCCGTCGGCGGCGGCTGCTCTGGCGCGTCCGGCGGGATGACCAGCCGCCAGGTCAAGCCCTGACGGCTGGCTGGCACGGTGAACGGCGCTGGCGGTGGCTCGCTGGCCGGGCTGGCCAGCAAGATCTCCATCGCCTCTGGCAAGATCCTCACCGCGGCGATCTCCGGGACCTGCTGACCGGTCTCGGCCAGGCCGGTCCCGAGGTCGCTGAGTGCCGCGCGCAGCCAGTTCGCCGGGATCAGGCCCGCGTCGGCTCGCAGCCGCTGCTCGGCGGAGATCACGGGCGCGGCGGCCGGGAGCGCGATCCGCCGTCCCGGCCGGCGGTACTGGCGCTGCCGGTTGCGCATCCGGGTCAGGCTGACCGCTGCGCCGCCGGCCAGCATTCCGGCCGCGAACACGGCCACCAGCGGGATTTCGGCCATGTTCGCGGCATCGACCGCCGTGATGTGCCGACCGGCGGCTGGCCCGCCATTGGAGGTAGGCGCTCCGGGTGTGGCGGACGCGGCCGGATGTGACTGGCGGAACCGCGGCCGCTTGGACGGATGCGGATCGTGACGGCTCGGGCCGGAACTGCCCGGTGGTGTGCTCCCCCGGCCCGGCTGAGCGGCACCGCTGCCGTGCCCGGCGGCTGGATGATGCGACGTGCCAGGTCCGTGCCCGGCGGCTGGATGATGCGACGTGCCAGGTCCGTGCCCGGCGGCTGGATGATGCGACGTGCCAGGTCCGTGCCCGGCGGCTGGATGATGCGACGTGCCAGGTCCGGTGCTCGGCGGGTCGCTGGCTGGTACCCGGAGCACCCAGCCCGTCAGGATTACCGATGGGTTGGAGAAGATGACGCCGCCCATGTCACGACCGAGATTGACGCGGGCGATCTCCTGATACCGGTCGCCGTCCCCCAGGTAATGCTGGGCTATGGTCCACAGGCAGTCCCCGGCATGGACAGTCACCAGCTGGAATTGGCTCATCGTCATCACCTGGGCGCTAGACCGCGCGTCGTCGGCGGGCTGGTGGCTGGCCGGAACCGGGGTCGCCGCCAGTGGTGCGGCCGCCTCGGTCAGTGGAGTTCCTAGGGCTGAAGACGCGCTGGGCTGCGCGGTGCTGGCCTGTGCTGTGCTGGCCTGCGCGGCGCTGGACTCCGCTGTGCCGGCCTGTGCTGTGCTGGCCTGCGCTGTGCTAGGAGTCTGCTCGCGGGTTGTCGGTAGGGAGTGGGCTGTCGTCACTGCTCCATGCGTCGTAGCGGCCTGGGCCGAGGACGCGACCTGAGTCATGGTGAGCAGAGCGCCGGGCCCGCTGAGTCCGAGCATGGCGAGAACGACCAGCCGCGCGGCCACGGCCTGCACGCCGCCGAGCCGCAGCCTCGGAGCGGCGCTGCCGCGGATCGCGGCCTGAACCTCGGCTATCACCGCGATCGTGAACGCTGCCCACGCCACCCAGCTGATGTCCCTGACCACCGCCAGGAACAGGCTGCCGTTGTCCTGGCGGGTCAGCGTGTGCCAGATCTGCTGCCAGTTCGGCAGCTGGCCGGGGATCGGCGAACCGCCCAGCCGGTAGAGCAGCACCGGCAGCCCGGCCACCAGGGCGATCAGGGTGAGCAGCGCGGCGATACCGCGGAGTATCGCGGGCAGCCTGCGCCTTCGGCGCACCGGCGGTCTGGATCTGCTTGGCCGGATCGCGGTCGTCTTGGCTGGAGTCATGTCCCGGGTCCTGTCACTCCGGTCACCAAAGTGGCGGTGGCCGATTCCGAAGCGCTGATCCAGTTGACGCCGATCAGCGACAGCACCTTGGCTGGCTCCCTGACGGTGACGGTCACCCGGATCGTTCTCGGGCCGATCACGGTAGCGGTGCCGCTGAACTCGGTCACCGAGAGAGAAGCGCGAACCGTAGCTAGGTATGCCTGGGCCGCGGCGATCGCCTCGGCGGGGTTTACCTCGAACGTGCCGCTGGAGTACGCCGTCGACTGGTTGACCTGCTCGGCGCCGGCTCTGGCTGCCTCCTGCGCGATGGCGGAAGCATTGCTCGCGGCGTCGAGCTGGGCGCCGCCGTCGATGACCAGCCCGGCCAGCGCGAGCAGTGATACGAACATGATGATCAGCATGAGCGTGAGCGAGCCACGGTCGCCGCCCGCGCCGCCAGCGCCAACCTGGCGACTAGCGCCGACCACCCCGGCCGAGCCGCGACGGCAGGGACAGCACTTGCCGGCACCATCGCGGTCGTGACCGCTGCTGGTCATCCGCTGCTCCCGGTGATGCAGGTAATCAGGTCGCCTGGGCCTGATGTCGGACAGATCCCTGAACTGAGCGTGCAGCAGGGCTGTGACAGTCACTGTGACATCACCGTCCGCGGTAGAGATCGAGCGGCGAGCTGAAGCTCGCCGTAAGCACCTTCGTGCCCGGCAGTCCTGGCATCAGCAGGTCGGACAGGCGGACCTTGCAGGTGACGGTCACCGTGATAGTGGCTGGCAGGCCGAGCGGAGTCGCGAACTTGCTCTGGATGTCCGGGAGGAATACCGACGCTGGGTCGCACTTCAGACCCTGCGCCGTGAGCTCGTTCAGCGCGCCCGACCTGGCCTGCGCCATCGCCTGCTGGACGGTGCGGGAGATCGATGCCTGCCGTGCCGCGTCGCGGGCGGCGGCGAAGACGGAGTTCTGCGCCAGTGATGTCCGCCCGGCCGCGATCACCAGGCTGGCCAGGAGCAGCAGAGCCGGAGCGAGGACGATCAGCTCCAGCGCCGCGTTGCCGGCCGAGCGGTCGGCCCTGGCGGCTACGTCAGGCATGAGGTCGTGCCTCCGGGTTAGGGATGAGTGAATTGTTCGACCGGGGCGCGGGCTGACTGGGTCACCGTGAGCCCGAGGCCAGGAAAGAGGACGGGTACCGATCCGTGCACTGTGATCACGACAGTGCGGGGACTGCTGCCCGTCGCGGACGCGGTCGGGGTGAGCAGGAAGCCAGGTGCCGCCGATTTCACGTAGGTCAGGGCGGCGCTTGTGCCCGCCCCGACAGACGATCCGTGCACCCGAGCGACATCGGCACCCTGGCGGGCTGCCGCGAGCGCGGCCTCCCGCGCCAGGTACCAGACCGACCCCTGCATGATCAGCATCAGCACGAGCAGGAAGGCCGGCATGATGATCACGTAGCTCAGCGACAGCGAACCGCGATCGTTCCGCCTGAGTGCTCGGCGCATTGTCACGGCAGCTTCGCCTTTTCCTTTCCGATCGAAATGGTGATGTACCCGGCAACGGCAACGGCGGCCAGGCCCAGCGCGACCGCAATCACGATCCACTCCAGGGAAAGCGCGCCTGCCTCGCCCTTGACCGCGGCCCTGATCCGGGTGTGCGCCTGGTCCAGCAGGAATCGTGTGACCAGCCAGAGTTCGTTCATCATTCCTCCTTTATTCAAATCGGCGCGGGCCTATCCCGTGCCGACCAGTCGGTAAATCATGGGGAAGATCAGCAGCACCAGGAAGCCGGCGCTGAGCAGTGCGATCGGGATCACCATCGTGGTGCTCTTGGATCCGGCGCTGGCTCGGTCCGCGGACAGTGCCTGGGACCGCATCGACTCGGCCCGCGCGGCCAGCGTCTGCAGGATCTTCGCGCCCTCCTGGCCGGCCACCTCGGCGATGTCGGCCAGATCGGCGAGCTCGTTGATCCCGATCTCGGTGGCCAGCGTGGCGAGCGCGGTCCACGGTGCCCGGCCGGTCCTGCGGGCGCCATCCAGCGCCGCCCTGATCCGCTGGAACGCCCAGTCCCCGCCGATCTCGGCGGCCGATTCCAGTGCCTCGGTCGGCCCGGCTCCTGCGCCCCGCTCCAGCGCCACCAGGTCCAGGTAGCTGGCCAGGGCGTACCGGAAGTCCGATCGGCGGCGTTGCGCGGACTGCCTGGTCGCCAGGTCAGGAGCGAAGAACAGCCCGACCGCGAGTGCGAGCGAGGCGAATACTGGTATCGGCAGCGGGAATCTCATGCCAGCGAAGGCGAGCAGCACGACGAAGAGCGGCGCGATGATCAGGCCGACTAGCGCGCAGGCGACCTTGCTGGCCAGCCAGGACTGGCGGCTCTTGCCGAGCAGAGCCAGGTCGGTGTCGGGCACCGGCAGCCACGGTGCTGCGGCGGTCAGCAGCTCGCCGATCCGCCCGAACGGGCTCGCGCCGCCGGAGCTGGCGCCGGGCCCCGGCGCGCTGGCCGCCCCGTTCCAGCTGACGGAGCTGGCCCAGTCTGATCCGTTCCAGCCGGCCGGATCGAGCCTGTTCAGCGCGGCGTCCAGCCTGTTGTTGCCAGGGATCAGCTCCCGGATGAGACAGAAAACCCCGAATCCGGTCACCAGCCCGATCGCGATCACCCAGAGGTTCATGGCTGCCGCCGGGCGATGGCCAGGTCGGTGCTTTCGGCAGGATGCTGTACATCGGTTCTCAGGAACCGGCCAGGCGCGGGGATGTTTCCGAGGTAGTTCAGCCACCAGAGCCCGCCTGCGTACAGCAGCGCGACCAGGCCCATCACTACCTGTCCGGCGAACGTTCCATACGGTCCTGAATACGAGTGGTTCAGGACCGCGAAAATGGTGAAGCCGATGACGAACACCGTGATCCATTTCACCGTGGTGCTGTGCTGTGCCCGCTCCGCTTCGACCTCACGCCGCGCGGCGACGTCCCTGGCCAAGATGATGGCAAGCGCGTTCAGCACGTCCCTGGCGCCGCCGCCGCGCCGGCCGGACGCGATGATCAGCGCGGCGGCGATCCGATCACCGGCCAGATCGTCGATCTCGGCCGCGAAATCGCGCAGCGCCGCCTCGGTCCCCGTCCGCGCCGACAGCCGTGCGGCCAGGGTGCTGACCGGCCCGGCGATCGCGGGCGGTGCCGACCTGGCGCTGATTTCCAACGCGTCCTCCAGGCCGCGGCTCGCGGTCAGCATGTCGGCCAGGCGCCGGACCCACTGCTCCAGTGCCTCAAGCATCGCCGTGCGCTTGCGCTGTCCGCTGACGAAATTCAGCCTGGGCAGGAAAATCACCCCCAGTGCCGCCGCGAGGGCCGCCACCGGCCAGCGGGTGACCGCGAGAATGATCAGCCCGATCACGACCGCTATGGCCATCCGGACCCGCGCCGCCGACGTCAGTCCTGGCAGCGCCCGGCGCGGCGGCATGCCAGCCGGCGGCGGCTGCCTGGTCAGCTCGAAGATGAACAGGACCAGGCCGCCCGCTATGGCGGCACCGGTCAGCGCGGCGAGCAAGATCATCGCCATCCCCCTGAGTTGGGCCTGCCCGCTGGCGTTCGGCTGAGCAGCGCAGGGTCGAAGCCGGCCGCGACCAGTCGTTCCAGCATTCCCGGCGACGGCGTGTGGGCCGGCGTGGCAGGCCCGCGACCGTTCGGCAGGAACAGGCGGTTGACCGCTGGCCGTTCGGTATCCCCTGGCGGCAGTACTTCGAGTACTTCCGTGACGTAACGAATCGTTCGCTGTCCGTCATAGTTCTTGCGCACCTGAACGATCAGGTCGACCGCCATCCCGACCAGGATGTGAATGGCGCGCTCTGCGAGGGCCAGGCCGCCGCGCAGGCCGAGGATCAGGATCCGGTCGAATGCCTCTTCCGGAGAGTTGGCGTGCAGCGTGCACATCGAGCCCTCCTGGCCCGAGTTCATCGCCTCAAGCATCGGCATGATCTCGCTGCGCCTGACCTCGCCGACAATGATCCGTGCTGGGTTATGCCGGAGCGCATGCGCCACTAGATCGTGCAGGCTGACCTCTCCGGCGCCCTCAGAGTTCGCCTCGCGGGACTCGAAGGCGATCACGTCGGGATGCGACGCCATCGTGTGCAGGAACAGCTCGTACTCCGACTCGAGCGTCGCGACCCGCTCGCCCGGCGGGATCTCGCTCGCCAGCGCCCGCAGCATCGTTGTCTTCCCGGCGTTGACGCCGCCGGTCACGATGATGTTGAGGCGAGCGCGAACGGCCGCCGCGAGAAATGCCGCCATCGTCGCGTCGATCGTGCCGAGCTGCATCAGCCGACCGAGGTTCACGTCCAGGTGGCCGTGCCTGCGCAGCGAGATGCACGGCCTTGGCGTCACCGACATGGTCGCGGTCATCCGCGCTCCGCTGGTCAGCGCGACGCTGACCAGCGGGGACGCGGCGGAGAAGTCGCGGGAAGTCTGACCGCCCCTGGCCGCCCAGCCGCGGATCATCGCGATCAGCGCGTCGTCGCTCTCGGCGACTGGCGGTCCGCCTACCCGCTCGCCGGTCGCGTAGCTGACCCAGACCTGGTCGCACCCGTTC
>OCZU010000396.1_pt1 | contig 30515 bp, 24 predicted proteins | sample 1539001 | NCBI WGS metagenome assembly OCZU01 (sample SAMEA3539306, study PRJEB22396) | soil metagenome | biome: tundra; feature: field; material: soil | place: USA | collected 2010-05 | depth 0.15 m | reverse complement strand
GGCCGGGCGGTCGGGGTGAAGGTGGCTGGCGGCATCCGCACGGCCAAGGACGCGATCAGATACCTGGTCCTGGTCAACGAGACCGCAGGGCAGGCCTGGCTGACTCCCGCGCTCTTCCGGATCGGGGCATCCAGCCTGCTCAACGACCTGCTGATGCAGCGCAGGAAGCAGCTGACCGGCTGGTACTCAGGACCGGACTACTTCACCGTCGACTGACCACGTCGACTATCCGGGCCGGCGCCCGTTGACCGGCGGCCGGTCGCGCCGCGTCCGCAAAGCCGCGATCCGCGGGCCGTGACCTCGCATGCCGTGGATCTGTTCTGCGGTCACTAAGGCCATCTCTTCAATCACCGCGAGTAATGTACGCAGGTGGTGGCGCTATCACGGGCGAGAAATGCAAGGTAGACCCGGATCCGTTGGCGATAAAGGGGAGTCGTGGGCGACGTGGCGGTTCGGGACGATGTGGCATCCAGTCCGGCGATCCAGATTGGCGTTCGACGACGCGCGTATTACCGCCTGCTGGAAGCGGGCTGCGATGCTTGCTCGTGGCTCTTCGGGCTGCTCGCAGCCGCCTGGATCACCCGCGATCTGGCGGGCCCGTTCGCTACGGCAGCCATCTTGGTGCGCGCCGCAATCGTCGTGGCAGTCCTATCGGCGGGCACCGGCTTGCTGGCCGGGCTGTACCGAGGCCGTTACCAGCGGGGCAGCATGGACGAAGTCATCAGTGTCGGCAGAGCGGGCTGCGGGACCGCCCTCGTGCTCGCGGTGCTCGCGGGCGCGCTGCTGCCGGGCCAGCGGGCGCCGCTGCAGACCATCGTCTGCGGGGCGCTCTTCGCCCTGCTCGCGATGGTCGGCGCACGGTACCTGGTGGTGGCGGTCCGCCAGTCGTCCAGGTCGCCCGCATGCTCGGGGGTAAAGATCCTTGTCTTCGGCGCCGGCAATGCCGGCGCCGCGCTGGTCCACAGCCTGGCGCGCCAGCCGGGAGCACAGTACCGGCCGGTGGCGTTCCTGGACGACGACCCGGCGAAGCGGCGGCTGCGGATCGGTGGCGTTCCGGTTCTCGGTGACCGCAGGCAGATGGCGCGGGTAGCGGCGGACACCGGCGCCACCGTGCTGGTCATCGCCATCGCCCGGGCGAGCGGCAGCGCGATCCGTGACCTCACCCGCGACGCGGACAGGTGCGGGCTCATCCCTAAGGTGATCCCGTCGATCACCGAGCTGCTCAGCGGCGGAGCGCGGATCGAGGGGGTACGAGATCCGAGAATCAGCGATCTGCTCGGCCGCAGGCCGGTCGAGACCGATGTGGCGCGGGTCGCCGGGCATTTCGCTGGCAAGCGGATTCTCGTTACCGGAGCTGGCGGGTCAATCGGCTCCGAGCTGTGCCGCCAGCTATCTCGATTCCGGCCGGCCGCGCTGATCCTGCTGGATCGTGACGAGTCTGCTCTGCATGCGATTCAGCTGGAACTGTACGGCCGTGCGCTGCTGGACTCCGATCAGGCAGCGCTGGCCGACATCCGCGATCCTGTCCGGGTCAGGCAGGTCTTCGAGCAGGCCCGGCCGCAGATTGTGTTTCACGCTGCCGCGCTCAAGCACCTGCCGCTGCTTGAGCGCTATCCGGCTGAGGCGCTCAAAAGCAACGTCTGGGGCACTCTGACGGTGCTTGAGGCTGCCGCGGCGTGCGACGTCGAGTCGTTCGTGAATATCTCGACGGACAAGGCCGCAGATCCGGTGAGCGTGCTCGGCCATTCGAAGCGGATCGCGGAACGGCTGACCGCCCATATGGCCGACCGGGCGGCCGCCACGTATCTGAGCGTCAGGTTCGGCAACGTCCTGGGCAGCCGCGGGTCGGTGCTGACCGCGCTGAGCGCGCAGGTGGCGGCCGGCGGCCCGCTCACCGTTACGCATCCGGAGGTCAGCAGGTACTTCATGACCGCCGGCGAGGCGGTTCAGCTCGTGCTCCAGGCGGCGGCCATCGGACGAGCTGGCGAGGTGCTGGTGCTCGACATGGGCGAGCAGGTACGGATCGTCGACATCGCCCGGAGGCTGGCCGCCAGCGCCCCAGATCAGGTCGAGATCGTCTTCACCGGGCTGCGTCCCGGCGAGAAGCTCTCCGAGAGTCTGCTCGGGGCCGGTGAGGTTGATGAGCGGCCGCAGCACCCCCTGATCCGGCACGTGCAGGTGCCGGCCCTCGCTCCGGCGAATGTCATCAGCGTCGATCCTGACCTTCCGTGCGACGAGCTACGGGCGGCGCTGGCCCGGTGCTCCAGCCTGCCGTGCGACGGCGTGGTCCCAGCGGACCGCGGCGCCATCCTGGCCGAGGTCATTGGCGGCCCCACGCCAGAGTCACGAGGTGTCCCAGCAGATGGTCGAGCTGGCCGGCGGTAATGGCAAAGCCTTCCGGCGGGCCGCCGATCGGGTCGGCCACGTCGTCTGCGGGATCGTCGCCGAGCAGCCCATGCCGATATCTGCCGTCATGCGCGAGCGAGATCCAGTCGGCGAGCGGCTGGCCCGGCGATCTTGGTCCGGTCGCCTGGCCGCGGCGAACCAACTCCTTGAGGGTGAACGCCCGCGGCCATACTGCTGGCGCGGTGACGACCGCATAGCGCAGCTGCTCACGGGTCATTGTCAGCACGAGGTCAGCAGCGGCTAGGTCTTCCCGGCTGGCTCGGCGGCTTCGGTGCGCGCCGACGTCGATCCCGCGGGCAGCTAGCACGCAGCTGACTTCGGCCGCCGCCGGCTGGCCTTCGCCGAGCATTCCGGCCGAGCGGACCGATGCGGTCGCACCCACGCTGACCAGCCGACGCGTGAGTAGCGCCGCGGTCATCACCGAGCGGCACACATTGGCTGTGCACAGCACCAGCACATCCGTCATGAGCTGCAGAACTTGTCCATTGCCCGGCCCTGACCCGATTAGTTGTCGCACGGCATCGGTCCGGCCAGCTTCGAAAATCCCAGCCCGGCCAGGCCGAATCTGCGAGGCCGGCCCGGCCATGGCCGATACCGCAATTACACAGCGCATTCAAGCGTACACTCAACGTAACCAATGGCCGAAGGTAGGGCCGCGCCGTCAATCAACCGGAGGAAGCAGATGACGACAGAGCTCGGCGCCGATCCGACTCTTCGCAGCTACCTCATGGTCCTGCGCAGGCGGAAGTGGTGGATTGCCTGCGCCGCGCTGCTCGGTCTGGCGGCGAGCCTTGGCCTGGCATTCATCGAGCCCAAGCAGTACTCGGCGACGGCTCAGCTGCTGGTGCAGCCGTCCGGCGTGAGCACGGCCGTCGGCGCCGCGCCTGCGGCGGTCACGCCGACCGATGTGCAGACCGATCTGCAGCTCGTGACCAGCGCCCCGGTACAGAAGAAGGTAGCCGGCCGACTGGGCAGGAGACCGGCCGTGTCGGCCGCTGAGGTGGCCCAGACCAACATCATTGCCATCACGGCGGTCAGTTCCACCCCGGCGCGGGCCGCGCTCATCGCCAATACCTATGCCGCGGGGTTCGTCAGCTACGAGCAGCATGTCGCCATCGAGGCGCTGTCGCTGGCTGAGGGACAGCTGCGGGCGCAGATCCGCTCGCTCGGCCGTCAGATCACGGCGTTGACGAAGCAGTCGTCGGTGTCGTCAGAGGCCGCGGCGCTGCTGAACCAGCAGGCGGTGCAGAAGGAGCAGCTCGCCCAGATGCAGGTCGACGGCGCGGTGACGACGGGCGGAGTGGAGTTTGTCACGCCAGCCCAGCCACCTGTCTCGCCGAGCGCTCCCAAGCCTATCCAGGACGGCACGCTCGGCCTGACGGTTGGGCTGATCCTGGGCCTGGCTGCGGCATTCATGCGCGACAGCTTTGACGATGCCCTGACCACGAAGGAGACAACGGAGCGGCTGGGCGGCGCACCGGTGCTGGCGATGGTCCCGATGGTGCCCTCGTGGAAGCGGCGCGAGCAGGCTCTGGTGGTATCGATCTCGCAGCCGCTATCGCCGGCCGCCGAGGCTTACCGCTCGCTGCGTACGTCGCTGCAGTTCATCCGGCAGGAGCGCGAGCTGCGTACCATCTTGATCACGAGCCCGGCCGCGACCGAGGGCAAGACTTCGACCATCGCCAACCTGGGCGCTGTCTTCGCCCACGCAGGTGAGCGGGTGCTGCTCGTCTCCTGCGACCTGCGTCGGCCAAGGCTCGGGAAATTCTTCGGCCTCGACGAGCAGATCGGCCTCACCTCCGTTCTGCTCGGTCAGCGGCAGCTGGCGACGGCCGTGCAGCGCGTTAACGAAACTATGTGGGTGCTCGGCGCTGGCCCGGTCCCTTCGAACCCCGCCGAGCTGCTGAGCGGGAAGGAGATGCGGCAGCTGTTCGCGGTGCTACGAGCGGAGTTCGACGTCGTCCTGATCGACAGCCCACCGGTGCTGCCCGTCACCGACGCGGCGGTGCTGTCGAACTATGTTGACGGGACACTGCTCGTCATCGCCGCCGGCCAGACCAAGCGAGTCGAGCTGCAACGGGCTGCCGAAAAGCTCGCCCAGGTCAATGCCCCGGTGGTGGGCATCGTGCTGAACGAGGTGACCAGACAGAGCGGCTACAGCTACGGCTACGGATATGGCTACGCGGCCGCAGACTCAGATGTTCCGCTGGCACGGGTGCCGGTCGCCGCCAATGGCAGCGGGCCGGTCGGGGCCTCGTCAGGGGGGATCAGGCGCGGTCGCCCGGGTGCTCTGCCAACGCAGCAGATGCGCGGCCCCGCAGACGGGGCAGACTGACCGCGCTCACTCCCACATCCCCCGAGTGTCATAGGTCACCTTTCCGGCCAGCTGAGTCTTTCTGATGCCGAGGAACCGGCTGTGATCGACCAGCAGCGCGACGATGTCCGCGTCGGCTATCGCATCTTCTGCGCAGGTCAGCAGGACGTTGCCGAGCTCCTCCAGGGCGCTGGGCAGCTGGCGCGCGTGCGGCTCCACGACCAGGATTTTGACGTCGGGGAGCGCTGCAGCCACCCGCCGCACGATCTCCACGGCGGGACTCTCCCGCAGGTCAGCCACGTCAGCTTTGAAGGACAGGCCGAGACAGGCGATTCTCGGTTCCATGAATCGCCGCGACGTCGCGACGATCCGGTCGGCCACATGGGCGGGCATCTGGCCGTTGACGGTTCGGGCGGTGCGGATCAGCGGGGCCAGGTCAGGCGCTGACTCGACGATGAACCACGGATCGACCGCGATGCAGTGCCCGCCCACGCCGGGTCCCGGCCGCAGGATCTCGACTCGCGGATGCCTGTTCGCCATCCGCCGGATCTCCCAGACGTCCAGGCCCAGCCGTTCGCAGATCAGCGACAGCTCATTGGCGAAGGCGATGTTCACGTCGCGGAACGCATTCTCGGCCAGCTTGGCCATCTCGGCGCTTTCGGCATCTGTGATGATCAGCTCGCCATGGCAGAAGGTCCGGTACAACTCAGCGGCGCGCGCGGCGCAGGCCGGCGTCAGCCCGCCGATGACCCGGTCATTGGCCACGATCTCGACCATGATGCGTCCGGGCAGGACCCGCTCCGGGCAGTGGGCGAGATGCACGTCAGGGACTGCGCCAGGAACGTGCGGCAGCTGCAGGTCAGGACGGCGCTCGCCGATCAGCTGGCTGATTCGGCGGGTTGTTCCCGGTGGGCAGGTCGACTCGAGCACGACGATCTCCCCGCCGCGTAGCCGGTCGGCTATCTCCTGCGCCGCCACGATGACGCTGCTCAGGTCCGGGCGGTGATCGGCCATGATGGGCGTCGGGACGGCGATGATGTACGCATCTGCCGCTGGCATCGCGGTCCGTGCGGAGAGTCTGCCCATCGCGACGGCGCCGCTGACCGCGATAGACAAGTCAGGCTCGGCGAAGGGCGCCTCGCCGTTGTTGACCCGGTCGACGACGTCGGCATTGAGATCGACGCCGATGACCTCAAGGCCGCCGATAGCAAGGCAGGCCGCCGTCGGCAGCCCGATGTACCCGAGCCCGACGACGGCCACCCGTCGCCCGGCGCTAGCGGGACTGCAGGCAGCGCTGGCGGCGTGCGGCCCACCGGACACGGTCACGGCTTCAGTTCACGAGGATGCGCCACTCCTGCAACTTATCGTGAACAGTTGACTACGGACGGTTACTCGACTCGCTAGTATCCGAACGTGCGGGGGGAACTTACGATCATCGTCGCCGTGGCATCCTGCGGCGCTTTCGTTGCTATTGCCGAGCCGATGACCATTGCGCTGCTGCGCCGGGCGACCGCGATAGACGTGCCGAACGTCCGGTCGTCGCACACCGTTGCGACACCGCGTGGCGGGGGCGCGCCGATCACGGTCGGCCTGGTCGCTATCGCGATGCTGCTGCACAGCCCGGTCGCCACCACCTTCGCGCTGGCCGTAGCGATCTTCGGCGCGATCGGGTTCGCCGATGATCTGGCGGGCGTGCCGGCCGGTCGCCGGCTGCTGCTACAGGCAGCGGGGAGCGTGGCAGTGGCCGTCGTGCTCGTCCGGCACTTCAGGCTGCCGCCCACGCTGCTGGCAGCCGCCGCGATCCTGGTCGCGATCTGGCTGGTCGCCTTCGTCAATGCCTTCAATTTCATGGACGGCGTGAACGGAATCGCCGCGGCGCACGCCGTCATCGGCGGTGCGGCCTATGCGTACCTGGGCTTGTGGCGTCCCGATGTGTTCCTCGTCGCGGCCGGCGGCGCGACGGCGGCAGGCGCGCTCGCCTTCCTGCCCTGGAACGCGATCAGGACGCGGGTCTTCCTCGGTGATGTCGGCAGCTACGGACTCGGTGCGGCGCTGGCGGTGCTGGCCGCTGCTGCCGTGATCCGCGGCGTGCCGGTGGAGGCCGCCCTGGGTCCGCTAGCCCTTTACCTCGCCGACACCGCGTGGACGCTGCAGCGGCGAATCCGGTCCGGCGAGCGCTGGCTAGAGGCGCACCGCACGCATACCTACCAGCAATGGTGTGACGTTGGCTGGTCACACCAGCGGGTCACCACGGTCGCGGCAGCGGGCACCGTTCTGCTCTGCCTGCTCGGGATGGCGAGCCTGACCGGCAACACCGCCATCCGAGCCGCTGCCGACATTGCCTCGGCGGGCGTGCTGGTGGCCTATCTACGGTCGCCAGCACTCATTGGCCGGATAGCCCCGCTCCTGGAGCGTGCCTGAGGTGCGGATCCTGCTGGTGACCCACTACTTCCCGCCGGAGACCGGCGCGCCGCAGGCGCGGCTGTCGGCGCTGGCTGCCGCGTGGGCGGCGGACGGAGACGCGGTTACCGTGCTCACCGGGATGCCGAACCATCCGACCGGCGTGCTGCCATCGCGTTACCGGGGCGCGATCCGGCGGCGCGAACGCCACGACGGCTACCGGGTGCTGCGCACCTGGCTCTACGCCACTCCGAACGAAGGAGTCATGCGCAAGACCGTCGGGCACCTGAGTTTCATGATCAGCAGCGTGCTGCTCGGCTGGCGCAAGTGTGGCCGCGCTGACGTCGTCGTCGTCTCCTCGCCGACCTTCTTCTCCATCGGCGCTGCCTGGGTGCTTGCCCGGTGCAAGCGGGCCCGGCTGGTGGTCGAGATCAGGGACCTGTGGCCCGCGATCTTCGTGGAACTCGGCGTCCTGACCAACCGCTGGGCGATCGGCATCCTCGAACGGCTGGAGCTAGCTGCGTATGCCGCGGCCGACGCGGTCGTCGTCGTGAGCGACGGTTTTCGGGCCGACCTGATCGGCCGCGGCGTTCCGCCGGGAAAAGTTCACACCATCCGCAACGGCGCTGCCCTCGACAGCTTCGATCCTGACGCCGCTCCCGACGCTGCGGTCCGCTCTCGGCTCGGCGCCCGTCCCGGCGACTGCCTGGTGCTGTATGCGGGCACGCACGGGATCTCCCAGGGATTGCCGCGGATCGCCGATGTGGCCGCGCTGCTGGCGGGCGAGCCCGTTCATTTCGCCTTCGTCGGTGAAGGGGCGGACAAGGCACGCCTGCGTGCACGCGTGGCGGAGCTCGGTCTGGGAAACGTCACCGTCCTTCCTGGCGTCCCGCACTCCGACGTTCCTGCGCTGCTGGCGGCGGCCGACATTTGCCTGGCGCCGTTGCGCTACGTGCCGCTGTTCGCTGCCTTTATCCCGTCTAAGATCTTCGAATACCTCGCCGCAGGAAGGGCGGTTATCGGGTCGGTAGCCGGCGAGACAGCCCAGATCCTGGCTGAGGCAGGCGCCGTCGTGGCGCCGCCCGACGACAGCGTCGCGCTCGCCCGTGCGATTCGCGAGCTTGCGGCCGATCCGGGACGCCGACGGGACATGGGGCGGCGGGGTCGCGCTTACGTCGCACGGAGCTTCGACCGCGTCGCGCTGGCCCGCGAGTACCGGAAGATCCTTGAGCTGACGCAGGACCGCGGATGAGACTGCTGGTCACTGGTGGCAGCGGCTTCCTTGGCGGTTACGTCCTACGCGAGGCGGCTCGCCGTGGCCACCAGAGCGTGGCCCTGAGCCGGAGTGCCGCCGCCGCCGGGATAGTGGCTGGCCTGGGCGCGCAGCCGGTCACCGGTGACCTCGACCGGCCGGCCGAGCTGGGTGATGTGTTCGCCGCGGCTCGCTGCGACGCCCTGGTGAACCTCGTCTCGCTCGGCTTCGGGCATGCTCCGGTCATCGTCGCGGCCGCTGCGGCGGCCGGAATCGATCGCGCCATCTTCGTGTCAACCACGGCGGTCACGACCGCGCTGCCGGCTCCGACGAAGCAGGTGCGGCTGGCGGCCGAGCAGCAGATCGATGCGTCTGAACTGGCCTGGACGATCGTGCGGCCGACGATGATCTACGGAGCGCCTGGCGACCGGAACCTGTCGCGGCTGCTCGCGCTGCTGGCTCGGGTGCCGGTGCTGCCCGTTCCCGGTGGTGGCAGGCACCTGCAGCAGCCCGTGCACGTAGCTGATGTCGCCGCCGCCGTGCTGACCGCGGCAGAGCGGCCGGAGGCAGCGCGCCGCAGCTATGACGTGGCGGGACCCGAGCCGCTCAGCTTCGCCAGCCTGCTGCGGATCGCGGCCGGGGCGGTCTCCAGCCGGACCCGGTTCTTCCCGGTGCCGCTGGCGCCGGTCATCGCCGCCGCGCGCGGATATGAGCAGCTCGGCCGCCATCCTCGGATCAGGACCGAGCAGCTGCGGCGGCTGGCTGAGGACAAGGTCTTCGCCATCGATAGCGCGGTCTGCGATCTCGGTTTTGCGCCGCGTCCGTTCCCGGTCGGCATCCGGGCCGAGGCGCTGGCGATGGGGCTGGCCCGGTGACAGGTCTCCAGATCGCGCTGCTGGCCCGTACGGCCGTACGGCTTCAGCCGGGCCAGGTGGCGCACCGTGCCCGGTTGCGTGCTCAGCGCCTCGCACTGCACCGCTGGCCGCAGGCAGGGCGCAGGCTCCTTGCCGGTCCCGATCCGGCGTCGGCCAGCGGCTGGCCACGCGGGTTCAGTCCGGTCGACGCTGAGCTGACACTGCCCTGGCCCGGACTGGCCGCGCTGGCATCGGGTCGGATCGAGCTGCTCGGGATGGTCAGGGAGCTCGGTGACCCGCCCGGCTGGCGGCACCCCGAGGCTGAGCAACTGTGGCGGTTCCATCTGCATTACTGGGACTGGGCCTGGGGCCTGGCTGCTGATCCAGACCGGCTGTCGGCCCGCACGGCCTTCGCCCGGCTGTGGCAGTCCTGGCAGGCAGCTGTCCCGTTCGGCAGCGGGGACGCGTGGCTGCCCTATCCGGCTGCGCTGAGATCCTGGTCCTGGTGCGGGCAGTACCAGGATCTGGTCGCAGGAAGCGACATCGAGGACGGTTTCGTCCGGGAGCTGGCTAGGCACGCCGGCTTCCTGCGGCGGCACCTGGAGTCCGACGTGGGCGGGAACCACTTGATCAAGGACCTCAAGGCCCTTGCCGGGCTGGCCGTTTTCTTCGACGATGACCGCCTGCTGCGGCGAGCGCTCGGCAGGCTGATCGGCCAGCTCTCCGTCCAGGTGCTGCCTGACGGCGGCCACTACGAACGTGCTCCGGCCTATCACTGCCAGGTGCTGGCCGATCTGATCGACGTCGCAGGGCTGGTCCAGGCCGCCGGTGTCGTTGCCGGGCCGAAGCTGACCGGCGCGATCCGGCGGATGCGCGGCTGGCTGGACTGCGTGCTGCTGCCCGACGGCCAGGTGCCGTTGCTCAATGACGGATACCCCGTGCCAGCGGAGCTGCTCGCCGCCCTGCGGGCGCGGACGGACGAGTCGGCGCCGGATCTGACCCGGCACGCCGCGCCGCGGCCAGCTGCGCCGCGATCAGCCGGGCCGCCGCCAGCCGGGCCGATGGTGGTGCTGCCCGATACCGGTCTGGTGCGGGCAGTCGCTGGCAGCTGGCACCTGCTTGCTGACGTCGGCGCGCCATGCCCGGACCAGCTACCCGCGCACGCGCATGCCGACACCTTCGGCTGCCTGGTGTACGTCGACGGGATGCCGTTGCTGGTCGACACCGGCACGTCGACGTACGCGCCGGGCCCGGTCCGGGAGTATGAGCGATCCACCGCCGCGCACAGCACGGCGCAGGTCGACGGCGCCGACTCCACTGAGGTATGGGGGGCATTCCGGGCCGGGCGACGAGCCAGAGTCAGTGACCTGACCGCACGGGCGACGATCGGCGCGGTGACCATTGAGGCTGCTCACGACGGATTCCGGTGGCTGCCGGGAAGTCCGGTCCACCGGCGCCGCTGGTCGCTGACCGACTCGGGGCTGCGAGTAGATGACGAGGTAGCCGGGGCCGGCCAGCATGCCGTTACCGTCCGCTGGTATCTGGCGCCGGGCACTGCGGTCCGGCTCGACCCGGATCTATCCGGGTGGCCCGAGACGAGCGAGACGAGCGGGACGCCCAAGGCGAATGCGAACGAAGCGAGTGATATGAGCGAGGCGAATACGACAGGTGTGACCATGGACGCGGGTGCGGTGGGTGGCGCGGCGACGGTGCTGCTGGGGACCGGCGCCGACGTCGGCATCAGCATCGGCATCGCCGTCAGCGCGTCCGTCCCGATGAGCCTGGGCGTCGAGTCAGCCCCGGTCGCCGTTGGTTTCTCGCGCACCGCTGCCGCTCCGGTGCTGACCGTCCGCGTGAATGCGGACCTGCCGGTGCACATCACCAGCCGCTGGAGCAGGATCACCGACCGGCTGGCGGCCGCTCAGACGAGAGAAAGCCGCGGCCACGCACATGCTTAGTCTGGCGACGAGCTCGCTGGCGCCCTTTCTCGGTCAGCGCGTCCCGCTGCGCGGGCCGGCTCGGCTTCTTTACCGGTCGTATGCCAAGACAAGGAGCCGGCCGGGTGACTCATGCAGACGGCTGACCACGAATTCTGGCGATCAATTCGACGCCGACCTGTCGAGTTTTCTGGAATGGCAGCTCTGGGTTTTTGGGTCCTATGAAGTGCATCTGGCCGAAATTTTCCCGTACCTAATCGGGCCAGGTGACCGATGCATAGATGTGGGCGCCAACATCGGTATCCACACCATCCGCCTGGCCAGACTGGTCGGCGCGAGCGGAGCCGTCATCGCGCTTGAGCCGGACGAAGAGCTGGCTCGCCGAAATAGCCACAATCTTCTCCTGAACCGGCTGGGCAACGTGCGCGTGATCCCGGCCGCCGCGTCAGAGCTCAGCGGCGAGCGCGCGGTGCTGTACCGGCCCGGAGCTCAAGACTCGAACAAAGGTCGGGCGAGCCTACTGCCTCACGCCTATCTGACGGGATCGGTGGAAACGGTGCCAACAGTGCGTCTTGATGATGTCAACGATGGTCCGGTCGCGCTTATCAAGATTGATGTCGAAGGCCACGAGGCGGCCGTCGTAGCCGGCGCCAGCAGCACGATCGAGGCTTACTCCCCTTCTATAATTTTCGAATATGATCCAGATTTGCTCGCCAACAGATCAGCTGGCCCTTTTGGCTGGCTTAAAGATCGTGGCTATGAATTGTATAGCTTCTGCAAGGCACGCCACAGTGTTACTGGCCGGGGGAATCTTGAACTGAAAGCTCTCACCGTATTGCCAGCGACCGGCGCTGACATTCTGGCGATATCCGGCGCTGTGAACGACCGAGTCAGCTCGCTGGTGCGCTAACCGGGAGACGGCACCGAGAAATTGGCTGGATCGGCCAGATCCTGGCCCCGGCGCGGGGAGGTCGCGTGAAGCAGGTAGTGCAGCCCCTGGCGGGTGGCTGCGTCGAGGTGCTTGAGGTTCCTCGCCCGACCGCGGGCGCTACCGACGTGCTGGTCCGGACCCTGGCTTCCGTTCTCTCGCCAGGCACCGAGGGCGCGGTCACCGCGCTCGCTCGCTCCAGCCTGCTGGCCAAGGCGCGGGCCCGGCCCGATCTGGTCCGGCAGGTGGTGCGCAAGGCGCGGGTCGAGGGCATCGCAGCCACCGCCCAGACGGTCCGGAGCCGGCTCGCTGAGGACCTGCCGCTTGGCTACTCCGCGGCTGGCCGGGTGATCGGGGTCGGCGCCGCGGTCACCGGAATCCGACCCGGGCAGCTCGTGGCGACGGGTGGCGCGGGCAGGGCGAATCACGCTGAGTTCCAGGCGGTCTCCGGTCTGCTCTGCGCGGTCGTTCCTGACGGTGTGGCGGCGCCGGACGCGGCTTTCGCGGCAGTGGCGTCGATCGCCCTGCACGGTCTGCGGATGACCGATGCCGGTCCTGGCTCGAAGATTGTGGTGAGCGGGCTCGGGCTGGTTGGCCAGCTCGCCGCCCGAGTGGCCATGGCAGCCGGCTGCGATGTGGCCGGCATTGATCCGGCCGCTCACGCGCGCGCCACGGCAGCTGGATCCGGTGTGCTGGCGCTGGATGAGCTCGGTGACGTGACGACCGAACGCGTGCTGGCCTGGTCCCGCGGCCGGGGCGCGGACGCCGTCCTGGTCTGCGCGGCAAGCCCGTCATCCGGGCCGGTCACGCGGGTGCCGGCGCTGTGTCGCGACCGCGCCGCCGTGGTGATCGTCGGTGATGTTGGCTTGCATCTGGATCGGACGCCGTTCTACCAGCGGGAGCTTTCGCTTCGCTTTGCCCGCTCCTACGGTCCCGGCCGATATGAGCAGTCTTATGAGGAATGGGGGGTGGACTACCCGGCCGGCCAGGTGCGCTGGACCGAGGGCCGGAACCTGGAGGCAGCGCTCGACCTGCTGGCGGCGGGCCGGCTCCGGGTGTCCGACCTGGTCACGCACACCTACGACATCGGCGATGCCGCCAGCGCCTACCAGCTGATCGAACAGCGGACTGATCCCTACCTGGCGATCCAGCTGACCTACCCGGCGGGCCAGGACGACCCGCTGGCGCTCGACGGTGTGCTGCCAGTCCAGGTGCGGTCGCCGTCGACCGGGGGACGGCGGCCGGCCGGCCAGGTGGCGCGAGAGTCCTCGCCCGGCGTCGGCTGGATCGGCGCGGGCGCCTTCTCGGCCGGGACGTTGCTGCCTGCGTTCCATGCGGCCGGCTTCGATCATCTCGTCGCGGTGACCTCGGCGAGCGGCCTGTCGGCGCGTCGGCTCGCCGAACGCCATGGCTTCGAGAAGGCGGTCAGCGGGGCGTGCGCTGTGATCGAGGACCCCGATGTCGACCTTGTCGTCATCGCCACGCCGCACGACACGCACGAGGAGCTGGCGACGCTGGCGCTGGCGAAGGGTCGGCCGGTGTGGTGCGAGAAGCCGCTTGCGCTGACCGCTGACGGTGTCGATGCGGTGCAGGCCGCGTGGCGGGCATCCGGGCAGCAGCTCATGATCGGATTCAGCCGCCGGTGGTCCCCGGCGGTGCTCGCCGCACAGCGGGCCCTGGCCGGAATGCCGGTCCCGAAGTTCGTCGTGTACCGGATCGCGGCCGGGCCGGTGCCGGAGCGGCACTGGTACCGGGACCGGCGGCAGGGCGGTCGGCTGCTCGGTGAGGTCTGCCACTTCGTCGATACCGCGCAAGCCTTGGTCGGCGCCGACATCGAGCAGGTTGTCTCGGTCCGCGGGGACGGCAGCGGCGGTGGCGCTGGCGTGCTGGACAGTGACGCGATGGTGGCCCTTGGCTTCGCCGATGGCTCGATGGCCACGATCTGCTACGGCAGCGCCAGGCCTGCCGCGGGCAAGGAGTGGATCGAGGTCATGGCCGGATCGGGGCGGCTAGTGATCGACGACTTTCGCTCCGTGAAGCTGGATGGCCGGGCGCTGTGGAAAGGCAGGCAGGACAAGGGGCATCGGGCCCAGGCGATCGCCTTCCGGCAGGCGCTCGCAGGCGAGGTCGAGTTGCCGACTGACCTCATGATCGCCACAATGCGCGCCACCATCCGGGCCGCGGAGCGGAGCGGTTGCGGTGGCTGACCCGATGGCCGGACCTGAACCGGCAGCGCGATCCGACCAGGTTCGGCGGCTGTTCGACGCGAAGGCCGCGACGTGGTCAGCGAAATATGCTCCTGACGGTCCGCTGGCCGGTCGTCTGACCGTGCTGACCACCGCCCTGCGCGGCGAGCTGCCGCCGCGTGGTCGGCTGCTTGACCTTGGTTGCGGGACCGGCGACCTGGCCCGCGCCGCTGCCGCCGCCGGGGCACGGGTGACAGCGTGCGATATCGCCGCGGAGATGTTGCGCCATGGCGCAGAGCGCGATCCAGGCGGCGCGGTGCAGTGGGTGCCGCTTGACCCCGGCTGGCGCACGTTGCCATTCGGCGCCGCCGTCTTTGACGCTGTCGTGGCGGCGAGCGTGCTGGAGTACGTCGACGATCCTGCCGCTGTCCTGGCCGAGTGCGCGCGCGTGCTGCGTCCTGGCGGGGTTGTGCTGTGCACCGTTCCCGATCCCAGCAACCCGGTTCGCCGGCTTGAACGGGCCGCTGGCTTGGCGGCCCGTGCGCCGCTGGCTGCGGCGGCAGCTCGCCGCTGGCGGCGGCTGAACGACTATCTCAGCTACCTGCTGGTGTCCCGACAGCGACATCCGGCCCCGTGGTGGCAAGGCGTCGCGGCGCTCGCTGGCCTGCGGTCAGCGCCGACCGGGGCGGCCGCCGATGATCAGTCGCCCCTGACATTGCTGATGTTCAGGCGGCCCGCCAGGACTAGGGAGATCAGCACTGAGGAGATCAGCACTGAGGAGATAGCGTGACCAGGACCAGCACTGTCGACCTGGCCGGGGCTCAGATGGGCGGCGCCGCCAGGTTCGGCGCTGAGCTGCACCGCTATCTGGCCAGGACCGGCCGCAACGACGTGCGGGTCATCGGCGCCAGCAGGAAGCTAGATCCCGGCTGGCTGATGCGCCGCGAGCTGGCCGCGCCGAATCGTAGCCGACGGATTGCGCTCAACAATGTCGGATTCCTGGCTCCGGGCGGCGAGCGATGGACGCTGCTGCGCAACGCCTTGCATTTCCTGACAGCTGACGAAGCATCCTGCCTCGACTCGTCGCTACATGCCGCCACTGGTCGCGAGGCGACTGTGGTGCGGCTGACCGCCCGGCGGGCGGACGTGCTCGTCGTGCCATGTACCGCTATGGCTGACCGGGTGGCATCGGTCCTGCCGAGCGTCAGCGGCCGGATTGTGGTGCGCCCGCATCCGGTCTCGGCCGACGCGGTGCCGCGGCTGCCGCGCGATTCGGCCATTTTGTGCCCGGTGCTCTTCGCGCCGTACAAGCACATGACCCAGCGGCTCGCTGAGCTGCTTGCCGCGCTGCAGGACTACCCGGATCCGTCGGTCCGGCTGCGGGTCACCGCCGACCGCAACGACGTGGCCGGGCACGTCGCAGCGGATCCTAGAGTCGACTTCGCCGGGCGGCTCGATCAGCACGACCTGCGCCAGCTGTGGGCTCGTAGCCGGGCTATCTACTTCCCCTCCGGCCTCGAGTCGTTCGGCTATCCGCTGGCCGAAGCCCGGGCGAGCGGCCAGCCGGTGATCGCTCGCGACACCGCGCAGAACCGGGAGATCGCCGGGCCGGCCCTCTGCGGCTTCCTGCCCGGGAACCGGGTTTCGCTGCGGGACGCGATCGAGCGAGCGCTGACGACCGAGGTGACGCCCGACCCGGACGCCTTCAATCCCGACGCCTACTTCAGCTGGCTGCTTGGGTCATCGCAATGACGGCACTAGGCCTGCGACCGTACGGCGCGGGGGACGAGCCAGCTCCGCGCAGCGTCCCGGTCAGCGTGATCGTGCTGACCCGCGATGAGGAGCCGAACATCGCGCGCTGCCTGGCGTCGGTAGCGTGGGCGGATCAGGTCATGGTGGTCGACTCTGGCTCGGTCGACGCCACGGTGTCGATCGCCCGCTCCCTCGGGGCTCAGGTGGTAGAGCAGCCTTGGCTCGGATTCTCCGCCCAGCGCGATTGCTCGCTCAGACTCGCTGAGCTGCAGCATGACTGGGTCTACTTCGTTGACGCTGACGAGTGGGTGTCCCCGCAGCTTGCTGGCGAGATCGCAGCTCAGCTGGCTGGCACCTCAAGCGCTGCATTCACGCACCGCCTCCGGCTCGTGTTCCAGGGCACCTGGATCAGGCATTGTGGCTGGTACCGCGGTTCATGGGTGGTCCGGCTGGTAAATCGGCGATACGCCAGCTACGACGGCAGCGTGGTCGGCGAGCGGGTGCGCGTGGCCGGGCCAGTTGGCCGGCTGAGCAACGACATCGTCGACGAGGACCGAAAGGGCCTGGCCGCATGGTTGCACAAGCATGTGCGATACGCCGAGCTGGAGGCCCAACGACGCAGTCCGTCGGTAGCCATGGCCAGCCGGGTGCGCGCCCTCCGCTGCCGCGACGACACTCGCCCGTTCATCCGCACGATGATGAAGGACGTGATCTTTCCCTCCGTGCCGGCCAAGCCGGTCGCGCTGTTCGCTTATATGTACGTCGTCCGGCTTGGCCTGCTCGACGGGTTGGCCGGGCTCCGGTTCTGCTTCTACCACGCATGGTACGAGGCCAGCGTGTCGGCGCTGCGAGCAGACACCGCAGCGGTCAAGTGACGAGGAAAGCACGATGGAAAGGCGCATTCTCCGCCGAGCGGCGGGCGACGCTTGGTCGGTCTGCCGGAGCGCCTGCCCGCGCGCCGCCGCGCGATGGGTCGCATTTCTGGTGCTTTGCCTGCCCGAGTGTGTCAGGTCTCGTTCGCTGAGCCCGGCGGACCGGAGCTGGGCCCGCGCTGGCGCGCGGTTCCGAACGGCAACTGGCGCGACCGTCTCGCTCCCGGCGCCCTACACCCCAGGCGCGCGCGAGATGTACTGCCGGAACGTTTACCTCCGGACCGGACTGACGATGCCGGCCCAGGGCTGGGTTGTCGATCTTGGCGCCAACCGCACAAGTCGACCAGGTTGCGCTCGAAGTCCATCCGGACCACGGTGACGTAACAGCCCTTGTGAACCGGCTCCGGCGGCACGGATTCGCCATCGACCTGCGTGACAATGACGGTGTTCGGGTAACCGACGCATCCGGCCGCCCCGAGTACGCCTATTGTCGGCGATGACCAACCAGGCCGGCCAGCCGCCGCGCCAGGCCTAGACTAGCTACGCTTCGTAGTTGCTTAGGCGTGAAATGTAATATACCCAGTGATGATAATGCCGCGACAATGCGGTGACCTCGCATGATGTTCCCGAGGAGGCGGCGTGCTAGCAAGGACCGCGCTGGAGCAGGCGACGCATCGCCTGGTGATGCGTCGGCGCCTGCCGACTCCCTCCGGCTCGGCTCGCATCTACGTGTCGTCAGAGGGCGGCCTGCGCTATCTGCGGCGCCGCCTGGACGGCGTCGATCCCGCGCTGCTGCGACTTGCCGCCGAGCTCGTCCAGCCCGGCTATGTCGTCTGGGACATCGGCGCCAATCTCGGTCTGTTCAGCTTCGCCGCAGCATTGGCCGCAGGCCCGGGCGGCCGCGTTCTGGCCGTCGAGCCCGACGCGCTGCTGGTCGGGCTGCTTCGCCGATCAGCCGCCGCCAATCGCGGCCGGGCCCGGGTCGAGGTGCTGCCGGTAGCAGTCGCCGATGATGTCGGTGTTGCCCGATTCCATATCGCCCGGCGAAACCGGGCCACCAGCCATCTCGATGGCTTCGGCACCACTCAGACGGGCGGTGTCAGGACCACGGAACTTGTGCCCACGGTCACCTTGGACTGGCTGGCCGGGCGCTTTCCCATGCCGGACGTCATCAAGATTGACGTGGAGGCTGGCGAGCTGGGGGTGCTGGCGGGCGGCGCATCCGTCCTGCGCGCCCGGCCGAAGGTCATTTGCGAGGTAGCGGGCTGCAATGCGGCCACCGCGGGAAGCCTTCTCGCCTCGCACGGCTATACGCTCTACGACGGTCAGCAGCTGGCCGCCGACCGGACTCCGGTGGCCGTCGCGCCGCCGGAGACGCTAGCGATCAGCTCGTCCTAGTCTCGATCCGGCCGGGACACTTCCTGGATTCGGTCGCGTGGCATTCACCGAATGGTGCGGTCACTCATCGTAGTTGAGTATGATCTGAGAGTGACCACAATCACGGACCGCGCCGTGCTGAGGGATCGCCTGTACCAGGCCTACGCGTCCCAGCACGCCGGCCGCGGCGGTAGCGGCGCCGCCCGCCTGATCTACCGCAGGGACATCCGCCCGGCGCTGCCCGGGCCGGGCGCCGGGCCGGTGATCGATGTCGGCTGCGGTCAAGGTGAGCTGGTGCAGCTGCTGCTCGCCGACGGCTATGACGCTCATGGCATTGACGTCAGTCCTGAGCAGGTGACCCTGGCCCACGCGGCCGGCCTGGGCCAGGTGCGCGAGGGCGACTATCGCGACGTGCTCGTGCAGCTTAGTAGTCAGCTGGCCGCTGTCACCGCCACAGATTTCCTTGAGCACCTCGCCAAGGATGAGGTGATCGACGCCTTCGATCTAGTTGCCCGGGCGCTAGCTCCCGGCGGCGTGTTTGTCGCCCGGGTGCCGAATGCTGTCAGCCCGATGGGCGGCAACGTCCGGTACGGGGATTTCACCCATGAGACCTCGCACACCGCTCGCAGCGTCCGGCAGGTCGCCGCCGCAGCCGGATTCTCCTCCGTAGTCGTCAAGTCATGCCCGCCGCTCGCGCACGGCCTGCTGAGCGCTGCTCGGGTAGCGGTGTGGAAGCCGGTCAGCGCGCTGTTCAAGATCGCGCTCGCCGCCGAGACAGGACAGCTCCGCGGCCATGTCGTCACCCAGAATCTGACCTTCGTTGCGCGCAAGCCAGAGTAGAGAGGCAATGGCGTTGGACACGCGGCCGAAGCGCCTGGCGGTGATCGGCCAGGGCTACGTCGGGCTGCCGCTGGCGATGCTGGCGGTGCAGGCTGGCTACGACGTCATCGGGGTCGATCTGGACCACTCGCGGGTCGACCGCCTGCGTCGTGGCGATTCGTACGTGGACGACGTCGGCGATGGCCAGCTGCGCGCGGCTCTTGACAGCGGTCGCTACAGCGCGAGCACTGACTACGAGGATGCTGGCCGCTTTGCGGTCGCGGTGATCACCGTGCCGACGCCGTTGCGGCGTCGCTCGCCCGATCTGTCGTTCATCATCGATGCGGCCCGCGAGATTGCCGGACTTGTATCGCCAGGCAGCCTGGTCGTGCTGGAGTCCACCACCTATCCGGGCACGACGGATGACCTGGTGCGGCCGATCCTGGAGCAGGGCAGTGGCCTAAGGGCCGGGGCGGATTTCGCGCTCGCCTACAGCCCTGAGCGAACCGATCCCGGCAACGAAACCTGGACGCTGGCGGCGACGCCGAAGGTCATAGCCGGATTCGATGCCGCATCGCTAGAGGCAGTCCGCGACTTTTACGGCAAGCTGGTTGCTGATCTTGTGCCGGTGTCGTCAACTCGCGCGGCAGAGCTGACGAAGCTGCTGGAGAACACGTTCCGGCACGTCAATATCGCGCTGGTGAATGAGTTCGCGATCTTCGCTCACGAACTGGGCGTCGACGTGTGGGAGGTCGTGCGAGCCGCCGCTACCAAGCCGTTCGGCTTCATGCCGTTTTACCCAGGGCCGGGCGTAGGCGGGCACTGTCTGCCGATAGATCCGACGTACCTGTCCTGGCATGTCGAACAGGCGACGGGGCGCCGGTTCCGCTTCGTCGACCTGGCTAACGACATCAACGAGCACATGCCTGATCACGTGGTCCAGCGGATCGTTCAGGGCCTGAACAGGCTCGGCAGGCCGGTCCTTGGCTCGGTCATCCTGCTGCTTGGCCTGGCGTACAAGCGGAATTCCTCGGATGCGCGGGAGTCTCCATCCACCCGGATCGTTCGCCTGCTCAGGGCGCTAGGCGCCGAGGTCAGAGCGGTCGATGGGTATGTGCCGGCCGAGCATCTGGCGGACGAGGCTCTCCGGGTACGGCTGACGGCTGACGCCCTGCGCGCGGTGGATGCCGTGGTGCTGCTCACCGACCATGACGACGTCGACTACCGGCTCGTGGAGCGCGAGTCTGCCTGGGTCCTTGATTGCCGCAATCGGCTGTCGGGCGCGAACGTGGAGCTCTTGTAAGGAATGCTGCGATGACTGTCAAAGACCTGCTGCGCCCGCTGCCCGGTGTGAGGCGTATCTCCGCGCTGCGCCAGCGGCACAGCTTTACGAGTTCGGCGCGCTACTGGGAACGGAACTACGCGCAGGGCGGAACGAGCGGTGAGGGGTCGTACGGCGCGCTCGGGCACGCCAAGGCGGAATTCCTCAACACGTTCGTCCGAGAGCATGGCGTGCAGTCGGTGACGGAGTTCGGCTGCGGTGATGGCCATCAGCTGTCGCTGGCCGAATATCCGCGCTACATAGGACTCGACGTTTCCAGGGCCGCGATCGGCCTATGCAAGAACCGCTTCGCCGATGATCCGACCAAGAGCTTCTTCCGCTATGACGGCACCTGCTTCGTCGACTATGCGGGGCTGTTCGCCGCAGATCTAGCGCTCTCTCTCGACGTCGTCTTCCATCTGGTTGAGGATTCCGTCTTTGAGACGTATATGAGGCACCTCTTCGCCGCCGGCGACCGCTATGTCGTAGTATACGCCACCAATATGACGATGCGCGGCACTGCGCCGCACGTTCGGCATCGGCCGTTCGCTTCGTGGGTCGAAGACAACTGCCCGCGATGGCGGCTCACCCAGCTAACGCGCGGCTCGAATACTGCGGCCTGCCGGGCTGATTTCTTTATCTACGAGCGGCTTGTCACCGAGGCTCGACGTTTGACACCTGAACGGACTTCGACGGTTACTGCGGAGGGCTGACGTGCCGCATGCAAGTCAACCCGGCCAGGCGAAGTTAGCGATGTGCGGCATCGCCGGGGCGATCGATGCGATCGCGGAGCGGGCGGCAGGACAGGTCAGCATGCTTAACGACGAGCAGCGAAGCCGCGGTCCCGATCACAGTGTGGTGGCCCGAGTGGGCGGGTTCACGCTCGGGAACACTCGGCTCGCCATTCAGGAGCCGGGACCGGCGGGCAACCAGCCGTTCGTGTCATTCGATGGCCGCTATCACTGCGTGTTCAACGGCGAGATCTATAACCACAGGCGGCTCGTCGAGCGTTACGGCCTGGCGGTTCGCACGACATGCGACGGAGAGGTAATTCCCCAGCTGTGGGCGAAACTCGGACTGGCGTCGCTGGCCGAGTTGCGGGGAATGTTCGCTATCGCTCTTGTCGACTCGCTTGAAGAGCGACTCTACCTGGCTCGTGACCCTTTCGGGATCAAGCCACTGCACTGGAGGATAGTGCCTGAAGGGCTTCTCTTTGCCTCCGAAATCAGGCCGCTTGCCCGGTTCGGCGGGGGTACGCGGATCGACCCCGAGGCCATCGCGCGTTACCTTCACCTGGGAGCGGTGTCAGCGGACCGGAGTCCGTTCCTAGAGATTGCCGCGCTGCCGCCGAATAGCGTCGCGGTATTCGACCGGGCCAGCCAGGTGACAGTACAGCCGATCCTGCCGGACGGCCCGCTTGCTACCGCCGGAGCATCCACTGGCCTGAGAGCTGCGCTCACGGACTCCGTCGAGCTGCATCTGGGCGCCGACGTGCCCACGGCATTGCTGCTTTCGGCTGGCGTTGACTCGGCCGCTATCGCGGCCGTCGGCCGCCGCCTCGGCCGAGACCTCGACTGCATCACCGTATCCACTGCGGGGGCGGCCGACGAGAGCGCCGAGGCGGCGGAAACTGCCCGGCACTACGGACATCGCTTTCGGCAGATACCTGCCGCGCTGAAAGATGGCGACGTGGCAGCGTTCTTTGGAGCAATGCAGCGACCCAGCATTGACGGCCTCAATACCTACCTCGTCTCCAAAGCAGTCCACGAGGCTGGCTTCAAGGTGGCCCTTTCCGGCCTGGGCGGAGACGAGGTAGTGGGTGGTTACTCGCATTTCCGGCTGCTGAGACACCTGCCTGGCCTTCGCGTTCTTGACAGAATGCCGAGCCCGGTGAACGGCGCGGCCGCGCGAGTGCTGGCCCTGACGGGCGCGGCGACCGAGTCGAAGCTGAGAAGACTCCTAGCGGCCGACGGCCCACGCGAGGGATGGGGTCTGTCCTATCTCCAACGAGAGGTGCTGCCGGAGCCGCTGGTTACCGCTCTGACCGGTATCGCGTGCGGTCAGAGCGCCGATTCTCCCGGCCTGCAAGCTATTCGCTGGCGCGGACCTTTCAGCGTCATGGTCGCCGCCGAGATCGACATCTACCTTCAGGCCATGCTGCTCCCCGATGCCGATTGCTTCTCGATGGCATCTTCCGTTGAGTTGCGCGTTCCTTTCGTCGACAGAGATGTATTCGTGGCCTCGCTGGAGCTTGTTACCGGCACCAGCAAATGGCCCGGTAAGGAGGCGATTGGGCTGGCGCTGGACGATTCTTATCTGAGCGCTCTGGCCGCTCGTCCTAAGCGAGGCTTCAGCGTCCCGATGCGACGCTGGATGTCAGGTCCGCTTGCGCCCTTGCTCCGGGCAGCCGAAGAGCCGGATGCCGCTATCTGGTCGGTCGTAGACCGAGGCGTGGCCGAGCGCGCTGGGCTGATGCCCCTTCGGCCAGATGACCGATGGTCAGAGACGTGGGCGCTCGCGGCCCTCAATGCCTGGCTATCTCAAGGGAGTCGTGGAGATAGGTGCTAGAAACCGGCACAGATACATCCTCAGCGGCACGGTCAGCGGCCGACGTCACCGGGCGCGTCATCTTGCTGAGCCCATCCTGCGGACTTGGCGGCGGGATCGAGCGCTACGTGGAGACGCTTGAATGGGCGTTCACGGCACAAGGCGTCCAGTACCGGCGTATTGACCTGGAGAATCCTGGACTGGCTGCTCAGATTCAGATGATGATCAAGGTCCGCAGGCTGCTGCGGGAGAGTGCTGCGCCGGCCCGGCTCGTCGTCGCGCACAGGGCGATGCTGCCGGCCGCGTCGCTGCTCGCCGCAGACAGATCGGTGCGCGGCATCTCGGTGCTGTGTCATGGCTGTGACGCGTGGGGACCCGAACTCCGGCCTCGGCGGTTCATCGAGAGCCGGCTCCTGCGCAGCCCGAGCGTTCGGGTCGTCGCGGTCAGCAACTTCACCGCAGGCGCGATCTCCCGCTTCAGCCTGGCAACTGTCTTGCCGGTGGGTCTATCCGGGCAGTGGTTTCACACGCTGGTCGACTCCGCGTCGGTCTGCCGCAAACGACGACCGGGAGTCCAGATAGTCACCGCATTCCGGCTCCCGGTCTGGCAGGAGAAGGGCCTGCCCGAGCTGATGGACGCCGTGGCCGCGCTCGATCGAACGGACGTTCAGCTGACTGTCTGCGGTACCGGCGAGCCGCCGGCCGACCTCAAGGAGGCAGTAAGGAGCAGCTCCTTCTGCACCTTGCGGCCAGGACTGACCGACCGGGAGCTCGCGGCCGAGTTCGCGTCAGCTGACCTGCTTGTGCTGGCCAGCAGGACCAGGACCGGCCGGCGCGCTTCCGGTGAGGGCTTCGGCCTGGTGCTGCTTGAGGCGCAGGTTGCCGGAACCCCGGTTGTCGGTCCGGCGCATGGCGGCTCGCCTGACGCTTACCTCGACCGGGTCACGGGGCTCGCGCCGCAGGACGAGACCGTCGGCGCGCTGGCGGCGGTTCTCGACAATTTGCTGGAAAATCCGCAGCGTCTGGAGCAGATGGGCCAGCGCGCCGCCGAATGGGCCCGCGAGTCTTTCGCTCCCGAGCGCTACGCGCAACTGGTCGTTTCGAAGCTGCTCTGACTCCGGACGTTCGCTGCCTATCTAAGGAATGCTCATGCTGAGAAGACTCATGCCGAAACCGCAGCTTGACGGCTTTGATCACCGGCTAAGGATGAGACTCACCGGGCACGCGACCTTGTACGGGCCCATGTCCCGGCTTCAGATCAGCAATACAGCAAGCCTGTCCAATGCTGTAATTAATACTAACTGCGGATTTGTGAATATCGGCGATTACGTGTTCCTCGGTCATGATGTCCTGCTGTTGACCGGTACTCACGACTTCAGGGACACGGGTCCGAGCCGCCAGCCGGCCCGGGCGACGGTGGATCGGAACATCGTGATAGAGCCGGGCGCCTGGATTGCAAGCGGCGCCATTATCATCGGCCCTTGCAGAATCGGGGAAAATTCGGTGGTTGGGTGTGGCTGTATCATAGATTTCGACGTTCCTGCCGACACGATTGTTCGTGTCCGGCAGGAATTTTCGATGGACGCGATCAAATATCTTGAGCCGCAGCGGCAGCGTGACTGGGAGATGCCCGCCGCAGTCGCCTGGACGGCTCACACCCCGCCATGACGGCCGCGAGCCCGCCCGCGGCGATCAGGGCTGGTCGCCAGGGCGTAGCTGGTGATCGTCCTTCTGGGCCGGGCGTGGACGGGGCGGTAGCGAGCATCGGCCGGGTGGTTCTCGCCCGCGTTAGAGCGCGGGATCGGCGCGGCCGGCGTCCGTCGCGAGCGCCGGGTTGCTTCCCACAGGCGCGCGAACGCGAGCGCGAAGGTGACGCCGAAGCCAAGCGAGCTCGCCAGCGCCACCGCGGCGAGCGGGCGCCCGCCGACCAGCAAGGTGCCAGCGATCGTGACGAGGCCGCCAGCGCCCTGCGTGATGCTCACGAATCCGGGGAGTCCGTAGGCGCGCAGCAGGGCGTCGACTGCCGTGGTCAGGGCGAAGAAACAGCCGCCCACGAGGAGTATCTCCGCAGGCACTACCGCGGCTTCGTAACGCGCGCCATAGACCCAGGGGATCGCCCAGGGGATGACAGCCGCACATGGCGGCGCGAGGACCGCGAGCAGGCATGCGGCGCGGCGCAGAGTCCGCCAGCTGCTGTCGGCTTTCGCCTGGCCCGTCAGTGCGGCCACGGTCGGGAGTCCCACCATGCCAAGTGAGGCGATCAGGGTGGGAATCGGGGTCACGGCCGAGGCGCCGACGCTGTACAGCCCGAGCGAGCTTGTCGGCACCAGGAATCCGAGGGTGTACTGGTCCGCGCTGGTATTGACGAGGCCGCCGGAGAGGCTGGCGACGCTGCGCCAGCCGTAGGACCACACTGAACGACGCTCGTGTCGTGCCAGCGGCGCAGTCCGGACTCCACGGCTCGCCCGGCGCAGCCAGATGGCCGCAAGCGCGGCGCCGCACCAGGTGGGAATGAGGTACGCGGCGCCCGCCTCGGCTGGCGTCAGGCGCAGCGCGAGGGCGCCGAGCAGCATCAGCGCCCCGGGCATAGCTCCGGAGATCAAGCGCGCCCCATTGAACCGGGTGAAGTCAAGTGACCCCTGGACGTAGGTGACGCCGTAGAGGCCGATGGTCGCACCAGCCGCCCACGTCGTGTACTCCATTGTCAGCAGCGTCCCGACGCCGAGATGCACGTGCAGCCACCAGAGAATGGCGATGCTGGCAGCCGTCATCACGATCGCCTGCCGGGCGGCGATCCGCCTGAACCAGGTGGCCAGCACCGCCTGGCGATCCGGCCAGCGGGCCACGTAGTAGGAACAGGAAGAATGCAGGCCTAGGCTCCCCACGGTGTGAATCAGCAGCGACCAGAGCGCCACGATCGCCAGCTGCCCCCGACCCGCCGGGCCCAGTTCCCTGGCGCTCAAGGCGCCAGCCAGCGTCGCGGCCGCCATGATGATGAGATTGGCCAGGAACGTTGTGGCCATCGACCCTCGTAGCCAATCCCCGCCGCGGGCTGCCTCAGCTCGCCGTGCAGCCATTGCTTCAGCCCGCGCGAGACCCGGCGGCTGACTGCCGGAGGCTGTTGCCCCAGGAGACCGTGGGAGACGAGTTCTCCGCATCGTCAGGCCATTGCCGGAAAGGGGCCCTGAGCCGGCCCCAGGCCCCTCCTGCCGCCAGCCAGAAAAATGGCTGAATCAGTGGATCATCGAGGGATTGATGCCCTTTTATGAACACGATTCCCAGCGTCACGGCCAGAATGGTGAGCGCACGGCCGACGCCGTCTGTCCGCCGCAAGGACCTGATGGCGGGAGCGAGCACCGAGAAAAACACGCCGCCATAGAGGATGACTCCCATGATGCCGAGTTCGAGCCATGTCTTGGTGAGGCCACCTTCGGCGACTACGAAAGTTCTCCCGTCCAGGACATAGCCGGCGTACTGCCCGTCCTTGGCAAGGCCGACAAAGCTCGTTGCTCCCACCAGGCTGGCGCCCTGCGTCGACGTCCCGGTGCCCTGACCACTCAGCGCGCTCGGATGAGATGGCGAGAACATGAGCGTGAGCGCATCCTGCCCGTTTGAGGCTGAGGTAAGGAAGGGCACCAGCCTGCTGGCGCCGAGGAAGGACACCAGCGCGATCATTCCGATGGCGCCAAGGATGAGCGCGGGTCCGAGGCGGCCGCGCGCTAGCGTGGCGGTCCAGAAGGCGGGCCGGCCGGCTATGCGGGTTGCCTTGACCGGGCGAACCAGCAGCAAGACGATGACGCCGGCGACAGCCACGACGAGGTCCGCGCGTCGCTCGGCTGCGATCAGGCCGGTGGCGATGAGCACGCCGATAACGACCGAGGACGTGCGACTCAGTCTGCCGACCGGCAGGTGAGCCAGGGCGATCCAGGCGAACAGCGCGATCAGAAGCGCCTCAGCCGCCTCCTCCGCGGTCGCGAAGATGGATGGGGCGAGATAGATGCTCGCAGTATCGAAGGTGTGGATGCCGACGCTGGGCACGATCGGCTGGAGAAGGACCGGTGCGGACTGGCCCAGGAGAGCGCTAGCGACCGCCCCCAGCCCCACCCCGGCCCCGGCCACGGCAACGACCCGCAGAGCGCTGGCAGCCCGCCGGTCATCGGACATCAGCTCAGCGCCAACATACAGCAGCGGGACAAAGAATACGTAAGAGGACCAGCCGAGGACGGCCATACCGACCGGCACTCGCGGAATGACGGCCTCGATGACGCACCAGATGGAGAGCAGCGCTAGCCAGATCGGCAGGGGACCGGGGGAGGCCCTGAGCCGACTGCCGATACCACGGAGCGAGAGGAGGTATATGGCACCGACAAGAACGTAGACGATACCAAGGGTGCCCGCCGGGAATCCGAATACCTTCCGCGCTACGTCAGTGGCGAGGGTCGCCAGGTACAACGCAAGCACCAGGATCCAGACTTTTCTCCGCGGTCGTCGAGTAGTCAGAACGCTCAAATCTCCCCCTGGATTTGTGTTGCGACAGAGATGTTACCCTGGTAATTGGCGCCTGTAGTCAAATGCTCGCAACTAGCGAGACGTTTTGGTGATCATTTGGGCGCTTCAGGACGGCGTTATCTACTGATGAGAACATACATTCCGATAAGACGCTTATCAGATCCCCGGAAGAGCACTAATGGCTCAGCGTTCAGTCTCTCGCTATGTTGCGGTTGTCGTCGGAACTCGTCCGGAAATAATAAAGCTCGCGCAGGTGGTCCGCCTGCTCGGCTCCGCTGGGAGGCTGCTGCATACCTGCCAGCACGAGGACGAGGAACTGTCCGGCGTCTTCCTGGCCGCTGCCGGGCTCCGGCAAGCCAAGATCTTGTCCGGGGTCTGCGGAGCGCCGCGGCACGTACAGTTCGCTCGGATGATCGAACAGCTCGGAGAGATCTTCCGGAGCGACCCGCCCGCCGCGGTCATCGTGCAGGGTGACACCAACACCGCGTCGGCTGCCGCCCAGGCAGCGAGCTATGCAGGTGTGCCGCTGATCCATGTAGAGGCGGGGCTCCGGTCCTACGACCGCGCGATGCCCGAGGAGATCAACAGATGCATGGTCGGCGTTCTGGCGGACGTGCACTGCGCGCCGACCGCCGCGGCCGTCGCCAACCTGCGGGCCGAGGGCGTTCCGGCCGCGAAGATCGAGCTGACCGGCAACACCATCGTCGAGGCGACCCTGAGCACGCTGCCCAGCCAATCTGATGCGTGGGCGATCGCTGCGGAGCTGAGCGCCGATCCCGGCTGCTACGTGCTCGCCACCATTCACCGGCCGGAGAACACCGATGATCCCGGCCGGCTTGAGACGATCCTGGCCGAGCTGAGCAAACTCGGCCTGCCGGTGCTGTTGCCGATGCATCCGCGGCTGCGGCAGGCGGTGGCCCGGCACCGGCTTACCGCCGCCCTTGACCGGCTCCGCCCCATCGCGGCGGTGGACCACCGGACATTCCTGGCCTTGGCCAGGCTTGCCAGGCTGCTTGTCTCGGATTCGGGCGGCGTGCAGGAGGAGTGCACCGTGCTCAAGCGCCCGCTGATCGTGATCAGGAACTCCTCCGAGCGGCCCGAGGCCATCGAGGCCGGCTTTGCGCATCTGGTCAGACCAGGTCACATGATCGGTGACCTAGGGCGCGAGCTAATCGCCGATCCGCTGCTTGACGAACGACTTGCCCGCATTCCCTGTCCGTTCGGCGATGGGCGGGCTAGCGGGCGGATTGCCAGCTGTGCGCTGGCCTTCTGGTCGCCGGATGGGCGAGCGAACCGCACTGGGCCTGCGCGCCAGCCTGCGGACGCGACCTCCGTTAGATTACTCTCCGTATATTTAGGTGTGCGAATAGTAGTTGGGGAAACAAACGCAAGACACGGTGCGGTCGGCGAGGCAGGGGTTCGGTCGAGTCGGCTATGAGGGGGAACCAGCAGATGTCTGACAGATCTATGCAGGATGTCATTGCCCGGCAGGCGGACGGCGGCGCCGGGCCAAAGCGCCCGCCCAGGCGGAAGCGCAGGCGGCTGATCCGACTGGCTATCGGCGCAGCCGTCTCGATAGTTATGCTGATCGGCGCCGTAGCCGGCGCCGGATACCTGTTCATCAACCACCTGGCTAGCAGCATCCCCAGGCTCCCGGACATCGCCGCGCTGGACGCGGCCCATCAGCCGGTCATGCCCGCCGCGACCGACCGCAGCATGACGGTCCTGCTGACCGGCTCCATGACACTGCCTGCCAGCATTGGCGGTCAGGGCGCTCTCGGCTCATCACAGGCTCACGGGGACCTGAGCGGCCTGATCGCGCTCATCCACCTGAACGCCAACCGGCGTGGCGGGGCCGTCGTGTCGATCCCGCCGAACGCAGTGGTCCACGTGCCGGGCCACGGGCAGATGGAGCTCTGGCAGACGCTGACCACAGGCGGGCCTTCGCTGCTGATCGAGACCGTCGAGCACCTGACGAATGTCCGCATTGACCACTACTCGGTGCTCGATTTCGCGGGGGTAGTGCACGTCATTCGCGCCATGAACGGAGTCGACGTCGACGTGCCATACGCGATCACAAGCGACGGGCACGCGTTCGCTGCCGGAATCAATCACCTCAATGGCAGCAATGTGCTGCCGTACGTGCGTCAGGGCGGGGTCAGCGAGATCGGTCGCGTCCTCCTCCAGCAGAACCTCATCCGGGCGATGCTGGACAAGATCGCGCAGCGCCGCCTGTTCAGCGGCCTGTCGAGGGACCTGCGAGTGGTCCGGGCAATGTCAGGTGCGCTAAGCGTCGACAGCAACTTCACCGATTCCCAGCTGGAGTCTTTGGCGCTGCGGTTGGGGTACCTGGACAGCGCGGACGGCGTCTTCGTGAGCGCGCCGACGGTCAATGGCTCGCCGTCGGTCGGCGGCGTCAGCCCGGTTGACTTGAACCGGACGATCAGCGATCGGCTCTGGCGTGCGATCAGGCATGACTCGGTGGCGGCCTTCGCCCAGCGGTATCCCTTCACGGTGACGCCAGGAGCACCCGGCTGACCGGGGGCTCGGCCCGAGCGCGCGTGCTTGGCCATCGTTCGCTGATCCGGCGGTCCCCGGTTCGCGGGTTACGCGACGCGCGGGCCGGCCGCCGGGGTGCGACAATGAGCCTTCAGGCATGGGGCGAGCGGCGGGAGCGAGGGCCGATGTGGCCAGGGGAGAGGTGATTGCCGGCGGTCCGCAGTCGGCAGCAGCCGACCTGCGGGCCAGCTGGGAGTATGTTCCGGCGCCTGAGTCGCGGGAGATCGTGTCGATCGCGCCTGAGTACGGGCTCTTTATTGACGGGGAATTCGGTCCTGCCGCCGACCGCGGCACGTTCGGCACCATCAACCCGGCCACCGAGGAGCCGCTGGCACAGATCGCGACGGCCGGCCCGGCCGACGTGGACCGCGCCGTCCGGGCCGCGCGCACCGCCTATCAGCGAGTCTGGGCCCCGATGCCGGGCGCGGAGCGGGCCAAGTACCTGTACCGGATCGCCAGGATCCTGCAGGAGCGGTCCCGCG